>Ga0209181_10004899_pt1 | contig 19598 bp, 14 predicted proteins | sample MAT05_FD_187208 | JGI IMG/M metagenome (GOLD analysis project Ga0209181, IMG submission 187208) | Freshwater microbial communities from Lake Fryxell liftoff mats and glacier meltwater in Antarctica - MAT-05 (SPAdes) (version 2) | ecosystem: Environmental > Aquatic > Freshwater > Ice > Liftoff... | reverse complement strand
GGGCTGCAGATCCAGATCGTCGACGATCAGAACCGGGCGATGTTCGATGTGGGTAGTGCATTGGTCAAACCCTACATGCGCGACATCCTGCGCGAAATCGGCAGCGCCCTCAACGGGGTCGAGAACAAGATCAGCCTGGACGGCCATACCGACCGCTCACCCTACGGCAACGGCGAGCGCGGCTACAGCAACTGGGAACTGTCCGCCGACCGGGCCAACTCATCCCGCCGCGAATTGATCGTGGCCGGTATGCCCGACGAGAAGCTGGCACGCGTCACCGGGCTTGCTTCCAGCAGCCTGCTGGATCCCCAGAATCCCCTGAGCCCGACCAACCGGCGCATCACCATCCTGGTGATGACGCGCGAGGCCGAAGAACGCCTTCTGGGCGGTGCGCGGCCCACCGCCGCTGCCGAAACCGTGGCGGCTCCCGGCGCCGGCAGCGCCTCCGCAACACGCTGAGCGGTTGGCGCTGTGGCCGCGCCACCACAAACGGCGCGAAGTGCCCGGTCATTGGCACCCTTTTTCGGACTTTAGCGGCGCGCGCAGGGCGGGAAAATTGCAGCTTGCGAACCCGCCTACCGCCATGAAGCCAGTCTCCCTGCATCCAACGGCCACCCTCCTCTCGCGCTGGCGCTTTGCGCCCGCCGTGGCAGCGGCCTGCCTGGCGGCTTGCAGCCAGATGCCAAAGTATGAGCGGCCAGCGGCGCCAGTCCCGGCCCAATGGCCGGCATCCAGCCAGGCGAGCGCTGGGGTCGATGCTGCGCGAACGCATTGGCGCGCCTATTTCACCGATCCACGCTTGCAGTCCCTGATCACCCAGGCGCTGGCCAACAACCGCGACCTGCGCATTGCCGCGGGGCGGGTTCTCGAAGCACGTGCGCAATTCGGTATCGTCAAGGCGGATGCGCTGCCGCTGGTGAACATCCTGGGTGCGGGCAGCGTCAACCGCAATACGTCGGCGCTGGACGTTACGATTTCCTCGGTGTCCTTCGAACTGGACTTCTGGGGCCGCGTTGCCGGCCTGTCAGAGGCCGCCCGTTCCAGCTACCTCGCCACCCAGGAGGCCCGCCGGGCGGTCTACATCTCGATGATCGCCGACGTGGCGAGCGCCTATTTCACCGGGCTGCAGCTCGACGAACTGATTGCCATCGCACGCTCGACAGTCGAGCTGCGGGCGCAATCGGCTGCGCTGATTGCCAAGGGGCGCGACCTTGGAGGCGCGCATGACTATGAGTTCCAGCAGGCGACTGGCGCACTGGAGTCGTCACGCGCCAATCTGGCGGCTGTGGAGCACCAGCGCACCATCGCCGAGAATCTGCTGAACTTTCTGGTCGGCAAGGTGCCTGACAACCTGCCGCCCGGCTTGCCCCTTGCAGCGCAGGGCCTGGACGCAGCCCTGGCGCCCGGGTTGCCAGCCGAGGTGCTGCTGATGCGCCCGGATGTCATGGCCTCGGAGCAGCGCTTGCTGGCTGCCCATGCCAACATTGGTGCCGCACGTGCTGCCTTCCTTCCCAAGGTGCTGCTCACCGCCGGGCTGGGTCTGGCCGGCCCTGGGCTGGCGAGCCTGTTCAAAGCCGGCGCCTGGGCTTTTCAGCCGGTCATCTCCATGCCCTTGTTCGACGGTGGAAGGGCAGCTGCGGCCATCGACGTCGCGGAAGCGCGCAAGGTCATTGCCGTCGCGGAATACGAAAGAACCATCCAGCTCGCCTTTCGCGAGGTGGCCGACCAGTTATCGGCGCGCCAGTCGCTGTCGCGACAGCTGCAGGCCACCGCCGAAAACACCCGGGCGCAGGAGCGCCGCCTGCAGATCGCCCAGGCGCGGTTCGATGTCGGCCTGGTGGGTTACCTGGACGTGCTGGATGGCCAGCGCGAGCTGGTCGCTGCGCAGCAGGCGATTGCAGTGACCCGGCGCGCACAGCTCGAGTCGGCCGTGCAGTTGTACAAGGCCCTGGGCGGAGGCAGCCAGACCGACGCGGAAGCCGGTTGACGCGGCCCGCACCCGCGCATAGCGTCACCATCCAATACCATGCCCGTGCAGCAACAACTCATCGAGGCCCTTGGCCTGCAGGCAGCCGGCCAGGCCGAGGCAGCAGCAGCCCTGTTCGGGCAGGTGCTGGCCATCGACCCGGCCAACGCACACGCGCTGTATTCGCTCGGCTTGCTGGCAATGAACGCAGGCGACCTGGCGCAGGCGCTACAGTGGTGCGACACCGGCATCGCAGCCAACCCGCCCTTCGCACCGCTGCACTACCTGCAAGGTGCGGTGTTGCAGGCGGCGGGCCGCAAGGACGATGCACTGCGCGCATTCGACGCGGCCCTGGAACGGCAACCGGCGTATGTCGAGGTGCTGCTCAACAGCGGCGCGTTGCTGCGCAGCATGTTCCGGCACCGGGAGGCCCTGGAGCGCTTCAACCACATCCTGGCATTCGAACCCGACCACACCGGTGCACTGGCCAACTGCGGCATCCTGCTGTCCGAGTTCAGGCAAAGCGAGACAGCCATCCGCATGTTCGAGCGCTTGACCACCATCGCCCCGGACTACGACTACGGGCTCGGCCTTTTGTTCTACGAGCAGATGCACATCTGTGACTGGCGTTCATTCGATATGCTGACAGAGCAGATCGTGCAGGGTGTGCGCGCTGGCAAGCGGGTCTGCAAGTCGCTGGCGCTGATGTCGGCATCGGACCAGGCGGCAGACCACCTGCAGGCCGCGCGGATCTTTGCCCGCCACCACTGCCCAAGCGCCGCCACCCCGATGTGGGCGGGCGAGAAGTACCGGCACACCCGGATCCGCCTGGCCTACGTGTCACCCGACTTGCGCGAGCACCCGGTGGGTCATCTGATGGCTGGTATTTTCGAGCGCCACGACCACACGCAGTTCGAAACCATCGCAATTTCCCTGGGCATCGACGACCAGAGCCGGCTGCGCAGCCGCATCCGCGCCAGCTTCGACCACTTCATCGATGCCAGCACCCTGCTGCCCGAACAGATCGCACGGCTGATGCGCGACATGGAAGTAGACATCGCCGTCGACCTCGGCGGCTACACCTCCGACACCAAGACCGCCATTTTTGCGCACCGCCCGGCACCGGTGCAGGTCAACTACCTGGGTTATCCGGGCAGCATGGGCACCCCCTACCACGACGTCATCATTGCCGACCGGCATGTGATTCCACCGACGAGTCAGCAGCACTATTCCGAGCGGGTGGTCTACCTGCCAGACAGCTACCTGCCCATCGACAATGGCATCCGCATCGCTGAGCAGTCGCCGACCCGCCAGGACTGCGGCCTGCCGGACGGCGCATTCGTGTTCTGCGCATTCAGCCACGACTACAAGATCTCGCCGCCGGTCTTCGCCGTCTGGATGGATCTGCTGACCCAGGTGCCGGACAGTGTGTTGTGGCTGGCTACGCGCAACGAGGCCGCCCGCCGCAATCTGCGCCTGCAGGCCCAGGCCCGCGACATCGCGCCAGAGCGCCTGGTGTTCGCCGAGCGTCTGCCGCGGGTCGAAGACCACCTGGCGCGCTACCGCCAGGCCGACCTGTTCCTGGACACCCATCCGTACAACGCCCACACCACCGCTGCCGATGCGCTGATGGCCGGTCTGCCGGTGCTCACCTATGAAGGCAGCGCCTTCCCGTCGCGGGTCGCCGCCAGCCTGCTGCGTTCGGCCGGCTTGGCAGACATGGTCATGGCGTCGCTGGCGGACTATGCCGCCCGGGCACTGGCACTGGCCCGCGCGCCGGCCGAGCTGGCAGCGATCCGGGCCCGCCTGGCCGACAACCAGGTCGGCCAGCCGCTATTCGACACTGACCGCTTCTGCCGGAACCTGGAGGCGGTGTACCACGCGATCCGGAAAGAGGAGCCGATGACCAGGAGCCTGGACCTCGGCTGCGGCCGCGCGCCCAAGAACCCGTTCAATGCAGACGAAGTCTTCGGCATCGATTTCGGCATGCGGCCGGACCTGCCGCCGAACATCCGGCTGGCCGACCTGGTGGTGGAGCCGATTCCGTTTGACGACGACAGCTTCGAGTTCGTCACCGCGCATGACTTCATCGAGCATGTGCCGCGGGTGATCTACAACCCCGGCCGGCGCAACCCGTTTGTCGAGCTGATGAGCGAAGTCTGGCGCGTTCTGAAGATGAACGGCACCTTTCTGTCGTTGACGCCGGCCTATCCGAACAGCACGGCCTTCATCGACCCGACGCATGTGAACATCATCGCAGAGGGCACCTTTCCGCTGTATTTTGGCGACCGCTCGCCCACCTCGCCCTGGGCGGTGATCTACGGATTCAAGGGCGCCTTCAAGGTGGTCTCGGAGGAGTGGCACGGCCCGCATCTGTTGACTGTCCTGCAAAAGATCCCGCTGCGGGACAACCTCTGACATGGATCCCACCCTCCACATCATCTACCGGCACGTCCCCATCCGTGCCGAGAAGTACAGCCGCGACCCGAACAAGTCGCGCCCGGATTGGTTCAGCTACGAGTCGTGTTTTCATAACCTGATGCAGACGATCCGCAGCGATCCGCGCGGGCACCAGGTGCGGGTGCTGATCCTGTTCGATGGCACTCTGGAGGACTTCATGCAGGACTTCATCGCCACCTACTATGCCAATGCGTCGCTGCAGTTGGGTGTGCAGTTCGTCAAGGGCGGCTCCAATGGCGCGAGCTTCCTGATTGCCCTGGACATGCTGCACAAGTCGTCACTACCGGATACCGACATTCTCTACTTTCTGGAAAACGACTACGTGCACCAGCATGGCTGGGTCAGCAAGACACTGGAGCTGTTCGAATCACCGCACCCGGTGGACATCGTCTCGCTTTACGACCACCGCGACAAATACGAGTTCGACATGTATGCCGACCTGCGCTCGCGCATCTGCATCACGCCCACCCACCACTGGCGCACGGTGCCGTCGACCTGCGGCACCTTCCTGGTCCGGAAATCCGAAATGATGCAGGACTACGATATCTGGACTGCCGACCTGACCGACTACATTCTGTTTCCCACGCTCCAGAACGACCGGGGCCGTGTGCTGCTGACACCCATCCCCGGGCTTGCGACCCACTGCATGGCCGGCTACCTGAGCCCGGCAGTGGACTGGCAGGCGCTGGCGATCCAAAGAGCGGCAACCGCCTGACTTCATGCGTACTGCCATGCCACGCGAAGAGACCTCCATGACCACCCCCACGACGTACGTCACCCAACCCTACCTTCCGCCGCTGCAGGAGTTTCTGCCCTACCTGGAGAAAATCTGGAACAGCCGGCAGCTCACCAATTGCGGGCCGTTCCACCAACAGCTCGAAGAGGCCTTGTGCGCCTACCTCGGCGTAAAGCACATCGCGCTGTTCACCAACGCCACGATCGCCCTGATCACTGCACTGCAGGCGCTGCGGATCGGCGGCGAGGTGATCACCACGCCCTACTCGTTCGTGGCCACCTCGCATTCGTTGCTGTGGAACGGCATCAAGCCGGTGTTCGTCGACATCGACCCGCACACGCTGAACCTCGACCCGCAAAAGATCGAGGCCGCCATCACGCCCCAGACCACCGCGATCCTGCCCGTGCACTGCTATGGCCACCCCTGCGACGTGGATGGGATCCAGAAGATTGCCGACACCTACAACCTGAAGATCATTTACGACGCCGCCCATGCCTTCGGGGTGAAGTGCCACTGCGGCAGCGTGCTCAACCACGGCGACCTGTCGGTACTGAGTTTCCATGCCACCAAGGTGTTCAACACGTTCGAGGGTGGCGCAATCATTTGCCCGGACGCCAGGACCAAGGCCCGCATCGACCAGCTCAAGAACTTCGGCCATGCCGGTGAAACCAATGTCGTGGCCACCGGCATCAACGGCAAGATGAACGAGTTCAATGCCGCACTCGGTCTGTTGCAGCTCCAGCATATCGACAAGGCCCTTGAAAAGCGCCAGGTGATCGACGAAACCTACCGCCGGGGCCTGGCAGGCATCATGGGCATCACCTGCCTGGGCGACGCAGGCGAGACCCAACGCAACTACGCCTATTTTCCGGTCCTGGTGGACAGCAAATACCCGCTGAGTCGCGACGGCCTGAATGACTGGCTCAAGCAGCATGCCATCCACCCGCGGCGTTACTTCTACCCGCTGATCTCCGAATTTCCGATGTACCGCAGCCTGCCTTCGGCCAGCCGTGCCCTGCTGCCGGTCGCAACCAAGGCGTCGAACGAGATTCTGTGCCTGCCGATCTACCCGGACCTCGACATGGCCGTGGTGACCCGAGTGATCGACCTCATTGCCCACCCGCCGGCTCGCGGCTGAGCCAGTCCACCGCGCGGTCCCTCATGCGATTGGCCATCATGCAGCCCTACTTTCTGCCTTATATCGGCTACTTTCAGCTGATGGCATCGGTGGATCTGTTCCTGGTTTACGACCGGATCAAGTACACCAAGAAGGGCTGGATCAACCGCAACCGCATGCTGGTCAATGGCACCGACGCGATATTCTCCCTGCCCTTGCGCAAGGACCACGACACGCTCGACGTGGTAGATCGGGTACTGGCCGCCGATTTCGATCGCGGCCGGTTGTGCCAGCAGATCCGGGGGGCGTATGGCCGGGCGCCCCATTTCGCAGCCACATTCCCTCTGATCGAGCAGATCGTGCGTCACCCGGACAACAACCTGTTTGGCTACATCCACCATTCACTGCTGGCGCTCCGCGAGCACCTGGGCATCGGGACTGCGGTCCGGGTGTCATCCTCGGTGCCCGTTCGCGCCGACGCGAAAGGCCAGGACAAGGTGCTGGCCCTGTGCCACGCGCTCGGCGCCACCACGTACCGAAACGCGGCTGGCGGCCTGGATCTGTACGCCCGCAGCGACTTCCAGCAGCATGGAATCGACCTGGAATTTATCCGTCCGAGGCCCTGGGAATACCCGCAGTTCGGTGAGCCGTTCGTTCCCTGGCTGTCCATCCTGGACATCTTGATGTTCAACCCCCTGGAGCAGGTATGCGAGCGCGTCCGCACCGGGTTCGACGCAGTGGTAGCACCCGCATGAAGGTCCTGCTCATCGGCGGCAACTCATCGCTCGCGCGCTGCTTGCGGCCAGCGCTGGCGGCGTTCGCCGAGGTGGTCACTGCCGGCCGCAATGGCTGTGACCTGCAGATGGAACTGTCCGGCGACATCCGAATCGGGCCCGATTTCGATGCCGTCGTCAATACGGCAGCACACCTCGGCGGCGCAACACCCGCCGAGCTGGTAGCCGCAGAAAGGGTCAACGTGCTGGGCCTGCTGGCCCTGTGCCAGGCCTGCAGCGATGTGGGTACCAGCCATCTGGTGCAGGTATCGAGCATCTTCGCTGCACTGCCGCCGTCATCGCCGTTCCACAACGCCTATGCTCTGTCGAAACGCCACGGGGACGAGGCTGCACAACTGCAGGCCCGCATGCAGGCACTGCCGCTGACCATCGTCCGGCCGGCACAGTTTTATGGCGTGGGCGAAGTCTATCGGCGCAACCAGCCCTTTCTCTACGCGCTGATGGACAAGGCGCAGGCAGGCCAGGATATTGAACTCTGGGGTCGCAACGATGCGCTGCGCAACTTCATCCACGTGCAGGACGTCGCCGAGATGCTGGCACGCGTGGTCCGCACCAAGACCCTGGGCGTGTTCGACTGCGCCCATCCGCAGGACCTGCGCTTCTCGCAGATCGCGCAGGCGGCGGTGGACGCCTTCGTTAGCCGCAGCAGCATTCGTTTCCTGCCCGACAGGCCGGATACCGCCGACAACATCTTTCCCTACGACGACACGCTCTACCGCGCGCTCGACCACTACCCGCAGATCACGCTGCACAGCGGCATGCAAATGGAAGCCGAGCACCGCAGGAACCCGGCATGAAAACCATTCTGGTCTCTGGTGCCAGCGGCATCGTCGGGTACGGCACGCTGCGTTCGCTGCGGCGCTCCGGCATGGACCTGCAGCTGATCGGCACCAGCATGTACGACGATTCGGTGGCGCCCGCCTTTTGCGACATCTTCGAAAAGGCGCCGCCGACCAAGGACTCTACTTATCTGCCCTGGCTGCTGGCGATGATCCGCAAGCACCGGGTCGACATGGTCATTGCAGGCATCGAGATCGACATGTTCGCCTGGGTAGACCACGCGGCTGCGATCGAAGCCACCGGCACCTGCGTCCTGCAGAACGACCTGCCCCTCATCCTTCTATGCCAGGATAAATGGGCCTTCTTCGAAAACCTGTCTGCAGCCGGAATCGCCTGTGCGATTGACAGCAGCCTATGTCAGGACTTCGCGCAATTGCACCAGCGTTTCGGTCTGCCCTTTCTGCTCAAGCCACGGCGTGGCTTCGGCTCGAAGGGCATTGTGCGGGTTGACAGCAACGCGACTTTCGCGCCGCACCAGGCCCAGATAGGCCCGGTGCTGATGGCACAGCCCATCGTCGGCCACGACGACGACGAATTCACCACCTCCGCCTTCTGCGACGGCCAGGGTGGCCTGTTTGCCAGCATGACATTGCGCCGAAAGCTCTCGCGCGACGGCTTCACCGACCGGGGCGAGGTGGTGTCCACCACGCCGTTCATGGACACCCTGCTGCAGTTGTGCCGGCATTTCCGGCCACACGGCCCGACCAACTTCCAGTTCCGCCAGACCGTGAACGGTGTGAAGCTGCTCGAAATCAACCCGCGCATTTCCTCGTCTACCTCCATCCGCAGCGCCTTCGGCTACAACGAGAGTGCAATGGCCGTGGCGTATTTCCTGGAAGGCCGGATTCCCGTGCAGCCACCCATCCGGCGCGGCAGGGCCGTGCGTTACACCGACGACCATATTTTTTATGAAGACGGCCTTCATCTCTGACATCCACGGCAATCAGGAAGCCCTGCAGGCGGTGCTCACGTCCATCGATGCGATGGGCATCACGCGCATTGTCTGCGCCGGTGACGTCGCGGGGTATTACAGCGAGGTCAATGCCTGCTGCGACACGCTGCGCGCACGGGGTGTCCCCACAGTGATGGGCAACCACGACTGGTACCTCGGCGGTGGCGGCACCTGCCTGCGCTCGCGCAGTGTCAACGACTGCCTGGACTACCAGCGCAGCGTCATCACCGCCGATAACCTGGCCTGGTTGCGCGGTCTTCCGCTGCAACTGGAGGTGACGGGTGTGCGCGTGGTGCACGGTGGCTGGTCCGACCCGATCGACGAGTACCTCAAGCCCAGCGCCGCCTACTTTGCCCCACTCGACGGGCGCTTCTTCCTGACCGGTCACACCCACCTGCCTTGTGTGCACCGGTATGGCGACAAGGTCTATTGCAATTCCGGCTCGGTCGGGCAGCCGCGCGACGGCGACCCCCGGGCCGCTTTCGCGGTGTTCGACGGTCAGGATTTTCAGCTGCACCGCGTCGAATACGACTTCTGCAAGGTGTTCGCGCTGATGGACTCCGCCGGTTTCAACGACTACTACTACGGCGGCCTGGCCACCGGCGCGCGCAACCTGCGCCGGCTGGCCGACCCCGAGGATACTCAGCCATGAAGTGGATCAAGCGCGGCCGCGTGTTCAATCCGGCCGATATTGCCGGCCGGCCTGAATGGATGAACGAATACGCACAGGCGCCGGCCACGCTGGTGTTCGACGACTTCGTACGGGTCTATTTCAGCTGCCGCCCGCCGCGAGACCCCGACGGGCAGTTCGTGAGTTACTCCGCCTTTGTCGACCTCGACCGCAAGGACCTGTTCCGCATCGTCGGCCTGGCGCAACAACCGGTCATGGCCTTGGGCGAGTTGGGTACCTTCGACGAGTTCGGCACCTACCCGATGTCGGTGATCCGCCGCGGCGACGAGGTCTGGGCCTACTATGCCGGCTGGACGCGCTGCGAATCAGTGCCCTTCAACGTGGCCATCGGCCTGGGCATCAGCACCGACCAGGGTGTCAGCTTCCGCAGGCTCGGGCCCGGCCCGCTGCTGGAGTACTCACCCGACGAGCCCTTCACCATGAGCGGTCCCAAGGTGCGCTGCTTCAACGGCCGGTATTACCTGTTCTATATCGCCGGCGACGCCTGGGTGCTCAAGGACGGCAAACCCGAGATCTCGCACAAGATCCGCATGGCAGTGTCCGACGACGGCCTGCACTGGACCAAGCAACACAAAACCCTGATCCCGGACCGCTGGGGCGAGAACGAGTCACAAGCCAGCCCGGACGTCTTCTACGCGGGCGGCACGTACCACATGTTCTTCTGCGGCTGGGTTCCGCGCGAGTTCCGCCAGACGCGGCAGCGCAAGATCGGCTACGCTCGGTCGAGCGACCTGGTGCACTGGACCCGCGACGACGACCGGGTGGGCATCGACATCTCCAGCGAAGGCTTTGACAACGAGATGGTCGCGTACCCCCATGTGTTCGAACTCGATGGGCGCATCTACATGCTCTACCTGGGTAACCAGGTCGGCCGCTATGGATTCGGCCTGGCCGAGCTCGAAGGGGCACTGGCATGAAGTGGCGCCGGATCGGCCAGATCTTCGACTTTGCGGGCTCGGACTTCTCCGGCGAATTCGCCGGTTTCGCGCAGTCGCCGCAGGCCCTGGTGCTGGACGACCGGGTGCGCTTCTATTTTTCCACCCGGCCACCGGCCGAGAACGGCAAGTTCGTGAGCGTGGTGCAGTATGTGGACCTGTCCAAGGACTTTCGCACCGTCTTGGGCCGCTCCCGGGGCACCGTCGTCCCCCTGGGCAAACTTGGCACCTTCGACGAACACGGCATCTTCCCGTTCAGCGTGTTCCGCCACGGCGACGCGGTCTGGGGCTACAGCAATGGCTGGAACCGGCGCAAGTCAGTGTCGGTGGACACCGCCATCGGCCTGGCGATCAGCCAGGATGGCGGCCACAGCTTCACCAAACATGGCGACGGCCCGGTGCTCGGCCCCTCGCTGCACGAGCCTTACCTGGTGTGCGATCCCTTCGTGCGGGTCTTCGACGGCGTGTTCCACATGTGGTACATCTACGGAACGGGCTGGAAGTCTGCCGGCCCCGGCCAGCAACCGGAACGTACCTACGTGATCGCCCATGCCACCTCCCACGACGGCATCGAATGGCACAAGGAAGGCCGGCCCATCATCACGCAAAAGCACCCCGAAGAATGCCAGGCCCTGCCCACCGTGATCCAACTCGGCACGCGCTACCACATGCTGTTCTGCCACCGGCATACCTTCGGCTTTCGAACTGACCCCAAACGTGGCTACCGCCTGGGGCACGCCTGGTCGGACGACCTGGTGCACTGGCAGCGTGACGACGCGCGTTGCGGGCTGGCGCCCAGTGCCGGCGCCTGGGACTCCGACATGGTCTGTTATCCGCACCTGTTTGCCTGCGACGGCAAGACGTACCTCGCCTACAACGGCAACAACTTCGGACGCGCGGGCTTCGGCCTGGCCGAACTGGAAAGTGAAGACTGACATGAGCACTGCTGCACCCCGCAATTTCAACCAGGAGCTCCACGACACAGCCGGGCGCACCTACTCCTACAACTTCGATTTCGATGTCATGCATCCGTTCATGCTCGAATCGTTCAAGCCCTTTTTCCAGCCTGGCAACCTGCTCGAACTAGGGTGTTTCAGGGGCGCCTTCACGCGCCGGCTGCACGCGCACTACCCCGACCTGACTTGCGTCGAAGCCTCCGACGAAGCCATCGCCGAGGCCCGTGCCGCATTGGGGTCTTCCGTGCAGTTCCACAACGCGCTGTTCGAGCAGGTCGTGCTACCGCAGCGCTACGACCATATCGTGATGACCCATGTGCTGGAGCACCTGGACGACCCGGTCGCGGTCCTGCGGCGCGTCAACCAGGAATGGCTCGCACCGCGCGGACGCTTCTTCCTGGTCTGCCCCAACGCCAATGCGCCCTCGCGCCAGATCGCGGTCAAGATGGGACTGATCTCGCACAATGCCGCAGTCACGCCGGCCGAAGCCCTGCATGGACACCGCTGCACCTACACGCTCGACACCCTGGAGCGCGACGCCGTGGCCGCCGGCCTGAAGGTAGTGCACCGCTCCGGCATCTTCTTCAAGGCGCTGGCCAACTTCCAGTGGGACCGCCTGCTGCAGACCGACATCATCTCGCCTGCCTACCTCGACGGCTGTTACCAGTTGGGCCAGCAGTACCCCGACCTGTGCTCCAGCATCTTTCTCGTGTGTGAGCGCGGAGACACCTGACCGCGCCGTTGGTGAGCCTGCTCGCACGGCAGTGAGGGATACGCCGCACCATCAGCAGAGGGCCGCCTGCGGGGTGGCATCGGCCAAGGTAACGGTGATGACCGTGACCTGAATCAGGTGGCTGCCCACTTCAGGGCAGCGGCGCACCGGGCAGCAAGGGACGCCAGAACTCCGGCTCGCTTTTCCACCAGGCATGGGTACCCATGGGCAGCTTTCCGCCATTCACCGCATGGTAGAAAGAGGGGCGGAGCTCCATCGAGAAACGCGAAGCGGTCACCTCGTTTGGCACCAGGTAGTCGTTCGACAGCGAGCCCATGACCGAGAAGAACAAATCCTCGCTGGAACCGGTTTGCAGGAACACATTCAGGATGACCGCGAACTCCTCCAGCAGAGCCATCGCCTTGCGGTTGCGCCGCAGGCTGAACCCGCCATTGCCCACGTTCACATGGACCAGTTTGCCCTTCGCGCCTTCGAACCGGCCTGCGTTGACCATCAGGCGGTAGCCGTCCGGCCAGGGCGCGCCGATGTAGTCGAAGGGCTGGGCGCACCAGTCGTCGAGTTCATCACGCAGTGCGATTGCATCGGTCTGGCAAACCAGCGAAAACTCGTAGCCGATGAAGTCCTGGTAGAACGCCTGGCTGAGCAGCAAACGGTTGTAACCAGGGATCGAGGCAAAGCACACAGGCGGGTAAGCCCGGTAGGTAATGTCACCATATCGCGCCCGATAGTAGGCGAGGTCCAGACCCTCCGGGCCGATGAAGATGATCTCCCGCTGGTGCAATGTGGCCATCGACCGGTCGAGCGAATAGGCCTCTAGCCCATCGAGCACGGGCTGGTAGATCGGCACGATCACGACCACCGGCTGCGTCAAGACACCGCCCCCACAGGTGCGGTGTCAGCGAGTTCGGTGGGGGCCAGTCGCGCCAGCGGCGGGCAGCATTTCATCAGGGCTCCCGGACCGCTTCGCTCATGCCCTTGGTCAATGGCCAGGCGAGATAGGAAATGACCGAGCGCTGACCCACTACGACCTCGGCACTCAGGGTCATGCCAGGCAACAGGCGCGCGCTGTCGATCATGTTCTTGAGGGTCGTGTTGGTCAGCGTGATGCGGCTCAGATAATACGCGTCGCCGGTACCGCGCGGGCCGGTGTCGCGCCGGAATGCGTCGCCGCTGATCGTGCGCACCTTCGCATCCAGCACGCCATGCTTCTGAAATGGGTAGGCATCCAGCTTCAGGTGCACGGGATGGCCCAGCTTGATGTAGCCGACGTCGACCGAGTCGATCTGCACCTCGGCCTCGAGCTCCGCGTTGAGCGGAACCAGCGTGAAAAAGGTCTCGGCTTCCCTGACGACCGAGCCGGGCGACAACTTGGCAATTTCCAACACGATCCCATCCACCGGCGCCTGCAAAGTCACCAGCTTCTGGCGCCGATCGGCCTTTTGCAACTGCTCCTTGACGGCGTCGCGCTCGCGGGACAGTGAGAGAAGGTCTTCCATGGTCTTCTGGCGCCAGCCGCGCTCGAACGCCGACCTTTCGGCATCGAAAGCAGCCAGCTCGCGCCGGATCTCGACTTCGCGGCTGTTGGTCAACTCCAGGTCGCGCTCGACCTCCTTGCTGCGCTGCTGGGCCTCGAGCAACTGCAGTGGTGCACCGAACTTCTGGGCCACCATCTTCTCCTGCATCGCCTCGATTTCCTTGAGCGAGCGCAACCGGGTGGCCACCATCTGCTGGTCCTGCCGGTTGGTAGCAAGTGCGGCCCGCAGCCGGGCCGCCATTTCCTGCATCTTCAGCTGCTGCGCACGGTAGTTGGCCCTGCGCTCCGACAGCAGATTTGCCTGCAGGCGGGAGTCGGCGTTATCGGCGACAACTGCCGCACTCACGCGACCGGACAGCTCCTGCTCGAAGCCGCGGATCTGGGTGTCCAGGCTGTCCAACCGCTGGCGCAGCTGGGTCTCGTCTGCCTGCACGAAAGTGGCATCGAGCCGCGCCAGAGAGTCGCCTTTACGCACAATTTGCCCCGCCCGCACGTTAATGGTCTGCACCACGGCGGTCTCCAGCGGCTGCACCACGACATTGGGCAGCGGGTTGACCAGGCGCCCCTGTGCGACCACCACCTGGTCGAGCTGCGAGAAGTTCGCCCACACCCCGAAGGTGACAAAACTCAGTAGCAACACATGCAGCGTCAGGCGGGCAGCGCGCGGCACCGGGCTGCGTTCGATCTCGTCCGCATCCGGCAGGTACTCGATGACCGTCCGGCCCCGCGGCCGCAGGCCCTTCCAGGAGCGGACCCGGCGCTTCACAGGTGACTTGTTTGCTGATTCCATAAGTGTTGGTAGGTTTCACACCGCGTCAGCAGTTCTTCGTGCCGGCCGCTATCCACCAGGCGACCATGCTGCATGACCAGAATCGCGTTGGCATTCACCAGGGTCGAGAGCCGGTGCGAGATCATGATCACTGTGCGGCCCACCGCGATCTTCGACAGGTTGCTGATGAAGATCGCCTCGCTCTCTGGGTCCAGTGCACTGGCCGCCTCGTCGAGCACCAGGATGCGCGGCCGGCTGAGCAAGGCCCTTGCGATCGACAGCCGCTGCTTCTGCCCGCCCGACAGGTTGGCGGCGTTCTCTTCCAGCAAGGTGTTATACCCTTGCGGTAGGCGCTCGATGAATTCCGCAGCGCCTGCCGCCTCGGCGGCGGCCACGATCTCCTCGAAGGTGGCCTCGGGCTTCGCTGCCGAGATGTTGTCGCGTACCGTGCCACGAAACAGGAAGTTCTCCTGCAGCACCACCCCGATCTGGCGCCGCAGGTGGGCCAACTCGATCTCGCGCGCATCGGTGCGGTCGAAACGCACGATGCCCTCCTGCACGCTGTACAGGCCCTGGATCAGCTTGGTGAGGGTCGTTTTGCCCGAGCCGCTGCGCCCCACGATGCCCACGATCGAGCCGGCCGGGATGGTGAACGTCGCCCGGTCCAGCGCAGTGTTGGCGGACCCGGGGTAACGGAACGTCACCGCGTCGAAGGAAATTTCGCCGGCCAGATCCGGCCGCAAACCGCCCGCGCTGGCGCGCCCCTCGGAGGGCCGGTTCATCACTTCGCCCAGCATGCGCACCGATAGCGCGGTCTCCTGGTAATCGTTGACCAGGCCGACGATGGCGATCAGTGGTTGGACCACGCGGCCCGAGATCATCTGAAAGCCGATCAGGGCACCCACCGAGAGGGTCTGGTCGAACACCTGCTGCGCACCCAGCACGATGATCACCACCGGCAGCAGCTTGCCCAGGAAGTCGGTGATCGCATTGCCGGTGATCGAGATCTTGCCGACCCGGTAGTGCATGTTGATCGACTGGGCGGAGCGCTGGTCCCACAGGCGCCGCTGGGTTGGCTCGATGGCCAGTGCCTTGACCGTGCGCATGCCATGGATGGTCTCCACCATCATCGACTGGCGCTCCGCTTCGGCGGCGTACAGGGCATTGAGGCGGCGCTGAAAAGTGGGCAACATGGCCACCACCACCAGCGCGATCAGCAAGGTGAACAACAGCACCACCATGGCCAACTGCACCGAATAGGTGAACAGAATCGGCAGGAAGAGCAGCAAGGACGTGGCATCCAGTGCTGTGAAGAACATGCGCCCGGTCAGAAAGGCTCGAATCTTTTCCACCTGCTGCATGTGCCGAGTGATGATGCCGGCAGTGGTGGTCTCGAAGTAATCGATCGGCAGCGACAACAAGTGCCCGAAGGTACGCCGGGTGAGCCGCATGTCGATCTTGTTGGTGGCCGACAGGGTGAGAATTTGGCGCAGGAAGCCAAACAGCGAGTCGAAAACCAGTGCGATCACGATGCCCACCCCGAGCACCCACAGCGTGCCGACGCTCTGGTGCACCAGCACCTTGTCGATCACCAGTTGAAAGAATATGGGTGACGCGAGCGCCAGCAGGTGCATGGCGAGCGCTGCAATCGCGATGTCGCGCAATGCGGCCTTCTGCTTCAGGATTTCAGGGATGAACCAGCGGAATCCGAACGGCTGGGTACTCTGCGGAGCAGCGTGCAACCGCTTCATCAGATAGACGTTGCCCTCCCAGCGAGCGCAGAACTTGTCGCGCTCGATCATCAGCGCCGTCGACGCGTTGTCCGCCAGCGGGTTGAGGATGGCGATCTGCCCGTCGCCTTCCTTGTTCGCCACACCCATGACGATGACCGAGTTGCCATCCGCCAACCGCGCGATCAGCGGAAACACGCCCTCCTGGGCCATGAGTCCGGCCCAACTGAGCTTGTCGGCCTTGGCCTTGAGACCGATGTCGGAGGCGATCCGCAGCACCGTGGCCGGTGGCGGCTCCTGGGCCACCAGCGCATAGTCCTCAATCAGACGTTCCGGGTTGACCTGCAGGCGATGGTGTTGGGCAATCGCTGCAAGGCATTGGATCGTGGAATGGGGGAACTTGTCGGCCATGGATGTTCTTCCCGCGAGGGAACGGGAATTTCATCACGAGCCGTCTCCCAACGATCGGCCGAACAAGGGCGGATTCCCCGGCTTTCTTTTGCCCGGCAGCACTGCAGGCGGGCGAAAGGGGCCGGCAACCGCCGACCCCACTCGCCCCTGTACGCCGCCTACTTGCTGCCGCCGGTCGTCAGGAAGCCACTATTCGATGGGTCCTGCAGGCCTGGCAGGTTCAGCGACTTGGTCGAGGACCCCGCGGTTGCGCCCGGTTTGGCAATTAGGTTGCCGTTGGCATCGAACTGCTTCATCACGTCGGCCATGCTGGCTGCCGCGAGGGAGACCGACGATGCGCTGGCCACCAGGGTACCGGACAGGTCCAGACTCGATGTCTTCGAGACTTCCTGGGCCGCGCCGGTTTCACTGAACTGGCTGATCGCCTGGGCCAGGCTGCTGACACGCGACCGCAGGTCGGCCTTCGCATCCGGCACACCGGCCGGCGCCACCGGCTCCGGGGTGCGCGCCTCGACTGCCTGGACCGCCAGCGGCGCGGGGCTGCTACTCTCGACCACCGCCGGGCTGTTGCCCAGAGCGGCAATCGCCTCGTCCACGGCCTCCGGTGAACTGTCCGACTTGCCCGCCAGGAACCAGACGTCGGCGGCAGCATGGGTGGCCCCATTCGTAGTCTGGTAGGTCGAGGTCAGGCCGACCAGGTTGCCGTTGTCGATGCCGACACCCACGGCCGCGTTGAGATTGATGCTGGCCACACCCAGGGACTCGAGCGTGCGGAGTTCCCCCGAACCACTCACCCCGTCGGAGTTGCCATCCACCCACAGGCGCAGGTCGGAAAAAGCCGCATCATCCTGGCTGATCACCCCGTCCTGGTTGCTGTCGAGTTCGCGCAGAGCGGCATAACCGTCGGCTGCCCGCTGGCCATTGGCCAGGGTCGTGGACGACCCGAAGAGTTCGGAGCCGTCGTTGACCGTGCCATCGCCGTTGCGGTCCAGCACCAGCAAGCCGTCGCCACCGCTGACCCAGCCGGTGCGCACGCTCTTGCCATCCGCGAACAGGTCGAACTTCACGCCCGCCTGGATGCCCAGCGTCTGCACCCCATTGCCATCCAGGTCCAGGATGATGGGCGTGCCCAAGGTCAGATGGGACACCTGCGTGGTAGTGATCGCTGCCGTCTGCGCCGTCGTGAGCGACTCAATCTGCGACGTCGTCATGGCCGCAATCTGGTCGGTCGTCAGCGCCTGGATCTGCGCCGTCGTGAGCGCCTGGATCTGTGTCGTCCGCAGCACCTCCACGTCGCGTGTCTCCATCGCCACCACTTGCCTGGTCGTCAGTGCCGCCAGACCCGTTGTTGTCAGCACCGAGATCTGTGCGGTGGTCAGTGCCGCCACCTGGTCGGTCGTCAAGGCTGCGATCTGGGTGGTCTTCAGTGCCACCACACCGGCTGTCGTCAGCGCCTGTACCTGAAGGGTCGTCAATGCGGCGGTACCCGCCGTAGTGAGCGCCGCTACCTGGCTGGTGCTGATGACTGCCACATCGCGGGTTTCGATCGCAGCCACTTGCGCCGTGGTCATGGCCGCCACACCGGCAGTTGTCAGCGCAGTCACCTGCGCCGTTGTCAATGCTGCCACCTGGTCGGTCGTCAACGCCGCCACCTGCGTCGTCCTCAGCGCCGCTACACCGGCGGTCGTCAGCGCCTGCACCTGTAGGGTCGTCAACGCCGCCGCGCCCGCCGTGGTCAGTGCAGCCACCTGGCTAGTCCTGAAGACGGCCACATCGGTAGTCTCGATCGCCGCCACCTGGGCGGTTGTCAGCGCGGCCACACCTGCGGTGGTCAGCGCCTGCACCTGAGCGGTCGTCAGCGCCGCCACCTGGTCGGTGGTCAGTGCCGCCACGCCACTGGTCGTCAGCGCTGCAACCTGACTGGTCTTGAGCTGCCCCAGATCCGTGGTTTGGATTGCTGCCACCTGGGCTGTGCCCATGGCCGCGATGCCAGTGGTTGTGATAGCCGAGATCTGCACCGTAGTGAGGGCTGCTACCTGATCGGTCGTCAGCGCCGCCACCTGCGTGGTTTTGAGGGCCGCCACACCGGAAGTCGTGAGCGCCTGCACCTGCAGGGTCGTCAGTGCGGCCGTACCCGCCGTGGTGAGTGCGGCCACCTGGCTGGTCTTGAGCTGCGCTACATCCGCCGTCTCGATCGCCGCCACCTGGGCCGTCGTCATTGCCGCAATGCCGCTGGTCGTGACCACACTGATCTGTGCGGTCGTGAGGGCTGCCACCTGGTCGGTCGTGAGCGCTGCCACTTGCGTGGTCTTCAGCGCTGCCACATTGGCTGTGGTCAGGGCCTGCACCTGCAGGGTCGTGAGTGCGGCAGCGCCCGCCGTGGTGAGTGCTGCCACCTGGCTGGTCTTGAGCTGCGCTACATCCGCCGTCTCGATCGCCGCCACCTGCGCCGTCGTCATCGCAGCGATACCGCTGGTCGTCACCGCAGAGATCTGCGCCGTGTTCAATGCCGCCACCTGGTCGGTCGTCAGCGCCGCCACACCCGCCGTGGTCAGAGCCGCCACCTGGGTGGTCCTGAGCTGCGCTATATCCGTGGTCTGGATCGCCGCCACCTGGGCCGTGCTCATGGCCGCGATGCCAGCGGTGGTCAATGAAGAGATCTGGGTCGAAGTGAAGGCCGCTATCTGGTCGGTGGTCAGCACAGCGACCTGCGTGGTCTTGAGTGCGGCGACATCGGCCGTCGTCAAGGCCTGTATCTGCAGGGTCGTCAGTGCTGCGGTACCTGCCGTGGTCAATGCCGAGACCTGGCTGGTTTTAAGTACACCGACATCAGCGGTCTCGATGGCGGCCACCTGGGCCGTCGTCATTGCCGCAATGCCGCTGGTCGTGACCACACTGATCTGTGCGGTCGTGAGGGCTGCCACCTGGTCGGTCGTGAGCGCTGCCACTTGCGTGGTCTTCAGCGCTGCCACAT
>Ga0209181_10004895_pt1 | contig 19610 bp, 23 predicted proteins | sample MAT05_FD_187208 | JGI IMG/M metagenome (GOLD analysis project Ga0209181, IMG submission 187208) | Freshwater microbial communities from Lake Fryxell liftoff mats and glacier meltwater in Antarctica - MAT-05 (SPAdes) (version 2) | ecosystem: Environmental > Aquatic > Freshwater > Ice > Liftoff... | reverse complement strand
GGTGCTGGCGCCGGTGCCGGGGTTCGTCATGTATGCCATCAGCGCCAAGCTCCAGGGGCTGCAGTTTGTCGGGGTCCCATTAAAACCGGATTTTGAGCTGGACGAGTCGGCGATGCTGGCCGCAATTTACCGGCACCGGCCAGCAATTGTTTACCTCGCCTACCCGAACAACCCGAGCGCCAACCTGTGGGACGAAGCCGTGATGGAACGAGTTATAGCAGCGTCCCCAGGCCTGGTCGTGATCGACGAGGCCTACCAGCCGTTTGCCGGCCGCAGTTTCATGGGGCGCTTGAATCGTTATCGAAACGTCGTTTTGATGCGCACCATGAGCAAGTTCGGGCTGGCGGGCGTGCGAGTCGGTTACCTGGTCGGACCAGGCGCGTTGATAGACCAGATCGACAAGGTGCGCCCGCCCTACAACATCAGTGTGCTGAACGCCGAGTGCGCCCTGTTCGCGCTGGAGCATGCCGATGAATTCGCCCGTCAGGCGCACGACATTGTGTCGCAGCGTGCCCTGCTGCTGCAGGCCCTGGCCGACATGGACGGTGTTGTCGCCTACCGCAGTGATGCCAACATGGTGCTGGTGCGTATCACGGCGTCGGACCCGCAGGCCTCAGGCGCCGTGCTGCAGCGCATGAAAACGCGCGGGGTGCTGGTCAAGAACGTTTCTGCCATGCACCCGCTACTGGCCAATTGCCTGCGGCTGACCGTCGGTACAGACGCCGAAAACCGTGCCATGCTTGCAGCATTGAAAGCCTCTTTATGACATTCAACGATTCCGGCAGCGTCGCCGGGCGTGTTGCGCGCGTGACCCGCAACACGGCGGAAACCAGAATCACCGTCACGGTGAACCTGGATGGCTCGGGTCGGGCCAATCTGCACACGGGCATCGGCTTTTTTGACCACATGCTCGACCAGATCGCACGCCACGGCCTGTTTGACCTGGACGTGCAGGCCGATGGCGACCTCCACATCGATGGTCACCATACGGTCGAAGATGTCGGCATTGCACTCGGTCAGGCGGTGCTGCAGGCCGTCGGCGACAAGAAGGGCGTACGCCGCTACGGGCACGCCTATGTCCCGTTGGACGAAGCCCTCAGCCGGGTTGTGCTCGATCTGTCGGGGCGTCCCGGTCTGGTCATGCATGTGCCCTTCAAGAGTGGAATGATCGGGAGTTTCGACAGCCAGTTGGCGCATGAGTTTTTTCAGGGATTTGCAAACCACGCTTTGGTGACGCTGCATATCGACAACCTGCGCGGAGAGAATGCGCACCACCAGGCGGAGACGGTTTTCAAGGCTTTTGGTCGCGCCCTGCGCGCGGCAGTGGAACTCGATCCCCGATCGGCCGGCATGATCCCCTCGACCAAAGGTTCGTTGTAGCCCATGGCAGGACGTACCGTCGCCGTGGTGGATTACGGCATGGGCAACCTGCGCTCGGTATCAACCGCCCTGCAGGTGGCGGCGCAGGGCACGGCGTTCTCCGTTCAGGTCACGTCGGAGCCCGACGTGGTTCGCGCGGCCGAGCGTGTGGTGCTGCCGGGTCAGGGCGCGATGCCCGACTGCATGCACGAATTGCAGCGGTCGGGTTTGCAGGAATCGGTGCTCGAAGCGGCGTCCTGCAAGCCGCTGTTCGGAGTCTGCGTCGGCATGCAAATGCTGCTTGACCACAGCGCGGAGGGGCGCAAGGGTGACGCGGGAGTTGGCACTGCGGGACTGGGGCTGTTTCCCGGCCAGGTGCTGCGTTTCGATCTCTTCGGGCGACGCCAGCCCGATGGCAGCCGATTCAAGGTGCCCCAGATTGGCTGGAACCAGGTATACCGGCCAAACCATGGAGCCCGGGCGCATTCTGTGTGGGGCGACGTGCCCGACGGCAGCTACTTCTATTTTGTGCACAGTTTTTACGCCAGACCGTCAGTTGCGCGCCACAGCGTCGGCGAAGCAGACTACGGCACCCGCTTCACAGCGGCAATTGCGCGCGATAATATTTTTGCAACCCAATTCCACCCTGAAAAAAGTGCCCTTCACGGCCTCGCGCTGTATAGAAATTTCCTTGGTTGGAACCCCTGACCTGGTTCCCCAGTCTTTGCACCATGCTTCTCATTCCAGCCATTGACCTGAAAGACGGTCTTTGCGTGCGCCTAAAGCAGGGTGACATGGACCAGTCGACCACCTTTGGCGAGGATCCGGCCTTGATGGCGCGCACCTGGGTGGGCAAAGGTGCCAGGCGGCTGCATCTGGTCGATCTCAACGGTGCTTTCGCCGGACACCCCAAGAACGAACTGGCGATTCGCAAGATTCTCAAGAACGTGGGAAGTGAAGTCGATGTGCAACTCGGCGGCGGCATCCGGGATCTCGACACGATCGAACGCTACCTCGACGCCGGCCTGCGCTACGTCATCATTGGAACGGCGGCGGTCAAGAACCCTGGATTTCTGCAAGACGCCTGCACTGCCTTTGGTGGCCACATCATCGTCGGGCTGGATGCACGCGATGGCAAGGTCGCCACCGACGGCTGGAGCAAGCTGACGCGGCACGATGTGATTGATCTGGGCAAGAAGTTCGAGGACTACGGAGTCGAGTCCATCATCTACACCGACATCGGACGTGACGGCATGCTGACTGGCGTCAACGTCGACGCTACGGTCAAACTTGCGCAGGCCTTGAAGATTCCGGTGATTGCCTCCGGTGGCTTGGGCAGCATGGCCGATATCGAGGCTTTGTGTGAGGTTGAAGGCGAAGGCGTGGAAGGGGTGATCTGTGGTCGCGCGATCTACTCCGGTGCGCTTGACTTCGCGGTCGCCCAGGCGCGTGCCGACGAACTTAACGGTTAGGGGTGCTCTGCCTGACTTCCGCCATACGGGCTCGAGTCCGAAACGGGATGATTTCCGCGCCAGCACCGTGCAGCGTGTGCCCGGGGCACACGCAAGCGTTTTGGTGGACAAAGGGTTCGTTTTGGTTTGAACCCCTGTGCGGGCGTGGTTTTGCGGGCGATCCGCTGCGTTGCAAAAACAGGCAGGGCCTCGGCCGGCCTTGGGTTTTGCGCCTGGCCCCTCATCCCGCAAAACCCACGCTGCGCGCCGCGCGAGATAGGCAGAGCATCCCCAGGCCACGCTCCATGGCTGTTGCTCCACTGGTGCGCCCGGCGCGGTCGGCAGCACGCCGTGCGGTTTGATTGGCCCATGCTCGCCAAACGCATCATCCCCTGCCTCGACGTCACTGCAGGGCGGGTCGTCAAGGGCGTCAACTTTCTGAAACTGCGCGACGCCGGTGATCCGGTGGAGATCGCCGGGCGGTACAACGAGCAGGGTGCCGACGAGCTGACGTTTCTGGACATCACGGCAACCAGCGACGGGCGCGACATGTTGCTGCACACAATCGAGGCCGTCGCCAGCAAAGTCTTTATTCCGTTGACAGTGGGCGGTGGCGTGCGCAGCGTGGAGGACGTGCGCCGACTGCTCAACGCCGGGGCCGACAAGACCAGTTTCAACTCCGCCGCCATCAGCAACCCGCAAGTGATCGACGAGGCGTCGGCGCGTTACGGTGCGCAATGCATCGTGGTGGCGATCGATGCGAAGCGCCGCTGTGCGGCCGACGAAAGACGGCCCGATGCCACTGGAACGCTGCGCGGACCGGGCTGGGACGTGTTCAGCCATGGCGGGCGCACCAATACCGGCCTCGACGCGCTGGAGTGGGCGCAGGAAATGGCCCGCCGTGGTGCCGGTGAGTTGTTGCTCACCAGCATGGACCGTGACGGCACCAAGGCCGGATTCGATCTGGAACTGACCCGTGCCGTCAGCGATCTGGTGGAGATTCCTGTCATCGCTTCCGGCGGTGTGGGCACGCTGCAACATCTGGCCGACGGCATTTTGCTGGGCCGGGCCGACGCGGTTCTTGCTGCCAGCATTTTTCACTTCGGCGAGTTCAGCGTGCAGCAGGCCAAGCGATTCATGGCCGATTGCGGCATTGCGGTGCGACTGTGAGTGCATCGGACCTGATTTACCCCATGCCTATCCGGTTTACGCCCAAAATCACCAGATGTAGTGAGTTCGGATTGATCAAAGACACCACCTGCAGTGTCCTTGGGTGTCAACCGGATAGGCACGGTTTACCCGACCGTTGCTATGGCAGACAATAGCGCGATGAACTGGTTGGCTGAGGTGAAATGGGACGCGGCGGGATTGGTGCCCGCGATCGCGCAAGAGACCGGCTCAGGTGACGTCTTGATGCTCGCCTGGATGAGCCGGGAGTCCTTGCAAAAGACCGTGGAACTGGGCCGCGCGGTGTATTTCAGCCGCTCCCGCAACTCCTTGTGGTTCAAGGGCGAGTCGTCGGGGCATGTGCAGACGGTGCACGAGATCCGAATGGATTGCGACAACGATGTGCTGCTGTTACGGGTGACACAGCATGGGCATGACCCCTCCATTGCCTGCCACACCGGGCGGCACAGTTGTTTTTTCAAGTTGCAGCGCGGTGGGGTCGAGGCTGGAGAATGGAGCATCTGCGAACCGGTCTTGAAAGACCCGCAGTCCATCTACAAATAGGGGGGTGCCAGATGAAGCGTTCCGACGATGCGCTTGCCAGGCTCGATGCGGTGATTCAGAGCCGAAAGCCTGCGGCAGGAGGCGATCCAGCCACCAGTTACGTGGCCCGCCTGCTGCAGGGCGGCCCGGACGCGTTTCTGAAGAAGATTGGCGAAGAGGCTACCGAGGTGGTGATGGCAGCGAAGGATCTCTCGCATGCACTTGCTGCTGCACCGGCTGCGCCCGAGCGCCGCGCGGCGCTGGTTGGCGAGGTGGCAGATTTGTGGTTTCACAGCATGGTGGCGCTGGCCCATTTCGGCATCCACTCGTCCGAGGTTGTGGCTGAGCTGGAACGACGCGAAGGCTCCAGCGGAATCGAGGAAAAGGCGTTGCGCAAGGCACTGGCGCGCGAAACTGGTGCGGTTGAACAAGGAGAAGGTACGTGGACGATGTGACTGATGTGGTAACGGTTGACAGCGAAAAGGCGCGCGGGCTCAAAACGCTGGGCTGGGTCAGTTACGTGCTGCACCTGATCGTGGCCGCTGGCGCAGTCATTCCGGGCGCACAGCCCGGGCTGGTGCTGTTGCTGGTGGCGCTGGTGTTGGATCTTGTGAAGAAGGACGATGCGGCGGGCACCTGGCAAGAAAGCCACTTTGCGTGGCGCATCCGTACGGTCATTCTGGCCGGGGTGTTGTACCTGGTGACGTCTCCGTTATTTCTGCTGCTGCTGGTCCCGGGCATGATCGCATGGATGCTGGTGTCGGTTTGGTTCCTGTACCGGATCGTGCGCGGCATGGTGGCAATGAACGCCAATCGACCGGTTGGTGTCTGAGATGGCGGTCATGGAGCATGACCCGAACTGCCTGTTCTGCAAGATCGCCCAGGGAAAAATCCCGGCGCGAAAGGTCTATGAAGACGATCACGTCTTTGCCTTTCACGACATCAATCCCTGGGCCCCGGTGCATTTCCTGCTGATTCCCAAGCGCCACATTGTGTCCTTTGCCCATGTCGACGCGCAGCACGCGCCGTTGCTTGGCCTTCTGATGACGCTTGCGCCGAAATTGGCGTTGCAGGAGGGGTGCCGACCTTATCCCGAGGGAGGTTTTCGCTTAGTGAGCAATACTGGTGCCGAGGGCGGGCAGGAGATTCACCACCTGCATGTGCATGTCATGGGAGGGCCACGGCCATGGCTGCGCGGCTGAGGTACCGGTTTTCTGGTGCGGCAGTTCGCCCGACTAAAATCGGGGCAATTGTTTAGGAGAGATGTATGGGTTCATTTTCCATTTGGCATTGGTTGGTGGTGCTGTTGATCGTGGTCTTGGTGTTTGGCACCAAGAAGCTGAAGAACATGGGCGGCGACCTTGGCGGCGCCGTCAAGGGCTTCAAGGACGGCATGAAGGACGGCGCCACGGCCACCGAAGAGAAGCCTGCGGGAACAGCCCAGGTTGCCAACTCGGCAGTGGCATCGGACAAGACCACGATCGACGTGGAAGCGCGCCAAAAGTCCTGATGGCTGACTCGGGCTGCGCGCGTGCTTGACCTTGGTGTCTCGAAGATGGCGCTGATCGGCGTCGTCGCACTGATCGTGATCGGCCCGGATAAGTTGCCACGGGTGGCGCGCCTGGTCGGGCATTTTCTTGGCAAAGCGCAGCGCTACGTTTCCGACGTCAAGGCCGAAGTGAGCCGTTCCATAGAGCTGGATGAACTCAAGAAGATGAAAGAATCGGTTGCGGGTGCGGCCCAGGACATTGGTAGCACCATCACAGCCGGAACAGCGGATTTCGAAAAGTCCTGGGCTGAGGCGACCAGCATGCAGGAAACCACCCAGCTCGCCGACAACACCTCGAGTCTGCAGAGTTATCCGGTCTACCGGCACCCGAAGAAGCGCTGGCGCGTCAAGCAGGGCGCTACGCCAAAGTGGTACAAAGTCCAGTCCGGAACCCGCACCAGCGCCCTGTCCGGTGCCGCCCGGGTGGCGAGGTTCAGGCCCCAGAAGACCCTTTAATGCGGCGGGGATTGCTTCCCGAGCGAAGGGTTGCGCTCTGCGCCTTGCGCCCATCGTGACACCATGACTGACCCCCAAACCACAAAAGACGAACTCGCCGGCACGGAGCAGCCGTTTGTGCAGCACCTGAAGGAGTTGCGCGACCGCCTGATCTACAGCCTGATCGGCCTGGTGGTGTGTATGGTTGCCCTTGCAATCTGGCCGTCGCCCGCCGGGCTGATCGACCTGATTGCGCATCCGATCCGCGCCCACATGCCGCCCGGCGCGAAACTGATCGCGGTGGGCGTGTTTTCTCCGTTTTTTGTACCCCTCAAGGTTCTGATGATGGCCGGCGTGCTGCTCGCCTTGCCTTGGCTGATGTACCAAGCTTGGGCTTTTGTTGCCCCCGGCCTGTACGGCCACGAAAAGCGCCTGGCGATTCCCTTGATTTTTTTTGGCAGTTTCCTGGCGTACACGGGTATCGGTTTCGTGCAGTTCTTTGTGCTCGACAAGATGTTCGCCTTCATCCAGGCGGTCACACCCGACAGCGTTTCTGCCACACCCGATATTGCGTCCTACGTGGAGGCCATCCTTGGCCTCTACCTCGCTTTCGGGGTTGCATTCCAGGTACCGATTGTGGTGGTGTTGCTGGCGCGCATGAAGATCGTCACCCTGCAGCAACTGAAGGACTTCCGAGGGTACTTCATCGTCCTGTCGTTCGTAGTTGCGGCGGTGCTGACACCACCCGACGTCATCTCCCAACTGGCTCTGGCCATTCCCATGTGTTTGTTGTACGAAGCCGGAATCTGGGCATCCAAGCTCTTCATCAAGCACACGCAGGCACCCGCAGAGGAGAGTGAACCGTCCAAGCCGTGACAGTGCACCGGTTTATTGAGCCGGCTTGCCTGGTTTGGGGCGTTCGCCTGGTGTCACCATGAGTTCCAGTTTCTGGTCCTGGCGCTGTACCCCGAAGCGGGTCTGTGCACCCGGCTTGAGGCCGGCGACGCTGCTCAACAGTTCGGCGACACTCGCTACCGGTTTGTCTGCCACCGCGGTGATGACGTCGCCCGGACGAATACCGGCCTGCGCTGCCGGCGCGTTTTGCAGCACTCCGGTGATGATCACGCCGCGTTTGGCCTTGACGCCGAAGGTCTGGGCCAGTTCGGTCGACATTTCGTTGGGTTCTACCCCAATCCAGCCACGCGTCACCTTGCCGTCATTGACCAGACTCTCCATCACCATGCGTGCGGTGGACACCGGAACGGCAAATCCGATGCCCAGGCTGCCCCCGCTGCGCGAGTAGATGGCGGTATTGATTCCCAGCAACTGGCCACTGGCATCGACGAGTGCGCCACCGGAGTTGCCCGGGTTGATTGCGGCATCGGTCTGGATGAAGTTCTCGAACGTATTGATCCCCAGCTGGTTACGGCCCAAGGCACTCACGATCCCGCCGGTTACGGTTTGTCCGACGCCAAACGGGTTGCCGATGGCCAACACCTGGTCACCAACCTGCAGCAAATCCGAGTTGCCCAGGACAATGACCGGCAATCGATCCAGTTCAATTTTCAGTACCGCCAGATCAGTCTCCGGATCCGTACCGATCACTTTGGCCAAAGTGACCCGTCCATCGTTAAGCACCACTTCGATCGCATCGGCGCCCTCCACCACGTGGTTGTTGGTGAGAATCAGGCCATTGGCACTGACGATCACGCCGCTGCCCAGTCCTGCCAATGGTTCGTTGCCCTGGTCGCCGAAGAAAAACCGGAACCACGGCTCGCTGCCTTGTGGTGGCTTGCGCTCCGCCTTGCTGGTGCTGATACTGACCACCGCTGAGGAGGCCTTCTGCGCCGCCAGCCGCAAGCTGCCGGCCGGGATCGTTCCCGGGTCAGCGGCAGGCCCCTGCATGACGGCGGCGTCACGGGTTGCGGCTGACGGGGCGCCCAGCCACTGCGGTTTCAGGGTCGCAACCACGAAGTAAGCCGCCAGCAGAACGGTCGCAGTTTGCGAGAACAGCAGCCAAAGTCTTTTCATCACTCAAATTGTAGGGCGCGCGCCACACCCGGGTGCCTTTGTGCCGCTGGGCCGGCTCGGATATGCTCTGCGAGATGCGGGTAGCAGCCGTTTGTACACGAACCATGGAAACACCGACCATCATCATCCTGATTCGCTCCGATGCGCCCGCGAAGCCAGCGATGGGCAGCAACTGCAACGGGTGCGGCGTGTGTTGCCTTTACCAGCCCTGCCCGCTTGGAATGATGCTTTCTGGTCGCCGCAGCGGATCTTGTGCGGCGGTCTACTGGAACGACGCCCTGCGTGCTTACCGCTGTGGTGCTGTGGATCGACCATTGCCGGTGCTGCAGTCCAGTCTCCCGCGCCCGCTGCAGGCGCTAGCGCCCGTGTTGGCCCGGCCGCTGGCGGCGGCGGCGCTGCGCTGGATCGCTGCTGCCAAAGGCTGCGACAGCAGCTTGCAGGTTCTCGACGCGACAATGCCCGCAGGTGAGGCCGCCCCCTTGGTTGGCGCGGCCAACGACGATCAACCGTGAACACGATGGACAGAATCGAACTATCCAAGACACTCGATGCGCTGCTACAGCCCGAGAAATTCCGCGACTATGGGCCCAATGGCCTGCAGGTGGAGGGGTGCGCCTCGGTGCGCAAGATTGTGTCGGGTGTGACGGCCAGCTACGCACTGATTGAGGCCGCCATCGACGTCGGCGCCGACACGCTGCTGGTTCACCATGGCCTGTTCTGGCGCGCGCAGGACGGACGGGTCACGGGCTGGCTAAAAAAACGCCTGGCCTTGCTGTTGGCGCACGACATCAACCTGTTCGCCTACCACCTCCCGCTGGATGCCCATCCCGTGCTGGGGAACAACGCCCAACTCGCCCGCGTCATCGGTCTGCGGCCGACAGGGCGATTCGGAGAACAGGACCTGGGGTTTCTGGGCGTTGCGCAGTCCGGGCTGCAGTTCGACGACGCGCAGGCCCTTGCCTCAACGCTGGAGCTCGAGCTGCGACGGCCGGTGCTGCTGGTAGATGGAGCCGCACGCCCGATACGTTTGGTGGCCTGGTGCAGCGGCGGCGCGCAGGGCTATTTTGAAGCCGCCATCGCTGCCGGTGCAGACGCCTTCATTACCGGCGAGATCTCCGAACCCCAGGCGCATCTGGCGCGAGAAATGGGCGTCGCCTACATCGCATGCGGGCACCACGCCAGTGAACGGTATGGCGCGCCAGCCGTGGCGGCCCATGTTGCGGCTCAGTTTGAACTGGAGCACACTTTCATCGACATTGACAATCCGGCCTAGCGCCTGCCGGGCTTTGGGTTGGGCTCGCGCCCTCAAGAAGGGGGCGCCTCGGCTTGTCGTTACTTCTTCAGGCTGTCGCGAATCTGACGCAACAACAACACATCTTCCGGTGTGGTCACCGGCGCCGGTGCTGTGGGCGGAGCTTCCTTCTTCATGCGGTTCATTTGCTTGACCATCATGAAGATGATGAAGGCCAGGATTGCAAAATTCACTGCAACCGTGATGAAACTGCCGTAGGCGAACACGGGCACACCAGCCTTTTTAAGGTCTACCAGCGCCATCGCGGTGCCAGCCGGCACCTTGCCCATGACGATGAACATGCTCGAGAAGTCGATGTTGCCAACGACCGCGCCCACGGTTGGCATGATCAGGTCATTGACGATCGAGTCAACGATTTTCCCGAAAGCGGCGCCGATGATGACACCTACCGCGAGGTCCATTACATTGCCTTTGAGGGCAAATTCCTTGAATTCCGACAGCATGCTCATGCCTTGACTCCGTTTTTTTGGGGTGGCCACCGGGCCCCGGCAACCAGCCCGCATTATCTGCAGGTTGTGAAGGTCCGAAAGTAAAAAATATGCAGTGCGACGGGGTCCGGCCAGCGGGGTGGCCCGCGTCGCGACTCGGGTTGCCCGGAGGGCGTCAGCTACAATCCGACGCTGCTTTGGATAGCGATGTTTTCATTGAGGATTCCCATGAGTGATACCCCGGTCGACAGCAGCAAACGGACGTGGTTGATCGCCTCCGGATGCGCCGGCGCTGTGGGCGGCGCCTTCACTGCCGTCCCCTTTATCAGCAGTTTTCAACCGTCTGAACGCGCCAAGGCTGCCGGTGCGGCGGTCGAGGCTGATGTGTCAGCGCTCAAGCCAGGGGCGATGATGACCGTTGAGTGGCGTGGCAAGCCAGTCTGGATTGTGCGCCGCACCCCAGAGCAGCTTGCTGAGCTGAAGTCACTCGATGGCCAACTGGCCGACCCGAAGTCAGCGCGTAAGCCCGATGAACTCACACCCTCATACGCCCGAAATGAGGCGCGCTCGATCAAGCCCGAACTGCTGGTCGTGGTTGGCATTTGTACGCACTTGGGTTGTTCGCCGTCAGAAAAATTCCAGACCGGCCCGCAGCCGTCGTTGCCGGACGACTGGAAAGGCGGGTTCTTCTGCCCGTGTCATGGCTCGACCTTTGACCTCGCTGGCCGGGTTTTCAAGAACAAGCCGGCACCGGATAACCTTGAAGTTCCGCCCCATAGGTACCTGTCTGACAATCGGGTACTGATTGGTGAAGACCAGAAGGCCTGATCACATGTCCACACGCAGTACCGGAGCACATCGTGGCTGAGATGAAAGAAATTTCCCCCAACGCGCCAGCGGGTGAAAAGTTGCTGAATTGGGTGGACAACCGATTCCCGTTGTCAAAACTCTACAACGACCATCTGGGACAGTACTACGCTCCAAAGAACTTCAATTTCTGGTACATCTTTGGCGGCCTGGCGACCTTGGTGCTGGTAATACAGATCGTCACCGGAATCTTTCTGGTAATGCATTACAAACCGGATGCTGCACTTGCGTTTGGGTCGGTCGAGTACATCATGCGCGATGTGCCGTGGGGTTGGCTGGTGCGCTACATGCACTCCACCGGCGCCTCCGCATTTTTCGTCGTTGTGTACCTGCACATGTTTCGCGGGCTGATCTATGGAAGCTACCGCAAGCCGCGCGAGTTGATCTGGGTGTTTGGCTGCGCCATCTTCCTGTGCCTGATGGCGGAAGCCTTCATGGGCTACCTGTTGCCATGGGGACAGATGAGTTACTGGGGCGCCCAGGTGATCGTCAACCTGTTCGCCGCGATTCCCTTCATAGGCCCGGATCTTGCCTTGCTGATTCGCGGCGATTACGTGGTAGGCGATGCGACACTCAACCGGTTCTTCGCCTTCCACGTGATTGCGGTTCCCCTGGTGTTGCTCGGCTTGGTCGCTGCGCACATCATAGCCTTGCATGAAGTCGGCTCGAACAACCCGGATGGTGTGGAGATCAAGGCGACGAGGGGGAAGGACGGGCATCCGCTGGATGGCATCCCGTTTCACCCCTATTACACCGTGCACGACATTTTTGCCGTCTGCGTGTTCTTGATGGCCTTCAGCGCCATCGTGTTTTTCGCGCCCGAGTTTGGTGGCTACTTTCTGGAGTACAACAACTTCATCCCGGCCGATCCGCTCAAGACGCCGCTGCACATTGCGCCGGTGTGGTACTTCACGCCGTATTACTCGATGCTGCGCGCCATCACGGACGAGATGATTTATGTACTGGCGGCCTGTACCGTGATCGGGGCTTTGTTGATTGTTTCGAAAGTCAGGTTGCCCGGATTCCTCAAGCCGGTGGTACTCATAGCGGCGGTCGGCATTGTGGCGATGCTGTTGTCGATTGACGCCAAGTTCTGGGGTGTGGTTGTCATGGGTGGCTCCGTGATCATCCTGTTTTTCCTGCCTTGGTTGGATTACAGCCCGGTCAAGTCCATTCGCTACCGACCCGACTGGCACAAGTACGTCTACGCGGTGTTTGTCATCAATTTTTTCATCCTGGGCTACCTCGGGGTCAAGCCACCGTCGGCGATTGGTGAGCGCGTGTCCCAGATAGGGACACTGTATTATTTTGGCTTCTTCCTCCTCATGCCCTGGTGGAGTGCGTTGGGTGAACCGAAACCGGTTCCGCAGCGCGTGACATTCACGCCGCATTAAGCAGAAGATCAGCAGCATGAAGATGACCCCTATCTCCGCAAAAGCCCTGGCTTTCCTGATTGTCCTGTCCGGAATGTTCGCCAACGTGCAGGCCGCCGGTGGTGGTATCGCGTGGGACAAGGCGCCGGACCGGACCAACGACCTGGTTGCCCTGCAAAATGGGGCCAAGCTGTTCGTCAACTATTGCCTGAACTGCCATTCCGCGTCCTACATGCGCTACAACCGGCTGAAAGACATTGGCCTGACCGAACAGCAGATCAAGGACAACCTGCTGTTTGCGACCGACAAGGTCGGGGAGACGATGGTGGCTTCGATCAACCCGAAAGAAGCCAAACAATGGTTCGGTGGCAACCCGCCCGACCTGACCCTGGTGGCGCGTTCACGCTCGGCGGCGGGAAAGGGCAGTGGTGCCGATTACCTGTATACCTATTTGCGCACTTATTATCCGGACGACAGCAAGGTTACGGGCTGGAACAATCTCGCTTTCCCCAATATTGGCATGCCGCACGTGCTGTGGCAACTTCAGGGCATGCGCCAGCCGGTATACGAGATGAAGTCCGAGCATGGTCAGGAAGTCAAGGCCTTCAAAGGCTGGGAGCAACTAACCCCGGGAACCATGACAGCACTGGAGTATGACCATGCTATCGGCGACTTGGTGAGTTTTTTGCAGTGGATGGGTGAGCCGGCCCAGAACACCCGTACCCGCATCGGGGTGGGTGTGATGTTGTTCCTGCTCATACTGACCGTGTTCACCTGGCGTTTGAACGCGGCGTACTGGAAAGACGTCAAGTAGGGCGTGCTGCTCCCGGTTTTGGCTTGCCCGGCTGGGCCTGCGTTTTCGGGGTGGATCTGCCATGTGCAGCCCACTCTTTTGGTTTCGGCAGTAGCCCGTCAATGCGGGCCGGTCTGTTCGGAAGCTATGTTGTGTTTTTTAGGAGCCCCCCGCCATGATGGTGTTGTATTCAGGAACTACCTGCCCGTTTTCCCATCGTTGCCGATTTGTGCTGTTCGAAAAGGGCATGGATTTCGAGATTCGTGACGTCGATCTTTACAACAAGCCTGAAGACATCAACGTGATGAACCCGTACGGGCAGGTGCCGATTCTGGTCGAGCGCGACCTGATCCTGTACGAGTCCAACATCGTCAATGAGTACATTGACGAGCGGTTTCCGCACCCGCAACTCATGCCGGGTGACCCGGTGGACCGCGCACGTGTTCGTTTGTTCTTGCTGAACTTTGAAAAAGAACTGTTTGTGCACGTGTCCACTTTGGAATCGCGCGCCGCCAAAGGCAATGAAAAGCTGCTTGAAAAGTCACGCGCGCATATTCGGGACCGGTTGACGCAGCTCGCGCCGATCTTCCTGAAGAACAAGTACATGCTTGGCGACGGTTTTTCCATGCTCGATGTGGCCATCGCTCCGTTGTTGTGGCGACTGGACTATTACGGCATTGACTTGAGCAAAAACGCTGCACCGCTGCTGAAGTATGCCGAACGTATTTTCTCGCGTCCTGCCTATATTGAGGCGCTCACCCCGTCCGAAAAGGTCATGCGCAAGTAAGGTTGCCGGGGGCCTTCGATGATTGACGCGCAAACCTCCACCTCGACCCGACCGTACTTGATACGCGCACTATACGAATGGTGCACCGACAACGGCTTCACGCCGTATATCGCGGTACAGGTGAATGACTCGGTGCAGGTGCCGCGCGAATACGTGAAAGACGGCGAGATTGTTCTCAACATCAGTTTCGATGCCACCAGCTCTTTGAAGCTGGGCAATGACTTCGTCGAGTTCAGTGCCCGATTCGCCGGCACCGCCCGAGACATCATGGTTCCAATCGACCGTGTGATAGCAATTTATGCGCGCGAGAACGGGCAGGGCATGGCCTTTCCGTCGGCGCCTGCGGCAGCGGCAGGCAAGGCAGAAATTGCGTTTCCATTAACTCCGTTGCGGGTTGCCGGGCAAGCGGAACCAAGCCGGTCGCCTGCGCCCCATTTGACAGCGACCGACGGTGAACCGCCGCCAGACCCGCCCGGCGGCGCGCGGCCCAAACCAACCCTGACGCGAGTGAAGTAGCTTGCACCGGCTCGACTCCATCGGGTGCGACAGGTCTTGTAAAATTGGCGCGTGCCGATTTAGCTCAGTTGGTAGAGCAACCGCCTTGTAAGCGGTAGGTCGTCAGTTCGATTCCGACAATCGGCACCAGAGAATTTCGTTTATCAGCAGTGTCATTGTGCAGCTGGTTTTTGCACCTTCAGACGGATCGATTCGACCGCCCAGCCCTTGCTGCGCAAGTGGGCTTCTAGGGTTGGTGCAATTTGCCGCAACTTCGCGGCAGTTGCGCTGTTGTCCAGTAACAGGCACCATGTTGTACCTTCAATCGGGCCTGCTTTAACCGCAGAGCGCAGGGCAATTGGCAATAAAGGCAGTATGGATCTGAGCCGTTCATTGGAGTCGCGTCCCAGTTCGGCCAGACGCGCCAGGGTGGGAGAGGCCATGCTCGCCTGTAAAACCGATACAGTCGAGTTTTGTTTTCGCAGGCTTGGCCCGGTCATTTTTGGGGAGCGCGTCGCATGCACATGATTATCACGGACGCGTGGCTTGCCAAGAGCCGCGCCATCCATTTGAGTGGCACCCGGCTTATGCTGGCCGGGTTCGCGCTCGCCTTGGCCCTTATGGTCGTGGCGGCAGCTATGTACCACTGGGTTTTTCTCAAAGGTGCCCGGGAGGGATGGCCGGTGGTCGGCTCACTGGTGCGGCTGGTTGTGAAGGACGAATTCGAGCAACGAGACCGCTTCATGCGTGAGAACCTCGATGTGCTGGCCCGCAAACTGGGCGAAATGCAAGCGAAGTTGACGCAGCTGGAGTCGCTCGGAGAACGGGTTTCCGGTCTCGCCGGCATCAATCCGGCAGAGATCAAGAGCAAGCCCGGCCAGGGAGGTGTGCTGGTATCGGGGCGGTCGTTGTCGATGGACGAATTGCAGATCACCTTGTCCGATCTGGCACGCCTGACAGACCAGCGCACCGACTTGCTGACCGTAGTGGAGTCGCGCCTGTTCGATCAGAAAATGCGGAGCATGCTGGTGCCGACAGAGCGGCCGGTGGCGGGAGGGAACATGGGTTCGGGCTTTGGTTGGCGTATCGACCCCATTACCGGGCGCTCGGCACTGCATACCGGGCTTGATTTCCAGGCCGACAACGGCACACCCATTCTGTCCGCGGCGGGCGGGGTGGTAGTGGCGCAGGATTACCACCCGGCCTATGGCAACATGATCGAGGTGGACCATGGAAACGATCTGCTAACCCGTTACGCCCATGCCTCGGCAGTCTTTGTGAAGCAGGGGGACCTTGTGAAACGCGGTCAGAAAATTGCAGAGGTGGGATCAACGGGACGTTCCACGGGATCGCATTTGCATTTTGAGGTCCTGGTCCAGGGCGTCCCGCAGGACCCGCAAAAATTTCTCGACGCTGGCAGCAGCATTGCGGCCCAACAACTGGCCTCGGCTGGGACTGCAAAAGGACGCAATTCCCCTGGCGGTCGACCCGACAAACGGCCGGACGCGCGCAGGTAAAATCAGAACTCCGGTTGCCCCGGCGAAAACTCCCTGAAGTGGTTGTTTTCTGCGGGTGGCGGCCCCAATTCCTAGCTGTTTGAAACAAAGGATTGCGCTGATTCACCAGGCTTTTACCTTGGTGGGTTGGTTCCGCACGCATGGCAACCAATTTTCTGACCAAGATTTTCGGCAGTCGCAATGACCGCCTGCTCAAGCAGTACCGTGGCAGCATCATCAAGATCAATGCGCTCGAGGTCTCGCTGGAGTCCCTGAGCGATGATGCCCTGCGTGAAAAGACGCAGGAGTTCAAGGACCGCGTCGCGGCTGGCGAAACACTTGATGCGTTGCTGGTGGAGGCGTTTGCGGTGGTGCGCGAAGGCTCCAAGCGGGCCATGAAAATGCGCCATTTCGACGTGCAGTTGCTTGGCGGGATGTCTTTGCATTCTGGCAAGATTTCCGAGATGGGTACGGGCGAAGGCAAGACTCTGACCGCCACTTTGCCGGTGTACCTGAATGCCTTGACCGGCAAGGGCGTGCATGTGGTGACAGTGAACGACTATCTGGCCAGCCGCGATGCCGCGTGGATGGGAAAGTTGTACAACTTCCTGGGCCTTAGTGTGGGTGTCAATTTGCCGCAAATGCCACGCGAGGAAAAACAGGCTGCCTATCGCGCGGACATCACATATGGAACCAACAATGAGTTCGGTTTCGACTATTTGCGCGACAACATGGTGTACGAGGTTGCCGACCGGGTGGCACGCGGGCTCAACTACGCAATCGTCGACGAGGTGGACTCGATCCTGATCGACGAGGCCCGTACGCCGCTGATCATCAGCGGCCAGGCTGAGGATCAGACCAGTCTTTACCTGTCGATCAACAAGCTGGTCCCGCAGTTGACCCGCCAGGAAGGCGAGGCCGACCCACGCACGGGCGAGGGCGTCACCAAGCCGGGTGACTTCACGCTCGACGAAAAGACGCGCCAGGTGTTTCTGACCGAACAAGGCCATGAGTCGGCAGAGCGGCTGCTGTTCGACATGGGATTGATTCCCGAGGGTGCGACGCTGTATGACCCGGCAAACATCACGCTGATGCACCATCTGTACGCGGCCTTGCGCGCGAACCATTTGTACCACCGTGATCAGCACTATGTCGTGCAGGCGGGGGAAATCGTCATCGTTGACGAGTTCACCGGTCGCCTGATGTCGGGGCGGCGTTGGAGTGATGGATTGCACCAGGCGGTCGAGGCGAAGGAAGGCGCCGCCATCCAGCCGGAGAATCAGACACTGGCGTCGATTACGTTCCAGAACTATTTCCGCCTGTATGCCAAGTTGGCCGGGATGACCGGCACCGCCGATACCGAGGCCTATGAGTTCCAGGAGATCTACGGTCTGGAGACGGTGGTGATACCGCACAACCGTCCCAGCCGCCGTGCAGACCAGCAAGACCGCGTCTACAAGACGACCCGCGAAAAATACGATGCGGCAATCGCCGACATTCGCGAATGCCATGAGCGCGGACAGCCTGTGCTGGTCGGCACGACGTCCATCGAGAACTCCGAAATCATCTCCACCCTGTTGAAAACGGAGAAGCTGGAGCACCAGGTGCTCAATGCGAAGCAGCATGCGCGCGAGGCGGAAATTGTTGCGCAGGCGGGTCGGCGCGGGATGGTCACGATTGCCACCAACATGGCAGGCCGCGGAACCGATATTGTGCTCGGGGGCAGTATCGAAAAACTGGTGCAGGCGGTCGAGGCCGACGAAGCACTGGATGCGGCGGCACGGGCAGCGCAGGTGGTGGCCATGCGTGCGCAATGGACCACCGACCACGAGGCGGTTACCGCCGTTGGCGGTTTGCGCATCATCGCAACCGAGCGCCATGAGTCGCGCCGAATCGACAACCAGTTGCGTGGCCGCTCCGGGCGGCAGGGAGACCCCGGCTCATCGCGCTTTTACCTCAGTCTGGACGATGCGCTGATGCGCATCTTTGCCGGTGACCGGGTGCGGGCGATCATGGACCGTCTGAAGATGCCCGATGGCGAGGCGATCGAGGCTGGGATCGTTACGCGCAGCATCGAAAGCGCGCAACGCAAGGTCGAAGCGCGCAACTTCGACATGCGCAAGCAACTGCTCGAATACGACGACGTATCCAACGACCAGCGCAAGGTGATCTACCAGCAGCGCAATGGCATCCTGGATGCCGACAACCTGGACGCACAGGTCGCCGGCCTGCGTGCGGGCAGTTTTGCCGATCTGGTGCGGCAGTATGTGCCAGCCGAGTCGGTGGAGGAACAGTGGGATATCGCCACCTTGCAAAAGGTGCTGGCCGACGAGTGGCAGATCGAGGTTGATCTGCAACAGGTCGTCCAGTCTGCGACGGCGCTCACCGACGACGACATTCTTGAGCAAGTGCAGAAAGCGGCTGCGGCTGCGTTCGACGCCAAGGTGGCACAGATCGGTGGCGCGAACTTTACCCAGTTCGAACGCATGGTGTTGCTGCAGAGCATTGACAGCCATTGGCGCGAACATTTAAGCGCATTGGACTATTTGCGCCAGGGTATCCACCTGCGCGGATATGCCCAAAAGCAGCCGAAGCAGGAGTACAAGCGCGAGGCTTTCGAATTGTTTGGGCAGTTGCTCGACTCGGTCAAGAACGAGGTGACCAAGGTGCTGATGACAGTGCGCATCCAGTCTGGCGAGCAACTTGGCCAGGCGGCCCAGGAAATGGAGAGCCGCGCCGAGAGCATTGCCAACGTTACTTACACCGCACCCACCGAAACTGGCGAAGTTCAGACCACGCTGGACGCCGAAACCGTGGGCCGAAAGCTGGGATTTGCAGCGCTGGCCTCCAATGTACAGGTGCCACGCGTCGGGCGCAACGAGCCGTGCCCGTGTGGCAGTGGAAAGAAGTACAAACAGTGTCACGGCAAGCTCAATTGAGGCTTCGTCATGCCAGTCAATCTGCCTTCCCCGATTGCCGCTGAGCTTTTGCCGATCGATGGCCTGCGCATCGGTGTTGCCGAAGCGGGCATACGCAAGGCCGATCGCAAGGATCTGACACTTTTCCTGATGGATCCCGATGCGTCGGTGGCTGCGGTCTTCACCAAGAACCGCTTTTGTGCCGCCCCGATCCTGGTCTGCCGTGAACATCTGGCGGCGCCGGGCGCAGTGCGTGCCTTGCTCATCAACACCGGCAATGCAAACGCCGGTACCGGTGCCGATGGACTGCTGCGCGCGCGGCGCACCTGTGCATCCCTGGGCGCGCTGCTGGGTGTTCCAGCCCAGGCAGTGTTGCCATTTTCGACGGGCGTGATCATGGAGCCGTTGCCCGTGGAGCGGATCGAAGCCGGCCTGCCGGCGGCGATTGCAGATCTGCGCGCGGACAACTGGTTGCGAGCGGCGCAAGGCATCATGACCACCGACACCGTGCCCAAGGCCCTTAGCACCCGGGCGCTGGTTGGCGGGAAGTCAATCCGGGTGACCGGCATCAGCAAGGGCGCTGGCATGATCCACCCGAACATGGCG
>Ga0209181_10004894_pt1 | contig 19611 bp, 21 predicted proteins | sample MAT05_FD_187208 | JGI IMG/M metagenome (GOLD analysis project Ga0209181, IMG submission 187208) | Freshwater microbial communities from Lake Fryxell liftoff mats and glacier meltwater in Antarctica - MAT-05 (SPAdes) (version 2) | ecosystem: Environmental > Aquatic > Freshwater > Ice > Liftoff... | reverse complement strand
AACGTCATGATCGGTAACGTGGTGGTGGTCAAGCACGCCTCCAACGTGCCGCAGTGCGGCATCGCTATCGAGGACATTTTTCGTGAGGCCGGTGCGCCCTCCGGCCTTTACACCAACCTGCTGATCCCCGGCAAGGCCGTCGCCGCGCTGCTGAGCGACCCGCGGATCAAAGCCGCATCGCTCACCGGGAGCGAGGAGGCTGGCGGGATTCTGGCTGCGGCGGCGGGGAAGAACCTCAAGAAGTCTGTCCTTGAACTCGGCGGAAGCGACGCTTTCATCGTCCTTGAGGATGCCGACATCGACAAGGCGGTGGAATGGGCGTTCGTCGGACGCATGAACAACACCGGTCAATCCTGCGTCGCGGCCAAGCGGTTCATCGCCGTGGATGCGGTGGCGGACGATTTCACCAAGAAGTTTGTCGCTCGGATGAGCGATCTCAAGGTCGGGGACCCTTTGGACAAGAGCACGAAGTTCGGGCCGCTCAGTTCTGAAGAGGCGGCGGTCCACCTCGCCGATCAGGTCACTCGCGCCGTCAAGGATGGGGCCAAGGTGCTGCTCGGCGGCAAGAGGATCGGCCGCGAGGGCGCGTTCATCGAGGCCACGGTGCTGACGGAGATCAAGCCTGGCTCGCCCATCTCGTACGAAGAGATGTTCGGACCCGTCCCCGTGATCTATCGCGTCAAGGACGAGCAGGCCGTGATCACGCTCGCAAACGACTCTCCCTTTGGTCTGGGCGGCTCGGTCTTCACAGCCGACATCGAACGCGGGAAGCGCGTCGCCGACCAGATCGACACGGGCATGGTGTTCATCAATCACCCAACCTGGACCGCGCCAGAACTTCCATTCGGTGGCGTCAAGCGCTCCGGGTATGGACGCGAACTGTCCGGGCTGGGCGTCGAGGAGTTCGTGAACAAGAAGCTCATCCGCGTCAGCGGCCTCAATGACCCGGTCTAGTGAAGCAACGCGGCATTCTCGCCCGCCGTCTATTCCTGGAGGAATCCCGCCATGCTCAAGACCATGAAGGCCGCGCTGGTCATCGAGTTCGGCGAGCCCATGACAATCGGTGAGTTGAACGTGCCCGAACCCGTTGATGGGGAGGTGCTCATATCAGGATCGAGGCCTGCGGCGTCTGCCAAACTTATGTCCACCTCGTTGCGGGCACCAGCCAACTAGGCCCAAGACGCCCTTCATGCCCGGGCACGCAGGCATCGGGCGCGTGGTGGCGATGAGAAGGGCGTCAAGCAGATCAAGGATTGGGACATGGTCGATATGCCCTGGCTCTTTGAGACCTCCGGCCTGAGTGATTACTGCCTCACCAGCTGCGAAACCGTGTGCGTATCGGCGCTCTACGGCTGGTCCATCGCTAACCGCGGGCTCGCGCACTTCTGCTTCGCCCCGGGGGCGTGCGTCGCCCGCGTTTCCAAGGAGCTTGACACCGTGGCGACGAGGCCGATTATCTGAGCGGGCGTGCTACGCCATCCTAACTTGGCGGACGGGCGGCGAGTGCCACCAATTCCCGCATCGGTTGCTCATGCCGGCAAGGGATCACCCTCGCGCTGCACGGATGAAGATGTCTAGCCGAAATCGAGGAATTATCCGCAGATGCTTCAGCGCGCTGAACGGTTATGGTTTGTCGTGACGTATAGAGGTGCGCCGCCTGACCGCCTCTTTCCCCCCTCCCGATGGAACAGGATGCTCCGCTCAGACAGCCTGTATCTCTCACTCACCACTGTTAGAAAGAAACTCTCATGACCGCAACCCGTGAAGAGACCGTCCGCAACTACCTCGGTGACTTGATCTCTGTCTTGGACCACGTGTCGGAGGCGGTGGCCAAGCAGGCCAGCAACGACGAGGTCCGGCGTATCGCTCAAGCCGGGCGCGTGATCGACAACCTCAACTCGGTCCTCATCCGCCAGCGCGCCGACCTTGAGGCGCACGTGAAGGCGATGGGCGGGACCAGCGGGGGCGGAGTGCTAAAGGACGTGCTGGGCACTGTGACCGGTGCATTAGCCGGCCTCTACGGCAAGATGCGCGGCGAGACGGCCGCCCGCATGCTGCGCGACGACTACACGGCACTGAGCTTTGTCACCGTCTGTTCCACTATGCTTCATACCACCGCGCTGGCCCTCAACGACTCGGCCACCGCGGCGTTGACACTCAGCCACATCCAAGAATACCCGCCCCTCATAATGGCCTTGAGCGAGCTCGTCCCCCACGCCGTGGTAGCCGATCTGGCCGCAGATAAGGCACTAGTTGTCAACCTCGCCGCCGCCGAAGAGGCGATTCGGAACCTTAACGATTCATGGCACGGAGCTTCCGCGTCCAACCCGACGTGAAGGAAGAGCATTGAATCGTGGTACTCATCGCGCTCGTCCTCGCTCCGCGGCGACACGAGCGCGACTTTCTCGTTGACGGGCAACGGCGCTGAGAGCGGGGGGGGATGAGCTATTCCACGATTGCCATTGTGCCCGGCCAAGCACCACGGCACGATGAACGGCATCATTGAAGTGAAAGAGCTCGGCCCCCCGCCCTTATCTGACAACACGTCTTGGCTAGCTTCGCCCGATAATTCGCGAAGACCCTTTGAGAAGCCGGATGCAAAGCTGGCCGCGCCCTCTCAACCAACAAAGGCATTTTTCTCGTCCGATGCAATCGCGAACCCTCCTGCACCTTTGACGGGCATATGGATGGGTCGGCTCCCTGTCGAGAGCGTCGTGAACGAAACACCGTCCGTCAACACTCTTTGCCTCCGCCCGCCCGGCGGCGGGCTAACGCCTTTCACGTTCGTCCCGTGCGATTTGCTCAATGTCGCATTCGGGATTGGCGGAGCGAAAATAAACTGCTCCTTTCATCTCGTCTTCGCCAAGCAAGTGCGAGTACATAAGGCTCGTGCATTCCTCAAACAGACTTGCCATGAACAACACCCTTTCTGCCGCCACACTGCTCCTGATTGTGTTCACATTTCTCGTTGTACCAGGCGGCTGCCAGAGCGACACGCACTCAATGGCCAGTTCAAAGTCCGATATGACGACCGTGTGCAAAGAGCGCTACGACTCCGTCGTCGGGGCTCACCGCGCGCACCCGAACCCTGGTACCAACTACAACGAAGTCATCAGCACCTCACAGTGTCCATGCTGCAAGACCGAGATATCGGTCTGCTGCGAGAACGGCACGATGATGGTCAAGTGCGGCAAGTTCGCCCGCAACGACGTTGCCTTCGACAAGTGCATGCCGCCCACGGGGATGGAAAATTAGTTGCGATGGCGATCAGGCTTGAGGGGGCGCCGCCCAAGTGAAAGGAGGTTTCTGATGAAGATGCTTCTGTTTTCAACGATGGTCATACCTCTTGCTCTTGCTTTGGCAATGCAGACCTCGTGCTCGGACCAGAAAACAGCGTCTACCGCCCGCGGCCCCAACGGGAGCGATGTGGTGCCTGTTCAGAACGGCGCGGCAAAGGGCGAGGTCGTCACCAACCCCGATACCGGCGAGGTGATGGTTGACACGTGGGATGCGAGCATGAAAAACACACAGCCTATTTCGGCGAAGGGCATGATGGCCGGCACTGGCGACCAGTCCATCGAAGTGGCTTCGCACCCGATAGCGAGCGACACGCCGGGCAAGTGCAGCCGGTTCTACGAGCAGGCCGACTGGATGCGCGGCGGATCGATCAAGAGCGGTTGGCTCCGCTGCTGCGGCGGTCAGGGCACACGCCAAGACTTCGCGTGGACCAACTGTTGGTCCGGTGGCCGCCCGCACGGCGCGATGTGGTCGGAGATGGGCGAGCACGGGCGCGGCGAGACGAGGCACGGTATGGGCGGTCGTCCCTAGGCCGCGCTGCGAGGAGCATGACCCTTGAGACACCCTTCACTTCCCGCGCTGCTCCTCTTGCCTTACCTGCTGCTAATTATGGGTTGCGCGGCCGTCACGCCCGACAAGCGCTTCCTCGATGTGCGGTGCGAGGCGCAACTGCGCCTTGACAAGCGAGTGTTCTGGCATCAAGACCCGCCGACATCTGAAGACCAGAACGTTGACGATGCCGTAGTCGCGCTCCTCGCTCGCCCGCTTGGCGTTGACGACGCGGTTCAGATTTCGCTATTCAAGAACAGCTCGCTGCAAGCAACCTTCGAGGACCTGGGCATCGCTCAGGCCGACGTGGTGCAGGCAGGACAACTGCGCAACCCGGACATCGCTGGCTTCCTCCGCTTCCCCGATTCGCCGCCCAGCGGCCTCAACTGGAACATCGGCGTGGACATGTGGTTGCTGGACGGATTCCTCGTGCCGATCCGCGAGAAGCTTGCCGATGCGGCGGAGGAGCAGGCGATCCGTCAAGTCACGGACAAAGTACTGCGACTGGCCGCCGAGACTCGTGCCGCGTACTACATGCATCAAGCCGACGCCAACGCGGTCAAAGCGCAGGAGGAACTTGCCGAATTGGCGCGGCTCGCATCCGACCTGTCGCTCGGTCAGGCTGGCGCTGGCAACGTGGACGACTTGCGACTCGCCGCAGACACCGCCGCGTTGCAGCAGACCAGACTCGCCTTCATTCAGGCACGCTCGGGCGCGTGAGCCAGTCTTGAGAAACTGAGGCGTCTCATGGGCCTCACCGACCAGCCGGTGAACTGGTCGCTCGCGGCGAACGCGCCGACGCCCAGCAGCGGCGAGCCCGACGAGGAGGAGCTCGTCTCGCTCGCGCTCAGTTCGCGTCTTGAGCTTAGTGCCGCGCTCGCTGAGGTTCAGCGACAGGAGTACGCCCTCGAACTCACAAACAAGTGGTGGCTCTCGACTGTGCAGGTCGGAGTTGAGACGGAAAAGAGTTCGGACGGACAATTCCAGACCGGCCCGCACCTCTCCGTCGAGCTTCCGATCTTTAACCAGCGGCAAGGGGAGATCGGCCGTCAGGAAGCGATCATCCGTCAGGTCAAGCATCGCGCCTCGTCGATTCAAGCGCTGGTGCGCACGGAGGTCCGCGCCGCGCTCAACAGCGTGGTCGCGGCACGCCAAGTCGCCGATTTCTACTTCAACGAAATCCTCCCGCTCCGCCGCCGGGTTCTGGCGGCGACGCAAGACCGGTACAACTCCATGTTCGTCGGCGTGTTCGAGTTGCTCAGCACCAAGGCCGAACTGACGACTGCGGAGACCGCTTATTCCCGGTCGCTCCAAGACTACTGGACCGCCCGCTCGGACTTGGAACTCGCTCTGGGCACGCGCGTTCCCGAAACACCTCTCCTCGTATCCGAAGACCGGCCGTCCAAGCAACCCAAGCCGTCACCACCGCCCACCGCACCCATGCCGCCGAACCCTCACCAGCAGCACCAGCAGAAGTGACCAGCCATGCCCACCAATGAACATTCTCCGCTCACCCGCCGCCGGGTCTTGGCCACCACCGCCGGATTCGTCGCGATCACGCCTTTCATGCGCGCCTCCGCGGCGCTCCAGCCAGAACATCAGGGGCACAAGCCAGCCCCGACTCCAGCGCCATCGCCGACTCCTGCCCAGCAACCTCCGGCAGACCCAGCGTCGCACACCACGCCGATGCCGCGTGACCTTCCCTATTCGCCGGTCATCGCACCCAACACCCCGACGCTCCCCTTCGAGATGGACAACGGCGTGAAGGTCTTCCGCCTCACCGCCGAGCCCGTGGCGCGCGAGTTCGCGCCCGGCCTGGTCATCAACTGCTGGGGCTATAACGGCCAGTCGCCCGGCCCGATGATCGAGGCCGTCGAAGGCGACCGCGTCCGCTTCCTCGTCACCAACAACCTGCCCGTACACACTACCATCCACTGGCACGGGCTGCTTCTGCCCAACGGCATGGACGGGGTCGGCGGCCTGACGCAAAAGCACATTCGCCTCGGCGAAACGTTCAAATACGAATGGACCATTCGCGGGCACGGCACCTACATGTACCACCCGCACTTTGACGAGATGTTCCAGATGGGGCTGGGTCTGATGGGCATGTTCATCGTGCATCCGCGGACGCCGCGAGAACCTCGCGTCGATCGCGACTACGCCATCCTCCTCAACGAATGGGCTGTCGCGCCCGGTGCAGCCACGCCCGACCCCACGGAGATGACCGCCTTCAACCTCTTCACGTTCAACGGCCGCGTCTTCCCCGGCACCGACCCGATCGTGGCCAAACTCGGCGAGCGGGTGCGCATCCGCATCGGCAACCTGAGCACCACCAACGCGCACCCCATCCACCTGCATGGCTACAACTTCAAGGTCACTGGCACCGACGGCGGCCCGATCCCCGAGCCCGCCCAGTGGCCCGAGGTCACGGTCAACGTCCCCACCGGCGCCTCGCGCGACATCGAGTTCATCGCCGACAACGAGGGTGACTGGGCCTTCCACTGCCACAAGATTCACCACCTTATGAACGGCATGGGCCACAACCTGCCCATTGTAATCGGCATGAAGACCGACGAGGTGAACGCGCGGCTCGCCCAACTGTTCCCGGGCGCGATGCCGCTCTCGGTGGGCATGGGCCACATGATGGAAATGGGCCGCCCGAAGAACACCATCGCTGGCAGGATCGAAGGCCCCTTCGACGAGATCGACGCGGGCGGCATGTTCACCGTCGTCAAGATCCGCAAGGACCTCACCGAAGGCGTAGACCCGGGCTGGTACCAGCACCCACCCGGGACGGTGGCGGAGTTGTTGTAATCTGGCGAGGCGCCGGGAATGAAAACGCTCTCGGACGATCCTAGGGCGTTCCAAGTCATTAGCCTGTACTTAGCGCATCACGCCGCGATCGTCGCGTGCGCCTGCTCGCTGTATGGCCCGCGCTCGCTGGTCGGGCTTACTCACCGCATCCACACATAGTTCGTCTTGCGGCCATCGGCGGAGTCAAAGTTCACGGCGTGCAGCGCGTTAGTGTCGACCGCCACGGAGCGCAGTTCGGCCTCGCTCGTGGGCGGCGTGATGCCGATGTGGTTGCACCTTTCGAGACATAAAGGCCTAAAGTTGGCTGCGGCACACGACCCGATGCCAACCGACAAAGCGTCAGTCGCAGATTACAAATCTGGTCGTCGATTCTGGTTTACGTTTACGGTAGTGGCAGGCGCGGTCATCGCGGCATGGTCCACGCTCGGATATTTCGGTCCCGCTTGGTTCTAAAAGGACGATCCCGGAACGTCGTCGGCACGGGGAACGCTCGGCGACCAGTTCGGCGCGGTAAACGCGCTCTTCAGCGGATTAGCGTTCGCTGGTATCATCGCCACCTTGGTAAAGAGCGGCTTTCGCTGGGTTGAGTCATCGTGCTCACCGGACGAACTGGAACGCAATGGTATATTTGCTGCCCTGTCCGTTGGACCTTGAGAGTGGCCACACTATTACGCTGTCAACGTTGCCGTTGTGATATCCGACCACGGCCCCTTCTGCCCGCGTGTGTTGATCAAGCAGGCCATGTACACGGCGGTTTACCCTCTTTCGCTGGGCTTGAACTCGGCGCTGAAGGTCGGCTTGGTCGTCATGGTCAGGAAGACCAGCGCGGCGGGTGCGTAAGTGCGGGTTTTACGAGAGTCGAGCAGGAGTAGAAGACAGCCCGTCAGGCCTGTGTAGACTTTGCGAGAATCTTCGCCGCCGCGTTCAGGGCCAATGTGACGGCTTCTCTTCCTTTGGCCTGCACGCTCATAGATTGCGCGGCCATATTGACGGCAACTATCGTCGCGCGTGACCCGGGTTTGAGCCCGTGGGTCGCAACGAACGACAGGAAGGCCGTGTCTTGGTCGGCGATGCGTGAGACGCGGACCTTCTCACCTTTGCGGAACTCGGCCAGCGGCCTTCCCTGCGGCTCGCGGACCCTTCCTTCCGCATCGGGGATCGGGTCTCCGTGTGGATCCACGGCGGGGTGGCCAAGGTGCGCATCCAGCGCGGCCAGCACCGCGGGCGAGACGGCGTGCTCCAGCCGTTCGGCCTCGGCGTGGACCTGCGACCAGTCAAGCTTGAGTGTCTCCACCAGGAAGGTCTCGACCAGACGGTGCCGCCGCAAAATGTCTAGCGCGGCCTTCTCACCCTTGAAGCTCAGTTTCACGCCGCCGAAGCGTTCGTACTTGGCGAGCTTGGCCGCCGCGAGCTTCTTGACCATGGTGGTAGCGGTTCCGGTGGTGACGCCGACCATCGCCGCAACGCGCGTCATGCCAGCCTCGCCAGTAGGTGATTCGCGGCTGAGCGTGTAGACGGCTTTTAGGTAGTTCTCGACGGTCTCGGTGGCCAAGGCGGTGTTCTCCGGTGTCGATTGTACGTCAACGGCTCCGCCCCATACAGCCCCTTGACTCCGATAGATCAAAGCATAAAGTTTGAGTGCTCAAACTGTATAACTGGGGCGTCTCCCCGGTCTTCCAAGGAACCTCGCCATGCACACCCGTGCCAAGCCCGCCGCCGCACGCCGCGCCGGCTTCACGTTGATCGAACTGCTTGTGGTCATCGCCATCATCGCTCTGCTCGTTGGCATCCTGCTGCCGAGCCTTGGCAAGGCCCGCCGGACCGCGCACGGCGTTCTGGCGATGAGCGGAATGCGTCAGATCGCCACCGCCGCGACGATGTACGCCGACGCGAACAAAGAACGCTTCCCTCGCACCATGAACCCGCCCCCGGGCGGCATCCCAGAGACCATCAACTTCTGGGATGTGCAGGGCTACCAGAACGCCTTGAACGAATACATCGGCGGCATGCAAGGCGGAGTAGACGAGGGGGGCAACGAGCGCAGCAAGCGCAACGTGTGGTTCGAGCCCGCCGATCCCGACCGGTTGGTTCGGGCGATGTGGAGTTCCTTCAGCGACAACGGGCTAATCACGGGCATCGGCGCGCGCCTCGCCGACCTGCAGCGTCCCAGCAGCACGGTCTACGCCGCGCTGCGGCACAGCAACTGGAGCGCGGTCGTGGGCGTGGCCATTCCTGAACCCTTGCCCTTGAGCAATCCCGCCGACGCCTTCTGGTCTAGCGAGTTCTTCGACATGTGCTTTGACCCTTGGAGCGACAGCACCGATCTCGCCGATCCGTACTACTGGCAGCGCGGCAAGGCCGCCCCGCCCGCCGAGCTCTTCCCTGGTGAGCCTGGCGCTACTCAATGGGCCCAGCAGATCGAAGGCCGCAAGCCCGATGTGGCCACCGACGGCAAGGGTCGATACGGCAGGGGGGGCTACTACTCATTCTGCGACACAAGCGTGCGCTTCATGCAGTTCGAAGACACGTACAAGAGCCCGACCAACAACATGTGGAGCATCAGGTGACCATCGGCGAACGCGCACACGCTAGCGGGCGCCGCGCCGCCGAGGCGCGTGCAACCATGGCCAGCGTGCGCTCGCCCGCACCAAGTCCGCAAGTCGCCGCCACGCTCGACCAACAGGGCATCGTCAATCTCCCGGCGGCGTCGCGCAAGCGTGTCTTACCCCTCTTCAAACGGAATCCAATTGTGAGCAAACGCATCCGCCTCACCATCCTGTCCGCCGTTGTCCTCGTGGTCGTCGGCGGTGTCGCGTTCTTCGCCACCCGCGACAGTACAGCCTCGCGCGAGCAAGGGCTGGTCGGGCCGAAGGGTCCACCGCCGAACAACGTGCGTCGCTAGCGGAGACTGGCCTCGCGCTGCCACCGTTGGTCCTGCGGACGACATTTCAAAGCCTTATGGTGCGACCGTCGCCGTCGCAATCTCTGACCACGGCCCCTTCTCCCCGCGTGTGTTGATCCAGCGAGCCATGTACACAGCGGTCTTGCCGCCTTTGCCGGGCTTCAATGACAACGGCCTCAGCGTGTGCCGAGGCCGGTCCTGCGGACGGCGTGTTGAGCCGTGGTTCCGATTCAGTTGTCGTGATGCGAACACGAACGCCACGCTGCGCAGCGTTTACGCCGCGATCGTCGCCTGTGCCTGCTCGCTCCACGGCCCGCGTTCGCCCGTGGGCGAGACCCACCGCATCCACACATAGTTCGTCTTGCCGCCATCGGTGGAGTCGAAGTTCATCAAGTAGGGGGCGTTGGTATCGACCGCGACGAAGCGCAGTTCGGACTCGCTCGTGGGCGGCGTGATGCCGACCTTGTTCCAGATCTCGACGCCTAGCGCACCAGCGGGCTTGGCCTTGCGAGTGGGCGTGGCCGAGTCCACGAAGCGCAGCGTCTGCTGCAAGCGGTTGCCGCACTCGATGGAGCAGATGGGCGCGGTCGTGGGCGGGCCGATGGGCGAAGGAGACTGCGCGACGGTGACGCCCAGCGAGGCCTTCTCGGCATCGCTCACAACGGCGGACGCCTGCAAGCGGCGCACGAGTGGCCGGATCGCGGCGACATACGCGGCGCGGTTCTCGTCCTTGGTTTGTTTCGCGGCCTTGGCCGCGTTGACGGCGGCAACGTGGGCGGGGAACGCGGTGGCCCAGCCGGTGTACGCGGCGGTGATGGGTGCCATGTCGGGCGCGGTCAGCCCGAGCGCGACGAGATTGGCGTTGGCGTAGACCACGAAGTTGGACTGCCACGCCTGAAAGTTCGCATCGGGACCGGGGATGTAATCAGCCATCTTTATAGACTCGCTTTCATGCCCACGCCGCGAAGCGCGAGGGATTCGGCGGCTCGGTCTCGCTGACGCGTGTGGGAACCATCCAACCGCTACCCGAGGCGTCAATTATCTAGGCGGCACGCGGCGGACACTCCCGGTTTTGTCGGCCAACATCCGGCCCAACTTGAGCGTCACGTGACCATCATGTTTCACCTTCCCGGCACGCATCAATAGAGTGTGCCCGGGATGCGCGTTCCGGGCCAGCCACTCAACTGGCCCGCCGCCGAATGCGGCAGGCCCAAGGAACACTCGCATGTACACTCGCAACCTCTCCGTCGGATTTGTCTCTCTTGCCCTGATCACCGGCGCTGGCACATGGGCCCTGGCCCAGCCAGCAGGTCAACCGCCCGCGAAGGCCCCCGAGAAGGCGGGCGAGGAGGCCGACGAAGAAGCGATCGACTTTACCAAGGCCCCCGAAGCGGTGCGCACGGCCGCGCTCAAACTCGTTGGGGCGGGTGGCGAGAAGGCGGTCAAGAAGGTCATCAGGGAGGAGGATGAGGACGTGTACACCTACGAGATCGAGTACACCGAGGGCGGCGTGGACTGCGCCGCCATCTTCTCCGCTGTAGGTGACCTGATGGAATCGGAGAAGGCCACGACCGAAGTCAAGCTCCCCGCCGCCGTTATGGCGGCGCTCAAGAAGGACTACCCAAAGGCAACCTTCGCCAAGCCCTTCGCTGTGACCAAGATGTTCTACGAGGTCGAGATCGTCATCGACGGCAAGTCCCATGAGGTCACGGTGGACGCGGCGGGCAACATTGAGGATGAATACAAGGGCGACGGCGAAGACCACAAGGACGAGAAAGGCGAGAAGGAAGTAGACGACGACAACGGCTAAACCCGGCATCAATACCGCACGCCGCCTCGACGGGCGGCTCGCGGCTTTCTCGCTCCGCACACGCTGCCACCTCCCAAGGATCATCACTGCATGCCTTCTGCACACGCAACGGTTCTCTCCAAACTCCCCGCACTCACGTTCCTCTTCTGGGTTATGAAGATCGCCGCCACCATGCTGGGCGAGACGGCGGGCGACCTTATGTCGATGACACTCAACGTCGGCTATCTCGTCAGCACCATTATCCTCATGTCGGCCTTCGTAGTCGTGCTCGTGGGGCAACTGGCGGCCAAGCGATACATCCCGTTCCTTTACTGGGCGGTCATCCTCGCCACCAGCACCGCGGGCACGACGATGTCCGATTTCATGAACCGCACGCTCGGTCTGGGCTACGCGACCGGCAGCACAATCCTGCTCTCGACCCTGATCGGCGTGCTGGTGGTCTGGCGGCTAGTCGAGAAGTCGCTCTCGGTCAACGATGTCCGCTCACGCCGGGCCGAGATCTTTTACTGGTCGGCGATCCTCGTTTCCAATACCTTGGGCACCTCGCTGGGCGACTATCTCGCCGACGATTCGGGCCTCGGCTTCGCGGGCGGGGCACTCCTCATCGGCGGGATCATCGCCCTCATCGTCGCGGTCTATTTTCTGGCCAAGCGGATGAAGGTTGCGAGCGCGGGCCTGAGCGTTGCGCTCTTTTGGGCCGCCTTCGTGCTGACTCGCCCCTTCGGCGCGACGATGGGAGATGTCCTGACCAAGGATACGGACAAAGGCGGGCTGGGGTTTGGGACCGTCGGCTCATCGATCGTCCTTGCCGTCGTTCTCATCGCGGTCATCTCGTACACCATGTGGCGCACGCCCTCAGCACGCGTGATCGAACCTCGTAAAGTCGTGGCCAACGCGCCCGATCTCTCGTGACCGTAGCACGCGAACAATGACCCGATGCGCATCCTCATCGTCGAAGATTCCGCCGTGCTCCGAGATTCACTCACCCAAGGGATGCGCGAGGCTGGCTACGCCGTGGACGCGGTCGCCGACGGCAGAAGCGGGCTGATCCACGCCCAAACCACCGACTACGACGTGGTGGTGCTCGACTGGATGCTGCCGGAGATGGACGGGCTCAGCGTTCTCTCGGCGATGCGCGCAAAGAAACTTCCCGCCGCCGTGCTCATTCTCACGGCCCGCGACACAATAGATGACAAGGTGCGGGGGCTGACCACCGGGGCCGACGACTACCTCGTTAAGCCCTTCGCCTTCAAGGAACTGCTGGCGCGGGTGGCGGCGCTCGCCCGGCGGCGGCATGGCGAGCGCTCGCCCGTGGTGGTGGTCGGCCCGCTCACGATCGACACGGCGGCCAAGGCGGTCAGGCTGACGCTCACCGCGAGCGCGACATGCAAGGGTGCCGCCACCGTCACGCTCGACCTGACGCCGCGCGAGTACACGCTGCTTGAATACCTCGCGCTCCGCGCCGGCAAGCCCGTGACGCGGGCCGAACTCGAAGAGCACCTTTACGATGACCGCTCGCAGGTCTTCTCCAACTCGATAGATTCCGCCATCGCGGCCCTGCGCGGCAAGCTCGATGCGGCCGGAGGGCCGGAGTGCCCGTCCCTCATCCACACGCGGCGAAAGGTCGGCTATGTGCTCAAGGAGGGCACGGCTTGACCAGCATCCGCCGCAAAACTTCCGTTCTGGTCGCCGCGAGCATCGCGGGTCTGCTCGCACTCGGCGGGCTGGCGCTCTACGCGGTGGTTCACGCCGCTCTCACAAGCCAGCTCGACAATGTTCTCTCGTCGCGCGCGTCCGCGCTGCAGAGTCTCACGCGGTTTGATGAGGACAAGGTTGAGATGGACTTCAACGGTGAGGTCATGCCTCGATATCAGGCTGGCAAGGATGCCGAGTTCTTTGTCGCGTGGCAGCGGAGAGATCACGGCTGGCAGGTGCTGGAGCGGTCGGAATCGCTGCGTGCCTTCGCGTGGCCCTTGGTAGCCGGTGAGCCGCCCGCGCCGGGCAGTGTGAATGTTCCGCTGCCTGATAAACAAGCCGGACGCTCGCTGACCATTGACTTTGTGCCTCGCACTGAGCACGAGGGAGCCGATGAGCGCGATGCGGCACCGCCCGCGGTCGGTGAGCCATCACTCGCGCCCACCGTCCGCGTGCTGGTGACCCAATCGCGCCTCGCCCTGGACCGCACACTGCGGACCATCGCTCTCTCCATCGGCGGGGTGGGCCTCGCGCTGGTGCTGGCAAGCGTCGCGGCGACCCGCCGGGCCGTGCGCCGCGGTACGCGCCCGCTCGAAACACTCGCCGCGCGAGTCGCCGAGATCGGCCCGGGCACGCTGGACCGTCGCCTGAACGCCGACGACCTGCCCACGGAACTTACCCCAATCGCCGGTCGTCTGAACAGCCTGCTCGCGCGGCTCGATGATGCCTTCGCTCGCGAGCGCCGCTTTACCAGTGCCGCCAGCCACGAACTCCGCACGCCCATCGCCGAACTGCGGATGCTGCTCGAAGTCGGTCTCTCTCGCGAACGCACGCCCGAGCGCTGGGCGCAGAGCGCTCGTGATGGACTCGGAGTTCTCGATCGCGCACAGCGGCTCACCGAGGCGCTCTTACAGCTCTCTCGCGCAGAGGTGGGAAGCCACGCCGCGCTCCCTGATGCGATGATCGACCTTGCCGGCGTCATGCGAGAGCAAGCCGCTCGCGCTCTAGAAGCCAGCGGCCGCGACGTCTCGCACGTGTTCATCGATGCACCGGGCCCGCTGCCCGCCCGCATAGATCTCGCGCTGGCCGCTTCTATCATCGGCAACCTGATCGACAACGCTCTCCGGCACGGTGATGTCAGCGCCAACCGGCCAGTGCGGTGCAACGCCGCCCGCGACGCTGGCGAAACCTTCATCGTCATCAGCAACCATGCCCCAGGGCTTACCGACACAGATGTTGCGCACCTCTTCGAGCCGTTCTGGCGCAAAGACACAGCCCGCGATGCACGCGGCGGCTTCGGCCTCGGGCTTGCCGTCAGCCGCGCCCTCGCGGCGTCCTTAGGCGGGCAGCTCATCGCCGTCATGGACCATGAAAAGAACCTTCGTGTCAGCTTTCGAGTACCCACTTAGGGGAGAGGTTAAGAACGCCGCCACCGTCGGTCCTGCGGACGGCGTAATAAGACCACACGCCGTTGCCGTCGCCCCTCATGCTGCGACGGTTGCCGTCGCGATCTCCGACCACGGCCCCTTCTCCCCGCGTGTGTTGATCCAGCGAGCCATGTAGACCGCGGTCTTGCCGCCTTCGCCGAGCTTGAAGTCGGCGCGAAAGGTTGGCTTGGTGGTCATGGTCAGGAAGGTCAGCGCGGCGGGATTCGTGGGCGCGGGCTTGTCCGCATCCACAAGTTTCACCCACACCTCGGCCCCGAGCACGCCTGCGGGCCGGGCGCGGCGAGTCGGCGTGGACTCGTCCACCAAGCGCAGGTTGTGCATCAGCCGCTGCCCGCTCTCGACCAGCGTGAGCGGGCGCGTGGTGGGCGCGGGTGCTGGCGAAGGCGAAGTATCTCGCACTGTGATCCCCATGGTGGCGCGGTCGGCGTTGCTGGTCTGGGGGTACCCCTGCAGGAAGTTGGTGATGAGCCGGACTTGTCGTTCGAGCGCTGCCCGAGCTGTGTCCTTGGCCTGCCGCGCCCCCTCGGCGGCAGCCTGGGCTCGCACGTGCGCCGGGTACGCCGCGGCCCACACGCTCAGGGCATTCTTTAGCGCGATCAAAAGGTTTTCATCTAGGCCTTGCTCCTCGTAGAACTCTGACACGGCCTCGTCGTACTGCTTGGCCCACGCGGCAAAGTTCCCGTCGGGCCTGGGCATGTAGTGTTCGCCAGATCGAGCCATGTGCAAGCCTCCTATCGATGCTCAATGCCCTTCGGGCGGCGGCTCGAAGCGGGCGGGCACCGATGAATGACTCCCGGCGCGGGTCTATTCGGCTTCGTGCGCCGCATCCGCGACGCGACACGCGAGCCGTCAGACGCGATCATCGGCTCGTCAGGGCTGCTCCTTCACTCGGCGAGCGCGACGCTCGAGAAATCGCACGCGACCGGCGAACCAGCAGACGCGACAGGTCATCGGGCGCGTGCGACAAGCGACCCAACGCGGTTGACAAGCCGATGGTCGCACGCGACAACTCGCCCGGCGAGGCACAAAGTTTATTTCCCGCCAAGCCAGCCCGAACTCGTCGGCCTCGCCTATCATACATACCCCGTGGGGTATACACTTTTCAAGGAGATTCAGCATGAACACAACGACCAAGACGAACGACAGCATCACACTTTCCATCGACGGCATGAGCTGCGGGCACTGCGTTCAAGCCGTAACCAAGGCTCTTTCCGCGGTCCCGGGGGTACAGGTCCGGTCGGTGGCGGTCGGGAGCGCGACGATCGAAACGACCGATGCGTCGGCGGCAGAGAAGGCCGCTCTGGCGCTGGAGGAAGCTGGGTATCCGGCCCGGGTGACGGTGGGCGCGCCCTTGACCGCACTGAAAACTAGCGGCGGGTGTTGCGGCGGGGCTGGTGAGGCGAGCGCTGCCGCGAAGCTCAGCGTGCGTCCGACCGGCGGATGCTGCGGGTGATCGACAGGTTCGACCAAGGACCAAGGAGTTGACGCGATGGCCGCGAAAGAGACCAAGACCAGCAAACGGGCAGTTGCACAGGTCATCAACGGCGCGCTGTGCGGTTGCGCCGTAGTGGCCGCGCTGGCGACCAAGCGCGAATCCCGGAGAGGCACGCCCATTCTTCTCATTGCGGCGGTCCGCGACGGCACCGGGCCGGGGGCGCACGCCGCGGGTGTAGACAACGCGCTCAAGGCCGCGAACCTGAAACACCTGCGGCGGATCGAGGGGCAGGTGCGCGGGCTGGCGAGGATGGTCGAGGAGGACCGCTACTGCGCCGACATCATCACGCAGGTCTCGGCTGTGCGTGAGTCGCTGCAAACCGTGGCCCGAAATCTTATGCGCAACCATCTTCAACACTGCGCCGCCCAGGCGATGCACGACGAAGGGATGACGCGCGAGGCGATGGTAGATGAACTGATGGAACTCGTCGCCAAATTGCGCACATGAACCGACCAGATTACGAGGCTCACGATGAGTTGCAACTGCGGATGACACGACGACAAGCCGCCCGCGACGAGATGAAAGCGATTCGTGCCCGCGATCGTCAGCGTGGCGATTGTCGCGGGCCTGATCGCGGCGGCGATGCTCAGAGACAGAGTAAAGCCGATCACGCCCGAAGAGCCGTGAAGTGCGCGGGCGAACTCCGCAGCGCGGTATTGAGTCGCCGACGGATCAGAAAGGACAGCAATGAACCATGAACACCAGCACGGTACGAAGATGACGTCGCCTCGAGGCACGACCACTCCGCCGAGATCCAGCATCCTCGCGGTCGCCGCTCCAGAGGAGCGCGTGGACCTGCCTCTCAAGGGCATGACGTGCGCGTCGTGCGCCAACACCATAGAAAGGGCGCTGAGTAAGGTGCCCGGCGTGTCCAAGGCGAGCGTGAACTTCGCCACCAAGACCGCGACCGTGCGCTACGCCGCCGCCGCGACCTCGCCAGAGAAGTTGGTCGAGGTGGTGAAAGAGACCGGGTACGACGCGGTGGTGCCAGAGTCGGCATCGAGAAAACACGCCGGACACGACCACGCAATGCCGGGAATGACCGCCGCCGAACACGCGGCGATGCCTGCCAGTCACGCGCTGGCCGAAGGTGAAGTAGGGGAGGCTGGGGCAGACCATTCCGCCCACATGCACGTCAACGCCGACGAGCAGACGGTGCTGCTCCGCAAGGTCATCATTGGCACTGCCCTGTCGCTGCCGGTGCTGGTCATCGCGATGTCGCACGGGAAGATCGCGATCTTCAATCAGCCTCCTCTTGGACCTTGGATCAACTGGCTCCAGCTCGCGCTCACCACGCCGGTGGTGTTCTGGTGCGGCTGGCAGTTCTACCGCATGGCGTGGATGAGCCTCAAGCACTTCCGAGCCAACATGGATTCGCTCGTCGCGCTGGGCACCGGCACGGCCTTTCTGTACTCGATCGCCGCGACGGTCTGGCCGAGGTTCTTCGCGGTGGCTCAGAGCGGTGTCGCGGCGCACTCCGGCACCGAGATGACGATGGTGCCGGTGTATTACGAGGCCGCGGCCGTCATCATCGTCCTCGTGCTGCTCGGCAAACTCTTCGAGGCTCGCGCCACGGGCAACACCAGCGCCGCGATCCGCCGGCTGATCGGACTCCAAGCCAAGACCGCCCGCGTGGTGCGAGGCGGGCAGGAACACGACATCCTCGTGGAGCAGGTCATCGTCGGCGACACGGTCATTGTGCGCCCTGGCGAGAAGATCCCTGTGGACGGCAACGTCGAGAGCGGAGATTCCACGATCGACGAGTCCATGCTAACGGGCGAGAGCGTCCCTGTCGAAAAGAAGGTGGGTGACGCGGTCTTCGGAGCCACCATCAACACGACCGGGGCTCTGACGGTTCGCGCAACGAAGATCGGCAAGGACACCGCGCTCCAGCAGATCGTCCGTCTGGTTCAGGACGCTCAGGGGAGCAAGGCTCCAATCGCCCGGCTTGCGGACACTATCAGCGGCTACTTCACGCCCGTGGTGCTGGGCATCGCGATCATCACATTCATCGTCTGGTACTTCGTCGCGCCGATTGACACGCGGCTGAGCATGGCACTGCTCACGTTCGTGTCCGTCCTCATCATCGCGTGCCCCTGCGCCTTGGGGCTGGCCACGCCCACGGCGATCATGGTCGGCACCGGCCGCGGGGCCGAGCACGGCATCCTCATCAAGGGCGGTGAGGCGCTGGAAACGGCTCACAAACTCACCGCCATTATCCTCGACAAAACCGGCACCATCACGCAGGGCAAGCCCGCGCTGACAGACGTGCGAGCGTTACCCGGCATCACCGAGCCCGACCTGGTGCGGCTCGTCGCATCCGCAGAGCGGCGAAGTGAACATCCGCTCGCCGCCGCAATCGTGGAAGGGGCCAAGGTCCGCGGCCTCACGCTCGCCGAACCCAGCGCGTTCAAGGCCGTGGTCGGCCACGGTATCGAAGCGACCGTGGACGGCCGCGCGGTTTTGGTCGGCAAGCGCGCGCTCCTGGCCGACCTCGGGATGGACACGTCGGCGCTCGACACTCTTGCTGGCGAACTCGCCGCGTCGGGCAAGACGCCGATGTACGCCGCGATCGACGGCAAGCCCGCAGGGCTGATCGCTGTCGCCGACCGCGTGAAGCCCAAGTCCAAAGCGGCTATCGAGCAGATGCAAAGGCTGGGCCTGCGCGTGGCGATGATCACCGGCGACAACGCCAAGACCGCCGCGGCCGTGGCGAAGGAAGTCGGCATCGCGCCCGACATGGTGTTCGCGGAAGTTCTCCCAGGAAACAAGGCCGAGCACGTCAAGAAGCTCCAGGCTCAGGGCTTCGTGGTCGGCATGGTGGGCGACGGCATCAACGATGCACCTGCGCTCGCCCAAGCCGACATCGGCCTCGCGATGGGCACCGGAACCGACGTGGCGATCGAGGCCTCCGACATCACCCTCATCCGAGGCGACCTCCGCTCCGTCCCGGAGGCCATCGCCCTCTCGCGGGTCACGATGCGCACAATCAAGCAGAATCTCTTCTGGGCGTTCATCTACAACGCGCTGGGAATCCCCCTCGCCGCGGGCGTGCTTTATCCCTTCACCGGGTGGCTCCTCAGCCCCATCATCGCGAGCGCCGCGATGGCGTTCAGCAGCGTGAGTGTCGTGCTCAACAGCCTGCGCCTCGCGCACTCCCGCCGCTCAACCTGAACGGTGCCGCACCCAACTTGAGTCTTCCAGTGTTCCGATCCAAGCATCACTATGCCAGGGTCGCATCACGGATCTTGGTCGGGCACAACCAGCGGGCTGACCCGACCCAGATTCTATTGATCTACATCGACCGACGATCTGTCGAGCCTCGAACGCTTCAGGGCTGAGGTAGCCCATCGCGGCGTGCAGACGCGTGCGGTTGTAGAACATATTGATGTAATGGTACACGGCGGCGCGCGCCTCTTCCCTCGTGGCGAAGATGGAGCACGTGGCGTCGACGTCTCAGCGAGAGCGATTGTTGCGGATAAAGGCGAATTTTATAGGTGCTCCTTCGCGAAGTAGACCGTCGCTTTTTTATAATGTCGCGCTCTATGCGCAGGCGTGCGTTCTCCTTCTCGAGTTCGCGGAAGCGCTTCTCGGCAGGGAG
>Ga0209181_10004893_pt1 | contig 19612 bp, 18 predicted proteins | sample MAT05_FD_187208 | JGI IMG/M metagenome (GOLD analysis project Ga0209181, IMG submission 187208) | Freshwater microbial communities from Lake Fryxell liftoff mats and glacier meltwater in Antarctica - MAT-05 (SPAdes) (version 2) | ecosystem: Environmental > Aquatic > Freshwater > Ice > Liftoff... | reverse complement strand
CTCCTGAAGTCAGCATTCGCAAAATTGTATTTTCAGGACAGGCTATTTAATACCGATTATACTCTGTAATTAGTCCAATCGGTACCTGCCTTCGGCAGGCAGGTTTACCAAATCCCTTCACACCAGGCCTTCGCACATAATTTCAGCCAGCACACATAGGCCTATAATGAAATTATATTTGGTATTATTTCCCAAACAATCTTGTCATCATCTAAAAAGCGTTACCTGCCTGAAGAATTTTTTGGGATTTAAACCAGTAAGCCTTTTAAATTCTTTAATAAAATAAGACTGATCAAAATAATTATTGTCGTACGATATGCGGGTTAAAGATTTTATTTCCTTTCCGTAATTCCAGCCTGCAGGGCATTGCGAAAACGGGCTATTCGTTTGTATTCAGTAGGGGAGCAGGCCATGTGCTTTTTAAAATGCCGTTGAAAAGTTTTCAGGTTCATTCCCAAATTGTTGGCTACCTGTTGCAGGCTGTAAGAGGTTTCAGTATCTTCTAAATAGATCAATGATTGTTCAATGGCCGTAAATTCTTCCTGGATGGTAAGCTGTGCCAGTAAAATGATTCCAGGATTTCAATTTTATTTTCTGCTTTAAAAAGCGCTTTGCAAAAAGCAGTCCAAGTTTTATCATGGTAAGCCTGAGAATGAGCAGGAGCCAGTTGCTGCAGACTCCCTTTGATAAACCTGTTAATTCCCATAGGTTTAAAAATAATGACCACTTCTTCAAAAACACCATTAAAATCAACTACTACAGGCCTTGTATATTTCCCTAAAATTTCCACGCAGGTATTTTTAGCAGGCCCATCTTCGTTAATGCCAATGTGAAGATCATCCCTGGTAATTGAAACCCCTTTAAAGAATGATATGGCAGTATTGATATGCGGAAACGCCAGGTAAGTTATTGGTGCCGGCTGTTCAGTTTGTAAAATATAGAAAACATCAATATACCGTTGCAGCACTGTTGATTGTGGAATACACGTTTTTAACACGTTTTTTTTATGTAAAAATAGGAAAAGAAATTATTTCTCCTCCTCAACTATTGCAATTTTTTGGCGTAAGGTTTCATCCAAAACTGGCAGAGATGCAAAACAGTAAACGTGCGTGGCGAAACTGTGCCCGTGATCAATTTACAAATGATTTTGAGCCATTTAAATTATATTAGCTTAAACTTAAATTATGAAAGCAATTGTTTGTGCTAAATATGGTGCCAGCAGCGATCTTCAATTTGTTGAAGTTGCTAAGCCGGTGCCAAAATCGAATGAAGTGTTAATTAGAATTTATGCTACCGCTGTGAATGATTATGACTGGAGTTTAATAAGCGGCAAGCCTTATGTATACCGTTTGCTTTTTGGATTAACAAAGCCCAAAAGACCGATAACGGGTATGGGACTGGCGGGTGTTGTGGAATCTGTTGGCAGCAGCGTGAGCCATTTTAAAAATGGAGATGAAGTATATGGAGATATTTCTAATTACGGTTTTGGAAGTTTTGCTGAGTATATATGCATCAATGAAAAAGCGGTTGTGCTTAAACCGGAGATGATGAGTTTTGAAGACGCAGCGGCAATTCCTCATGCATCCATGCTGGCATACCAGGCCATTATAGAAAAAGGAAAAATTCAGCCAGTTCAGCAGATTTTAATAAATGGGGCCGGCGGTGGAGTAGGTACATTTGGATTGCAGATTGCTAAAACATTCAACGCCGAAGTTACCTGTGTGGATACGGGAGAAAAGCTGGAAATGATGAGCTCACTGGGATTTGATCATGTGATTGATTACCGGCAGCAGGATTTTACAAAAAACGGAAAGTTGTACGATCTCGTTATTGATGCAAAAACAACCCGCTGGCCATTTGCTTACCTGCGTTCGCTTAATAAAAATGGTAAGTATGTTACAGTAGGCGGATTTTTGTTCAGAATATTGCAGGTGCTGATCTTTAAATGGTGGATTGGCATGTTTACAAAAAAGCAGTTGCATATAGTTGCGCTAAAGTCTAACAGAGATCTTGACTATATTCATAAACTATATGCTGAAGGTAAAATTAAACCCATCATTGATGGTCCTTTTTCCCTAAGCGAATCTGCCGCAGCAATTCAGTATTTTGGCGAAGCAAAACATACAGGCAAAGTAGTTATTGCTATTTAAATTTTCAACCGGCGCTAGAATAAGGTTTAGGAAAGCTATGGTGCATATCTGCCAGTGAGGATCACTACTCCTGCTTTTGTTTAAACAGAACCACCCAGGCAATTTTTATACCCAGCGGAAATTTACTTTTGAATTCCGTCTCATCCCGGGTGAGCATGAAATAATAATAGCTGTTGGGATCAATAGAGATGGTATCGTTGCTGCAGGTGGTTTTGTAATACACATTCTCCGTATAACGGGTCACTAATTTACAGCTCGAAAAACTGCCCCGGTCCGATTTGATGGAAACCACTATATCATGATCAATGGTTTTCTGGATATAAAATAAAATAGTAAAATTTACATTGCCCGGCGCCTGAGGGCGATGGTTCACGATCCACTTATCGGACACTGCCCAATCGGGTAAATATTTTTTTACCGTTTTGCCATTGATGACCACGGTTTGGTTAAGCTCTTTTTCAATATCCTTTTCCACCATATCGTAAAAACGCTTGTCGGTATAATTCATCTCAACGATCTTAGGTCCAAGCCCACGCAAGGCCCGGTATGTCTCCTTAAGCACCATTTCTGCATAATTTTTTTTGCTTAAAACATCACCGGCATCCGCAGCTTTTTTATACCACTCTTTAGCTTTTGCTTCGTCTTAGGCCAGGGATGACCCCCACTGGTACAAAGACCCTATAAAGCCCGTAGCCCTTGCGTGCCCGGCGTTTGCGGCTTTTAAATGATAGTAGTATGTAGTTGCATAGCTATCGGTAACACCTACGCCATTTACATAACACATAGCCAGCTGGTAATCAGCTTCTGCATTGCCTTTATTTGAGGCAAGCAGGAAATGCTCAACAGCTTTTTGGGGGTAGCCGTTTGCCAGGTAATCAAGTCCCAGTTCCAGCTCGGTATCGTCGGGCTGTGGTATTCGGGGTACCGGGGGTACAATTGTTTTAGGCTTATAAGGCCTGTATAGTGGTGTTAAAGCAAGTTCCGGCGATGATGTATTTGGATAAGAAGCGGCATATAGGTATTCGCCCGAAATGAAATTACCTTTTTCAAACTGCCCCGTCCGGATCGTTTCCTCAAGGCCTATTTCATTGCTGCGGTCATGTCCATTTGCTATTAAAAGATAGCCAGTACCTGTGGGCGAGCTTTCGTTAAAATTGCCCATAAAAAATGTCCTGGTATCCTGGTAAAAAATGGCCTTGCCGGTGTAATCGGTTTTTATTGAGCTGCCGGCAGAATCTAAAAACACACCCGTTAATTTTACATTATTAATTTCCATTCCCATTCTTTGCCAGCCCAGAGTTATATTCAAAATGGGTTCGGTAGTTTCTGCCACACGCTGCATTAATAAAGCTGATGGAACAAAAACGGCAGGGTCATCTTTTACAAATCTTCCATTGCTAAACAAACCTTTTTGTATTTGCCCGGCCGTTTTCAGTAAGCCGATGCCATGAAACTGTTGGTTAAGAAAAGTGCCAGAATAGCTGGCGCCTTCAACAGTAACTGCTTCGCCAACCAGCGGGTAGGCATACTCATTTACCAAACCGCTGAAGGATTTAGGCTTTGCACCTGGTTTGTATTGGATGGTTGCTGCAACAGGCTTTCCCTGTTTGAACGTACCGCTGAAGGATCCATAATCGTATCGTACAGCTAACTGGTTATGATCGCCTTTTCCATGGGGATGGTAATTAAGTATTTTCGATGCCGGATCAGTATATGATCCAAGTTCTCCATTATAATAAACAACCAGTTGCGATACCTGTTTCTCCAGGTCAATATCTTCATCAGGTTTATAATCCCTTTTTTCATTTTTCTGTGTAGCAGAAGTTTCAATAAATGTCCACCTGCCCTTAAGTTGTTTACCATTGTTGAAAAAGCTACCGGTATAAATATTGTAAAGCAAGCCTATCCGGCTTCCCCCACCGCTTACAGTTTGGGATGAGGTTATATTAAGCGTTGCAAAAACACCCTCGCCATCATTGCAGTTGCCACTTACACAGCCTGCAAATAAATAGTTACCCTGCACTTTATTACTGATATTACCTAAGCGGGGATATACCTGCTTTGCAGTCATACCCTGTCCCCGTGCCTGTAAAGGCATAAGCGCAATAACCAGGTAAACAACAAATATTATCTTCATGACTATAAATATAATCAACTGCGGTTAATAATGTATACCGTGTGGAGGGTATTTGAGATGATTTTATATTGGTTGCTGTTACCAACCGAAATTTATAAATTAACAGGATGAATAAAATAATTTGATTCGCATTTTTTTTGATAAGAATGCTGGCTGCAAATGTTCCGTTTGGTGATACAACAACCGGTATGAAAAAGTAATTCCATAATTATCATTGTTGCTAAATAAGTTTAGTAAGCGGGAACATGCGCCTGTGAGAGGCATCGGCAAAAAGATGCTCCTTTAACCTCCAGCAAAAGATTTGACGGCTTCTACAAATTTATTAATGTCCTCAACAGAATTATATAGGGATGGTGTAACCCTTACGCAACCTTGTGTACCCAATGTGCGGCTCACTGTAAAAATATTATGCTGCTTAAAAAGGTGATCGGATACTTCAACTGAAGTTTTATTTACAATACGGAAAGAAGCAATGGCGCAGGACAGTTCTGCTTCTGCAGGTGTAACCAGTTCTACATTGGGATGATCTTTCAAAGCATTTAACCAGGTGCTTTTAAGGTAATGCAACCTGGCAGATATTTTATCTATCCCCAGCATGCGGTGAAAAGATAAGCTGTCAGGTATGGTCATGATGACTGCAAAGGGCGTAGTACCAAAATGCGCAAGTTTGCTAATGCTATCTTCGGCAGCGGCAACGTCGCCAAATAATGCACTCATTGCTGCGGTCTTTTCTTTTTTTACATAAAGCACACCGGCACCAACTGGGTTGCTAATCCATTTATGAAGATTGAGTCCTACAAAATCACAACCTAATTTGGGCAGGCTAAAATTTATTTGTCCAAGGGCATGTGCTGAATCAGCAATGCAGTCAATCCCTTTAGCTTTTGCCATGGCAGCTATTTTGGCAACAGGAACAATGAGGCCGTTTATGTTGGATACATGTGTAAGCAGAATAACTTTTGTGGCTGCTGTTATTTGTTTACGATAAACTTCCACGATCTCATCTTCGTTTGCAGGCAATAAAGGCATTTGAAATGCATTCACTTCAAGCTGACCTCTTTTTTCAAGCATCCTGAAAGTTTCCACCATGCTGAAATAATCGAGCTGATTTAATAATACCTCATCACCGGGTTTAAAGGGATAACCTTGTATGGCTATGTTCAGGGCTTCGGTGGCATTGCGGGTGATGATTATCTCCTCCGGAGAAACGGCTAAGAAATCAGCCAGTTCTTTTTTGACCGATGTATTTATTGCGGGAAAATCTTTGCGGGCAAAACGGGAAGCTTCTTTATTAGCAATGATAATGTTTTTTTGAAATGCATGCAGTACCGGCTTAGGCTGAATACCATAATAGCCATTTTCGAGGTTGATATAGGAAGTAGAAACATCGTAATATTTCCGGGCTATTTTTTTCCAGAATTTCTCATCATCCGGTGCACCTTCTCCCTCGAAATCTTTTGCATCTGCATGCATACTGCTATCAGGGTTAGCATTTGCCAGTGCAGGTAAACCGGCAAACAGCATTGCTGTACCTAATTTTTTAAGAAATTTTTTTCCTGTTTTGCATTAATTAAACATTGAGCTGTAAATGTAGATTGAAAGGTAAAAGTAAAAAGTCGAAAAGCAAAAGGCAAAATTCGGAAGTAAAAGGGACCCGTGTACAAAAAGACATTGACAGGTTATTTTTTTTCCTATTAATGTGCTATTTGCATTTCATCATTTTTCACCTCAAATAAAATATTCATTATGCCAGATTTAAAAAAATTTGACAATTCCAGGGTGGGTGCTTTTAAAAAATTCAAAATCGATGTGGCTGCTTTGTCATCGTTAAAACCTGCAAAACTAACCGATGTTGCTATTGCAAAACAATTGGGGGTACGCACAGGCCTTTTAAGTACAGCGGTTACCCTTAGCCCCAACAAACCAAGAACAGGAAAAAAATTCCTGAGTATGTATTCCGCCATGATGGTACTTGCCGACCCTGCTGCCAGTAATAATATCGCCCCTTTCAGCTCTGCTTTTCCTGGAGTAGTATACCCCTCGGTGCAGGTTGAGTTTGATCCTATTACTACCGGCAAAAAGCACCTGGTTGAATTTACTATTTCTTTGAACGAGCCACAGAAGGTATATAAGTTCCGGGTATTTCAATATCCTTTAGCTACATTCCAGGATATTTCCATTTCGGGATCGCAGGTTATCAGCGTATTAATAAACCCCGAAACAAATATTAACAGCTATTGTGCAGAGATCATGCAGCAGAATACCAAGGCTGAAAGTTGCGGATGGATTTTTCATTCGGTTAAAATCACTTCAATAAGCTGATCGTATTTGTGTTAAATGAGAAACATCTAAAGGTTCGAGATTACACGAACCTTTAGATGTTTGGTTTTCAAATTATTAATTTTCATTCACCATTTTTAATTATTTTCTTACTCCAGTATCAATTTCTTCAAATAAAAAACATCAGGGTCAACCTGCAGCGGAGTTTTGCTGGTTACAGTAATTCCTTTTTTATCTACTATCAATCGTTGCATACCTGCATCCGTAACAATATTCACAGGCAGGGGCATATCAATGTTCAGCAGCTTAACCAGATATTTATCATTGGCGGTTTGCTTTACATGTATCTCCAGTTTATCGGTTGTATATAAAAATAGATCGAATAAGGGCTTCATACTTTTTCCATAAGCACCGCTGAAAAGCTGTTCCACATCTGCTGTTACTACGGTATTATCATAGGTGTACTGCGGTGCTGTAGCCAACTTTTTAAGGGTGGGGAAGAAGACATCGTCGCCCATAACATAGCGCAGCGTATGAATAAAGAAAGCGCCCTTGCCATAAATATCGGCATAGTAGGCACTGTCACTGTCCACTTCATCGCCCCTTACCACTGGCAGTTTGTTTTGTGTTGCCCTGGCCGTTTGTTGCATTCTTTTTAAGTAGGCAGCTTCTCCTTCCAATTCTCTTGTTGCCATCGCATCTCCAAAAACACAAATGCCTTCCTGTATCCACATATGCCCCCAGTCGCGGTTGGTTACTTTATTGGCCCACCACTCATGGCCGTATTCATGATGCAGCAGCCAGTCAAAATCTTTACCACCCAATTGTTGAAATTTGTATTTGTTTCCATAAGCAATATTGGTCTGGTGCTCCATGCCCAGGTGCGGCGTTTCAGAAGCGGCTATGCGTTCCTTTACCCAGGGATATTCTCCAAAATATTTTTCATGGATATGGCTCGATTGTTCAAACAGGTCGAGCAATTTTTCAGCCATCGCCAGGTTCTCTTCCAACACATAATATTCCATCGGTACTTTGTTGCCATCAATAGTAGTGTACGTGCGACTGACTACTTTGTAATTGGCAACATTAAAAACAATGCAATAGTTGCTAATGGTATAATTGGTCTTCCAGTGCCAGGTTGATTTATTTTTTTTTGTAGTGGTTTTTTGTAACAGTCCCGGACCGGCAACCACCAAACCCTTTGGAACGGTTATGATCATATCCGCACCCTCATTAGGTTCATCACTTGGATGGTCTTTGCAGGGAAAATAGATCTTTGCTCCTTCGCCCTGGCAGGTAATGGCTATCCATGGATTTCCTTTGCTGTCTTTTTCCCATTGAAAACCGCCGATCCATGGTGCTCTTTCGGCAATGCCCGGCTTACCGCCATAGACAATTTTTACTTTTACTTTTCCGGCAGGCAACTCCTTCGGGCTTGTAATTTTTACCAGGTCATCAGTAGTATGTGTAAAAGGGGTTGTCTTGCCGTTAACCAATACCTGCGCAATAGTAAGTCCATGCCAGAGGTCGAATAATAATCCTGCGGATGGTTTTAGCAGGTTAAGGTCTATCTCTGTATAACCATTTATTGTTTTTTGTATCGGGTCCACATCTAGGGCAATGGTATAATGCCTGATGTCCATGATGGCTTGTTCTGGTTTAAGTTTGCCGCCCGATTTTAGGTTCTGGGCTTGTATAACAAATGCAATAAATGGCGTAACCAGCAATATTATAATGCGCATGAGGATTAGTTTTAGTGAAGTTAATTTAATTTTATAATCTTTCCCGGTTGGCAAGGTTCCCTAAAGTTGAAACCCCTGTTCCTGAAATTACTGAAGTAATAAAGATTTAAGAGATCCTTTACCAAAACATTTTATGCTATCGGTTGGTGGACACCAACTGGTAAGAAACCCAAGCCGCATATCGCCAGCAATTTTTAGCACGGCAGCATGTGGCTGCCATGCATGCAATTCCATAACACAATCAATTTTTATTTATGAGGCATAGTTATTGCACTTCACCGCTACACCCCGTTAACCTATTAAAAAATTGCTTAAAATTCTCTTCGCATATTTACTTGCCAGCTTAGTTTTAATATACGCTACCAGTTGCAACGGAGTAATAAAGGCCGATGCAAATAAAATAAGCAGTACAGTAAAAACAGATACTGCTAAAAATAGTGCAAAAGCAATTGATACTGGTGCTGCGCCGACCCTGGCCACAAACCCTGCATTAGATACGGCAGACTATAATAAAAAAATGCTGGCATTAAGTAATTATGATAAAACCGGTAGATGGCCCGTTGAGACGCCTTATCCATTGCCCGGTGCCATTTTTCCAGATAACCGGGTCATTGCATTTTACGGCAACTTATATTCAAAACGAATGGGCATTTTAGGAGAGATTCCAAAAGATGAAATGTTTAAAAAATTAGCAGGAGAAGTAACGGCATGGCAGGCTGCAGACCCATCTGTAAAAACGTTACCTGCTTTACATTACATTGCTACAACGGCACAGGGAGCAGCAGGTAAAGGTGGAAAGTATCGTTTGCGTATGCCTTTTCATCAGATAGATACCATTATGGATTGGGCAAAACAAATAAATGCATTGGTATTTTTAGATATACAGGTGGGGCACAGCACTGTAAAAGAGGAAGTGCCGGCGCTTGAAAAGTATTTGCAACTCCCCAATGTTCACCTTGGGATAGATCCGGAATTTTCGATGAAGAACGGCGAAATACCTGGGTTAAAAATAGGTACGTTCACCGCAGTTGATATCAATGATGCGATTAATTTTTTGGTTGACCTCGTTCGTAAATATCATCTTCCACCCAAGGTTTTGGTGGTTCATCGTTTTACACAGGGCATGATAACAGATTATAAAAACATAAGAACGGTTCCCGAAGTACAAATAGTAATGGATATGGATGGCTTTGGAAATAAGGTTTTAAAAAGATCTACCTGGCTCCGGTACATTTATAAAGAGCCGGTGCAGTTTACTGGCTTTAAATTGTTTTACAAGAACGACTCTAAAAAAAATACATCGGGTATGTACACACCCGGCGAATTGTTGAATTTTACGCCAAAACCAATTTATATTCAATATCAATAATTGGTAAGTAACTTCCACTAAGATTTTTTTTCAGCCATAGAAAAAAATGATTCATTTTTTTAAGGAACGATCAACAGATGTTACACAGCTTTGCTCCGGTTGGCGCATTTTATAAAGGGTAGTAAAAAAGTGGTGGCTTTCCTTATTCTACAAAAGCTGCTATAAAGCAGCTTTTGTAGAATAAGATATATTTTATTGAAACAACCAAAATGATTATTGCAGATCAATTGTAAATCCACATTAATATTGGCTTTTTGGAACCCATAATATACTTACCTAAAGTGGGGAGAAAAGTGGGCGATACAGCCGGGCACCCGGCACTTTGGAAAATTTTATAAGGATAAGTTTCATTGTTGGGAATATGAACATCTGAATGCAAAACAATGGCACGTTCAAAAGCTTTGCTATTGGTACTGTCCAGACCATATAGCTTGTAAGCTAAACCATAAGTGCCGTTATAAGAATTGCCTATTTTGTACTTGCCTATAGAAGTTTTAAAACTATAATTGTTATTCGAAAATATGAGTTGATCTTCACTGTCTTTTATTGTAGAACCAAAGCCATGTGCTACCAATGATGAACACTCCAATAAATCTTTTTTCAGGTTATAAACAAAAAAACGGTTTTTTCCGGAAGGGATAGACATGTCTATAAGGAAAACATATTCGGTAGAGTAGTTATATGCTTTTATATAAGTTGCAATTGAAGCAGCTTGTTGTTTTAAACGATCAACGGCAGCCTTGTATTTTGTATCTATAGAATTAAATGAAGTATCACGATCAACTTTTACATTTACAGCATCTTTTGTAACGGCGTTAAACGTATTGGTATTATTACGAGGGTGATTTGGAGAAGAAATATTATTAGCTATACTTCCTTTTGCAGTCATATCAATATCCTGATGAAAGGCAAAGCCTGGTAAGCTGAATGAAATCAGCAAAATAAAAATATAAAATACTCCATTCGATGCTCTCATAATTTGTTGAAAATTGTTTTCAAAGTTTCAAAGAAAGAAAATAATTCGTACAGGTAAATCTCTTACAAATTTACACATTTTTTAAAGGATAGTACTTGTTTTATTTATTCTGGCATGGCTTTAGTAATAATTTAACTAATAGCCGAGCTTTAATTATAAAACTCAAAAAACCCCATAATATTGTGGATAGTTTTTTTTAGTGTATTTCAAAGACATTTACATTGATATGTTTTAACTATTTAGCTTTATAAAACCCTATTTAAATTCAAAGTTAAAAGTAAAATTATGTGCAAACAGCAAATAAACATCCTCCCCTTTAAAAATGCAGCAAAGCCTATGCGTGTTGCGGTACTCTTACTAACACTCCTTATTCCCTTTACTTCCTCTTCTGAAGACAAGAATGCTTATGCCAAGATGAAATCGGCATTGGTGAAAACCTTAAAGACTACATACATTGACAATGCATACATACAAAATATAGATCATTTTTATTCAACTACATGCGATTCTTTAGTTAAGAAAAAACTGAAGATTGACAACAGGCCAATAAAGGATATACTTACAAAACTTTTTGAAGTGAGTCGTAATAATCTTGATTCCGGTTCTATAACATCACTAGGAATTCCTTCATTAAACGCAAATTTTCTTTCCACCTTAAAGGTTTATAAAAAAGGTTCTATTACCAATTTGTATATGGGTATTAACTATGTAGAAAGTAATATCATGGCCTCAGTATTTGAGGGCCTTTTTGTTGCAGATACTATCATGGATATTGTGAGTTTGCGGGAAATGTTTTACGAACCCTATTTTATCTCCAGCAGAATTGAATTTGCCAAATACGAATCTTACAGAGACACATTACTGTATGAACTGGCTAATGTTGCGCCAATTATACTTTGCAACAAACTAAATAATAATGATACTTTTTACACTTCACTTGTAAATAAAAGTAATAAAATAACTGTTAAAGCGGTATCCCAGGTAAAAATCGATACTTATTACGATAAGTTGCTGCCATTTAGCTTGGCTATTTTACAAAACAGAAACACCGCTGAAGAAGTAAAAAAACTAACACTTGTACCTCAGGATTATTACCATGCATTTGTTGAAGAAGCTATCATGCTTCATATAAGCCCCGAGCCTGAAATAAGTTCATTTTTACATCAACCAATAACAGCCTTAAATAAAAAATTTGGTAATTATTACTTCATCAAACAAATCAACGACTTGCACGAATCGCCTGACAATATCCGCTTTGAGGTAGTAAATACATTATCGGCCAAAGAATTATATTTTCTGATGCTGGCCGGAAGTTATGATCTTGTGCAGGAAGGCAGCAGCGCACTTTACACATCAAGTTTTTTATACCTCTATAAAAAATTCCTGAAAGAGGCCGGTAAAACAGGGAAAGATGGGATAAATAATTTTTTTGAAGAAATTAATTATTATCAGTTTGATAAGTTTATATCCAATGTTTCTGATTACGGCCTTGTAGCAGATCTTGTAAATAACCTGAATGAGGAAAAAATTACCCAATATCTAGTAAAATACCTGAATAATCTTCCAAATAAACAACTTAGCGATAATGATATTATTTTAGATGCTATGACAATGGCAGAAATACTTTATGAGATCAGAAACCGCCAAGGCTTGAAGGATAATCTTATTGAGCAAATAAGCAGCATTGAAAAACAGCCTAAAGTAAAAAATCAACTTATTTACCAACGTATATTTAAGGTTTATAAAGATATGCTGATGGACAAATATAAAAATGAAACAGATTATACTTATGATGTGCTTAAAGTAAGCAACCTTAAAATAAACAACGAAATTGTTCAGGTTAGTTTTTTTTATGATGATGAAGATGCAATTTCATCATTCAGCAGCAGCCTCACTACTTACGATGTAAAGATGTGGGATAAAAGGGATATGGAGAATTACGTTGTATTCAGTTCTAAAAAGGGCAATAAGGTTAAAGTGTTTATGAATAAACCAAATACAAAAGGCGGATGCGATTCGGCGCAGAATGAGATGCTGCAGGCAATTTATAAGGAGGGTTATCAAATTACTTCTTTTATACACCGGGGCCATAGTTACCATTTACCCCAAAGTTTGAAAAAAATTACGCCATCATGCCAGTTTGCTTTTCTTGGGTCGTGCGGAGGATATAAGCAGGTTTTAAAAGTATTTCAGCTAAACCCAAATGCGCATATCATTGCAAGCCGTAGTGTAGGTTCAAAAATCATTAATGATCCATTACTGGAAAAAATTAATACGGATATTGTAAACAACAAAGATATAAAGTGGGAAGCATTTTGGCAGCAAGCAGGTTCAGAATTTCAATCTAAACTTGCAAAAGATTTATTTGCAGGCTATACAGCACCTAATAAATATGTTGGCATAAAATTTATTCGGAAAGTTTATAATTATTAAACGCTGGTTTAAAGGCGCTTAGTGAACAGCAAATGGTTTTCCGTCCATGTTGATGGCTCATATATAACCACAACTAACGATTGGCTGGCGTTCTGCAAACTTGCGGGATTCCCTTCCCCAAATCTTTAAATTATAAACGTATAGCATTTTCAATCAACGGATCAGTGAATGCTTCCATCAAAATTTATTGTTAATAAAACTATAAAAGGGTTGCTTTTGAAAACCTATTTTCTTAAAAGATGTTTATTAAGAAAAAAAATAAACTTTATGAAAATTACATTTCTAATTCTTTTTTCAGCACTTTCTTTCAGCAGTTTTGCACAAAATGACAAAAAGCAATGGCAAAAGATGCCAACGATATCTACCCAAAGCATAGGTATCAGTTTCCAGAAATTTGAAGGACTTAATCAAAGTATAGCCGCCTTTCCCCAATACAAGGGATTAAGGGACTACATGGGCACGCTTAGCCTGGGATCGATGATGGTTAAGAAAAATTTTATCACCGGCATTACAGCTACCGGGGGCAGCAGTATGAGCGGCGACCGTGATAAAAAAAGCAGTGCACTGCGTTTTTTGGGTGCTCAGCTAAACTTTGGGTATGATGTGATACGTAGCGAAAAATTCATGCTGTATCCATTGGTAGGTATTGGTTTTGAAGGTTACCAGGCTAGGTTTAACAAGGATAATTCATCCGTAAACTTCAATGATGTGCTCAATTCATCAACTACACAAAACAATATTCGCCCGGTGAAATTTACAAACAGTTTTGCAACATATAACCTGGGATTTGGTTTTACTGTAAAAGCGCCAAAATGTAATAATTCCATCGGTTTTCAGGCAGGTTATTCGGGAAGTTTTAAAGATAGGGCATGGAAAAGTAGTAATATGCAGTCACTTGCCAACGCACCTGTAGATAACTTGGGCCGTTTTCAGGTGGGACTGGTATTTAGCGGCATGTCTCATTCTATGAAATAGTGTTTTATAAAACAGTGAATTAAAGTAATTATAAAATAAAGGTTATTTAAATTACTAAACATTATACAAAATTATTTATCCGCCCCTCTCCGCAAGGAGGGAGGCGGATGAAAAATGATATTACCCTTTTTTTATCTCCCAACTGGCAAATTTTTCTTGAATCTACTTTCCTTTACTTTTGCTTTCAAAAATCTCATCTGTAATCATTCATGGTGGCAATACCGTTTTTTTTATTAACCAGTAATTTAGCAAAATACCAACCGGTGCTCCAATATTCACCCTGTTGGAAAAATACCCTCGTAATAATTCTACAATAAATTTCCTTCCTGTATTACAAATTATCCTTTTAAAGCTGTGCATCTTTGTACTGTTAAATATCCAGCTATCCTAAGCAAAACCTAATCCAATATATCCCGATGAAAACCATGTACATACAAAGTACATGAATTAAAATTACCCTATGAAAAACCTTCAGCAATGAAGGTTTTTTATTTTTTCAAACATATTTTCCCAAACTAAAAACTACCGGTTGACCATACAACCTGTGTACCAGGTTTTTGGGTCTTAAGATCCGTTTCTGCAGAGATGAATACTTTAACAGGTTTTACAGGCGAAGTTGCCACAAACTTTACTTTGTCTTTTTTATCTGTCCAGGTATTGGCGCCTTCTATGGTACCAATACTTACTGGCACATCGGCATCGGTTACCATCCAAACTACATAACCTTCTTTAACAGGTTTCATCAACTTTACCGGTTGCAGGTTTACAACAATAAGATTAATTACGAAATTACCGGCTGCATCTCTGGTTATTTGCATGCCGTCTTTTTCTTCTGCAGGTGCCGGTGTAACAGGTGCAGATTGGGGTAAGGCTGGCTCACTGGTTACTGCGGCAGCAGATTTTGAAGAGCCTGATTTTTTTGAGCAGGCTTCTATGCAAGTTATTGCAGCTAGTAAATTAATACCGGCAATTAAACTTAAAAACCGGGTTGTTTTCATCTGTGTCATAATAAATTTTTAGGTGGTTAATATATTTCTAACAATTGAAATATGATTTTGATATCAGCATACTGTTTGTTCTATCATTGCATTATTTTTTATTTATTGAATCATACATCTGCTTCATTAAAAGACAATTCAATACTGCTGATGCCGGTTTTTACCCTGCGGCAGTTGATGCCTGCTTTATCCATCATCAGCCTTGATGCTTTGGCAGTGTCGCTACCTGCATATTTATCTGAGAGGTAGATGACTTCGGTAATCCCCGATTGTATGATGGCTTTTGCACACTCATTACAGGGAAACAGGGCTGTATAAATTTTGCATCCCTGCAGATCGATGCCAATATTATTTAAAATAGCATTTAATTCGGCATGGCAAATAAAGGGGTATTTTGTTTGCAGAAAATCGCCCTGTTTCTCCCAGGGAAATTCATCATCATCACAACCCATGGGCAGCCCGTTATAACCTGCTCCCACAATTTTGTTCTTATCATTTACAGTACAGGCGCCTACCTGTGTGTTGGGGTCTTTACTGCGGCGGGCACTCAATAATGCCACACCCATAAAATATTCATCCCAGGAAATATAGTCTTGCTTCTTTTTTAATGCCGGCATAATCCGTATTTAAATGTTGTAAACAGCCCTACGAATATATAGTATTTAATTTTTTGCCAACATCGCATGCAACCGGTTAACTTCAAAAGCTGTAATTTGATTTTTAGTTACCCAAAAAATCAGCAATAATTTTGAGTGTCTGCTTAAAACTTAAGCGAAGTAAGAGCAGTGCCCCGGGAAAATCCTGATTTATCAACAATTTCATTTTGTCTAATTTCTGCCAAGCCCTGTTCTTTCATGGTTGCCGCAGTTTTTTTCAACTGCTGAATAAACTTTATTTTTTGGGACTTGCTGAATTCTCTTAGGCGGAATGCCAGAAAGTATTCACCCTCCTTTCCCATAGGGCCAATACTGTCAACAGTTACCTGTTTAATTTTGTATTGCTTTTTAAAACGCTTTATCAATTTCATTACAGGCTCATTAGATGGAACACCGCAGCACATGCTGTTGAAACTTACAATTACAGGATAGATGTCGGCTTGTTGCGCATTGGCAGTTGTGGCCATCACAGCAATTGCCATTAAGGAAAAAAATATTTTTTGCATAATGTAAAGTTTCAACTTAAATATAAGATGCCTAAATTATGAAATAGTTATGCGGGTTACTGATTTTTAACAAAAACTTTATTTATTTGCTTTTGCTTTGCACAAAATATTTCAAAAGGAAACACTTTATTTCTTGGTGCCTTAGTGGCCAAAAAAAAGTCCGTATGAGAATCAATGTATATGAAAAAATATTTTGCACGGCATAATAAAGGCACAATAAACTTAACATCAAATAAAAATTTTGGTAAAGTTTTTGCCTATTAAACACAAAATAAACAGCATGAATAAAGGAGTAGCAATATTTATGATTTTTCTGATATTTACAGGGGCCGTTGGTTGCAGTAAAAAGACATATCCTGCAGTATATGATGCTCCTGTTAATGCAGAGCCGGCAAAGGTGAAAACGGTGAAGAGGGCTACCATTAAAACAGCCCTGCCTAAAGTAATAGCTGTAAACGGCAAGGCAGCAAAAAAGAGTGTTGATGGCAGGTATTATTACGACCTGGAAGGCCATCGTTACTGGCGCAACAACAGGGATGGGAAATATTATTTATTCCACAAGTCGATGTTTGAAAACCCTGATTTTAAAGCGCCGGGTAATTAAGGGGTTCTTTTTTATACAATAGTTAAGCCTGCAGGTTTTGCTTTACTTCAGTAATTTTTTGCTGAATTTCTTCAATGCTTTCATCTACTTCACTCATTCTGCCCGGCAGGTCTTCAATATTTTTTCTGGCATCTGCTATTTTTTCTTCCATAGCTTTTATATCGGTTTCCACTTCTTCCATTTTGCTGTATTTCCCTTTTATCCATTCCGATATTTTTTCCCGGTACTTGCCCTCGGTGGTTACTGCATATTTATCTTCCAGTTCGTTTAGCTGCACATGTATCTGTTGTATATAATCCTGCTGATTTATAATTCGTTTTTCCAGCCTTTCCCAAAACGAATTTTGTTTTTCATACACTACCGCCAGCTTTTCTTTAAATGCGTATTGCTTTGCCAGCCTGTCTTCCAGCTTAACTAAAAACTCATTTTGTTTTATCTGCCACTCAGCATGCTTTAGTTCACGATCTTTTTGCCGCTCTTCCCAGGCTGCTTTTTTCTGTTGTAGTTCTTCTTTGTAAATAGCCCAGGCTTTATCCAGTTCTTCCTGTACCTCATCAATGGCAACAAAGATCCTTTGTTTATCTTCTCTGGTTATACCATCCCTGTTCTCAATAACAAATTTTCGAAGGTCTCTTAAGCCTTCCGATTTTGTTTTAAGTGGGTTTTGAGACTTGATGTCTTCGATACTGCTCTTGTTTGGCTGCAGTTCTTCTGCATCTGCGTTAATGGGTCCTGCATTTGATAGCGCCGCAATGGTAACGGCAATATCCGAAAGTTTTTCTGCAGCCGCATCGGAATGGCAGGCCCTGATGGCATACAATACTGCATGTGTAAGCGACGAGGATTGTTCGGTAAGCTTTGCCCTTTCTTCACGAAGTTGGTTGTAAAAATGGTCTTCTTTTGCTCTCAGTATTTCACGGTATTCCTTAAATCTCTCCCAGGCTGCGGTTCTACGTTCCCGGTTGGGCCAGTTGCTTTGCCTGATAAATTCGGCAGTTTCGGATACCTGTTTTTTAAGTGTTTCAATCTCTTCTTTACTGATTGCATTTGTTTCTTCCCCCAATGCGTCTTTAACTTTATCAATCTGTGCCTCGGCTTCGGCAGCAAATATTTCACTTTCTTTATCCAGTAAAACCTGTTTTTCTTTTAGCTCATCCACCAACAGTTGCAGCTGGTTCCAGTTTTCCTGACGTACCTGGCTGTTGGCAAAACTGGTAAGCTTAAAATGCTCAAAAAGTTCTATACGCATAGCTGAAACAGCTCTCCAATCAAGGGTGGCTGCATTGCTGTCTTTTAATTGTATCTGTATTTTATCAATTGTTTCTTTCAAGTCTGTAATGGTCATATCCTGAGAATTTCGTCAATTTGTTTTTTGCAAATTTACAAAACGACATGGCATTGTAATTTTGTTTTACTGTAGTATATTACAACCATGAAAATTAAATTCTTATTTGTAGTAATTGGTTTTTTGTTTTGCAGCATCTCAAAAGCACAACAGCCATATTATCTGATAACAGGTACTTATACTTCGGGTAAAAGTGAAGGCATATATGTGTACAAATTCAACAGCACTGATGGCACGGCAAGCCTTGTAAGTCAGGTTAAAATTTCAAATCCATCTTTTGTTGCAGTTTCGCCCGACGAACAGTTTGTTTATTCGGTTGAGGAAGATGCAGCTAAAAATGGAAAAGGCGGAGAGATATCAGCATTTTTGTTTGATAAGAAAATGGGTAAGCTGACTTTCATAAACCGGCAACCAACCGAAGGTGATCATCCCTGTTATGTAAGCGTAGATAAAACGGGCAAATGGGTTGTTGCCGGTAATTATAGCAGTGGTAGTTTGTCCATCTTTCCGGTAACGGCAAATGCTGGCTTGGGTAGTGCAACTACCATAAAGCATGAAGGCTCGGGCCCCAACAAAGCCAGGCAAACTTCCCCACATGTGCATGGCACTTTTTTTTCGGCAGATAACCGTTTTCTTTTTGTACCCGACCTGGGAATTGACAAAGTGATGATTTATGCCTTTGATGAAACAACCGGAAAACTTACACCTGCCAGACAACCTTTTGCAGCCTCAGAGCCTGGCGCCGGGCCAAGACATATGTGTTTTAACCCTGCTAACACAGTTGCTTATTTAATAGAAGAATTAAGCGGTACCATCGTAACTTATAAATACAAAAACGGAAAACTAAAACGCAGGCAACGCATCAGCAGCATGCCTGCCGGCGATACCAGCTTTGCCGGCAGTGCCGATATCCATGTTTCGCCCGATGGTAAATTTCTGTATGCATCAAACCGGGCAGAAGCCAATACGATTGCCATCTTTAGCATCAATCAACAAAATGGAAAATTGTCGCTCATTGGTCATCAATCTACCCTGGGTAAAACGCCCCGCAATTTTAATTTTGACCCCGCAGGAAATTTTTTACTGGTAGCCAACCAAAACAGCAATCAGATTGTTGTGTTTAAAATTAACAAAGAAACAGGCCTGTTAACCGATACCGGCAACAGGATTGATGTAGGAAAACCTGTTTGTTTAAAATGGATGCCGAAGCAGTAAGGAGGGTAAAACCTATGAGTTCTGGAGTATGGCAAAGCAGACCGGTATTCCTTATGCCCAGCATCCTGCCGATGGGTTTATAAATCTGTTGCAGCAAAAATCTCGTTAATTTTATAACCTTTTTACTGACCTGTTAATAAATATTGATGCTGCGGAAGCTTTTACTATTTGTCTGTGCATTATTGCTTCCTTTCCTGCTATTGGCCCAAACTTACCGTATATCTGG
>Ga0209181_10004890_pt1 | contig 19618 bp, 11 predicted proteins | sample MAT05_FD_187208 | JGI IMG/M metagenome (GOLD analysis project Ga0209181, IMG submission 187208) | Freshwater microbial communities from Lake Fryxell liftoff mats and glacier meltwater in Antarctica - MAT-05 (SPAdes) (version 2) | ecosystem: Environmental > Aquatic > Freshwater > Ice > Liftoff... | reverse complement strand
TCTGATCTGGTAAATTCGCGCCCCTCGATATCCAACTGTTTGTTTGAAAAAAACCATGCTGGAGGTGCTGGCGGAGCAATATTTGCAGGCTTCCGTGATCTGGATGACCAATTTATGTCTGAACACTTGGTGAATCCAATTTTGCGCAACTGCACCTTTGACCAAAACCAGGCACAGGTATTTGGCGGAGCAATATTGAAAGAAGGCCCAACGGGGAGCAATGATTCCTTTCTTCTGGAGGATTGTAAATTTACCCGAAACTATGTCTATTTTTTAGATGGCGGCGGCATCTACTTTGCGCGCGCGAATGAATCAAGGATCATCATGAAGCGTTGCCTATTTGACTCTAATACAAGTCTAGGAGGGCAAGGCGGCGGGTTTAGCCTCCCAAGTTATGACCCGGGAGGCTACACTACTAACCTTACTTTAGACAGTTGTGTTTTTAGAAAAAACATCGCGCCTACAGGAGGAGGGTTCTCTTATGATGGACAATCATCTGACCAACCAGATGTAGTCCTCAACCTTTCTATCCGAGGTTGTATATTTGAAGAAAACACATCGAAGAATGACTTGGGAAGTGCTTTTGTGGTTACAATCTCCAATAATGAAATCGTAAACGCTGAATTATTACAATCTCAATTTATTAATAATAAAGCAAGAGGATACTTTGCTTCCGCCTTTTTATCCTATGAACAGAGCGAAATTGATGTTTTAGTAGAAGGATGTGTATTTGTTGGTAATATAGATATTGACGATCCAACATTTTACTGTGCAGCCTTCGATGCAGGCGGGAACAAAGTCAACACGCGTATCAACAACTGTCTTTTTGCCCACAATGGTTCGGCCATATTCGCAGGCGGAGGGGAACAGGATCAGGTGCTTACACAAGTCACTAATTGCACTTTCTACAAAAACGGAGAGCATCCAATTGGAAAACGGTGGTATCCTTCCTTTAATCAGCCAGGGGCTGCTTACTTCAACATCATGAATATTTCTAATTGTGTGATATGGGAGCCGCAGGCCAGCACACATTTGTTTGATAACAACAACCCCATCCTTTCTGGCTTCTGGTTTTTTTTGGATTATTGTATTTTACATCCTCTAGGCGAAGCTGAACTCTTCAATTATATACAGGCACTTGGTGACAGTACTTTTATTGGTGAATATCCTGATTTTGTAGATACCTCGGCAGGTGATTTTCGATTAAAAGCCTGCTCCCCGGCTATGGATCGTGGGGACAACCAAGCCACTATAAACGCCGGTCTCTTGACAGATTTAGATGGCTATACCCGCATCCGTTTTGGCCGTGTTGACATCGGTGCCTACGAAACCCAGGACTCCTGCTTCACCATCAGCAGTATGGAGCCGCCAAAAACCTCCTTTGCAGCTGTACTTTCGCCCAATCCTGTCAGCTCAGGCAGTCTTCTGGACGTGCAGGCCTTTGGATTTGAAAACGCCAAGATCGAGTGGATTGTGAGAGATGCTTATGGTCGGTCAGTGTCCAATGGCAATGCGCTGCTTTTTGAAAAACAGCATTTTTCTTTAGCATCTTCGGAGGCTCCCGGCATCTATTTTCTCGAATTGCGCTCTGGCAAGCAATCTGTTTGGCTAAAATTTATAGTTCAGCCGTAGGATTGTGCCAATCTTTTCGTCCTTTGCGAGCTATAAACACATCGCATGGACTTTAGAAGAATCGCCCTTCTTTCCGGGCCGCTGCTTTTTGCGCTGGTCGCACTGGCGCCCACCCCGGCTGGAATGCCCTGGCCCGCGCAGATTACTGCTGCCATTACCCTCTGGATCGCGGTTTGGTGGATTACAGAGCCGATCGAAATGGCGGCCACCTCCCTGTTGCCGCTGGTCTTGTTGCCTTTGGCGGGTGTTGCTTCGCTCAAAACGGTGGGGGCTGAATATGGCAACGAGATCATTTTCCTGTTCATGGCCGGGTTTTTCATGGGCAAGTCCATTGAGCGCTGGCAACTGCACCGCCGCATCGCTTTGCGCATGGTTTTGTGGATTGGTACGGATCCAGCCAGGACTGTGCTGGGTTTTATGGCGGCCTCCGCATTTATTTCAATGTGGATTTCCAATACGGCGACGGCGGTGATGATGACTCCGGTGGCCATCGCGGTTGCCGCTCAAAGTGAAGGGATGGCCGGACATAAAAATTTCGCCAAATCCCTTTTGCTCGGCGTGGGTTATGCTTGCTCCATTGGAGGACTTGCCACTATGATCGGCACCCCAACCAATGCTATTTTTATAGCCTTTGCGCAGCAAAATTTGGGAGAGACGGTCACTTTTGGCAAATGGCTCTTATTCGGCGTCCCTTTTGCGCTCAGCTTGTTGTGGGTATGTTGGAAGTTGTTGATTTGGATGTTTCCGGTAGAGGGAAATGGATCAAAATCTATTGATTCTCAAGAACATTTGCGGAATCAACTCCTTGAACTGGGGCCGATCTCAAAGCCTGAAAAACGGATTTTTTGGGTCTTTGGAGCGGTCATTTTAGCATGGGTAACGGGCTCTCTTTTGTGGTACAGTCCCTTGAATCAATGGATTCATGTACACATGGCCGGGCTGCCCTTGCCCGAAAATCTGGATAAGCTACCTGCCTATTGTTCCGATACGGTCGTAGCTATTATAGGAGCGATCTTGTTTTTCCTGATGCCTGCTGGTAGTCCTAACGAAAAGACCACGCTACTCGATTGGCCCACGGCATCGAAGATTCCCTGGGCTATACTCCTGTTGTTTGGCGGCGGACTTGCGCTTGCCAAGGGTTTTGATTTGAGCGGGTTGGCGGTATGGTTTGGCGAACAAATGAAGGGGCTTGGCTTCTTGCCTCATGCGGTCATCCTTTTGGTGGTGCTCAGTGCCGTGGTGCTGCTCAGTGAGGTGGCATCCAATATTGCTACGGCCTCCATGATGATGCCGGTGTTGGCTGCATTGGCCGGAAGTATTGGTTCACATCCATTTGGTTTATTGCTGAGTGCTACCATGGCTGCATCTTTTGGTTTTGGACTGCCCATCGCTACCGCGCCCAATAGTATCGTGTTTGCTACGGGGCTAGTGAGTACCCGCGATATGGCCAAGGCTGGATTTCTGCTTGATGCGTTGGCGGTGCTGCTGTTGCTTGCATTTATCTATGTTTTGCTACCCATCGTTTGGGGCATCAGAGTATAATTTGCCAAGAGGCTTTGGTCGCCTTCTGAAAAACGTTATTTTGGCCTTTGCAGCATACTTTCTTCCATTTATGGTCATTTTTTTCTTCATTTTTTTTTGAACGAACATCGTTAATGAAGATTCTTTCAAAATTAGATAATTAATTGATAATCAATTATATAAATACTAACTAGAAGTTGCAACACTTTATTTTTAAACATTTAACAGTTTTTGTGGAAGCTTTATTTGGTTTTTGTTGAACATGCCCTTACCTTTGACTCAACATTTTAAACAAACAGGAGATTGCCATGACAAGTATGGAATTCAATACCAAACTGAGCACTTTGACGAGCATGCTGCACTCCTTCGCCTATAACTTGACGAAGAACGTGGAAGATGCCAAAGATTTGTATCAGGAAACAACTTATCGCGCGCTTTTCAACCGCGATAAGTTCCAGCCCGACACCAATTTCAAGGCTTGGATGTTCACGATCATGAAGAACATCTTCATCAACAACTACCGCAAAAAGGTGAAAGCCAATACGGTGTTGGACAACACAGAAAACCAATATTACCTCAACTCGTTCAGCCACTCGGCAGCCAATGCGGCAGAAGGCGGCATCCTGCTCAAGGAACTGAACACGATGGTCACTGCGCTGGATGACAGCATTCGTATTCCTTTTACGATGCATTTTGAAGGCTACAAGTACCAGGAAATTGCGGACGATTTAAAACTGCCCTTGGGTACGGTTAAAAGTCGCATTTTCTTCGCACGGAAGGAGTTGAAAGAGAAAATAATGTCAAATTACGGGTTCAACCCGAATTAATAGATTTAGTATTGTTCGTAAAACAGAAAAGCCGCCCCAAAAGAGCGGCTTTTTTTGTTTGTGGTAGCACGGCCTTCAGGCCGTGCTACCAATATCCCCAATGCCAACGCGCAACTCCCCGATTGGTCCATTCCAGTGCGGGTGCAGGAAACTTAAAAATGTTGGCTGTGTAGAGCAATGCCTTTAAAAACCGGCTTTTAACAGGAATCCGCGTCAAATCCACATCGGGCGAAAGAAAAAACTGGCGGGTGCGCGGAAACTGCTGTGCGTCAAGCCTATAGGTAATACAGTCGTTTCCCACACAGGATTTATCTTGCTGCCATTCATAACCAAATCCCTCGAACAGGTTGTTGGCGCCCAAGCCCAGCGCAAGGTTGAGCCAGCGGGGCCATCGAGTGGAGTTTTCGCCTAGAAAGGAGCGTGGATTTACAGAAGCCCACACAACCAGAGAATTGTAATTTTTTAAAAACAAGTTTGCAGGCCCAGTGCCGTAGAGTTCATCCGCCCGTTGTTGTAAAGTCGTGGTGGCCTGGCTCCCGACCGGATGGATCGGATAAATGGGGGCTTTGGAATATCGCACTGGCATTGCACTCATTTTCATGGAAATACGCTGCTCGCGCCAGGCAAGTTGCTGTGCCAAAAAGAGACCCGACCCAAGCGTATTAAACCCAATATCGCTCCAGGACCAACCCCATTGCTCCGAAAATCCATCGAAGGTTTCGAGCGAGGTTTGGATCAGTTGTCCGCCTGCAAAACCTGCCCAAGCAGCACTTCGCGGACGCATCCCCGTCCATTTTGCCATTCCAAATACCCATCGGCTTTCATGGTACGACATGAGTCCATGGCCCATCTTGTCCATCTGGTTCCATTCGCGCAAATCATTGAATGTGTGAAATTTGCTCAATGGGTAGTCAGAATACCAGGCTTTGTAAAGCCCCACCATGGAGGCTCCATACGCAGCCGTACCCGTGCCAATCCCAGCCCAGAGACGAGTTTTGCTGATTGAATCGGCGGGGGCTAGCGAAAAAATCTTTTGGGAAAAAGCGGGAGCTCCCGGAAATCTGAGTAGAACAATCAGGAGACAAAAACGGAGAAGCATAGGTAAATGTCTCAAATTTTTATTTTAAACACAATAGGCACCATAGGACACATAGTCCAGGATTTCAATACTATTTGTTCTATGGTGCCTATTGTGTTTTATTTGACTCGAACTACTCCTTCGTCAGATCCAAGTCCTTGAGCATCAGCAAAAAAGACTTTCCAAAGAGTGTAAAAGAGGCAAAATCGACGCTGTTCGTGTTGGGGCGAAGGCGGGTGTATTGTGCCCGGTTGCGCTCGACGATGTGTTTGATTTCCTTCAAAATTTTGGCTTTTTGAAGTTTGCCGTTAGCATCGGTGAAGGGTATGTGGAAGCCGAGTTCGCGGAAAAATTCGGATTCGGTGATTTGAAAAAACAAGTGCAAAAATTCCCGGTCTGGCTTTGGAGGTGCTTGGTGGAAAAGCGTGAAACCCGCCACATATTGCGACACCGCAAAGGCCAGCGTGTCGTGGCCCTGTTGCATAGGCCATTCCATATTCGCCAATTCACCCCCGATAAAGCTCGCCAAGGTGCCGTGCGGAACCGCTGGATTGGCGCCAAAAGTGCTGCGCGTCCGATACATTTCCTTAAAAAATGCTTCCTTGGGCCGATCAAGCAAGGTCTGCAATTCACGGCGCATCTGTTGCACTTTCACCTGGGGAGTAAGGTTGTTTTTGGTGAAATAGGTAGCGTACACTTTTTCCAATAAATCCATCATAAAGCCCTCAGGCTTAACGAGATAATCAAGCCTAAATGCCAGGGCTAACAATAGGTAAGCATAGCTGCCAGGGTATGTGTTAGGGTCTGGCTTACCCTGGTCTATTTCGGCGAATGCGGCTTCTATAGAGCGTAGGATATAGGCGTATTTAGTTTCTTTTTCAGCGTCGGAAATATTGCCGTGATCGCGTTCTTCTGCGGGGCGGAGCACGGCGAACTCACTGAGCAGCAGGTCGTCTTGTTTGTCGGCGTGGATGGCGAGCTCGCGCAGTGCATGGAGGATTTTGAGCGGCGAGCCGTCTATGGTGCGCGTGTCGAACACAATGCTGAGGTTGTTGTCGGCATCGAGTGCGAAGCGGCTGAATTTCAGATTGAAATTGGCCTCCATGAGTCGCCGCATAAAACCCACGTTGAGGTCGTCGGCGTGGGCCACCTTGCTTTCGGCTTTTACTTTTTCGGCGTTGGCGAAACCCGTGATGTGCTGCGAGCCTTGCCAAAGCTCGAATCGGATTTCGTGTTCTGTCTCCTGCCAAGTGATGTTGGGCACTTTGGCGTCCTCATCTTTCAGGAAAGTCAGAAAATCCAGGTAGGCCGCCAGATGCTCGCCTTGTTCGAAGGCTTCCAGCGAGCGGTCGAAGGCTTGTTGCTGCGCGTCGGATTTGTAGGCATCAGAAAAGCGGCCAAACGGGATGTCGGGCTGTTGTGCTGTTTTTTGAAATCCAAAAAGTCGGGTGATAAAATCCATGGGTCGCGCAAGAGAGCGGGCAAAAGTAGCAAGTTTGCGTGGAACCCGTCTGCTGAATCACCTCCTGTTTATCTTGACCAAGGTCCCGTTAGCTAAGCCGTTTGCCATCAGCGCTGAAAACCCGATAGAAATATTCGGATTGAGGCAAGTCTTGCAATTCGATCCGGTATGGCAGACGATCTATGGGTTTTTCTATGAGCAAGCGACCCAGAGCGTCGTGCCGGATTCGTTGGGTTTCTGAATGATATAGAATGCCTTGGTACTCGATGGAGTATTGATATAGATTTTATCGTCAGGCCCGTTGAGCAATGTATAAAAGCCGGGGCCTTTCAATCAAGTACTGTCAAATATCCCATCAAACTGCGCTATCGTCTGTTTGGTGCTGTTAAAATCAGTAACGCTCATATCGAACTGAAATATGGAATCACAGCGGGAAGCATACATATACCGATAATTGGGCGAAAAAGCTACGCCTGCGCATTGATTTCCACCTATAGTGTCATAGTTGATAATGCTTGCATTGGAAAACTTTCCGCTGCAACGGTCAAAATCCAACACTTGCCCCTGGAAGAAACATATCTCGGCATATTTGCTGCCATCAGGGCTGAACGTAGATTGACCATACCCCCCAGAACCCATTGGAAAAGCCCCAACGCTTTGAATATCAGGCCCATGCAGGCCGAGGGAGTCTAGCAGAAAAACCAAATAGTTGTTCGTTCTCCATCCCGGAAAGGTAATCCACCAGTCCTGCCCATTGCCATGCCTTGTGGCGGTGATTGCATTTCCATTTTGCATAATCTGATATTCCCGGTTATACATCTCGCATCCGTTTGAATAAAAAAGTAAGTTCCCGTTGTCATCAGAAATCGAGGTAGATGATGACATTTCTCCACCTACGTTAAAACTTAGGGTGTCAATTCCTCCATTATTGAATCTAACTGATGAGCCGCCGAGATAAGGCTTTTCAAAACCTGGGGATGCAGGATATCCCAACATCCAAACATTGCCCTCTTTGCCTTGAGCTGCCAAAAGGCCTGGTATTACGATATAACTTAGCAAAATAATAGCGGTCTTTTTCATGGTACAGAAAGATTAATTCCCTGATGAACCAAAGTGCGCCGGGGGTAATAGCAAATAATTGATTCAATGCTGAATAATAAGTCTTTGTGAAACCTTACGACCATCCGAGTCATAGGTACATACGAGGAAGTAGAAACCAGCGGGCAGCCCGGATACTTGCACCTTAGGTGCGTTTGCTTTTGCTTGCCAACGGCTGCGACCGCTCAGGTCGAATATTTCAAGGTTCCAATTGACATCCTGCCCAGTCGGTAAGGCGATTTGAAACCTGCCGTTGATTGGCTTCAAAGACCTGTCCAGTTGGAAGCATTTCGCTAATGCTGCGAAAATTGTTAATCAATGCAGTTCGGGCCGATTGCTGCGTGGCCCTCCAAGCGGATAAATCTTGGTAGCGCTGTGTCAGCAAATTCAATTCCGCTTGAGTTGGTGTATTAATTGCTGAAAGTTGTTGAATATCACTCCAAATAGAGGCAATTTGGGCATCAATGCTTATTTGGCTTTGTTCCCAAGCGATAGCACCCACTTGGAATTGAGCTAATTTGCCTGCACTCGTGTTGGCCTTTTGAGTCCAATAACTGCTGTAGGGGGTAGTGATGCCTTCGCACGGGTCTACGAATTCTTGACCAATTTCAAAAATGTCGTGACCCCTAAGCGGATAACAAGCATTAGAAAAAGGAAAATTAGAGAACCTACCTGAAAATTCTCGTTAATAATTCGGGTAGAGTTGGAAAAAAATCCGTTTTCATGTTGAACATAATTTTGGTGAATAAAATGAAGAGTCCTCTGACCGTCGTTGCCAACGGACAAAACTTTTCATAAATGCTATAATCGTAAGAGGATGGTTGAAGCGATTAAAAAGGGACATTAAACTTCTGCGTAGGAGGTGCAGGACGAAACTTCAAATGCCCAAGTCAAAACATACCAAATGTCGAATGCCAAAAAGGATTAAAAAACCAGATATTGCCAGTTTCGCACCCGTGTCCAAGATAGAGATATAATCAGTACGAAACCCGCAAATAAAAGTATAACGGTTGAATAAGAAAAACAATCAAACCAAAGAACTTTAACTTGAAATGAAAATGCCTGTCATAAAAATCAGAAATTTGCAGGCTAATATAGCACTCTGCATGAACATTCCCTTCCGCACCACCCTCGGCCCTTCGCCCTCCTCCAGCCCAATCACCCACGCCCACCAGCTCATCCTCCTCGGCTCCTGCTTCACCGAACACATCGGTCACAAATTGGCCGAGCGGAAGTTCAATGCGCTTACCAACCCATTCGGAATCGTGTACAACCCACTTTCCATGGCGCAGTGTTTGGAAAGGCTTGTAGATGGGAATCAAGCTTTTACACAAGAAGAACTATTTGAAAACGCGGGACTATGGCACAGTTGGGAACACCACGGGCGTTTTTCCAAACCTGATAAAAACGAGACGCTCGATAGCATCAATCTGGCTTACCATCAGGCATCAGAACACTTGAAAAAGACCGATATACTGCTGCTTACTTTTGGAACTTCGGATTTGTTTACCCTGCGCGAAACGGGTAAAGTGGTGGCCAACAACCACAAAATGCCCGCCGCGCTTTTTGCCCCGCGCCGTCTCTCGGTTTCTGAAATCGTGGAACGATCGGTGCAGGCAATCAAAAGTGTGGCACACCTTCACGGTGTGCCACACTTCAAAGTCATCTTGACCGTCAGCCCGGTGCGGCATTTGCGCAACGGTTTGGTAGAAAACCAACGCAGCAAAGCCGCGCTCCTGCTGGCTTGCGAGGAGATTTGCGCTCAACTCGACTACGCCCAATACTTCCCGGCCTACGAACTTTTGCTCGACGATTTGCGCGATTACCGCTTCTATGCCACTGACATGGTTCACCCCTCCGACGTGGCCGTGGATTATGTTTGGCAGTTCTTTTCCGACACTTTTTTTGCTGAAAAAACACGCCGCCTCAACGAGCGCATCGAAAAAATCCGGGCTGCCGCACAGCACCGCCCGTTTCACACCAATACTGCCCAATACCGGGCATTTGCGCAGGTGCAAATGGAGGCCATTGCCAACTTAAAACTGGAAATGCCCGACTTGGATTTTTCGAAGGAGGAAGCTCTATTTTATTCGCCAATGGCTATCGGCATATCATCGTCATAATCGCCTGATAACCAGGGTGATTGGGCGCCGTAAGTGTATTCGGGCACTTTATGGGAAACGTAGTGGAAGAGCTCTTTGATGTTCACAATACCGTCATAGTTGTAATCGGCTGCACCGCTCATGCCACGCAACAGGAAATAAGTGAACACCCCTTGTCGGAGCACCCGATCTTCGAGCGAGGGTTCTCCGGCACTGGAAGACATGAGCAAAGCAATGCCGCTTTCGGCCCGTTCATATTCGCGGTATAAGGGTTGTGAAGAGGAGGAAACATATCCTTTGCTTGCCAAATCAGCCGTATAATCCAATCCGCCGCTGTAGCAAGCGTCGGCGATGCAGAGCTTGTGCTGGGCACGGCTGCTTTGCAGGATTCGGAACACTTCTTCATGGCCGCCAGTATAGCGGAGCTTGGGCATGGCGGTGTACTGCCCGACGCCAACCACTAAGGCATAAATATTGACTGCGCTCTTTGGAGCAGCGTAGTAGTAGTATTCTCGCTTAATTTCGGGCGTCTGTTCTCGAGACCTTCCAAAAAGGCCCTCATATTTATTGGGCTGCGCCAACAAGTTGAACGAATGAACGACCAACAGGGATGAAAGAAAAAATGATTGCTGCTTCATGGTGGGAGGAATTAATGATTAGACTTTATCAATGCCCGCGAAACCGTTCCACCTCCAAACGAAACCAATATTTGAAAGAGCCCCGGCGAGAGTTCATTTAACGATACTTTCAAAGTTGGCCCGATTGGATTTTTTGTTGAAAAAACTAGCTTACCAGAGGAATCAAATATTTGTATTTCAATGGGTTGTGTGCCTGTTTCGCTCCAATCGAGTGTCAGCCAATTGCTCGCTGGATTAGGGAAAAGCTTAAAGTCACTCAGTCGTTCCACTTCGCTTGTGCCCACTACTTGCACGACCACATCTTGTTGAATGAGCGATACCCCACATGGGCTGTTTACGATAAGGGTAACAACGTAGGAGCCACTTGCTGCGTAGTCGTGTTGGATATTGAAACCGTTCTGCTGCGCACTTCCGTCGCCGAAATCCCAAGTGTAGGTTTCGCCGTTTTGGCTGAGGTTGGTGAATGTCACCAGCCCGCCAGATTGAACTTGCCAACTAAAATCGGCGTTGGGCAGGTTAAAGATTTCTACTTCAAAAGTTTTTTCCAGCGTGTCTTTGCCCACCGCGTTCGAGACAATGAGTTGGGCCGTATAAACTCCTGATAAGGCGTATGAAATACTCGGGTTTTGAAGCACCGAACTGTTCGGTGTCCCACCTGGGAACTTCCACACAAACGTGGCCGCATTGGCCGAAGAAAGGTTCTGGAAATTCACTTCCGCCGTGCCGCAGCCAAAAATGGTGGCAGGCACGGAAAAACCTGCCGTGGGCGGCAGGAATATGTTTACCGTCTGTTGCGCAGTCACCGTGTCGCACTGATTCCAGGCACTGAGGGTTGCGGTAAAACTTCCCTCGCTGGTATAAGTGTGCATGGGGCTGGCGAGGGTAGAAGTGGCGCCATCGCCAAAATTCCAGAAATAGGAAGTGGCGTTGGTGGAAAGGTTATTGAAGGTGGCAGAGGTTCCATTCATCGTCACGGTAAACCCTGCGCTTGGAAGCGGGAGGATGTTCAACTCCGCTGCGCCCGATAGGGCCTCAGAACACCCTGCCCGGAACACCCTGCAACGGAACATCAGGCCATCATACAGCATGGAAGCGTTATTCACAATAAGGCTGTCCGATTGGAAACCGGTGTAAATGCTGCCAGCAATGATGTCCTGCCAAGCCGCGCCAGCGTTTAATTGCCATTGAAAATCCCAATCGCCGTTGTTGGTGCTGAAGGTAAAAATGGCATCATCGCCGGGACAAACCGTTTGGGGTAGGGGAGCGGTCAATATCTGGGGCAAGGCATTCGCTATTGTGCCTTCCACCAGGGTCGAAAGGGGTTGAATTAAGCCGCTGCTGCCTGCTTCTCCGCTGTTGCTGGAGTTGTTGCAGCCAATGGTTGAGTTGATGGTGATGCCGGCTTGGCCACCTGTTGTGCTAAACATGCCGGGCGAAGCATTCGTCAGTATGCGCCCGCCCGCGCCACCGCCGCCTGGGCCCATGCAGCGATCCACGTTGTTGTTATCAGCGTTGCCTCCCCGCCCACCGTTTGTGGTGAGCACCAAATTGGGGTTGGGTGTAGCCAAGTCAAGCCATATTGTGCCGCCTGCACCGCCGCCACCTGAGCCGTCCGAGAGGCTGAGGCCGGCATTTATCCCATTGGTATAAATAGCTGGAAACGAGCCGTTTATGGCACCCGCTTTGAGCAGTATGATGCCGCCGCCTGCGCCGCCCTTGCTTCGCATCAAATTATTGGAGTGACCGGCGCCACCGCCTCCACCCATAAAAATTCGGTCAAAGGTTGTAGGAAGCGCATAGCCGCCAATGCCAGGGAAAAAACCGTTGCAGCCCAGCGGGTTGGGGTCAGCATTGTTGCCGCCCTTGCCGCCCTTGCTCACGTTGCTGCCACCGCCGCCGCCAGCATTGTGGTCGTTGCCACCCCCACCGCCATTGGCTTGAGGCCCACGACCCAGTTCCAGCCCAGCAGCGGACAGGGCAATACCTTCTCCTTTATAGCCGCCCCGCCAATTGCCAAGGGCAAAAACATGCCCCGTAATCGGGATAACCCCATTGCAGGAATTGCCGCTGGCAACATAGTCTGCTCCGCCCCGAAAGCCCGTTCCGTTGGCTACGATCGGTGCGTTGAGTGTGAGGGTTCCGGAAACATCCAAGGCCAACACGCCTCCAGAACTACCGTTCCAGGGCTTGGCCCGGAGTGTGTCTGAAACGATTATATTCGTGAATTGGGGGATGCTGACAAGTTGCACTTTGCCTGCGGGGTTGAAGCGGCGGACGAGGCGATTGCTTACAAAAACAGCCGAAGCACTCACTGAATCTATGACAGCGCGTTCATAATTGCCCGCATCATTCATGGCAGACACGGTGCCAAAAGAAGTGTTGTTGCCAGTCATTATTTCTGCCCCCTGCATTTGAATCAGGAGCACGGAATTCCCGACGCGAAATCCAGTGGTGTCGCCCACGTTCAGTCTGCCGGTGCAGGTGTCAATCGCGGTGACCGGCGTGTACTGATTGACGATGCCAGAAATTTGAGCGTTTGCGGAGAGTAAAAAAAAGGAGAAAATGGTGGTGAGACCAGGGAGGTAATTTTTCATAGTATCGGGCTTTGAAATTTTGGTCAAATGTAGCACAAGGACCCCTCATTTTACAGGGAAAATACCCATCAAAGTTGTAGAGATTACCTTACGGGTCTTCTTGCCGCCCCACACTTGCAATTCACGGCCCTGAGCAGGCGAAAAACGCAAGGTGATCCAGCCGTCTTTTACAGACTGCTCGAAGGCAATTTCACGGCCGCCCATGCGCAGTTGAATGACCGAAGGTGGCTGTGCTGCTTTGAGGCGGAGTTCCATCTTGCCATCGGTGCCTTTTGCGAGCGGCAGACCAAAGGGTTCGGCATCCATAATACCCAGTAGCGGGTCGCCATAAGAAAACGCGCACTGTTTTTTGAAAGTTGTTTTGTCCATGGGCGTTTCCAAAAGTTGCCATTTTTCGTCGTCGGGGAAATGGTCAAGGGCGAAAATGCGTGGCGGGGTGAAGAAAAAGCCTGGCTGGAAAACTTGCACGAATTTACCGTCATCCACATCAAAATATCCGGCCCCCCAGGTTGCGTCGAGTAGTTTCCATTCACCCTCGATATTCACAGCGTTCCAGGCATGGCTAGCCCAGCCGCCCCTGACGGAGCCCTTTGAATTACCCGTGATGAAGGCACATTCCAGCCCCACCGCATCAGCCATGCGCTTGTAAAGCAGGGCATAATGCATACAAACCCCTTTGCCTTTCGTGTAGACTTGTTTCACCATTTTATCTTCGTATTCTTTTTTGGAGCTGGCCTCGGGACCCTCTTTACCCATTGCGTCGAAATCGTAGCGGATATTTTCTGCCACCCAGGTAAACAGAACGCGGGCTTTGTCGCGGTCGTTTTTTAAGTCTTTGCAAAGGACTTTGGCTAGGGCATCCGGGGTAGGGAACTTGTTTTTTTTAATACTTCGGGCGAGGGAATCTTGGGTATGGAATTCTGTTTGGGCTTGGGAAGTTATGACCCAAAGCAATAAGGTCAGCGTGTTGAAAATTTTTTTCATGATAAAATGGATTGGGTTTGTTTTCAAAGATGCCTTGAACGCCGTACTAGTTTAAGAAAGTATTTTAGGAGAAGTCTTGCTCAAGCTTCTAAATCTTTGCTTCGCCTTACCTTCACACCAGATTTCCCCATTCCGACGTTTACTGCCCAAAATAAAATACCAAGGGCTTTTGGTAAAAACCAAAATCTTGGTGTCCCTTTGTCCTTTCGTGTAATAAGAAAAAAAATTTCCTTTTTCAAGATGCAGCCAGTTTACTCCACCACTTTTCCCCGCTTGTTTTTTGCCAACCATTTGCACCGCGAGAGACCTGCCAGGTTTTTAAAAACTTACAGGTCTCAAAATATAGCCGCTTTTTTTGTTGCGCTTATATTTCTTCTTTGCGCAGGCAATATTTCCGCTCAAAAATTTCCCGAAAACACCAACGAGTTTGTGGACAAATTGGGCGAATACATGACGCTCTCCAAACGACCCGACATGGAGGAATCCTTTGCCGTTTTCAAAAAAATGCACAAAGCGGGCGCTTTCCCGGAGTGGCAAATGAAACGCATGGTATCCGTGGCAAACCTCATGGGCAACCAAAACCTCCCCGCTTTCCCGTATTTCAAAAACTACGTCAATGCAATAGTAGCGGCCAAAAACGACCGAGATACCACACTTTTCCGCCGTTGGCACACCTTCACAGAAGAATCGCTGGCGGGTCTGGAAAAAGGCCGCACCAAGTCGGTGGGACTCCTGTTGGAATTCTCTGTGGACTTTATGGAACAGCGTGCCCTGAAGAGCGGCGAAGGAGGCTCTGCTACCTGGAAAATAAAAGGTGGCAAGTTCGACTTTGCATACAGTGACCGCGAACCAAGCCTGGTGTGTACGGGCGTGGATCTCATCGGTACGCGGAAGACAGACTCCGTGACCATCCACAATACCTCGGGCCTGTACAAACCTTTCGAGCAAATGTGGATCGGTGTAGGCGGTAAGGTCTCCTGGGCCGAAGCGGGCATGGACTCCAGCATTTACGCCCTGCTCACAAAGTACAAAGTAGAGACCCAAAAACCACTTTTCAGTTGTGATACAGCCACCCTTTTTTACCCGCTCTATTTCAAAGAGGGTGTCAAAGGGAGTTTTGAAAACAATATTGTGGTACGGCCAAAATTGGCTTCCACCAAGGCAGATTCCCTGCGCGACGTGCAATTTCCGCGCTTCCAATCCTTTGAAAAAGTATTGAAAATCAACCGTATCGGCGACAATATCGAGTACCTCGGCGGGTTTAGGCTGGCCGGCAATTCGTTCTATGGTTATGGCACGGGCAGTGAGCCGGCGCAGATGACGGTGTACAACAAGAAACACGAAAAAGTCTTCCATGGTAAAGCCAATTTGTTTATCATAAGACGCGGGGTGAGCGTGGTGGCAGAGAATGTGGATGCCAAACTCTTCATGGACACCGACAGTCTTTTCCACCCAGCGGCTGACTTCCGTATTGATATTCCCAAACAGATCATCACGCTGATGCGGGGCGAAAAAGGTTCGTCGCGCAACCCGTTCTACTCCTCGTTCTACAACATGAACCTGAACACGGACAAGCTTGCCTGGCACTTAAATGCCGACTCGCTTGAAATTGGGGGGAGTACGGGCATCAAAGGGGTGGCGAAAAAAGTGGAATTTGAGAGCAGCAACTTCTACGATGCTTCCGTGTATCTGCAAATGCAGGGTCTGGCCACCCACAACTCGGTGAGCACACTTTATGCACTTTGGCTCAAAACCGACAAAGACAAGGACGACAACGGGCGCATCGTGACGGACAACCAGTTTGCCATGGAGATAAACCCCAATTTTGACTATTCAAGCATTCAAAGCCTGCTGGCGCAAATGGTGGAAGAAGGTTTTATCAACTATTACTTTAGTCGGCACGAGATTGAGCTCCGCGACAAGTGTATCCACTACGCACTCGCCAGCCAAGGAAAAAAGGACTATGATGCCATTAACATCATTTCAGAAAGCACCACCACGAATGCCAAGCTTAACCTCAAAACAAAAGAAACCGAAATTTACTCCGTCAAAAAGCTCGAACTAAGCCAGCGTCAAAAGGTGGCCCTGATCCCCAACGAGAATGAACTCACGCTCCTCAAAAATCGCGATATGCGTTTTGGCGGTCGGCTCTATGCGGGTTTGGCACTCTTTCAGGGCCGCAATATGAGTTTTGTGTACGACAAGTTTGAGGTGGATTTTGACTCCGTGCAACACCTCGATTTTTACATACCAACAGGCAAAGAAGACAAGAACGGCCAACCCATCGCCAATGCTATGAACTCCAATATTGAGCATCTGAGCGGGGCGCTTTTGGTGGATGCCCCCAACAACAAATCGGGTAAGGAGGAAATGAGTATTTTTCCTTCGTTGCAGTCCAAAAAACACTCCTTTGTGTTTTACGACCAACCCAAAACGCAAGCTGGCGTGTACACCCGAGATTCGTTCTATTTCCGACTTGATCCCTTCAGTTTCAATGGTTTAGATTCGTACACGAAAGAACAGTTGAAGTTTAACGGACAACTTTTCCCGGCCACGATTTTCCCGCCTTTCAAAGAAACCATCCTCGTTCGGGAGGAGGATAAATCCTTCGGGTTTATTCACAAAACACCTGCTATAGGGTATACTACCTACTCCAAAAAAGGCAACTACACGGGTACGCTCGACTTGAGTAACAAAGGGCTGATCGGCAAGGGCAAACTGGAGTATTTGACCGCAGATATTGAATCAGAAGACTTGATTTTTAGGCCCAAACAGACCACCGGGACGGCCAAAAAATTCTTCATGGAAGAAGATCGCGCCAGCAAGGTAAAAGTGCCACAGGCCAAGGGCGAAGACGTGTCGGTGAACTGGCTGCCATTCAAAGATTCGATGTATGTGACGAGCAAAGCCAAGGATTTTGAACTTTTTAAAGCCAATGGATATACGCACAAAGGCGTATTAATCCTCACCCCCTCAGGTTTGAAAGGCAGGGGCGAATTCGAGTGGGCAGAGGGCAAGTTGACTTCAAAAATCATTTCCTACGGACCTTTCCAGGCCAGTGTGGACACGGGCAACCTCGAAATAAAATCGCTGGATCAAAATGGCATCGCACTCGACTCGCGCAACGTGGACGGCGACCTTGACTTCGATGCGCAAAAGGGCCTATTCAAAGCCAATTTGCAAACCGCCAGCACGACCTTGCCCCTCGACAAGTACCGCACTTCGATGAATGAATTCACCTGGGACATGAAGGGCAAAACGATTGAATTCAAGGCCGACCCCAAGAAACCGGGCAGTTTCGTATCCATTGATCCCGCCCAAGACACGCTTTCATTCGAGGGCAAAACGGCGCTGTACGATCTGAAGACCAACCTCTTGCGTATAGGCGGTGTGAAGCAGATCAAATCTGCCGACGCTTTTGTTAATATCCCGGACACGAGCGATATTTTTATCCAGCCCGGCGGGCGGATGCGCACCATCTACAACGCCCAAATTGTAGCCGACACCGTAAGCAAGTACCACACCATCAACAAGGCTACGGTGGACATCGGCGGCAAAAAACTCTACAAAGCCACGGGCTTTTATGAGTACAATATCCCAGGCTACAATCAGGAGGTTTTTTTCAACGACATTCAGGGGAAATACCAGACCATCGTAGCCGCCAACCGTCTGGTTCAAACGTATGCTACTGCTGACATTCCAGAAAAAGACAGTTTCCGCGTGGATGTGAAAACCCTGTTCAAGGGCGACATGATCCTAAATTCCAGTGACCAGAACATGACTTTTAAGGGGTATGCTCAATTGGTGGCCGACAAACTGCCCAAAACCAACTGGTTCACCCTTCAAACAGAAATTGACCGAAAAAACCCGCTTATCCGTGTCAAACTTGCCAAAGACTCCGACGATAGTCCCATGGTAACGGGCTTCTACCTTTCTCGCGAAACGGGTGAAATGTACCCGCGCATCATGCTCCCGGCCCTTCAACGGGCGGATCGTGCAATGATTGACTGCAAGCATGTGTACAAATACGAGCCTGCCAACGACCGTTTTATTTTTGGCGATTCGCTGAAGGTGCTGGGCAAATCCGAACGCGGTTCAAAACTGATTTTTGACAATCGTGTGGCCACCGTGCAGGCCGAGGGTCCGATCAATATCGGTTCGGGCCTCGAATTGATGAGCATCAAAGCGGCAGGCAGGCTCAAATCAGATTACAATACCGTTACAGATTCTACTTATTTCAGTGTTACGGGAGAGATCATTTCGGCTTTCGACATTCCCATCCCGGCCAAATTGATCGAATTGATGATCAACGAGATAAAAGCGGCGGCCTTCGACGCCCAACCTTCCGTGTACAATACCAATATGGCTTTTTACCAGCCTGCGCTGCACGAGTTCGTAAGCGATGAAAAAGACTGGGAAGAGGTGCTGTCCAACACCCGACTCAATGCCGTGCTACTGCCCAAAAAAGACGACAAGTTTGCCTTCGTTTTGGGTCGTCAATCGGTCACTTGGAATAGGGAGTACACCTCATTCTTTACCTTGGAAGACCGTATTCCGCTCATCAGTATCGCCGGTCAACCCATCAACAAATCGCTCAACATCATGTTGCAGTACAAAATGCCTACTACGGGCAATGATGCATTGGGTATTTACATCAAACCCTCTGCTGATTTGTGGTATTTGTTTGTGTACCAAAATACGGATGAGGGAGGGGCACTCAGTATCACCTCGGGCAGCCCGCGTTTCAACGATCTGCTTGCCAGCCTCAAAGGCAAAGACATCAAAACGAAAATGCCCAACGGCAAAACTTTTGAGGTGGTGCCGGTAGACCCGGCAGAAGGCCCGAAATTTGTGAACAAGGTGCGGAATGGAAGGCTGAAGGAATGAGGGATCCTTACCTCTTTGTCCTTCATAAACACAAAAATCAATAATTCTATGATTTCAGTCTTGATGTCGGTTTACAACACCGATTTTGCTCTGGTAAAGCGTGCTATTGACTCTGTGCTGAGTCAGGATTTTAAGGATTTTGAATTGATTGTATTGGATGACGGAAGCGACAACGATCCCGAAAACAAGCTGCTCAATTATGTGAAAGTTCACGCGGAGAAGATCACTTATATATGGCATAAAAACACGGGCCAATCCGCTTCCATAAACCGAGGCGTTGGCAACTGCAAGGCCCAGTATATCACTATACTGGATGCCGACGATGAGTACAAGCCCAACCACTTGCGGTCATGCTTGCAGGAAATGGAAAACGCGGATATGATTGCCTCTACGTCCGAAACTATTGTGGATAAGGAGGAGGACTATTATGTGGTGGATAAGACAGACAGCAGCAAATTGATCCATGTAGATGAATGCATTTTGTTTGCCACTTTATTTGGGCGAAAAGAGGTTTTCTCCAGCCTGCAATTTCAAGACACTTATGCAGCCGACGCTCAATTTTACGAGAGAGTGGCCCAAAAATATCGAGTAAAGAAGCTGGATTTGAGGACGTATGTCTACTACCGAAACAATCCGGGTAGCACTTGTGCTGTTATGAAGCGGACGCAATCCAATTAGCCAATTCACGCGGTACGCCGCAGCATAAATACAGCCGAATTTTTTTTGGAACCAGAAAGTGGTATCCCGGAACGGACTTCCGGGATATTTGAACAAAAACGCCCCCCGCAGTTTCCT
>Ga0209181_10004888_pt1 | contig 19620 bp, 25 predicted proteins | sample MAT05_FD_187208 | JGI IMG/M metagenome (GOLD analysis project Ga0209181, IMG submission 187208) | Freshwater microbial communities from Lake Fryxell liftoff mats and glacier meltwater in Antarctica - MAT-05 (SPAdes) (version 2) | ecosystem: Environmental > Aquatic > Freshwater > Ice > Liftoff... | reverse complement strand
CCCTGTCGTGCTTCAGCTCTTCAATCTTCGAGTCCCTCTGGTCCAACGCAGACCGCAGCCTCTCGATCTCGGAACGCAGCCCCTCGTCGCGGTGGAGATCCCGAAACATGCTGGCGAACGGATTGGCCTGCGGCGCAGGCGCCGCCTTCGGTGTCTCGCCCTTCGCGATCGCCTTCGCCAATGCCATCGCAGCGGCAGCCCGTTCGTGCTCCGGCGTGCGGCGCGCGTCAGATGCCGATGAGGCGGACGCTCGGGAAGTGCCGCTGCAGCCGGCCGAGGTCGCCCATGTCGCTCGTGTAGACAACGTCGCCGCGCAGGGCGGCTGACGCCATGACAATTGCGTCGGCTATCGTTGCTTGCCGAACACTGCCAAGCGCGAGGCCCGCGTTCTTCGCGAGCCGGACTGAAGGCGCCTCGACATCGACGGAGCGCAGAATTGCATCGCGACGATCCGTGCGGCCTCGCCAAAACTCCGCGACAACGATCCATGGGACTGTGACCGTGATGCGCTCTTCCCGCAGCCACTCGTGGATCGCGGTCGCTCGGTGGCTGCGTCGATCGATACCGATCAACATCCCCGTGTCGTAGGTGACGCCGCTCATGCTACCCGGCGCTGGCGCTTCTTTGGCTCGCGCAGCTCCGCGGCCAGCTCTTGCCGTAGCTCGTCCGTAAGGACCGACCCCCCTGCGTCTTGAACCAGCCAGGCCATCGCGTCACGCTTCTCGGCTTCGCGCCCGAACGCGGAGATCAGTGCCGACATGTTCCCGTCGAACAACCGATCCGCGTGCGCGCGAAGGATCTTCTTGGTGCGCGCGTCGACCGCGACCGAGAACGTCTCGACGGGACCTCGCTTGGGCTTCATTGCTAAAATATTTAGCAAGATCCGTGGCTCGGTCAAGCGGACCATTCGGACGGGGTCTGATTGGTCGACTTCGCCCGCTGAAACTGGGGGCGCTCGTGCCCCACGCGATCGCTGCGTGGGCCCGCCCGAAGCTGTGCCAGCGGCACGCGCTCAACCTCGAGGAGCCCACGCCGAGCGAGGATGCATCAAGCTCGTCAGGGGAGATCGCTCAGGCTACCCTTGCGCTCCGCCGACTCCTTGGCTAAATACTGAACCAAATGGTTCAGCATGCGAGTGTCCGCCTCGATGCCTCATTCGCCGCGCTGTCGGACGCCACGCGGCGCGGCGTTCTGGAGCAGCTCGGGCGTAGAGACGCTTCGATCACAGACCTTGCCGACAAGTTCCACATGAGCCTGACGGGCATGAAGAAGCACGTCGGCGTCTTGGAGCAGGCGGGTCTCGTGAGCACGGAGAAGGTCGGTCGCGTGCGGACTTGCAGGCTGGGGCCGCGCCGGCTCGAGCACGAGACAGCGTGGCTCGAGAGGTACCGCCAGCTCTGGGACGCACGCTTCGACGAGCTCGATAACATCGTTCAGGAGCTGAAACAGAAGGAGCAGGCCAATGGTCGCGCGAAAGGAAGGTGAGCCCACCCGCATGAAGTACGGCACGACGGTGGAACGGAAGTCCGAGCGTGAGCTCATCATCACGCGAACCATCAACGGCCCCGCGCGCATCGTGTTCGAGGCGTGGACCAAGCCCGAGCCGATGAGGCGCTGGTGGACACCAAAGTCGGACTCGACCGTTTCTGATCGGGTTTCAACCTGTTCGGTGCTCCAGGAGGCTGCAGTCGGTCACTTCAGCATTTGCGGGTGCCCGTACTATGTGATACGGGTACCCGTATGAAAACCACGATTGAGCTTCCTGCACCTCTAGTAGAGAGAGCAAAGCGGCTTGCTGCCCGGGACTCGACCTCGCTACGGGAGTTGGTGGAGGCGGGGCTGCGCCATGTGCTGAAGGAGCGCGCGACGCGCAGTCCCCAGTTCGTGTTGCGTGACGTTCGCGTCGACGGTCAGGGGCTGAGCGAGGAATTTGGCGCGGCGACCTGGGATGAGATTCGAAGCGCCAGCTACGGTGGACGCGGCGCGTGATCGCAGTCGATACCAACATCCTCGTCTACGCGCATCGCAAGGACTCGGAGTGGAACGAGGTCGCTCACGCGCGACTGGCGGAGCTTGCGGCAAGTCACGCCACTTGGACAATTCCCTGGCCCTGCATTCACGAGTTCATTTCAGTGGTCACCCACCCGCGGATCTACTCCCCACCGAGCAGCCTGGAATCGGCGCTTGCCCAGGTGGCCGCCTGGATGGAGAGTCCGAGCTTGGTCCTGATTTCCGAAGACGGAGACTACTGGGAGCACCTCCAACTCCTGGCTAACGATGCCAAGCTCAGGGGCTCCGCGATTCATGACGCGAGGGTGGCCGCGCTATGCCGACTGCACGGGGTTCGCGAGCTGTGGACCGCAGATCGCGACTTCAGTCGCCTGAAGATCGTGGTTCGCAACCCGTTGATCTCGTGACGACGTTCGCGTGCGGGGACAAGAGCGCCGAAATGGGTGGTGGACGGGACGACGGCGGCGCGGCTGCCGGCACCGGTTTCAACTTCGGCGGCTCGACGAACCCATCGGCCTTTGCTTGCCAGATGCGCTCGCGGCCGTCGCGCGTGCTGCGGACGAGGCCGGATCGATCGCGGGCCGGTCGCGCGGAGTCGAGCGACGATGTTCAGCCGCGTCTCGTCGCCGAGAGCAGCGAATAACGGTGCGGCTTTGGCGAGGTTCTCGGCGTATCGTCCCGGCGCGATGCGCGAAGTGCTCCTTGCGGTGATGGTGGCCTGCAGCTCCGAGACGGCGAAGCCGGCGAAGCCAGCCCCGGTCGCGCCCAGCTCCGTGAGCGAGTCCGCGCCTCCCGTAGCGTCGGAGCCGCCTCGCGCGGCCGCAGCTGCCGCACGCGAGTACACGACGAGCTCGCTCGAGAAGCGTCGGGCCCGTACATCCAAATGAATCTGACCGCGCTCGGATCGGATGCGATGCGGCAACTTGCGTCGTGCTCGCCTGGTCGTGCGAACATCCCGGGCGATGTCCTCCTTCACCGTTCGGCAGTGGGCGCACGAGCTACGGAACAGCCTGTTCTTTCGGCCGATGTTCATCGTTCTGCTGCATATGGCGCTCGCCGTCACTGTCAGTGCGCTCGAGGGAAACGTCGAGGACGTGTCGTTCCTCGAACCGCTGCGCCTGGAGCCGGCCGTTGCGCTCGGCCTGCTCGGGACGATCGCCGCTAGCGTGATGACCGTCGTGAGCGTGGTCTACTCCACGCTGCTCGTCGCGCTCTCGCTTTCCTCTATCCAGTTCTCGACTCGGGTCGTGTCCGGCTACGTGCGCGACCCGCTCAGTCAGACCGTCGCCGGCCTCTTCGTCGGCACTTTCGTCTTCTGCTTGGCGATGATGACGCGCGTGCGCACGGACGTGCCGCGCGCACCTGCGCTCGCGGTCGGCGTCTCGATGCTGCTCACGCTGATGTGTCTGGCGCTATTGCTGAGGTTCATCCAGCACATCACCCATGCCATTCGTGCCAATACGCTGGTTGCCCGATCGCCGGTGAGACGCGCGCGGTGATTGCCTCGGTGTTTGCGCCGTCGGCGACAGGTGTGCGAGCCGAGATCGAGGTCGACCATGACGCGCATGCCGTGCGGGCCAGGTGCTCGGGCTACATCCAACTGCTGGATGTAGCCCGAGCAGCTGATCGTGCTCGCGCGCGGGAAGACCGTCCAGTTGACGCGGCCCATCGGCGGTTTCGTGCCAGCGGGTGGCGTGCTCTTTCGCGTGAGCGAGCAGCCGAGCTCCGCCGACGAGCATGCTCTGCTGCTTGCCGTGGACATCGGCTCGGAGCGAACGCTGCAGGACGACGCCGAGTACGGTGTTCGTCAGATCGTCGACATAGCGCTCAAAGCAATCTCGCCGGCGGTGAACGATCCGAGCACCGCCGCGACATGCATCGACCAGCTTGGCGCGCTGATCATCCTCGCTGGCGGTGGCAGCGACCCGCCGAATCGATTTTCGGCGGAGGACGGCGGCAAGCTCGAGCTCTTGCTCACCTCGTTGGATGATCTGATCGACCTCGCGGTCGAACAGATCCGCCAGTACAGCAAGACGGAGATGGCTGTATCCCTCCGCCTGGTGAGGACGCTGACCGACGTCAGGGAGGCGATCCCGCGCGAACGCGGCGAGCATACGATTCGTAAGCAGCTGGCGTTCATCGAAGCCTCCGCAAGCAAGGTTTTCGGCGACGAGGACCGCGAGGAGCTGAATCGCCGGCTCGCACGCGCTCGTGCCGCGCGCGGCCTGTAGGCCATCGCTCAGCCCCGAGAAGCGCTGCTCACACTAGGGTCGAAGCACTGCTTGAGCACTCCTTCAGAGCGCCTTGATGATACCGCGGAGCTGAACATCAACGTCATCACCAGGCACGGCACGAGCAGCCAATGCGGCACTCCGCGGCGCTGAGCGTCCCGTGCCTCCCAGTTACCGACGAACAGATCGAATACAAGGAAGTGAGTCCAGCAAGCGACAACCGTGCGCGGCGTGGTGAAAGTGCGCATCACACCTTGCGGGAGCAGGCGCGTTGTCTCGTGTCCGATGGCATCGTATTGGTGGCTCATCTCGAAGCCACCGGCCAGCCGGCGGGTCGCGACGAAGCCGCTGCTGTCACGATCCATCTGCTCGTCGTAGCCGAGCGACGTGCGACGACGAACGACGCGGCCCATGGCATCGAAGTCGGAGTCCACCACGACCTTGCTGGTGCCGTCCCCGGCTACGTCGCCGCCGCTGCCACCCGCTCCACCGCCGCCGCCCATCACCGCGATGCTCGGACACATGCCGGGATCGGCGGGATGTTCGGAACGGGAGCCGTACGGGCCATGAGTCGCAGGACGGTCGATTGGCCGCTCGGGCGAGCGCCCGTTTGCGCGACTCGCCTGGTTCATTGCGTCGCGCAGACCCACGCCGGCATCATGCCGTTGACCCATACGTCTCGGAACAGCACGCCATACCGACCGTCGAGGGCGCTCAGCACGAAGAAGGCGAAAACGATCATGGCTGTGCGCCGCCGGTGAAGCCTCGCCTGCTGCCTTCCGGATTCGAGCCATCGACTCAGCATGAGAGCAGGGTCGATGAGTGACGCGGCTCTGTCGACTCCAACTGCACTCGGTCGGCTCAACCGCTCTTGAACGACCACGCTCGGGGCAAGCCGGCGCGAGCGCGCACGGTGGCCTCGAAGAGCTGCAGGCGGGGCGCGCACCAGGCCGCGAAGGACGCGAGCGTGAGGCCAGCCAGCACGTCGACCGCGTAGTGCCAACGCAGCACGATCGTCGAGCACACGATGTTGAACGCGAAGAAGCTGATGACGATGGCAATCGCGAGCCAGCTGCGCTCTCTGGTCACGCGCGCGCGCCGCCAAGCGAACAAGGCGAACCACACCGGAACGGCAGTGTGGAGCGAAGGAAACACGTCCTTCATGGCGCCGCCGGCCGCGACGGTATCGAGCACCAAGCGCAAGAACATGCCGCCCTGCAGCGGAGCCTGGAACGCGTGGTCGAGGTGGAGCACAGGCCCATACGCGGGCACCATCACGTAGCCGAGGTAGCCGAGCCCGTGCACGAGCGCCGTGCCGATCGCAAACTCGCTGGTCGCCGTCGGATTCCTGTTTATGCCGATTACGCCGAACGTGAAGAGGCCGCACAGCGTGAAGTAGCTGAAGTAGAAGAACGCGAAGTACTCGGTGAGCGCGGGGGTGATGAAGCGCTCGACCGCGAGCGTCGGCTCTACCCCGAACAACCTCACGTCGGCTGCGTAAAGCGCGGCGTCGACGCTGCCACTGCGAACGGCCGGCAGCAGGTCGCGCAGCATCAAGTAGGAACAGACCAACACACCAACGGCGATCAGGCGGTACGCGGCCGACCGAAGCGGAGCCGGCACACTGCTCGAACCCCGGGCCAAGACGCAGGCGCCCACGAGCAACAGCAGCATGAGCTCGAGGCGGCGCGCCGACAGCATCAGCGCGGCGCTCTGCCCCGACGTCACCACGACGAGCCACATCACGACGAGATAGCTGCCTTGGACGACGTCGGAGGCCCCGAACCAGGTCAGCGCCCGACGTACGCCGCCTGGGACACGCGCCTGTGTGATCGGCCGCTCGCTCGCGTGCATCGTCATCGTGTGTGTCGACCAAGCACAGCGCAGGCCATCTTGTCGGCCAGGGCGAAGCGCCGGTGTGTCGAAAGCTCGACGCGAAACGAGTGACGCTGCTGAGCCGCTCAGCGAATGGCGGCGATTGCCAGGTGGTAAACGTGCTCCAAGTCGATGGCGGCGAGCTGGTGCGTACGAGCGAGCGCCTGACATGCCTCCGGCACGTTGGGGAACACCCGCGGCTGCGTCCGCTTGCCAGTCAGCTGGAGCAGACCCGCAACGATGCTGCGGATAGCATGCGCCGAATGAAGCGCGGATTGCTGTTCGCGATGCTGGCCGCTTGCGGCGGCTCGCCGGGTGCGTCGGCGCCGTCGTCCAGCGCGAATGGGAGCCCCACCGCGGCCACTGCGGCGACCGTCACGGTGGCCAGTGCGCCAGTCGCGCCCGCTGCGACTCCCAGCACCGGGAACCAATGCGACGAAAGCACCTGCAGCTCTCCCCCAGCGACAGGGACACGGCCAACGTATGTGTCCTCTTGCGCCGCAAAGTACAGGAAGCAATCGGCGATGACGGCACTGATGCCGCCGAGCTTGCTCACGTTCGCCAGCGTGACGGCCCCCGCTCCGTCGCGCCTGCCGCGGCGGATGGCGCCTTGGTCGGTGAAGTAGAGGTGGTCTTCGTCCAGCAACAGTATCTCCGAAGGCCCCTGCTGATCGTACACGACGCTCGGGTTACCCTGATTGTCGATACGACTAATCGACTCTTCCCATGTGCTCAGGCCGAGCACGCCGACATAGACGCCATTGGCGTCGACGGGATTGGCAGACCCGTGAAGGCGCTCGAGATGATCTCGAGCGAGAGGTTCAGTCGAACCGCGATCACGCGATTCTTGTTCAGCTCCGTGGCAAACAGCGAGCCTTCGTGCACCGCGATGCCCCACGGGTACCGCAGCGCCGCGGCAAGGACCTCGACCGAATCGTTGGCGGGCGCAAGGCGGTTCAGGCTGCCGTTCTCGCCTTCGCCGTGGTTCACCCAATAGACGTATTCGGCGTCTGCGGTGATCGCCCACGGATGGTTCTGCTCGGTCGCGACGAGCTCGAGTGGGCCGCCGAGCTTCGGCAGTCGGATGAGCGCTCCGTCTGAGCCTCCGTCCCCGATCTGGGTCACGTAGACATCGTCGCCCACGAGCACGAGGCCCACGGGTCCATTCAGGCCGGCGCCAATGGTCACAGGCGTTCCGTTCGGCAGTGTGGGGTCTGCGATACAGGACCCGCCGCCGGTGCCAGGGCCACCACCGGCATGGGGGCCGCCAGCGATGCTCGATTCTCCACCGATGGTCGGGGCGCCGCCCGTGCTCGATGCGCCTCCGGTCCCTGTCGCGCCACCAGACGAAGGAGGCCCGACGTACGAGCCGCCCTCTGGCGTGTCGTCGCCAGGCGCTGGGTCGCGGATGATGACCGAGTCGCAGGCGGCGGCGTTGATGAAGAGGACGAGCCCGGCCGCACTACCCCAGCGCAAAAACATGACGCCCATCATATCTCAGGGCTGTCGCAGGATGCTTACCATCTTCTTTCCCCTGGCGAGCGCATCGACAAGCTGTCCAAGTAGCCAAGCCGTTCGCCCGATCAGGCCCTACCGTTCAATCGACGGCGCACCAGCTTGAGGTGCGCCTCGCTGTCGAGTGGCGTGTCGCCGCCGAAAGCTGGCCCGAGGCCTGTCGCCGGCTCGAGCTCGAACAAGACCACGAGCTGTGCCAGCAGGCGACCACGCTCGGCTCGCTTGGTCCGCCGAAAGGCAGCCTGCTCGAAGAGCGCGACGAGCTCGGCAAGTCGACGCGACGCGCCGGAACGGTCCGCCCAGCCGCGCTGCGCGTCGCCTATCAGGTCGGCGAGCGCCTCGCCGACCGAAGGCCCGTCCGGTTGCGGGCGCATCTCGTTCAATAACGCACGGACTCGATTGCGGATGGTCGTGCGAGCGCGCGCATCGCCTGGAGGCTCGAATGAGGCGCTGCCGCCCAAGACTCGTACGAGATCGTTTGCGTACGCAGAGAGCACGTCGGGCGCGAGCGCGGTCATCGCGCCCTAGGTCTCACGCTGGAACCAAGGCTGCGCCCCAATCCAGGGGTCTCGATGAATCAGCAGCAACGTCCCCGCGCCTGAGAGCAAGACCAGCGACGCGACGAAGTACGCAATGTCGATCTCACCGCGACCGTAGTTGCCGGCACAGAGGCAGCGGTCACGATCGGTCTTCGAGTAGCGAATGCCGACAAGCTCGTCATCGTACTCCGTCCCCTCACCCCAGCAGGCGATTGCTGAGCCTCCGCGTCTTGCTGCGCAGGCCCAGCCTGGTGGCGGCGAGCGCCGACGCGATCCTGTTTGCGGTGTGGACCGGCGGGTCGGCTACGCTGTCCCAATGAAGGCCCATACGCTGAGCGCGCTTGGCGTGATCTCGGTGCTCGCTGGTTGCGCGCCCGCTGGCCCGGAGGCGCCCACCACGCTGGCAACTACGCCGCTCGACAGCGCGGTGTCGTCCACGCCCGATGTGTCGGCAGCGAGCGCCACTGCCGACGCCGTCGAGGCATCGGCGCCGGCAGCTGCCGACACGCACGTGCGCGACGCTTGCAACAAACTATGCGAGCGCGTCGCAGGGAGCTGCCCGAAGGGGCGCGGCGAAGCCTGCCTCGCTCAATGTGCGAACCACGAAGCGCGGTCGAAGGGATGCGAAGCCGAGGCGGAAGCCGCGCTTTCGTGTCAGCTGAAGGTAGCGGACTCGTTCTGCAACAACGTCGTCGCCCAGTCTTGCCAGGATGCCTTCGTGCGCATGCAGCGATGCCAGAAAGGCGAGTCGCAGACGACCACTGTGAGCCGCAATGAACCCGATGGCTGGAAGCGCGTCAGCGACGACGTCTGGGGAGTCTCGATCGTGATGCCAGCGTCTGCGGCGCTCGACTCCCAGGCCAAGTGGCGGACCTGGAAGGCTTCGCAAGAGGGCACCACCTACGAGGTTGTCGAGATCGCGCGGCCGAAGAAGCTCGAGCCGCAGGCGATGATCAAGCTCGTGCTCGCGCATGTCGGCATCGGCTGCCAGAAGGAGATGCGCCTGAGCGGCCAAGTCGACACCGACAAGGTCACGTTCACTCGCTTCGAGACATCGTGCAGCACCGGCAAGCGCATGTACGGGAAGCTCTGGATCGACGAGAAGCGCGTACTCTCCTTGATCGTGCGCGACGAGGCGAAGACCGAGGACCGCGAGGCGTTCCTCGACAGCATCAAATAGCGCCGCCCAATCGCACCACCCGATTGCACGATCCTACCAACCATGGGCGAATGAGGCATTTGGCGGCTTGCGCAGCGGCCGTTCACGCGCTGCACTGAGCCACATGGAACCGCTTCGTGAGCTGAGCATGCCGATCGCGCGCCACCCGGCGCAGGCCCCGCGCGAAGTGTGGCGCGGCGATCGTCTCGGGCTGAACCCTGGCACTGCGACTCACGTGCAGGAGCCCAACCATCGCGTGTACCAGCCTGTCTCGACCACCCGCGCGACCTCGCGGTGCTCGGGCCCATTGCCGAGAAAGAGATCCTATGGCGCCTGTTGTGGAGCGAGCAGGGCCACCGGCTGCGTCAGATCGGGCTCGCCGACGGCCGTCTCTCGCAGATCGCTGAGCCAGCGCGCCCAGAGCGCCAAGCGCGGAAGTCGCTTCGTGGCGCTGCCCGAGGGGTCGTTTCTCTCCGAGCTGGCCGAGTCGGTGCGCTCGGAGACCGTCTCCTACCTGAAGACCGAAGTGAAAGACCGCGTGCAGCGGCTGCGCGAGTCGCTCAGCAGCGACGAGCAGATGCTGCTGGCCTTGCGCGTCGGTCGGAACCTGGCCTGGCTCGACCTCGCGCGCGTCCTGCGGGACGACGAGCGCCCGCCCTCGAATGACGAGCTCGCTCGAGAGGCGGCCAAGCTCCGCAAGCGTTTCCAAGCCATCAAGGACAAGCTGCGCCAGCTGAGCGACGATGATGCGGCCCTGCAGAGGGCGAAGTGAGTGGCCGGCCCGTGCTGATCATCCACTCGGTGCTCGTGGGGCTGACACCGTTGATCCCGGTTCCGCTGCTGGACGACGCGGTGAAGCACTACATCGAGCGCCGCATGGTGCGCGCGATCGGCGAGGCTCACGACCTCGAGCTGTCCAAGCAGGACGTGGGCGAGCTGGTGGACGATGTCGACGGCAGCTTGCTCGGCTCCATCGCGATGGGCGTCATCACCTTCCCTGTGAAGCTGATCTTCCGAAAGCTGTTCGTGGTTCTGGAGGTCAAGCGCGCCTCGGACGAGGCGAGCCGCGCGTACCATCGCGGCTATCTACTCGACCGCGCGCTGTCCTCGCAGTTGATGCGCCCGGGGGGGCGGCATTCGCCGAAGCAGATCCGCGCGGCGCTGGACGCTGCCACCGACGATGGCAGCGTGTCGCCAGTGGGCAGCGTGATGCGGGCGGTGTTCCAGAGCTCGAAGGACATCGTGGAGAGCGCGGGCAAGAGCCTGATCAGCAAGCTGCGCGGCAAGAGCGGCAAGGTCAGCGAGGAGGCGATCAGCGCCGCGGTCGACGATACGGCGTCCAAAGGCCCCGTCGCAACCATCGCCGAGCGCTTGCAGGCAGCGCTCGGCGAGCTGCCCGCGGATCACTTCCGGGAGCTCGAGCAGCGCTTCGACCGTGCGGTCTCATCCACCTTGCTCGAGACCGTCGTCACGGAGCCTCGATGAACATCGCCATGACGAGTCTCTGCCCGAGATTGGCGCTGGCGGCGGCGCTCGCGTTGGCCAACGGCTGTGGTCCCATCCTGTTTCCAGCGCCGAAAGGCAATCGTGAACCTGCGGTGCAAGGCGCACAGCTGCTCCGCCTCGGAACGGCGACGGCGGAGACCATTGCCTTGTGGGCACCGCCCCAGCCGGGGCGCTCGGTCGTCGTCTTCTTTCACGGCAACGCCACGCAGATCGGCGACTTGGGTTGGCTCGCCGACGCGCTGCAAAATGAGGGCAACGGGATCTTGTTCGTCGAATATCCCGGCTACGGGGTGGCCAACGGCAGCCCATCAGAGGCTTCAATCTATCGCAGCGCAGCGCGCGCCCTGGACGAGCTGCCCAAGCTCGGTGTCGGCAAGACGCACACGGTACTGGTCGGCCAGAGCCTGGGCTCGGCGGTTGCGGTCGAAATGGCAGCGCAGGGCTATGGCTCGCGGCTGCTCCTCATTTCGCCGTTTTCGTCGATCACGGACCTGGTCGATGGCTTCGTTCCCTTCGGGTTGGGCGGCTTGTTCGTCACGGACAAGTTCGACACCCTCTCCAAGGCGCGGCGCATTACGCTCGAGACGGTGATCGCGCACGGCGACGCCGACTGGCTGGTTCCGTTCGATATGGCAAGCGAAGTCGCGTCACGAATCCCCGGCGCGACACTCGAGGTGTTCGAGGGGGGCGGCCACAACGACCTGTTTGCGCGCGACAACGGTCGGCTCCTCGCGTTGATCCGAACGCTGGCAGCAGCACATTCGACGAACTGACGGGCACAGGGGCATAGGGGCACAGGCTGGAGGCCGCCTGAACGCGCGAGACGATTCCGGCTATCCGCGCGCGTAGACCCCGCGCAAGAGTGCGCCGGTGCCGCGCTTTCACCCACCCAGTTCGAGCCGTATTGCAGCATTTCTCGCCGCCGCGGTCTCCGCCTGCAGCCCAGTCGACGCCGGCGCGCCTCCGCGCACGGCGCAGACCACAGAACAACGTGCCGCGATCGCGACGAACGAACCGAGCTCGAGTGGCCAGATCGCTCGGCCGTCCACGTGCGCCGGCTGGGCCCCCGACACCAAGGTCAGCATCGAGGACACCACCCAAGGCGCCGCCCTCGTGTTCAGCACGGCGGGAGACATCACGGCGCTGCGCAGTCGCGTCGCCCAGCAGCTTGCGTCCCTCGGTCCGACGGACGACGCCCACCTCGACAACGTGTCGCAGGGCATCCGAATGGTATTCGAGCCGCGCGACGGCAAGGGCAGCGAGCTTCGCGAGAGCGTGACGCAGCGCGGCCGCGAGCTGACGAAGACGTGCGGTCTCGATTGGAACGCGCGTGACGATGAAGCAAGGAAGCAGGCGTCTGCGGCCACGCCGCCGCGCGTCGAGCCTGCCGTCCCGTCCGCACCGCCAGAGCCGCCAGCGACCACCACCAAGCCGGGCGCCCCGCCCCCACCCAGCGCCGAGCCGAAGAAGCCGAAAGACGAAGCGAAAGCGAAGGGCAAGGCGACGCCTGACAAGGCCAAGCCGGGCGACGCGAAACCGCCCGCCGACGCCAACAAGCCGAAAGACGGCGATAAGCCGAAGGACCCACCGTCCGTGCCGCCGCCGCCACCGTCCGTGCCGCCGCCCGTGCCGCCGCCGCCCGTGCCGCCGCCACCGTCCGTGCCGCCGCCACCGTCCGCGCCACCGCCACCGTCCGCGCCACCGCCGCCGTCCGCGCCGCGCTGATCTTATTGCAGGCGTGCGCAAGCCAATGCCCGCTGCTCGAGGCGCTGCCGCTGGCGTTGATTGCTGGCCAGCGACGCGGCGCGCTCGAACTCGTGTTGGGCCTCTTTCAGGCGCCCGAGCTGCTCGAGCAAGTCAGCCCGTGCCGCCGGCAACAAATGGTAACGCGCGAGCGCCGGCTCGGTTTGCAGCACGTCGAGGAGCGCCAGACCGGCGGCGGGCCCTTGCGCGCGCGATACGGCGACTGCTCTGTTCAGCTCGATCACTGGCGATGGCCTGAGCTTGCCGAGATCACCGTAGCAGTCAGCGATGCGCTCCCAATCGGTGCCCTCCACGGACGGCGCGCGCGCGTGGCACGCCGCAATCTCCGCCTGCAGCTGATAGGCCCCAGGGGCTGATGCGAGCTCGGCGGTGCGCGTGAGCGACCCAAGGCCACGCGCAATCAGCGCCGCGTCCCACAGCGTGCGGTCCTGCACCACGAGCAACACAGGCTCGCCCCTTTCGTCGATCCGGGTGCGATCACGAGACGCATGTAGCTGCATCAACGAGAGCAGCGCGAACACCTCCGGCTCGCTCGGGGCGAGCTTCGCGAGCAGCTCGCCGAGACGCAGCGCCTCTTCCGACAGCGCGGGTCGCAGCAGGTCGCTACCCGCAGTCGCGGCGTAGCCTTCGTTGAAAATCAGGTACACGACCTCGAGCACCGACGAGAGCCGTGGGCTCAGCTCTTCTCCGCGCGGCACATCGAATGGCAAATGCGCCTGATTCAGCGTCTTTTTGGCGCGGACGATCCGCTGCGCGATTGTCGGCTCGGACGCGAGAAACGCCCGCGCGATCTCGTCCGTCGAGAGCCCGCCGATCATGCGCAGCGTGAGCGCTACCCGCGCCTCTTGCGAGAGCAACGGGTGGCACGCAGTGAACAAGAGGCGCAACACATCGTCGCCGACGTCATCATCCATACGTGACTCGATCGCCGCTTCGACCTCGGCTAGCGAGGCGTGGGCGGCGCGTTCTTCGAGCTCCGTTGTGTCTGCTGTCGAAACTGAAAACTTCGCGCGTCGAAGCGTGTTCAGCGCGCGATTCTTGGCGGTCGTCATCAGCCAGGCACCCGGGTTCTCCGGCACACCCATCGTCGGCCAATGCTCCAGCGCGCTCACGAGCGCGTCTTGCGCGACCTCCTCCGCCAGGGAGACATCACGCAAGAGGCGCGTGAGGCCGCTGATCACGCGCGCTGCCTCGCGCTTCCATACTGCTGCTATCGCATGCTGCGCCTCGGCCGACATCGCGGCCGAGGCTAGCCCGTTTCGGCTTGCGCTTCACTTCTGCGGTGGCGGGCCACCGCTGCCTTCGAACACTTGCAAAATCTCGCCGATACCGTCGCCTGCGAGCGTCATGAACTCGTTGGCCACGGCGATCGCGCGCTCTTTGCTGTCGACCTCGATCAGCGCGAAGCCGTCGATCAGCTCCTTGGTCTCGGCGAACGGCCCGTCCGTGACGCTGAATTTGCCGCTCTCGCAACGCACCTGGATGCCGCGCGTCGGCCGCACCAAACCGCCCGTCATCAGCACGATGCCAGCCTTGATGTTCTTCTCGCTGAACGCGCCGATTGCCGCCATCTTTTCCGGCGAGGGCGGCGGATCATTCGGCTTCTGCGCATACGTCATCAGGAATTTCATGATCTCGGTCTCCAGATTTTTTTTAACGTTAACGGTCGGTCAAGACGACAGGAAGCTCATTGCGCCGCGAATAGGCGGCGCACCCGCGCGTCGCGCAAGTACAGGCCCGCCCACAACATCGCGCCAACATAGATCGGAAACAGAGTGTGGCTGAGCAGCGGATCGCCCACGCGCACATGCACCAGCACGGCGCCGCCGAGGTAGCCGGTCAACAGTACCGCGCCGATCGGAGCAGAGCGCTTGACGACGTAGAGCGCCAGACACGCGAGCAGCAGCAGCGCGATCGGCCTGGCCACGCCTTGAGGAAGGCCCAGTTTGTACGAGGCCTCGGCGACGGCGGGGTGACCGACGAGCTTGAACGCGACGTCGAACAACAAAAACAGAACAGGAAGCCCGCTGAGCACGCGCCCTACCCACTGCTTGCGGGTCGTTTTCGATTTCGGGGCTTCGGGGCTCAGCGCGTCGATCGTGGTATCCATGGTCGTCTCCTCGGTTCAAGGCCGCCGAAGCTGCCATTACCCAGGCGACAAACGAAGATCGCTGGGATCGACACGGCGCCGAATCTTTTTCGTTTTCGCGCCGCCCGCGAAAGTCGAGCCTCTTGCCGCGCGGCGGCGCCACATGCGACGGTCCTTGCATGCGAACGACCCTAACAGGGTGCTGAAAAAGGAGCCGACCCGCCCGGCACGAAGAAGGAAACGATCGAGCTCAAGAAGGTCGGGGACAAGTGGTTCCTCGCGAAGATGTGAGCCGAACGCGCCTCTTTGGTCGCTATCGCCGCGACGGCGGCAAAATCGACGTTCGCTTCGAGGTTGGTCCGCCCGGGGGCGTGCTGGGCCTCGGCGCCGTTGCGACCGCCGAGCCTACCCATCGTTCGAACGCGGCGCGATCGGTCGTGGACTCGAAGTCGCGGCGCAGCACGAGCCCAGCGGTCTGTATGGCCATCGAAAGGATCTTCGAGCTGACCAGATAGCGGACGAGCACTCGATCGTCTGCGTTCGTCTTGCCGAATGCGCGCATCAGGTCGCGCGCTTCGGGGTCGTAGCCCTTGAGGCCCGACCAATCATGAAACACGCGCGCTGCACCGCATTCGACGATCGCGCTTTGAGCGAGCGAAATGTAGAACTTGGTGACCGCGAGCGTGCCGCGGCCAACCACGCGCGTCACGATGATCCCCCACGCAGGTCGCCACACGAGCGCCGTTGTTTCGCCGCTCTCGTAGCGCTGCGCCAGCCCCTCACTCAACTCCACCCCAGGAGGCTACGCCATTTTGGCGCCTGCGCCGTCGGGGCGCGCGCCGCGTCTCCCGAGCTCGGCCACCAGAGCACCAAACACCGAGGAGTGTGTCGGCGAAAGGATTCGGGTGCGGATCGCGAATATCGTTCTGTCGATGGTGGCGGAGTTCTCGGCTGAGCAGCAGTAGCCCAGCCCGATCGGTCAGGCGGCCAAGGTCAACGCGGGTCGCACGCCGAAGCGAAAGAGCTTCAGCAAGTTGTGGGTGAGCGCGATCAGGTTGAGCTCGTCGTGTGCAGCGTGAAGCCGGCGGATAGTCGCATGTTCGGATGCGCGTTCGAGAAGACGGCGAGATCGCTGGTCAGGCTGGTCTCAGCGAGGAAAGCGGGCGCGGTGAGCCGCAAGGTCGCTGTCGGGGTCCCGGAACGTCCACTCGCCGCGTCGAGCCCGCGCTCTGCCGCTGCCACCATGTCGCGCGCCCCGCTCAAGAGCTTCTCCCCGTCGCTCGTCAGCGCGAGCCGGCGCGTGGAGCGCTAGAGGAGCGGCAGCGACAGATGAGCCTCGAGCATCGCCGCCCAAGCAGCCGGAACGCAAGGCCGCGCGTCCCGAGGCTCTGCGCGCAGCATTGGACACCTCGCGGTCAGTAGGCCATGCCGTCCAGCACCTGTTGCCGGACCGAGTCACTGGAGGCGAACACGAACATGCGAACCGGCGTCGCTTGCTCGAGCTGCACGCCCTCCAATCGGAGCAGGCGCGCAGGGCCCACGACCACCGGCGCTTCGGAAATGACCCCGGCAAGAGTGATCTCGAAAACATCTCGGATGGCCATGTCGGTAGGGACCACCACTTCGAGGTCGAACGTCCGTGAGGCGAGCGTCCAGTGGGGAACTGAGTCGGCCGAGAGAATGGTGGCACAGGCCACGTCGGTTGGGCCGGCCTCCGTGGCGAAGTCGATCACCGACACCACAATCGCTTGTGGACCGCGAATCGCCGAGGCCAGCACCTCGGCTTCAGTGCTGGTTGCCAGGGCCGCAAGGTCCCCTTCACGAAGCAGCGGGCGAACGCCCTGCAGCCACCTGCCCACCTGACTCATGGCAGCCCAGCGCTCGGGTGATTCATCTGCCTCGTCGAGCGTGCTCTGGAACCACATGAAGCCTTTGCCCCCAGCGGCGATCACACTGGCTCCCTGAATAAGGAGCTCAGCCGGACTCGGCTGCACGTGGATGGTGGTTCCGACGATCGGGAGTTGGCGGTTCCAACCAGGGTGCAGGCCTTGAGCGTAAAGCCAAGTCGGCAGCGGCATCATGTTGTTGCGAGCGTTGAGCAGGTAGTCGTAGGCAGCGTCGATCGGTGGATGGGTTCCCCAGGCCGTGATGTGCGGGGCGCAGCCGGCAATGTAGAAGTCCATGCCCTGAATGTCGGTCATGCCAGCGAACGAGCCGACGTTCCGGTTGGTCTTGCCACCGTTGTAGACGGGCAGGCTGGGATAACGCTTCCATAGATCGCGCGCGACAGCCGCTCTTTGGGCGGCATTCGGCACCCCGTTGCTGTCGTAGATCTCGCCGTCGGACTCGTCCCCCGTTGCGACTGCGGCGATTGCAGAAACGTCGCTATAGCTGGTGTCTGCGCCAACCACGTCGTCGGTGACGACCAGGTGGTAGTCGCCCGAGCTTGCGAGGTCGGCCAATAGGTCCTCGGAATTGCAACCGCATTCACTACAGGTGCCCCCGTGAAACCAGATTGTGTCAATGCCAGCTGCGGTGTGCTGCTGGTAGGCAGCGTCATTGCCACCGGGAAGGGCACAGTCGCTGGTCGTCATCCAGGTCTCGATCGGAAAGAGCTCGGGCAAGACTCGACCGGCGCCCACCGACGGTGGCGCGTCGTCCCAACGGACGACTGCCGTCCATGCTGAGCCTGCCTCGATGGGCTCGCACAGCGGGACGTCGATCATGCGCGATTCGCCCGGCTGGACCAGCGGCTCGGCGACGCAAGTGATGCCAGCGCCGAGCACATTCTTACCATTGAGGGATACACCCGAGATGGTGTGGGGAGCGCCGCTGTCGTTGCGTAGGTGGAGAAGAACGCTGCTGCCCGCGCCGCGCGTGGTCACGTAGGTGAGCGGCAGCTCTGTCGCAGCCACCGGGAAGGTCCCGCTGACGATGGTGCCGCCGGCCGACTGAATGGCAAGCTCTGCTGCAGCGACGTTGTCCCATTTCGCGTCCACGCTGTGGAAGCTCACCCAGATTGGCTCACCCGCTACCGCTTGAGAGGGCCAAACGTGGGCCCATTCGAAGGGCGGTGCGCTTGGCGGGTTCGGCTGGTCGATGAGTGACACGTCGACTCCGTCGACCAGCACCTGCGTGACAGGACCATTGCGTGCGGCGACCGCGACGACTTGGACGCGGCCGCCCGTCGTGGGCTCCGGGTTCGGCTCGTCGTACTTGGAGCTCGGGAGAAAGTGGTCCTTGCGGTAGCTCGCGAGCAGGTCCAGATCTGGAGCGGCCGCAGCGCACGCAGCGCTCGTCGGTGAGCAGCTGACCGCAGCCGGGATGATCGCGTCATCGACGCCCCCCGCGCCGCCACCGCCCGCCGGGCCTCCGCCGACTTGGGTCCCGCCCGCTGTCGACTGGCCACCCTCGGCGTTGCCGCCGTTGCCATCGCCAGCGTGCGCTTCTCCGCCAACGCCCGTGGGGTTGCTCGGGGAACATGCAACGCACCCAAAGGCCAGGCAGAGAAAGACGCGGTGCGACAGCATTCCAGCTGACGCTGGTGCAGTCGACGTGCCACTACGAATGAGTGCCGATCTGCCAGCATTGGATCAGTTGGATCCAGTTTCGAGGATCTGCGCGATCCGAAGGCTGGGGCGGGCGGCAGGTTTGCCAGGAACGCCCCTTGCTAACGGGCGCTGCATGCGAAGCAAGCTGGTACTCGTCGCCGTGATCGGCTTGGTGTGGGGCTGTGCTGCTGGTGTTCCCGGTGACCCGGACACGAGCATGAGCGGCGGAGCGGGCTCGGGTGCGGCTGGCCAGGGGGGCGGAGACGATGGCCCCTTTGGCAGCGGTGGAATGCCGGTCGACGGACTTCCTAGCGACTGCGGCTATGCGGCCATTCCCACCTACCGCGCACCCGGGGCGCTGCTGATTGTGTTCGATCGTTCGTCTTCGATGGAGGAGGACGCGAGCGGGAACACGCCAGGTGACTCGCAGTACGATCAAGACACCGAGAAGTGGAAACTCACGACCGACGCCATCAACCTGGTGTTGCCTGGGCTGCCCCAAGACGCACTCGTCGGCATGCTCTTGTTTCCCAATCAGTCCTCGGACGACTGGTGCTCGCCATTGCCGGATCCTACGGTCGACGTCGGCCCGCTCTCGCAGACGGGTCCCGCGATCACGAGCTTGCTCAGCGGACCGCCGGGCGGTTCGGTGACTCCGCTCGCTCAAGCGTTGACTGCAGGACATCAATACCTGAACACGTTGTCCGTCACCGGCCAGCGTGCGGTCTTGCTCGTGACGGACGGCGCTCCTTCGCCGGCGTGCGGGCAGTCTGGCGGGGAGACAGCGGACTTCGCTGCCAGCTGGTTCGCGCAAGGGCAGCTCACCTTTGCCGTGGGGCTCGACGGGAGCGCAGCAAACTTGATGTCCAAGACGGCCGCGAACGGCGGCGGCTCCAACGCTCCAGGGTGTAATCCCGACTGCTGCAGCGATCTGTTCTGCTCGGACTTGGCGACCTGCTGCCACTACATCGCCGAAGGCTCGACCACCCAAGCTGATCTTGTCGCGGCGCTCGAAGCGATCGCAGGATCGTTTCTCTCATCGTGCGTGTTCGACGTTCCCAAGGGCGAAGATCCGAGCCAGTTCGACCCGGCCTTCGTGAATGTGGTCGTCGCGGTCGGCGATGAGGAGCCAGTGCTGGTCGAGCAAGGTGGCGTTGGCTGGCACTATGTGGGCGGCGGCACCGACCAGATCGTGATCGAAGAACCACTCTGCTCGCAAATACTCGCAACACCGAGCGAAGTTCAGATCCTCCTCGGTTGCCCAACTGTCGTTCGCTGAGCAATGGCCCCACTGGCTCGCCCCCTAGACCTTGCCGAGCTTGTTCAGGAACTGGGTCACGAAGCCGACCACGTCCGCCTGCAGCTCGTCGTCGCGGCCACC
>Ga0209181_10004887_pt1 | contig 19625 bp, 15 predicted proteins | sample MAT05_FD_187208 | JGI IMG/M metagenome (GOLD analysis project Ga0209181, IMG submission 187208) | Freshwater microbial communities from Lake Fryxell liftoff mats and glacier meltwater in Antarctica - MAT-05 (SPAdes) (version 2) | ecosystem: Environmental > Aquatic > Freshwater > Ice > Liftoff... | reverse complement strand
ACCGAGCATGAATGCAAAATACCTTTCAACGACATGTTTAAAACTTTATCAACAAAACTTTCTTTAACAGTGCAACAGGTTATAGATTTGACAAATCATGTTGAAATGCATCCAATCAAGATTGCCTTTTGCCACCTGCCTTATTAAATTTAAGGTATCACCTAATAACAAATAAATGAAAGAACCAGTTAGATATTCATCCGTTTTACAGGATTTTATTCATCCCTTGCTAAATGAAAAGGATACTGATGAAATATTTTTGAGCAAATTTAAGGTAGCAGAAGTAATCTGGAATTATTGCATTGCAAAGGAATTTCATTTACCGGTTTTTGCTGAATTAGAAAAAATCATCACCCAACAAAATGATTTGGATCGGGAAATGAAGTTGGTGTTTGATACTTTTGTAGAAAGTAAAGAAACCTATTTTAAACAATACAAAAATTTTATAACTAAAGTTGAGTACAGGATCAAGGCTGATGGCTCTAAGAGCTTATACGTAGAATCGGTTCATCCATCTGAATTCTTGAAAAATAATTTTATGAGTAAATTAGGTTCGAAAGAAAAACCAGCCGTAGTAAGTGTACAAACGGAAGAACGGGCAAAAGAATTGCTTGAAATTTGCGAACAAAATGGTTGGCAGGTAATTGTAGGTATTGAACCAGAAAAGGAGGAGAATACCAGTGATGTAAGGAAATTACAAAAAGGCTTGGGGCTGGTATCTAAATTTCAAATGCCTCCTTCAAAAAATGCGCCTTGCTCTTGTGGTAGCGGCAAACAATACAAACGCTGTTGTGGAAAATAACAATGGTTGATTAGCACAGGAGCAGCAGCAAGTGCCTGTATTACCGTTTGAAATTTACCGGATAAAAAAGTAGACTATGGGAAAAAAAGAGAATATAAAAAAAGCTAAAAAGCTGAAGGATGCCAAAAGAAAAAGAGAGCAGAATGATTTAATTGCAGCCGGATTAGGCCCTGCGGGTATTGTGTTAAAACAAAGGTCCATTTTAAACGGAGACAAAACAATCAGCAATCAATCTAAAATAAGATATTCCGAATTGTTCAAGGCGTTCGTGCTTCCGATGTTAACCGCCACTGATACCATTGAAACTATTAAGATGAAATTCACTTTTGCAACGTATGCATGGAACGCAGCAACAGAAAGAGAATTAAGTGAAACCGCTTATCTGTTAAGAAAAAAGGATATTTTAGAAATTACACAAAATTCACCTGAGGTTGAGCAACTATTTAATGAAATGGTGAGGCGTAAGCAAAAGGGTTTTTTAGCCTATAAAAATATCATTGCTGATTTTGAAATAAAAAAAATTCGTGGACTTGATTTCGATTTAACGGTGGCAACAATTCCAGTAAAAGATATTATAAAGGTGTGAACCCCTGGTATCACCGCAGTATTATCCCTCGAAAGCGATAAAATTTATTATTCACAGGTAGATAGTTGTTAAATAAAGAACTGAGAATAATGTGCCTGCCTGATTGCTTTATGCCCACAGGGAAGAACCGAAGTTGAGATAAGATATTGCCTACCACTTCGTCTCCTTTTGAATGTACTATACACAGCGCTTATGTTTCGCCAAAAAGAACGATCAAATAAAACGCTGGTTTAAAATAAAAACCCCGTTAAATAACTCTATTAATCCAATAATAAAAGGGTGTTGTGGCGCCAGTGGTAAACTCCCCCGCATCCCTGGCCAGTTGAAGGGTGGCGAGGCGGGGGTAAGAAATTGTGGCATGTTTTTGTATCGGTCTATTTTATACAAAATTGTATTGAGTGCAAAAGACAATCAGCAGAAGAAAAGATTACCAACAGCTACCTTATAGCATTCGTTTATGTTTCCAGTTGCTGCTGGTTATTTTAATTGCTTATATAATTACGGCCTGTAGCGCTGTGCTGGTGCCACTATATTTTGCAGTGCTCATCTCAATACTGTTGTTGCCACTGACCAATTTTTTTGAAAGATGGCATATACACAGGGCACTCGCTGCCATTCTTGCGGTATTGCTGGGGTTGTTTGCAATCGTGCTAATCATCTATCTTTTATCTGCACAAATTGTTGCCTTTTTAAACGATATACCTGCTATAAAAATTCATCTGGCAGAACATTACAAAACTTTTCAGCATTGGGTGGAGAATAGGTTTAATGTGAGTGCAACCCAGCAATCCTTGTTGGTAAACAATGCTACATCCGGGTTACAGGATAGCGGTATCGTGTATATCAAAGAAACCTTTTTTACATTAACCTCCATACTGGCATTTATCCTGTTTACTTTTATTTATGCTTTCCTGATTTTATACTACCGGCACATTATTAAAAGCTTTTTATTCGCCGTTTTTAAAAACACGCACAAAGGAAATGTGGATGCTGTAATGGATGGTACACAGCAGGTGCTAAAAAACTATATGGCGGGTTTGCTGATTGAGATGGTGATTGTATCTACCTGCAACGCTGTTTTATTTTTAATCATTGGAATTAAGTATGCCATCTTTTTAGGCGTGCTTACCGGAGTACTGAATATTTTACCTTTCATTGGCATTTATTCGGGGATGATTTTTACTGCACTGATTACATTAACAACTGCCGCCAGCATGAGCCAGATTGCGTGGATCTTTATTGGCCTGTGGAGTATTCACTTTGTAGACTCTAATTTTTTGATGCCACGAATTGTTGGGTCAAAGGTTAAAATCAATGCGCTGATAACGATGCTGGGTGCCATTTCGGGGGGATTGCTGCTTGGCGTTCCTGGCGTGTTTTTAGCATTGCCTACGATTGCTATTTTAAAAATTTTATTTGATAGAATTGATGAATTAAAACCATGGGGGATATTATTGGGCGATGATACGAGGGTGATTGTAAAAAAGAAAATATTTAATTTAAACATGCGGTCACCTGGAAAACCAACCATAATTACAGAACCTTCGGGTGAAATAGATTAATATACTCGCAGTGCATTTCAGTTAAACAGATTTTGCCTTGATGTAATTGGTTTGTTTTTTCTTTTTAAGCAATATAGTTTGATGAAATACAAATTATACCAACACTTTTCGAAGCCTGGTAAATGATCTTTTTAAGATAGTCTTTACAGTTCCCTCAGGCATATTGAACAGGTTGCTAAGTTCTTTGCTGGTATAACCGATGTTGTATAGATCGATGATCTTCCTGGATCTTTCGGGAAGCAACGCCAGAGAAATTAACAGGTCAATCCGGTTAATGCGGGGATCCATAAACGTTTTTGCCGCAAGCTGGCAATCGTTAATTTCGGTAGTAACCTTTATTGATTTTGCATGTTTACTGCGCAGGTAATCGATCGATTCATTTCTGGCAATGGTGATCATCCATGTAAACAAACTTCCTTTACCAATTTGGTATTGTTCAATATTCAACCAGATCTTTACGAATACATTCTGTAAAATATCCTCGGCAGAGAGCATGCAGGAAATGTTCTTCCTTATTCCATTAAAAAGGGTTGGTGCATACTGATTATACAGATAAGTAAAGGCCGTTTCATTTTTCGATTGTAGCTGATAAATTAAGGCTGTTTCCGTTACTGAACTTTCAACTTCATTTTCTTCCATATACGCTGAGTTTAAAATATTATGCCAAAGAGTTGCTGCTTTATTTCCTAATATCAAGCCCAATCAATTAACTGTAATTATTTACATCACTTATAATGGTGTTTAATTTGGGGAATTAATTACCCGTTTCAGTTGGTTGACGATCTCATACTAAGATTTCCGTTAGAAATTCAAACATATTATGTGGATTTTATTAGTAACGATCTGGTAATTGAGTTTTATTAGAGGAGATGAAGTAATTATTTAAAGTTGAATGGTAATTTCAGCCGTTAAAAAAATTATTTAGTAAGCTGTTTTTTTGGAATGAACTTTGGCTATTAATTGTGGCAAAATAATTCAAATAGATATTTTTTATAAGGTCCGTTTAACCCGTTTCAATGCGCAGTGTTTTGCTAAGCATAAAATGACGGATAAAGGGTTGGCAACCTTATTTGCAACGAGTCACATTTAGTTTAACATAACAACAGGATGGTCTGGTCCGCAAAAGAATCAAGCAATCATTATTTTAAAAATTATTTATCTGAGCAGTAAAGCATTCATAAAAAAAACAGGAAAAGTGGTGGGCTGGATATTAGCAGGAATGCTGTTTTTAGTACTATTGATTGTAATACTGATACAGGTTCCTGCTGTGCAAAATTTCGGTAAGCAAAAAATAGTTGCTTACCTGGAAACTAAGCTTCATACCAAAGTGCAGATAAAAAAATTGTCCATCCATTTTCCAAAGCAAATCGTGTTGGAAGGAGTTTACTTTGAAGACGAGCGTAAAGACACACTTTTTTCTGGCGGTAAAATACAGGTAGATATTGCATTGTTTAAACTGCTTCGGAACCGTGTAGAAATTAATTACGTGGAGTTAAGAGATTTAAGGGCCAATATTCAAAGAACGGGTGCCGATACCAGTTTTAATTATCAATATATCATAAACGCTTTTGCGAGTGCGGATACTACAGCGGCTACTGATACCACCGGCGGTATGAAAATAAACCTGCGTAAAATTGTCTTAAACAATGTGAGCGGTGTTTTTAGAGATGATAAAACGGGGATTGATTTTTTTGTGAAGCTGGGGAAATTTGAAACTGATTTTGAAAAATTTGATTTGAATAAAATGGCTTTTTCACTACCTGGTATTGTATTGGAAAATGTAAACGGGCATATGTACCAACACAAAGTAATGCTGAAGCAACAACCTGTTTCGGTAGTGGAAGCAGAAAGCAATACACCATTCAAATTGCAACTGGGGCTAAAGGATATACTGGTAAAAAATATTGAGTTTGATTATAAGAACGATGTATCGATCATGTCGGGAAAGCTGCAACTGGGTGAGCTTTCAGGTAAAGTTAAAACGGTTGACCTCGCAAAGCTGGTGGTGCAACTGGACAATGTTAAATTACACAATACTACTGTAGTCATCGTATTGGGTAAATCGGAACAAACAAAAATAGTAAAGAAGGAAGTAGATAAAGAAGTAGCAGCGCAAGCCAACAACCCCTGGAAACTATCCATCGGTAAAGTTGATTTTGAGAATAATTTTTTAGCCTTCGATAATAACAATGCAGCCCGCCAGTCAACCGGAATGGATTATGCTCACCTGGATATCCGCAATTTTAAATTACAAGGCGACAACTTTATATTTACACCAACTGCTTATCTGGGTAATATAACCGATGGCGGATTTGAGGAGCAAAGCGGCTTCCACCTTCAACAGATGAAGACCAATTTCGCTTACACCGATAGTGGTGCTGCCCTCAATAATTTATATGTAAAAACAGACCAAACATTGATCCGGGATAATATTAATATCCGGTATCCATCGCTGGATGCAATAAAAAAAGACATTGGTATAATCTACCTGGATGCGAATTTTATTGATAGTAAATTGTCCGCAAAAGACATTTTGGTTTTTGCGCCTCAACTAAAGACGAATTTAAAGGGCATGGAAAATGCAGTAGTGCGTGTAAACGCAAGGATCAAAGGCTATGTCAATGATTTAACGATTCCTGATTTTAAGTTAAGTGGCATTGGTAATACAATCGTGAATATATCTGGCACCATTAAAGGTTTGCCAAACTTACATAAGACAAGCTACAATTTAACGGTCGCCAATCTTCAAACCACTAAAACGGATCTTAATAAAATGCTTCCGCCGGGTACTATACCGGCGAACGTTCGATTGCCGGAATCAATGAAAGTAAGCGGAAGCTTTAAAGGTCTTGCCACCAATTTTACCACAGACCTGTTGTTGCAAACCAATAAGGGGAATGCGAGGCTGAATGGGTCACTCAGCAGTGCCAACCAAACCTACAATCTTAAAGGAACGTTGAATAAAGTGGACATTGGTTACCTGGTAAAGCAAGATTCTTTGCTGGGGAATGTTACCATGGATTTTACGGCAAAGGGCAAAGGATTTAAACCTGCAGATATGAATATGATTGCAACCGCAAAGGTAAAAGAAGCTTATGTAAAAGGGTACAATTATCAAAACCTCCTATTGGCTACCTCGGTTAAAAATGGGTATGCCATTGTAGAGGCAACTGTTGCAGACAAAAGCATTTCCTTCAAGCTAAACGGTGAGGCGTTGATTGATGATAAATTTGCCACCAACATTAAGCTCCGGCTGCTGCTGGATAGCATATTGATGCGGCCACTCGGTTTTGCAACAAACGATCTTCGCATACATGGTAATGTGAATGCCGATATTGCTACATCCGATTTAAATGCACCAAACGGCACCATTCAAATCGGCGACCTAATTGTGTACAATGATGGCAAACGTTACAAAGCGGATAGTTTAACCATTGCTGCAAGTACATCCGATACCGGTAAAATCATTATCCTCAATTCTCAACTTGCAACAGCCAGCCTGCAGGGCAATTATAATTTAGCTACCATTGGCACCGGTGCAATGCAGGTGATCAACCGATATTATAATCTCGGCATAAAGGATACCGTACGCAACAATGACCAGTGGAATTTGAATGCTACCATCATTCCGGATAGTTTGCTCTTTGCGTTTGTGCCTTCGCTTACCGGTTCAGATACGATCCATTTAAAGGCTGGCTTTGATGGAGCTGCGGGCAAATTAAATTTGCTCGTAAATGCACCAACCCTGCAAGTGGGAACGCAGGTGCTGGATAGCCTTACATTAACTGCTGGCAATGTGGGCGATCAGTTTGCATTTGCAGCAACAATCAACAAGGCTGGCTCAAAATCTTTCCAGTTGCAAAAAACGAACATTGATGGTTTTATTGCCAACAATCAATTGCATACAAAATTAAATATTGAAGATGCAGCGGGTAAAAATAAATACAAGCTGGGGGCAACTGTAGCACAAATAGAAGATGGTATTCGGGCGAGCCTGTCCGATACCCTGATGCTGGATTATGAAAACTGGACGGTTGATAAAACCAACTACATTCAATATGACAGTGCAGGTATTATTGCCCATAATTTCAGCATCCGGAATGGCGGGCAGTTGCTCGACATAAAGTCACAATCAGACAATGCCAATGCACCGGTTGATATCGTGTTAAAAGACTTTCATCTCAAAACTTTAACCAATCTTGCAGAGCAGGATTCACTTAATCTGGAAGGAATTATCAATGGGAAAATACTGGTTAAAAATACAATGACCAATCCGGTTTTTACATCTGATCTGGCCATTGATTCCATCACATTCAATAAAGATACTGTTGGCAATATTACGGTGAAAGTAGACAATGAAACGGCCAATGCATTTAATGCAGTTGTTGAAATTACCGGTAATGGAAATGATGTAAAACTGTTGGGAAAGTATTTTACCGGAGAAGGTCGCATGGATATGAAACTAGACATAAATAATTTGAATCTGTCTGCAGTCCGGCCATTTGCATTCGGTGCAATAACCTATGCCGATGGTAGTTTAAAAGGTGGTGCGGAAATAAAAGGTTACCTGAATGATCCGGATATTACAGGCAGTTTAAATTTTGAAAAAGCCAACATAACGCCGCAGGCTACCGGAGAAAAATTACATCTCTCCAACGAAGCCATCACCATCTCCTCCCATGCTATTGAATTTGATCAATTCACCCTCGCAGACCAGGCAGGCAAAAAAGCAATCGTAGATGGTAAAATTTACACAAGGGATTATAAAACCTATTCGTTCGGTTTAAAAGTAAATGCCGATGATTTTACCATATTGAATGCACCCAAAAATAAAAATGCCATTTATTACGGCAGGTTGAATATGGATGCGGACGTACGTGTAGATGGCACGCTGACAGCACCCGGCATCAATGCGGATATGCGGATCAACCGACAAACTGATGTTACATTTATTTTGCCAGGTACCAATCCCGAGGTGGAAAACCGGGAGGGCGTGGTAGAGTTTGTAGATATGTACGGAACCAATACAGATCAGGTTTTTAAAGCAGTGGTCGATACGCTTACCAGTTTTCCAAAGCTGGCCGGTATGGACATTACCGGTACGCTGCAGTCCGACACAGCCGCCCAAATAACACTGATCGTTGATGAACGAAGTGGCGATGCTTTGCGCATAAGAGGTAAGGCTGATTTGGCGGCAGGGCTTGACAAAAGTGGTAAAATTAGTCTCACCGGAAATTATGAGTTGCAGGCAGGTAGTTACCAGTTAAGTTTGAGCTTATTAAAGCGCCAGTTCTTAATTCAACCCGGCAGTGTAATTACCTGGAACGGTGATCCGCTGAGCGCTACTACTAATATTACTGCAGTTTATATTGCCAATACCCAACCGGTTAATCTGTTGCAAAGTGAATTGGCCAACCTGTCGTCTACCGACATCAATAAATACAAAGCAAAAGTTCCGTTTAGGGTGTTGTTAAAAATGAAGGGCGATTTGATGAAACCTGAAATAAGTTTTGATATTGAATTGCCGGCTGACCAACAATCGAAATGGAGTGATGTAGAAGCTAAACTGGAAAAAGTTCGGCGGGATAACGCCGAATTAAATAAACAGGTATTTGCCTTGTTGTTGTTGGGAAGATTTGTGCAGGAAAATCCTTTGGAGAATGCTGCCGAAGGCACTTCATTGGCAGGCACGGCCAAATCAAGTGTAAGCAGGATTTTAACGGAACAACTAAACAATCTTGCTGCCAGCCTGATAAAAGGAGTAGACCTGAATTTTGGTGTAAATGCAGAGGATGATTTTTCTTCGGGCACACGTACCAGCAGAACGGATCTCACCGTGGGTGTCTCTAAAAAATTATTAAACGATCGCCTGAGGGTGAGTGTGGGTAGCAATTTTGAGCTGGAAGGCCCTGCCAATACCAATCAAAGTGCCAGCAATATTGCTGGTGACGTTGCAGTCGATTATTTATTAAGTAAAGATGGACGGTACGCACTGCGTGGCTACCGGCGCAACAGGTTTGAGGGGGTAGTGGAAGGACAGGTAATTGAATCGGGGGTAAGTTTCGTTTTTACGTTTGATTTTAATGAGTTTAAACAGATAATTAACCGCAAAACGGAAGATGAAAAGCGGCGGGAAAAACTGCAAAAGGAAAAAGAAAAAATAATAGACGAAAAACTAAAAAAGCAACAGGATAAATTGGATAAGGAAAAGAAGGCGGATCTATAAACGGGAAGTTTTCGGGGTTTTAAAAATCCAAACAGGCAATCAAAAGTAAAAACATAAGTAGATCAAAATGAAGGTTAAGTTTTTAAAATATACACTTGTTAATTCCAACTACAGTAGACATGGATTATCTGGGTGTATTTCAAATCTCATAGCTATTGGATCTAACCCGCTATTTAGGTCGGTGAAGAAACCGGCCGGGGCCTGGCTGTGGTCTACGCCGTGGTTGGTGTCCTCACCAACCACTCTGGACTGTTATATTTTGAAAGGCATCCGATTGTTTGCATCGGCTATTATCTTAGTATTTTTTCTTGCCGCTTGCAGTAACACCAAATATTTGCCGAAAGGAGAAACATTGTACACAGGATCCTCTATAAAATATATTTCAACGGATAGTAGCGCCAAATCGCAAAAGGCGGTTTTGAAAGATGAATTGAAGGCAATCGTTTTACCCAAACCGAACAGCAGTATTCTGGGGTTGCGTATTAAACTATGGTTTTACAATATTGCGGGAAAGCCCACCGGTAAAGGACTTCGTTTCCTTATCCGAAATAAATTGGGCGAACCACCGGTGTATGCAAGTGCAGTTAATTTTATGAAGAACCGTGATATTATGACCAACCGGCTTGAAAACCGGGGCTATTTTAAAGGGCGGGTAAATTTTGATACTACTACACAAAACCTGAGAACCAACGCAGTTTTCCAGGTAAAGCCGGGTGTGCAATATATGATCGATACAGTCAAATTGCCGGCTGATTCCAGTGCCTTGAGTAGTCTCATCAGAAGAGTATCCAGGCGATCTAAACTTGGAAGGGGAAAGGCGTATGACCTTGATTTAATTAAAGGAGAAAGAACAAGAATTGATACAAGATTGAAGCAACAGGGTTTTTTCTTTTTTAATGAAGATTACCTGTTGATAAAAGTTGACAGTACTGTAGGCAACAATAAGGTAAATTTATATTTTGAAGTGAAACCACAAGCGCCCTTCCAGGCCCGCCAGCCCTACCGGATAGCCGATGTAATTATTTACGCAGATTATAGCATTGCAAGTGATACGGCCTTTTCGAAAAATAACGCTACTTTTTATGATAGCTTTTACGTAGTTGATCCTTACAAAAAATTCAATCCCCGCATGTTTAAGCGAAATCTGAGGTTTCATCCCGGTGATTTGTACAATCGCAGAGATCACAATCTTACATTGAGCAGGCTCGTAAGTTTAGGTGTTTATAAATTTGTAAAGGCCCGTTTTGAGGAAGTAGATACCGTAAAAGATGCAAGACTAAATGCTCTTTATTATCTATCGCCCAATAACAAATATTCAGCAAAGGCGCAGGTGTCGGCACTTTCAAAATCAAATAATTCTTCCGGTACCGATTTTACGGTTAGCCTTAAAAACCGAAATGCTTTTCGTAGCGCCGAACAATTAAGCATCAGTGGATTCTTTGGTCTCGAAACCCAGATAGCCGGTCAGCAAAATATAGGCACCAGTCGATTTGGTGGTGATATAGATCTGCTGATTCCCCGGATTATACCCCGCATAGCTTTTGGGCGAAACAGTGATTTTGTTCCAAAAACAAGGATCAATATGGGGTATGAATTTTTTAGACGTACCGATCAGTACACGCTCAACTCATTCAAAACAAGTTATGGGTGGGTTTGGAATTCATCCGTTACCACAGAGCACCAGTTTAACCCCGTAGCATTGAACTATGTTATGCCTACCAGCATCAGACCTCAATTTAAAATTGGTCTTGATACAAATATTACGCTGGCCAGAAGTATTGAAAGGCAATTTATTATTGGATCTAATTATAACTACAACCACAATACGCAGGCGAAGCCCAACAACAGAAGACATAATTTTTATTTTAATGGCAATGTAGATTTGTCGGGCAATTTAATTGGATTGCTAAGTGGTGCCGATGTTTTAAATGGAAGAGAGAAGCAAATATTTCAAACAGCGTTTTCTCAGTATATACGTCTGGAGTTAGATTTCCGCCACTACATGTCTCTTGGAAAAAATAAAAGACTTCAGGTAAATCAATTGGTCAACAGAATTATCGTTGGGGAAGGAATTGGTTATGGAAACAGCACAAACATGCCGTTTATTAAGCAGTTTTTTATCGGTGGCACCAACAGTATCCGGGCATACCGGGCCCGTAGCCTGGGCCCCGGAACTTACTATGCAGGCAATGCCGCACTCACAAATTCCTTTCTGCCGGATCAACCGGGCGATGTTAAAATTGAAATCAATTCAGAACTTCGCTTTAAACTTTTTTCTATTGTAAGAGGGGCCGTTTTTGTGGATGCCGGTAATGTATTTACCAATCGCACAGATCCTGCAAGACCGGGTTCTAATTTTAGTAAAGATTTTATAAAGCAACTGGCTGTGGGCACAGGTGCCGGACTTAGGTTCGATCTTAGTTTTTTGGTATTGCGGGTAGATGGCGCTTTTCCTATCCGGAAGCCATATTTGCAGGGTGGACCTAAATGGGTTTTCAACCAAATCGATTTTACCGACGGGCAATGGAGAAAAGAAAACCTGGTGCTAAACCTGGCCATTGGCTATCCTTTTTAACAATGGATTCAGGTATATAAATTTTCCACCAGGCGCAGGAAGGGATTCTTTAAAATAAAAAAGGGGATAGATAGAAATCTGTCCCCGTTAAATTCCAATATCCTATGAAAAACCTAACAATAGTTTATGAATATCGTGCCATCTTTTATAGCCCTGTAACATCTTTATTTGGGGAAAAAAATCAACAGAATTTTTTCCAGAATTATAATTGAATATTAATTTCCACAATTGTATCTCCTTAAAGAGTTGAATGGGAATAGCGGTTGGCTGCGTACTCAATTCCTGCAAACTTTCACCTGCCTTATTTTTTTGCAGATTTATAATAGTGTTATAGAAACTAAAAACAGTTATTCGGAATGCCTGGATAAAGTGAATGATGAAACATGGTTGAAGAATGAAATTTGTTTGAAACGGCTGGATAGGATGAATGGCTGTTTCATCAACTAAAGGATTATGACTACGTTGCTAAGAATTACTCACACTTATTTCAACGAATATCACATTCGGTAATGGTACAAAATTAAAGGCGACCCATTGAAGGATCGCCTTTGATGCGTTGTTTGCAATTAAGACATGCGTTCCTGTACCTTCTCTGCCTTGTCAACCGCCTGGTTTGCCTTTTGACCAACGGTATTTGCAAGATCTTCCACTTTATCTTTTCCTGTATTTACCCACTCTCCTACACGGGAGGCAATGTCATTGGCAGTTTCTGCTATCTTTTTTCTTGCATCACTTCCTTTTTCAGGGGCTAATAAAATTCCTATGGCTATGCCAACCGCAGCGGCGCCCACTAAGCCTAAAATAATTTTGTTTGAATTTGTCATAACAATGATTTGAGTGTTTATAAATAGTTTTATAATAGAGTGAAAAAATCATTCCAATCCTACCAGGCATCAACGTTATAATACTTGTGGAGATTTGTCTACAAACAATATCCGGCGGTTTAATTAAAGAGGGCATGTTGTTTTTAACAACAACGGAAGGGGGTATAAAAAATTAAAACGGTTCCGGTTTTTTAATTTTAAACGGTTAAAAACTAAATGTGCTGCAAGCCGGGCAACCAACAGAAAAATTGCATCGGACTTTACTATTTTTTGGCGGCTAATTTGTAATCAGGTAATAAAAAAAGGAATGTTTAAAAAGTGGAGTTTTAAAGGGTTTGCAGAAATTTTTAAAAACGCTTTCAAAGGATTTGATGAAGACAGGATCATGAAGCTGAGTGGATCACTGGCCTATTACACGGTTTTTTCAATGGGGCCTTTATTGATCGTCATCATATCATTGTGTGGTTTGTTTTTAGCCCGGGAAGCGGTGGAAGGAAAAATTTACAGCCAGTTGGCTGGTTTTGTGGGGCACGATACTGCTATGCAGTTGCAACAAATGATTAAAAACGCTTCTCTGGCCGGTAAAAGTAAATTGGCAGCAATTGTTGGCGGTCTCACATTATTGATTGGTTCCACCACTGTGTTTGCAGAAATCCAGGATTCCATCAATGGGATTTGGGGATTAAAGCCAAAACCTAAAAGAGGTTGGGTGAAGTTTTTGCAAAACAGGTTTTTATCTTTTTCGGTAATTGTTGGTCTGGGCTTTTTACTGCTGGTATCATTGGGTATTAGTTCTGTCATTGATATTTTTAGCGGATACCTAAGCAGTCGCTTTCCCGATATTACGCTGGTGTTTTTTTATGTACTCAACGTGTTCATTACGCTGGCTATCACCACCTTGATTTTCGGCGTTATATTTAAAGTGCTTCCGGATGCAACCATTCGGTGGAAAGATGTGAATGTCGGTGCGCTGGCTACCGCCTTGTTGTTTATGCTGGGTAAATTTGGTATTTCATTTTATATCAGCAAAAGCAATGTGGGCAGCACTTACGGAGCAGCAGGCTCACTGGTGGTTTTATTAATTTGGGTTTATTATTCATCCCTGATTTTATATTTTGGTGCCGAATTTACAAAGGCGTATGCTGTTAAATTTGGAGCCGCTATTCTTCCAAATGAATATGCCGTTACAACCAAAACGATTGAGGTAGAAACCGGGCATACTTCTGTTCAAACAAAAGAGAAAGCAGCAATAGAAGTAGTTGCGAAGTAATAAATTGTGCCTTGAGTAAATAGTGTAAATTGGCAATTTCTAAAAGTTGCATGATGCTTTTTTAGCGCAGCGGAAATCTTTAATCAATTGAGCGTTTCGGCAAAGTCAATCTCAATAATTTATTTGCCAATCAGTTGAAAAAACTGTTGTTTGTAGGTGTCGGAAACGGGTATCACTTCATTTTGAATAAAGATGCGGTCCTTTTCTACTGCATCAATTTTATCAATGGCAACCATATATGATTTGTGTACCCTGCATAAAATCGTCGCCGGGATTTCTTTTTCAAATTCGTTAAAAGTTTGCAACGTCATAATCTTTCTTTGCCTGGTATGTATCTTGCGATAATCACGCATGCCTTCAATATACAACACTTCGCTGAAAAATATTTTCTCAAAACGGCTTTCAGTTTTCACAAAAAAGAAAGTCTTGGGAGTTGCAGTTTCTTTGACCTTTAATGACTGCTGAACTTTATCAACGGCTTGTAAAAAGCGGTCAAAACCAAAGGGCTTCAGCAGGTAATCGGTTACGTTTAATTCATAACCTTTTAGCGCATAATCGGGATAGGCTGTTGTAATAATTACGGCACTGTTTGTTTTAACCAATTCCAATAACTGTATGCCGGAAAGCTCGCCCAGGTTGATGTCCAGGAAAATAAGGCCGATGGTATTGGTTTGCAGAAAGGTGAACGCATCCAATGCATTTTCAAATGTGGCAATTAGGTTTAGCGCTGGTAATTTATTGATATATCCCACTGTGCGTTCCATCGCCAATGGTTCATCTTCTACTACAATACAATTAACAGGCATTGGCAAAAATGGTTAAGTGAACTTTAAAAATATTGTTTTCATTGCTAACCAACAACTGGTGTTTTCCGGGGTAGAGTAACTGAAGTCTTTTTTTAATTAAATCATTGCCTAGTCCACCTTCATCATTATTGTCGGCGGGCAGGTCTCCAAAATGATTGTCACAAAAAAACTCAAGCGACTGTTCATTGGTGATTAACTTTATTACAATGGCGGCATCCGTTTTTTTATTGACTGAATGTTTAAAGGCATTTTCAATAAACGGAATAAATAACATCGGCGCAATCATCCACTTACTGCTGTTTCCTTCGGTTGAGTATTGTATAAAATTCTGATTGGAAGTTCTGATCTTTTGAAGGTCGATGTATTTTTCGATGTAGGTAATTTCTTTTTGCAACGGTATCAATTCGGTTTTGGTTTCATACAGCATAAACCGCATAATATGTGATAACTTATTAAGATAGGCAGAGGCTTTGCCAGCATCTTTTTCAATCAACACATCAATGTTATTGATGGTATTAAATAAAAAATGCGGGCTTAACTGTGATTTTACCAATGCAAGTTCTGTTTCGAAATTTTTTTGCTGCATTGCTTCCTTCACTTTAATATCTCCATACCAACTTATGAACCCCTTCATCACAAGGGCAATGATGCCATGTATGAGGGCCAGTACCGTCATAAATAAGCCAATAAAAAATGGGGCATTTGTTTCACTGGATGTAAATATATTGTGGTTGCCGGCAATGGCTGTACATACAAGGCCCATTAGTCCGGCAATCAAGCTGGTAATAATGGCGGCAATGCAAAGTGCAACGATTCTTTTTTTAGCAAGGTAGCGGTCAAACAAAACGCTGTAGAAAGAATAAAATCCGATCACACCGGGAACAACGGTAAGTGCGCTCATGATTTTAAGCATACCAAATATTCTTAGCTGTCCTTGCGAAACAGTCTTGATATTACCCGCTTCGATAAACAACATAAATAGCAAAATCAGTAGTAGATAAAGTATCCAATATCCAATGTGGAGTAGTATTACAAAAGGTTTTTTCAAATGATGTAAGTGTGTTTTTTGCGTTTGAACAGCTTGTTCCCGTTGTCGGCCAATTTTAAGTTAAGCGTGAATGGATAGATTTGATTGCCCATGGTGAATGGGTAATGTTTCACCATTGACCATTCACGTTTAATCCAACACTAAGTTCCCGTAAAGTAAAATATTATCCCTTTTCTTTTTTTGAAATATACAACCAAAAGCCAAGTATTGTAAAAAATATAAAATAGCCCAGCGACCAGCTCAACAGGTTGTGTGCAGGAATGGTGTTACTATTTTTTTGTAAAAAATATAGTGCTGTGTAGGCCGATGGTAAAGTGTAAGCATATTGCCAGGAAATGGCGATCAGGCCACCTACCACTAAGGCTAGTCCTACACCCAGTGGAATTAAAAAGTTTTTAAATTGCAGGCTTAGCAGGTATTGTAAAGCCACCATTGGCAGGCATAAAACAAAGTAGGTGGCATTTTCCAATAATATATAGCCGGCATCAACCGGATAGTTTGGAAAAGGTATTTTACTGACCAGCAATGAAGGTATCAGCGCACTTAAAAAGATGCCAATATTGAAAAGAACAAATAGTTCTGATAACATCACAATCAGCAGGGCCAGTTTAGAAAAGTAGATACTGATAAATGGTTGTGGTGTTGTGTGCAATTGTTTCCAGCCGTTGTTTTTCCATTCAAGTTGAGTGATGAGGCTAACAGCCAATACAATACCCATTGGCAATAAAATAAAGGCCATCATCTGCCACGACTTTTGAAACAGTACTTGCCAGAAATGGGTTGAACCATGCATTGCCAGTAATTGTTTTGGGTAAACCAGAAATACCAGTATTGATAAAATTGGTACAAAGAATCCACCAATTAGTATTAGCCAATCAGCAAAGCTTTTACGTTTTTTAATCCACTCGGCTGAAAAATTATTGATGAAAGAATTGTTCATATTGTTATTGATTGATTAGTTCGATGAAGATTGTTTCCAGGTCTTTTTTAACGGTACTCATTTCATACACATCTATTCCATTTTGAACCAGTAAACGGTTAAAGGCTGCTATGTTTTCGGGAGGTGGGAGCGGAAGTGTTATCCGTTCTTTGTAAACCTTCCCATTCATTTCCAGCGACTGGGCAAGTGAATTAGCCCGTTCATTGTTATTGGTAGATAATACCAGTCGGGATGATTGATATTGTTTGTTGATGAGGTCTTTTAATTTTCCCTGAAATACCATGTTGCCTTTGCTAATGATACCAACATGCGTGACAAGTTTTTCAATCTCTGCCAATAAATGACTGGAAATGATCACACTGATCCCTTCTTCTTCATTTAGTTTTTTGAGCAGGTCACGCATTTCAATGATACCGTTAGGGTCAAGCCCGTTGGTAGGCTCATCCAAAATGAGTAGCCGGGGTTGGTGCAGCAAGGCAACTGCAATGCTGAGTCTTTGTTTCATACCCAATGAGAACTGGCTTACTTTTTTATTGGCGGTATCGGGTAGTCCAACACTTTGCAATACATAATCAATCCTTTCTTTTTTACATTGATAAATGCGTTGCATTATCTGAAGGTTTTCCTTTGCAGTCAAGTGGCCGTATAATGACGGAGTTTCAATTAAAGAACCAATTTTGGCAAGGATCGCCAGGCGGTGTTGTTGAAAGGGCTGATCAAAAAATAATACTTCGCCCTGTTGTTTTTGAATGAGGCCCATCAAAAGTCTTAAAGAGGTGGTTTTACCGGCACCATTGGGCCCCAAAAAGCCATAGATAGATCCGGTGGGTACCTGAAGACAAATATCATTGAGCACTTTTGACTGGGCTGAAAACCGGTGATTTAAGTGAATCGTTTCTACGCAGTACATGTTCTTTTTTTATTGATTTGATCGGTCAAAGAAAGAATATACCGGTGGTTAATTGATTGGCCGTTCTGCAAAAGGGGCGATTCGTCCTGCAAAAGGGGAGAAGGAAAATAGCAGGGATTCAGTATGAATGAAATTGGGGATTGTCTTCACTTGGGTTAGCTACAAAAAAATAGCCCTTCCGTAGAAACGGAAGGACTTTATTTCTACTTTGACAAGTCAAAAAAGTATTTGTTAGGATTGCTTAAATTTCTGAAATTATGGTTATGTAAATATCACGTACAAATATAGACCATGAGCGAACACCAACGTTACCAGCCGAAGAACCTCGGTTTAAAAAATATGCGGAATCTTTGATAGCTGTTTTTAAAGCTGGAACTCATAATAAGTTGCCACATGCTTCTCAATATTTAAAAGGGCTGTTCCAGGGCCAGAAACGTAATATTGAATGTATGGTAGAGCGTGTTGTTGACAGTGATTATTATCAAATACAACATTTTATCAGCGAATCGCCGTGAGATGCCAGATCAGGCTTTGACAGAGTAGCACTGGATACCAGTCGACTATTTGCAGCACATAATCGTGTAGGGTTGCTGATAGATAAAAGTGTCCACCGTAAGAAAGGAAAACAATCCGTAGGCGTTGGTCGTCAGTATTGCGGTACAATTGGTAAGGTAGATAATTGTCAGGTTGCAGGGTATACGGCATTAAGTATAGAAAAATATTACGGTCTAATTGATACTGCGCTATACCTTCCTGAAGACTGGACATCCAATGAGGCGAGGTGCAAAAAAGCTGGCATACGTCCCATGCCAGTTGGAGTAGAACGGGTTTGTAAAAGCAAGGTGGAACTGGCATTGGATATCATTAAACGTCAAAAGGAGCTTGGTACGTGGTTTCATTATGTGGGCGCAGATGGCCTGTATGGAAACAGTTACCATTTTCAGCGGGAAATCGATAAGCCGGAAATACTTTTTGTACTTGACATCCATAGTGATCAATACATATATACCGAACCGCCTGTGATAGCAATACCTGATAAAACCGCCGCCGCAGGCCGTAAACCAAGTCGTTACAAAGCCACTGGCAATCCCATTGAAGTGAGAGAATGGGCAAAGAAGATAGCAGCAGAAGATTTGGAAAAAATATGTTTGCGCAAAACGGGCAAAGGTGATTTAAACTGTTTGGGCTATACACAAAAAGTATATTTATGGGATGGGGAGTCATCAGATTATATGGAACGAATACTGTTACTCAGGATAACAGAAAGCAAAGACGGAAGCAGGGAATATAAATATGCTATCAGCAATGCCTGGGAAGGAGAATGCACCACTGAAGAACTTGTCAGAATGCAATCGCAACGATACTTTGTAGAGCGATGATTTTCAGGAAGCCAAGCAGGAAGCAGGCATGAGCCAATACCAGGTAAGGGGCTGGCTGGCATGGCACCATCACATGGTAATGGTTATGTTTGCCATGCACTTTATCCTAAGCGAAAAAATGTTATTAAAGGATAGCCTGCCAATGTTAAGCGCTTACGACTTAAGGCAAATCTTGCTGAATATTTATGCCAAAAAAGGAATAACCGAACAAGAAATAATGGAACAAATACACAAAAGACATGGACAGAGAAGAATTCAAAAGAGCCGAAAAGATTCAACCTGACTTGTCAAAGTAGAATTAGAGTCTTTGTAAAGGTTGGCAACCCTATGGTAGGGTGTGCCCAAGCTTGTTGAAAAAATTCAAGCTGTCAGATTAAAATCTGTCGGTTGCAGCAGTCTGCTTCAGGGTTGCCAACCTTCATAATACTGTTCAACTCATTAGAGTCTTTGCAAAGGTTGGCAACCTTATGGAAGGGTGTTCCCAAGCTTGTTGAAAAAATTCAAGCTGTCAGATTAAAATCTGTCTGTTGCAGCATTCTGCTGCAGGGTTACCAACCTTCCTAGTACTGCTCAACTTTTAGAGTCTTTGCAAAGGTTGGCAACCCTATGGTAGGGTGTTCCCACGCTTGTTGAAGAAATCCAAACTGTTAGATTAAAATCTGTCGGTTGCAGCAGTCTGCTTCAGGGTTGCCAACCT
>Ga0209181_10004886_pt1 | contig 19625 bp, 20 predicted proteins | sample MAT05_FD_187208 | JGI IMG/M metagenome (GOLD analysis project Ga0209181, IMG submission 187208) | Freshwater microbial communities from Lake Fryxell liftoff mats and glacier meltwater in Antarctica - MAT-05 (SPAdes) (version 2) | ecosystem: Environmental > Aquatic > Freshwater > Ice > Liftoff... | reverse complement strand
CACGGTCGTTGTCGAAGCCAACCTGTCGAGTGGCGCTCTGATCACCGCCAAATTCGCCAATGATTATGGCCGTCAGGTCTTCGCGGTTCCGGGCCGGATTGATTCCCCCCGCAGCAAAGGCTGCCATGAACTGATCCGGCAGGGCGCGCGGCTCTGCGAAAGCGCGGAGGACATTCTGAGCGAATTCGAGTATCTCTTCCCCGCCAAGAACAGATCGCCCTCCCCTGCGGAGACAGGATCGCTCCCCACCTTGCACCTTTCAGACCGCGAGCAGACCGTGCTCTCGCTGCTCGATGGCGGTGAACGCGGGATCGACGACATCATACGACTAAGTCACCTTCCAGCCTCGGCAGTTTCCGTGACACTGCTCGGCCTCGAGATGAAACGCCTCGTCCTCCAACACCCCGGGAAACGGTTCTCCAAGAACCTCCGGGTCATGGGCTGAAAGCCGGGCAGCGCCCGCCTCAGAGCAGGTTAGCCGCAAGCTCCGCGAGTTCCGATCGTTCACCCTTCTCCATCTGAACGTGAGCCGTCAGGGGCTGCCCTCGCAACCGGTCGATGAGGTAGACGAACCCGTTCGAACTCGAATCCACATAGGGATTATCGATCTGCCACGGATCGCCCGTGAAAACGATCTTCGTGCCCTGACCCACCCGGGTGACGATCGTCTTCACCTCCAACGGCGTTAGGTTTTGCGCCTCATCGATGATCATGAACTGATGCGGGATGCTCCGGCCACGAATGTAGCTGAGGGCTTCAACGACGATGTTCCCATTCCGCATCAGGTCCGCTGAACGTCGACTCTCCTGCCCCATGTTCAGGTCGCTCAGGAGTTCGAGGGCGTCATGGATCGGTTGCATCCAGGGACCCAGCTTCTCTTCCAGCGTACCAGGCAGAAACCCAATCTCCTTGCCCATGGACACCGTGGGACGCGCCACCAATACCCGACGGAACTCACGGTCCACCACCGTCTTTCGCAGGCCCGCCGCCAACGCTATGAGCGTCTTTCCGGTTCCCGCCTTGCCCATGAGCGTCACCAGCTTGATGCGATCGTCAAGCAACGCATCCAGGGCGAAGTGTTGTTCCCGATTGCGCGGCTTGATCCCCCAAACTCCATCCCTGGAATCCAGAATCGGGACCAGTCGTGATCCAGCGAGGTCAACCTTGGTCAACAGACTCCTCTTCGGGTTCGCCTCATCCACCAACACGACATACTCATTAGGCCGGTATCCGGTGCCTTCCGGCAGCGGCAACTCCTGGTCCGATTTGAACTTCGCGAGCAGGGTCGGCGTCGCCTGCTTCTCGATGATGCCGCTGTAGAGCTCCGAAAGCTGGACCCGGTCCGTCTCGTAGTCTTCCGCCGGCAACCCCACCGCGTCCGCCTTCAGACGAAGATTGATGTCCTTGGTGACCACCACCAACGGAAGACCTGGTTCCGATTCACGGACGTTCAGGGCACGGGCCAGAATCAGATTGTCGGCACTGCGTGAGAGCCCGTTCACCCCGGTCGGCGTTCCCGTTAACGCCTTGTTCTCGAAAACGATCCGGAAAAGCCCACCCCCTGGCAGCTGAACCCCATCACTCAGGGGGCCGCGTGCCCTCCAACCATCCAGCATCCGGGACACCGTCCGTGCATTCCGGCCCAACTCGGTGGACTCGCGCTTGAATCGGTCGATCTCCTCGATGACCTCGATCGGAATCAGAACATTGTTGTCCTGAAAGCTGACCAGACAGTTGGGATCATGGAGCAAGACATTGGTGTCCAGGAGAAAGTTCTTTTTCACGCGCGATAAGGCAGACGGAGCCGGCCCATTCGGTCCATCCAGCCGCTCAATTGCGGCCGGGATACCGGAATCGAATAGTGCCCGGAATACAGAAAATTGGAGATCATGCCACGCAGGCAGAAATCGACAAAGAGCGGTCGATCGGTGAGCAGAAACGGGCGGGTCGCCAGCATTTCCTCGGGGATCTGGAGCAACCGCTCCAACGAACCGAGCAACTGCGCTTCCTGCTCTTTCCACGCTTCCAGGCAACCCCGACCAAAACGCCGCTCCTTGTGTCGCACAAACCCGCAGTGCTCCTTCTTTGGAACGAATTCCCGCCAATGAATGTCGTTCAGGCGAAAGGTCACGTCTTCGACATCATTCTCGAAGTACCGCCACACCAGAGGCTGAACCCCTTCCCATTCGCGCGGAAACAACCCCAGCCCGAATCGTTCGTCAACGTACTTGGCCAGCACCTGCGAATCCGGCCCTGTTTCGAACAGCACATTCCGTCCATCCTTGAGAACAGGCACCTGATAGTAGCGCTCCTTCGTCATCCGCCAGAGGATCGAACGGTCGGTCAACGGAATGTCGACCGACTGAAACGGCCTTCCGCTCGCGTCCAGAATTCCACGCAAGACCAGGCAGTACGGGCTCCAGTCGAACTGGTAAAGACGGATCATATCCACGCCGCGAAATCCGATGGTCCAAAACGCTTTCACCGTTTCCCTGACCCGTCGGGCGCGCAGTGCCGCGAACCTAGAAGTGCTCCCAGACACGCCTCAAGCCTAAACCCCGTGAGAACTGGATCTCCGGGCCGAGTGGGACCAAACCGCCTCGAAATCGGCTCCCATTCGTGCCGAAATCGTCATCCCCCGATTCGCCTGCCCCCACCTCCTTCCCGGCGACGTCGATGGACCCCATTGTCTCGTAGCAACCGGGCGAACTCCCGCAATACGCCCGGGCGAACCGTGGAAAACGCCGATGGAATCAGGGGAATCTCAAGAATCCTCCACCCCAGACGCTGCGCGAGCAGCAGAAGCTCCATTTCGAACAAATCCCGCGTGCTGCGCACATGCGGCACGAGCCCTCGAACCGCGGGTGCCGTCAGCGCGACAACTCCCGACCGATGATCGTGGAGCCTCGATCCAGTCGCCCACCGCGTCATGGCTTCCGCAAGCCAACCGCGCCCCTGAAGCATCCATTCCCGAAATCCGGACGGTGGTGCCGCCACACGAGCCCCCACCACCAAATCCGCTTCCCCCTCTCTCAATGGCCGCAACAGCGTTCGCAGCCGCGCGACGTTCGTTCGCAATCCGGAATCCACACACGCCAGGACTTCCGAGCCGCTGGACATCCAGATGTCCTTCACGGCCCGGCCCCGCCCGGGTCGGGTCGCCCGAATGACCCGAAGCCCCTGGGCCAGCCGACAACCGGTGGCCGCATCCCACTTCGCTTCCGACACCCAACCGCCCTGCACGAACGCCACATCCCAATCCCAATCGGTGGATTCACCAAATCCTGCCAGCCAACGGTTGCATCGCGACGCGACGGGTACGTCGACACCAAAAAGGGGCACTGCCACGGTCACGCGCACGGCCATTCCTCATCGGAGAAGTTGCTGTGGCGCCATCCGGGGGCGGAAACCCTCCACTGGCTTCCGCCCCCGGCGCCCCGGCTACCCCACCTCCATGGGGAGAATCGCTCATTCGCTGCCGCCTTCACCGCCGTAGCCATCCTGAGCGGTAAACGCGAGGAGCCACAAAATTCTTACAGGAAATCCGCAAGAAACTCCGAAGCATGCCGGACCATGAATCCCCCGACCGCCAACGAAGCCACAACCTCGGGTCGACTGGGGTGAGGCAAATCCCGCACTTCCGCCCGCCTAGCTCCCCGCCCAGGCCGCCTCGTAAAGCCCCGCAAAATCCGACGCCTGAATGGGGATTGGATTAAAGTTGGCCGTCCACTGGCCTGCGGCATCGCGCGCCAGGGCGGGGACCTGCCCGAGGTCTACATCGAGCGCCTTCAAAGTCCGCGGCATCGCAGCGGCGTCCAACAACTCTTCAAGTCGCCTGACGAGAGCTTCCACCGCGTGGTCAGGAGGTGCGCCAATCTCGCCCAAACCTGCCGCTGTCGCCAACTCGGCATAAACGCCGCGAACCATGGGATCCGCAGCGTTGAAACGCACGACATGCGGCAGCATGAGCCCAACCGCCACTCCGTGAATAACCCCGAAGTGCGCCGTCAATGGGTTGGCAGCGGAGTGCGCGGCGCCGAGCATGCTTTGTTCGATGGCCATTCCGGCCAAAGCGGCACCCAGCAGCATCCGCCCGCGTGCCTCCAGATGCTCTGGATTCTGGAGGACCAACGGCAGGCTTGGCACAAGCAACCCGAAGGCTTCCCGCGAGTACATCGAGGAGATCGGATTCCGCTTGGCAGAAACCGCTGTTTCCACAGCGTGCGCCACCGCATCGATCCCCGTGCAGGCGGTCACCCCGGCAGGCTGTGACACGGTAAGTTCGGGATCCAGAAGGGCCACATACGCCGCGGCCTTCGGATCCAGGCACGCCATTTTTTGATGCGTCGTTGCATCTGAAATCAACGCCGCTGATTGGCACTCGCTTCCGGTACCCGCCGTTGTGGGAATTGCCACAAACGGAAGCATCGCCTGGGTAGCCTTGCCGACACCCCAGTAGTCCTGCATCCGGCCCCCATTGGTAAGGAGGAAATTACATCCCTTCGCGGTATCCATCGAGCTACCACCCCCCAACCCCACGATGACGTCAGGTCGGAACTGGCGGGCGATCGCCAGACAGTCATCGACACAGGCGGTGTCCGGATTCTCACGCACGCCGGAAAAAACCGCGGATTCCCGTCGGTCACCACCCAGCGCTCGATGTACCCGTTCCGCATGTCCCGCCCGCACGATTCCCGGGTCGGTCACGAGGAGAACGCGGCGGCAGGAAATTCCGTCGAGAATAGCCCCCAGCCGGTGGACTGCACCGTTTCCAAAGACAAGCCGGGTCCTTGGCGTGATGTCGAACGAGGCAAGCATCCAATCGGAAGGCAGACGCCCCACGGGAGAGGACGAGATCATCAAATCATTCGCGCCCATGAATATCTTCGTGTCTGCTGGATTCTTCGCTCCGCGACCGGTTCAAGCCGCGCGCGACGCAACGTGTCATGGATTCTGCGCCGCGCCAGTGCGGTCGGGCTTGGGCCAGCCAAGCCGGCGGACCCACGGTGAAACTAACCGAGGATGCGCCGCCCCTCGTCGAGGAAGATGCCCTTGAAATTCATCTCAAGCGCCTGCGCGTTGGAGGCCTTATGGAGGGCCTCCTTTTCGGTGATGCGTCGTGCCTTCACCAACTCAAAGAGCGCCTGATTAAAGGTTTGCATTCCGTCGTCGGTCCCCATCTCGATCGCGGCAGCCAGCTTGTCGAGTCGGTTTTCCTCGATGAGCTTTCGCACCGTGCTGTTGCTGATCAGCACCTCGAGAGCCACCGTCACGCCCCCTTCGATCGTCTGTACCATGCGCTGGCAGAGGACCGCTTGCAGCGTTCCAGCCAATTGCCGCCGGACCTGCTCCCGCTCATCGGCCTTAAAGAAATCCAGAATGCGAATCACCGACTGCGCCGCCGTCGTGGTGTGCAGGGTCGAGAGTACCAAGTGCCCCGTATCCGCTGCCCCAATCGCCGCCTGGAAGCTGATCGAATCCCGCATCTCACCAATCATGATGATGTCGGGATCCTGCCGAAGGACGTACTTCAGACCGAGTGGATAGGAGGGAGTATCCAAGCCGATCTCGCGCTGTTCGATCACGGACTGGTCATCTTCAAAAACATACTCGATCGGATCTTCCAGGGTGATGACATGTTTCCGGCTGGTCCGGTTGATATGCTGCATCATCGCGGCAAGCGTCGTGGATTTGCCGCTGCCTGTCGCTCCCGCCACCAGCACGATGCCCCGCGGCGACTCTGCAATCTTCCTGACGATTGGAAGCAATCCCAATTGCTCGAACTCCGGGATCTGAGCCTTCACGTACCGCATCGCCAGACAAAACGCGCCGCGTTGCTGGAACACATTCGTTCGAAACCGGCCCACTCCGGGAACGTGGTACGAAAAATCGACTTCCCGATTCTCGTCGAGCTGCGTCTTGCCATGGCGAGGCACCATTTGGTCCACGACCTTGTTGACCCACTCTTCGGTCGGAAGCGGACACTCGATGGGCACCAACTGCCGGTTGATGCGGAAAATGACTGCGGTTCCGGCCTTGATGTGGACGTCCGACGCTCCGCCATCGATGGCGGTCTTGAGGATCTTATGAAAGAGTTCCATGAAAAGGCTTCGCCCAGCAGCTCACTCCCGGTCAGCAGTCAACGGCTCAACCCAAGTGGGACAAGGCGAGCGACTCCAACCGCTGCTGCGTCTGCGGCGTCAGGCCCAGGAAAAGCAACGAGATCTGATAACCCGCGTGGCGGTTTCCGTCGCATGCCACGACAACACCGCTGCATGTGACGCGGCGTTTCTCGGAGGGCGACTCGATTGAAAGGTTTATCTCCGTCCAAGGTGCCAGCGGACGAGACGAGAGGAACTCGATCCCGTTCTTGCGGATGGTAACTGCTCCCGCTGGAAGACTTAGGGTGGAGACCGCCTGATTCGATTCTGCGGCGGACGAGGAAGTTTTTCGGTCAAGGCGGCCTGCGCTCATATCGAGCACCCACAGTATCACGCCGCCCCTGAGCGTCAACGAATGGCTCGGTCGGACGCCCCCTCCCCACCCCGCTACTACGCCTACCACTGGATGACTGCCGATCCCCAGGTCAAGCCCGCCCCAAAAACCAAAAGAAGCAACAAATCACCGGTCTTGACCCGCCCGCTTCGGACCACCTCGTCCAGGGCAATCGCTACAGATGCAGCCGAGGTGTTTCCGTACCGATCCAGATTCACGAAGACACGGTCGGGCGGCGCATCCAAACGCTCCGCCACCGCTTCGATGATCCGTCGGTTGGCCTGATGCGGAATAATGCACTGGATCTGATCGATCCGCAGGTCACACCGCTGAAGGGCCTCGTTCGCCGCGGTGCACATGGCCAGCACCGCGTTCTTGAACGTCTCGCGGCCGTCCATGCGCAAAAAATGCAGGCGCGACGCCACCGAGTCCGAACTGGCAGGGATGCGACTTCCACCCCCCGGCATGGACAGAATCCCCGCCTTGCTTCCGTCGGCGCCCATGCAAGCGGTCAGCAACCCGTGCGATCTCGGGCGACTTTGTAGCACGACCGCGCCGGCCCCATCCCCGAACAGCACGCAGGTATTCCGATCCGTCCAGTCAATGATTGAGGACAGCTTCTCCGCTCCGATCACCAGCACCGTGTCGTAGGTGTGCGACATGATGAATTGCTGGCCAACTTCCAGGGCGTAGATGAATCCCGAACACGCCGCCTCGAGATCGAACGCAGCCGCTTTCCGCGCCCCGATGCGTTCCTGGACCAGACAAGCCACCGAGGGAAACAGCATGTCCGGGGTGATCGTCGCGACGATGATCAGGTCCACTTGATCCGCCGTGACATTCGCGAACTCCAACGCCCGCAGCGCCGCCTTGGCGGCAAGATCCGATGTGGCCTCGTCCGCCGCCGCAATCCGTCGTTCCCGAATTCCCGTTCGCGTGGTGATCCATTCGTCGGTGGTATCAACCATTCGGGAGAGGTCCGCATTGTTCAGGATTCGCGACGGGACGTAGGAACCCACACCGGTAACCGAACATGTACGCGATTTGAACCCGTGACGGGCGCGGGGATTCCGGAAAGGAACAGGCGGAAGATCTGTCATGCCATGGCGGGGGAACTCGGTTCGCCACTCAAGCCGAGCCGGACGTGCGCGGCCTCAACCATGTCGGCGATCCTGTCGTTTATATGATGCTGGTGGGCCTCGGTGGCCAAACGGATTCCATTGCGAATCGCCCGGTCCGTCGCAGAAGCATGCGACTTGAAGACCAGCCCGTTCAATCCCAGCAACGGAGCGCTCCCGTACATGTCGGGATCCATCCGACTCCGTATGCTCTGGAAGGCCCCCCGAGCGAGCCACGCACCGAACTGTCGCCAGGGCGATGCCGTCAATTCCCGCTTCAGCAGTCGAAACATGCCTTTGGCAAGGCTCTCGGCGGTCTTGAGCGTGATGTTTCCCACAAATCCGTCACACACCACCACATCCACCCGGCCGGCAAACAAATCGTGCCCTTCGACATTCCCCACGAAATTCAAATCGAGGAGTTTGCACATCTGGTACGCCTCCTGCGTCAACTCATTCCCCTTCGATTCCTCAGTGCCATTGCACAGCAGCCCCACGCGCGGCCTCGAATACCCCAGTACCTCCGAGGAATAGAGAGACCCCATGATGGCGTAGTGAACCAGATGGATCGGCTTAGATTCCACATTGGCGCCGGCATCCAGAAGCACGAACTCGTTCTCCGGTGTCGGAATCACCGTGGCGATCGCCGGTCGATCTATGCCCCTCAAGCGCCTCAGCTTGATGGTCGAGGCCGCCAAAAGCCCCCCCGTGTTGCCGCACGACAGGATCGCGTCCGCCTCATGGGACGCGACCAGGTCGATCGCCCTCGCCATCGAAGAATCCTTCTTCCGGCGAAGAACGTCCATCGGCCCATCCTCCATCGTCACCACATCCGACGCGTGCACCACACGCACGCGGGAGTTGGCCGATGACGACTCGACGAGTGGACGGATGGAATCCTCTTTCCCAACCAAGATGAGCTCCCGAATGGCTTCCGCCATCTCGAGAGCCTGCAGGGCCCCCCGCACAACCACAGCCGGACCGTGATCGCCGCCCATCACGTCCACCGCTAGGCGCATGGATAGAAAAAGGGCGCGGACCTGCCTTCAGGCACCGCGCCCCCTTGAAGACGAAGGTTCAGGAGAAAGATTGAACGACGACAACCTGGCGACCTTTGTAATGCCCACACGCCGGGCAAACCCTGTGCGGAATAAAGGGCGCGCTGCACTGGGGGCAGGTGTTCAACTGCGGCAGTTTAAGAACGCTGTTGTAGGCCCGCCGCATCCGCTGGCGGCTTCGGGACGGTTTACGCTTGGGAACTCCCATAAAATCAATCCAGCTTCAGTTTATCGAGAACGCTCCACGCAGAAGAAACTCCTCGAGCTTCGTCCGACGCCGGGCTCTGTAAACCCGGTTCCTGCGGATGCCGGGCGATTCCCGGACATTCCGGCCTGCACAATGGGTGCTGCGGAAGCGCGAGCAAGCTATCTTCCCGAATATGGGGCGTCAAGTCCACCGACTCGTCCACCAAGGTCACCGCGTCCTCGCCCTCCAACGCCAGCAAACAGGTCCAAGACTCAAGTAGAAGCGGGTACTCAAACGGCTCCAGGCACCGCACACATTGGCAGTCCAAAACCGTCTCAACACCGCCCTCCACAAACACTTCCTTCTCCATCAACTCAGCCCGGAGATCATAATACAGGGACTGCCGGGCCTTGATGCACGGGTCCTGAATCTCCCAGTGCATTTCTTCCGGCGGCACTTCTCCTTGGATGTGCACATCCCCCTTATGCAGGGCGGCGACTGAAACAAGGATTGACATGAGCTTCAGATTGGATTGGCAGCCAGGCGTTTATGCAACGCCGCCAGAACCGGCGGCGGAACAAACTCCCCCACATCCCCTCCCAACGACGCAATCTCCTTCACCAACCGGGAGCTCAAAAACGTGTAGCACTCGCGCGGCATCATGAAGATGGTCTCCACGTGCTCGTTGAGCTTCCGATTCATGAGCGCCAACTGGAACTCGAATTCAAAGTCGGAGACCGCTCGCAAACCACGAACCACCGCGTGAGCTCCCCTCTGTCCCACGTAAGTCACCAACAATCCCGAAAATGTGTCGGCTTCCACGTTCGGGAGGTGCGCTGCGGCCAACCGCACCATGTCCAATCGCTCAGCCAGACCGAACAAGGGCCCCTTGGGCTGATTTGCCGCCACCGCCACGATGACCCTATCGAAGAGTCGGGCAGCTCGTTGGATGACATCCAAGTGTCCGTTGGTGATGGGGTCAAAGCTCCCCGGGCAAATCGCAATCCGCATGGCTTTTCCCTTCGGGAGACGGTTTAAGGTCGATGACCCAAAAAACAAATCCCGGAGCCAGAGGCCCCGGGATTGGGTGAAAGGGACGTCCGGTTCAGTAAATCAATCCCTGAACGAAACTACTCTAGGACCGGCGCCGTGTCCTTCGGCTGCCTATTCGACACGAACGGAGCGGTCGGGAGGACAATCCGGTCGAAAACAGTGCGCTCGTCGAGCATTTTGCTCTGGAGCGGGGGAAGCGCGACGATTCCGGGAACTGAAGATGCCGAACCACCGACATCGCCCAAATCCGCATCCGTTGCCGGCGTCACGATGCCCGAGACCGGGGTGAACATTTCATTGGCATTCACCACCCGGGTGATCGTGGACCCGTCGTCACGGTAGGCAACCACAACCACCGAACCTTCGGCAACCACCAGGCGACCATCCGCTTGGAAGTCGTACCGTGTGCCGCGCACCGTCGCGACGGCCTTCGGGCTCTTCACCTCATACTTGGAGGCGGCCGAAAGCTTGTGAACGTTTCCAATAACACGGCCGGAGCGAAGATCAATCTGCGTGTTGATCACTGTCTCCACTCCCGTGTCCTCGTAAGTCAACGCGGACAAAGCCACCGTTGAATTCGGCATGATCCGCAGCTGCGATCCATTCCGACCTAGGTCCAGATCAGTCGCCGAGGAACTCGACGTGCGGATCCATGCGCCCTCATGCAGCGCTTCACCGCGGCGCAGGGCTTTCCATTGATTGCCGTCGACCGAGATCTCAGCAGACCCCTGAACGGCAAGAACCTTCGCGGTGCCCTTTTCCACCGCGGCATGCGCGACCGAAGCCAACGCAAACAATACGGCTCCGACACCCAACCGCGCCATCGTCCCACTCACCGTGCGAAAAGATTTCATAGCTGTGCTCGTAGATGTGCAATTCGTGAACCGATGTGGTGCAATCTAAAAACCCACCTGCTTCTGTCAATCCGATTGTTTGTTCTTACTTGGATTTCAACTGGATACCCCGAGCACCCCACGGGCGCCCTTCAGCCCCCTTGACCCCTCCCCAGACCGAATCCCGTTCCAAAAAACACCTGATATCGACGGTTTCGTGCCGTTCCCGGCCCCAATCGAATCAAAATCTCGCCACGTGATTCCCAGGTCCGGAAGTGTCGCGCAATCTCCTGAACCCGCGGCGCCGATGGGTCGCGCTCAATGATTAACGCATCCCAACCTTCCCGATCCTTCGGCCATCCCCAGATCCCGTATTGCGATTCGGGCCGCGCCGGATCTTCCCAGCAGTAGGTCCTCGGACGGTCCGGCAGGTAGAACGCCAAGGCGCTCGCCACGTACCGGTCACGGGGCGCCAGGAGAAAGGTTCGGTCGGGTCGTGGAAGTGATCCCCGCACTTGCGCCACCTGCACGGCCAAGTCACGCCAACCCCGAACCCGCGCTGTAGGATCGGACTTCCGTCCCGCCCAACGACTTCCCGGGAAGAAGAAGGGTACCGCCATCAGAAGCACTCCGAGAAAAGCCCCCAATCCCACTCCTCCTCGCAGCCACACCCGCCAACGCTCGCCTCCCGCGAGGACCCAAACCCGTCCGGACAAAAGAACCGCCGCGGCCGGGTAGAAGACCAGCGGCCAGTTCTGCTCAACCCGCTGGTGGACTGACAACGCTCCATACGCTGCGAATCCCGGCACAAAAAACAGCACCAAGTACCTTTCCCGCGGCTCCAGGGACCGCCACCGCACCACCGCCTGGAATCCCGCCAACATCATCAACACCCACAGGATTCCCCCACCCAACCCGGCTTGTCCGCCCAGGAACTCCCCGATGAATTTAGCGCTGCGCCGCCAATGAAACGGAGCGTTTTGCAGTTCGTCTGCTGTATGGCGAAAGGTGATCCACTCGTTCTGCCAGTTCCAGAGGATTGGCGGGACGAGAAACAACAGGGACCCTGTCACCACGGCCAGGATCACCCCCCAACGCACCGGCTCGTCGGCCCGCCGTCCCACTGCGGCAAACACCAACCACACGAGCGGGAAGACCAACTGGATCTGCTTCGTGAGATACCCCAACCCCAGGCTCAGCGTCAGGGCGATGGGCCAACCGAAGTGCAGGTTGGGACCCGCGGTCCAGCAGCGCCATGCCAGCCACAAACTCGCGCTCCAAAACAGAAACAACGGGGCGTCGATGGTGAAAAACGAGTTCAACGCCGCGTTCGCAGGCACGGCCATTAACACCACGGCCGCCCAAAATCCGGCAACCGCCCCGTACAGGTCCCGCCCCAACAGAAACACAAACACCAGACCCACACTCGAAAGCACCACTGGAAAAACTTTGATTCCAAATTCCGAATTCCCGCCCAGCCATCCCGCCAATCCCATCAGCCAGCCGATCATCGGGGGTTTGCTGAAGTAGCCATAGTCCAGCCGACGCCCCCAATCCCAGTAATAGGACTCGTCCGGGGCGAGATCGAGGGGGAACAACGCCGCGTAGCAGAGCCGAATCCCTGCGACCACGCCCAACAAAACCCAGAAGCGGCGCATCCAACGTGCACTTTCATCGGTGAGAGTCGCGGCCTCGGCGCGAGGCACAGTCATGCTCATGCATGAGACTGCAACCGAGCCCGGGCCTGAGCCAAGTCCACGAAAGGTGCCACTCCCAATCGCCTGGGTTACGCGACCCGCTCCCGAGAGAGGTCCGTGTGATCCCAGAGCCATCCCAAGCACCGGATCGCTACCGCCGATTCCAACCCGAGCACGGCAGCCACCGCTCCCGAGGCCACCCCGAAGCCAAGCCATCCGCCCAGCACCCAACCCACCAGCAGATACACCACCACGCCCGCCACGGCCGCCGGAACCAGCGACACGAGCAACCCCAACATTTGACCCACATAAACGATCATCCGCTGGCCCAGCACCTCGAATCCCCCGCGTGCTTGCCCGGGTGAGATCAACACCCACGCCGGAAACAACAGCGCCGCACCGTTCTGGAGGCACAGATTCACCATGGAAACCGAGGGCCCAAGCATCGCCATCCCCACCAGGACGGTGCCTCGCTCCAACATCCCCACGTCACCCATGCCGGCGGGTGCCGGAAGAAAGGTCACCACCAACAACCCCAAGCCCCACTGAGTCGCCGTCAACACAAACCATGGCGCCATCAACTCCCCTAACACGACCTGCCAACCGGTCAGCGGCAGTGACTTCAGGACCTCCCACCCCGATCCCCCAAGCTCCCGGCGAAGATCAATCCGCGCACTCGACGGCCCAACCAACACCGAAAAAATCCAGAGCATCATCGCCACCGATCCCACGGTTGCCGACAACGCACTCCCGGGTAACCCAAAAGCCCCCAGTCCAGCCACCACGACCACCACCACCGGCGCGAGCACCGCCCAGGTCCGTCCTCGAAACCAGTCGCCCGCCGCTGCCAGGTTCTTCCAGGTCAACCCCATCCAAACCGGTCCCATCGGCGCCAGCCGCCACATCAAGGGCGCTCGGATGGGTCCCCGACCCGGGAGGGAAACCACCCCCCCAGATTTTGCCCGCGTCGCCGCCAACCGGGCCGCGTCCACGGACGCTTCCTCAAACGCCACCGTCGCCCGAATCACCCACAGGTAATGGGCCACCACCACCAAAAACACTGGCCCGACCAACCCCAGAAACTCACCCGGATCCCGGGTCGTCGCCATCCGAACTACCCATCGCAAAGGCGTCAGGAATTGCTGCATGGGTGCCGTCCGCGAGACCTCCACCCACCAAGCCATGATCGCTTCGAAATCGCCCACCTCCCCGGGCCATGCGGGTGCCTCCCGCCATCCCCATGCCAGCGCTCCCGCGACCGTCCCCCCCAGAACGACCGCCACGGCCAGCCGACGTTGCCAGTGCGAGACTCCCCGCTCCAAGAGCCAGGTCCGCACAAACGACGCGCCCAAGGAATGCAATTGAAGCAGCAGCAACCCCATCCACCACCCCAACACCGACATCCACGCCCCATCGCCGCGCAGCAATCGCCCAGAGAAGAGACTCACCATCAGCGAAGTGAACAACAACCCCGCCTGCCAACTGGCGAGCTTGTAGTGCAGCAATCCCATCCTGCTGACAGGTGCTGAAAACAGGAACTGAACCTCCGCCTCCGTGAAATCCAGGGCCGCCCGCCGGGAAGGCACGATCCAAAAGCCGGCCATCATCAGCAGCAACCCCCAGGCGCCAACCACTTCAAGCGCCGCGCCAAACTCCAGCGAGGCTCCGAAGGGTGTGGCGTCACCACGGGGTCCAAAACGTCCTCCGATCATGTTCCGGAAGAGGAACATCCAGAGGTAGAGGATCCCTACGATCCCGCCGACCAAATACTTCGGCTGTCGGAAGCGTTTCAGTCGCGTCCAGATTCGATTCTTCGCCGACCTCGCCCACAGGTACGTCAGCGCCTGAATCACGTGCACGGCCCGCTCCCTTCGCCTGATCCAGTCACTCGCAGGAAGATCTCCTCAAGACTCGCCTCGGGGTGTTCCGCGCGGAAACGGGTCAGGATTTCGCCCAGCGATCCCATGGTCACCAACTCGCCGCGGCGTAGAATCAACACATGGGAACAGACCTCCTCCAGCAAATGAAGCAGGTGCGAGCTGATGATCACCGCCGCCCCTTCATGGGCCCGCCGCAGAATGGAATCCTTCATCCGGCGGATTCCCAGCGGATCAAGCCCGGTCAGGGGTTCGTCAAAAATCAGGACGCGCGGTGAATGCAGCAATCCGCAGGCGATCGACAGCTTCTGACACATTCCGCGGGACAACTCGCCGGGAAGAGCATTCCGTTTCTCGTTCAACTCCAATTCCATCAGGAGGTCCGCCGCGCGCCCTTCAAACTCCCGTACCTGGTGAATTCTGGCAGAGAACACCAAGTGTTCCCAGACGGTCAGGTACTCGAACAGCCTCGGCTCGTCCGGCAGCCAGGCCAGCGTCCGCTTCGCCGCCACCGGGTCTTTTCCCAAGTCATGACCACACAATCGCACCACGCCATGGGTCGCCGGAATGATCCCGCTGAGGCAACGGAGCGTGGTCGTTTTTCCCGCTCCATTCGGACCCACCAATCCGAGGACTTCCCCGGGCCGAACGCCAAACGACAGGCCGTTCACCGCCAAAAACTGCCCATAGACTTTGGTGAGTCCTTCGACCTCGATCATGACGTGGAGGCGACCTTCACGGGCGAGTGTCCCTGGCGTCAAGCCGCAGCCCGCTTCTCCCGTTGGAGAGCCGTATCCCCGGAACATAGCCAAGTCGTCGGCGTCCGGCCCGCGCCCAAAGCCTCGCACCTCCGAACCGGTCCACAGTAGCGTCAGCCCATGCGACCGGCCCATCCGTGGCGCCTGGAACCAACGTTGCGATTTCTCGCCACGTTGCTCTTTGCGTTTGCGGCGTCGGCTTTCGCCATTCACGCATTGGCTCGCGTCTTCGGTTCGGACCCCGCCAACCCGCCGGCTCCACTGCTCGCGACCGCAACCGGCCTCTTCCATGCCGTCGGGATCACCGCCTTGGTTCCCTTTCTCCGTGCCCAAGACCTGGGCTGGCGTGACGGCTTCGGACTTGGAACCTTGCCATGGCACCGAACCTTGATCCTTGCGGTCGGATGGACGTTGCCGGCGCTCGCCGCCGCCTGGGGGGCCCATCATGTCAGCGTGACGCTACTTGAAGCGCTGGGGCAAGCGCCGGATGCCCAAGCCGCCGTGGACGCAGTCCGAAGTGCCTCCCGCCCCTGGGAACGCTGTTTGCTGCTCCTCTTCGCGGCGGGCACCGCGCCGATCTTCGAGGAACTGGTCTTTCGAGGGGTCTTCTGGCCGGCCCTCCGGGATCGGGGCTTCCGCGTGCTGGGTTGCCTCGTCGTCTCGTTCCTGTTCGCCCTGATCCACGCCAATCTGGCTGCCTTCCTCTCCTTGGGCCTGCTGGGAATCTTTTGGACGTGGTTGTATGAAAAAACCGGCGACATCTCCGCCCCCATCCTCAGTCACGCCCTCTTCAATGCCACCAACTTCCTCTGGATCGTCGCCTTGCCCCCAAGTCCCCCCGGCTCGCCCTAAATGAAAGAGTTCGATCTCATTGCCCGCCTCACCCGAAACCTCCCCACCCACGAGGGCGTCATCGCGGGACCGGGTGACGACTGCGCTTTGCTCGACCTCGGGGTCCCACGCCAGTGGGTCGTCTTCAAGACCGACGCCATCGTCGAAGGCATCCACTTCACCCCCGAAACCCCTGCCGAACGTGTCGGCCACAAAGCGATGGCCCGAGTTCTCAGCGACTTCGCCGCCGCCGCCGCCACACCCACCGCGGCCCTGATCACCCTCGCTCTCCCGCCCGGCCACAATCCCGACCGAATCGAGGCCCTATACCACGGTCTCTGCGAAACCGCTCGCCGCTGGAATGTCGCCATCGTCGGAGGCGAAACGACCACCAATCCAGAACGCGTCCTCGTTTCCATCGCCGCACTCGGGACCGTCGACAAAAGCCGATCCGTCCGTCGATCCGGCGCCCAACCGGGCGACGCTCTCTTCGTCTCCGGAGAACTCGGGGGATCCATCGCGGGCCATCACCTCGAATTCCAACCCCGGCTCGATGAGGCTCATTGGCTCACCGAACAGTTCTCCATCCATGCCATGATCGACCTCAGCGACGGTCTCGCCGGTGATGTCCGCCACCTGACCGTCGCCAGTGGGGTCGGCGCCGAACTGCATGAAGGCAGCCTGCCCATCCGGCGGGCGGCCAAACTTCGAGCCCGTTCCGGCGAGAGCCCCAAGTCAGCCATCCTCGCCGCACTCACCGATGGCGAAGACTTCGAACTGCTCTTCGCCGTCGGCAAGAAAGACGCCGTCGCCGTCCTCGACGGCTGGAAGGCCCGATTTCCCGACGTCCGACTGACCTGCATTGGACGCATCACCTCCGAGCCTGGAATCCGCCTCCGTGACCGCCAAGGGCCCAAGCCCATGCCCACCCATGGATACGTTCATTTCACATAGCGCGCGGGAAACGGTCGAACTCGGGGAACGCCTTGGGCTCGCCGCTCAACCCGGTTGGGTCTTCGCTCTGTCCGGCGACCTGGGGGCCGGCAAGACCCAGCTCGTGAAAGGCATCGCCCGCGGACTGGGGATCCCTGGCCGCATCCAATCCCCCACGTTCGCCCTGGTCCAAGAGCACCGTGACGGTCGCCTCCCTTTGTACCATCTCGACCTCTACCGGCTTCGCGACACCCGGGACATCCTCGGAGCCGGCCTGGAACCTTACTTCGCTCCGAACGATGGCGTTTCCGTCATCGAGTGGTTCGAACGCTGGGACGGTCTGCGACCCGCCTTGCTCTGCCTCATCGACCTCCAACATCAGGGCGGAGATCTTCGCCGGATCCAATATGATCTGCCTCGCTCTTGAATGCTCCACCTCCAGGCGCTCGGTCGCCTTGGCCCGCGACGGCATCCCCCTGGCCGAAGCCTTCCACTCTGGCGGGCGCGACACCCCGCTCTTCGGACTGATGGCCGACGTGCTGGCCCGTGCTGAACTCACTCCCAACGATCTTCAGTGCCTGGTCGTGGGCCTCGGTCCCGGATCCTACACCGGCATCCGCATTGCCATCGCCGCAGCCCAAGGCTGGGAATTCGCCCATTCCGTCCGCCTCCTGGGCATCCCATCCGTCGACGCCACCGCCTTCCGGGCCCAACGCCTCGGACACCGGGGCCGCACCGCGGTGGTCACCGACGCGCACCGCGGCGAATGCTACGTGGCCGAGTATGACTTGGGCGCGGATGCGTCACCCCGATCCCTTATCACGCCTCTGCGCATCGCCACCAAGCCGGAAATCGAATCCCTCCGCTCTGCGGGCGCACGCATCGTCGGTCCCGATCTGGAACCTCTGGGTATCGCCGCCCACCCGATCTTTCCGGACGCTTCCGCACTCGCTGAATTGGCAAGCGACCGCGTCGATTTCCTGGCGGCGGAACAACTCGAGCCCGTCTACCTCCGTTCCACGACCTTCGTGAAGGCCCCGCCGCCGCGTCGCCTTTTTCCGACGGGCTAGTCACGGTCCCCCACAGCCTTCGCCTCCACCGCCACCTTCACCAACCCCTTCAGCAAGGCGTCGAAATAGTCCGGCAGTTGCGGCCCAAAGAAGGCCATCACCCGCGTCTCATAGGTGTTCATCCCGTAGTATTTCGACGGCACCACATACCCCACATAGTCCCCGTTGAAGCTCGTTACGGTCGTCGAAACACCCATCCCCTGCGTCGCAATGGCCAAATCCATCGATAGTTCGCCGCTGTAATCGCAAGGCGTGGACAACCACACCGCGTCGCCCAGACGCAGATATTGGATCCAGGTCGCTGGCTGGACCGGCAACAAACGCCGCGCCACCCAGTCCCGCATTCGCCAACCGTCCGTCACCCGCGGCTGCAGCGGCGGCAATTCAACATCCAAAGCCCGGATGTCCCAGCGCAGACGATTGGTCAGCGCAATGGCATCCAACACCTTCAAGGTCGACACGGCTAAACCCGCGCCCATGGCCTGAACCCCGGGCACTCCGCCTTCCGGCGGCTTAGGCGCATGACTTCCCATGGCCCCCGCCAAAAAAACCGCCATGCCTCCCGTGGCCTTCTCCACCGCCCGTTGCCACGCGCCGGGGTAGTCGCCGCTGAATTCCATCACCCGCCCCGACAGAACCGTCGAATGGGCCGCATACGCACCCACCACCGCCCGATCGCCATCGACCTGGCGCACCACCAGCAAACTGAACCGCGGATCAATCCGTCCCTGGTCACCGACCAATCGGTTTCGGGTGAACTCCGGCGCTTCGAATCCTCCGCTGCCCGCCGCGGCCGGTCCAAGATCCGCAAGCGCCGCGCTGACCGCTTTCGCGATCTGTCCAGCCATCCAAACCCGTGCTCCGGGGACAAAACCTCCCGCGAAGGCCTCCGCAACGATTCCCTCGCCCCATCCGCCAAGGCCGCAATGGGTGTGAGTGGCCCCCAGGTAGACCCGACCGCGTGACAATCCCGTCTCCCGCTCCACCCGCTCCAGCGCCAGGTCCGCGACCTCCCGGGGAATGATCAGCGCGTCCGCGGACACCACCACTCCCGTGCGTCCGCCCACCTCCCATGCGACCGCCTTCACCCCAAGATCATCCAGCACGCCGGTGGCCGGACGACCGGCTCGATTCCCGTACCCGGCCAAGGGCAGCGCCCGAAACTGTCCACGCTCGGGATCGTCCTGAACGGCTCCCAGCGACGGAGTCAGGAGCACCCGCCCAAACCCCGCCCGAAGTTCACCCCATTGCGCTTCTCCTTCCGCACGCGCCAACGCCTCCAATCGCTCCTGAGTTCGAGCCGCGTACGCCGTCTCGGCAAACGGCTCCCGATGCACGGGCGCCAATGTCATAGCGAACGCCACGATGACCAACACCACGCCGACGCCGGCCAACTTCCCCAGGATTCGCAATGCCTTCCGCATGCCCCGATCCAAACCTCCGCCGCCCGCCCGCGCAACAGGGCGTCTCGATTGGCGCCGAAATCCTTCCCAAGACGCTCCGATCCAGAAACTCCGATCCAGGCCAGCATCCCCCGCTCGTGAATGCCTCACTTCCGCCCGGCCAATGGCAGATCTACGATATTCTCTTCACCCGCCCACGGTTTAAAGACCGCGGCGAAGTCGCTTCCCCCGCCCGCCTGACCGTCCTCCACAACGGCGTTCTCGTGCAGCATAACGTTGAACCCGTCGGCCCCACCGGCTGGCTCAAGCGCG
>Ga0209181_10004883_pt1 | contig 19633 bp, 16 predicted proteins | sample MAT05_FD_187208 | JGI IMG/M metagenome (GOLD analysis project Ga0209181, IMG submission 187208) | Freshwater microbial communities from Lake Fryxell liftoff mats and glacier meltwater in Antarctica - MAT-05 (SPAdes) (version 2) | ecosystem: Environmental > Aquatic > Freshwater > Ice > Liftoff... | reverse complement strand
GTGCAGTGCGCGCGAAAGTCCGCCGTTGCGGCGGACTTTGTAAGAGGAGCCCGGGGTTTTAACCCCGGGTGGGAGTGCTGTTCGGGAACAAGGGTGGCGCTTGCAATGCTAGTTTTCTGACGATTCCAATGCAAAGCGGTATCTGCACCCAACACCCTTGTCCAAGTCACGACGCCTGCGGCGTCATAAAGCTCGACTGTGCCCTCGTACCCTCTCCCGCGGCGCCCAAGCCTTACCACCAAGCGCGCAGAGGGCGGCGGCTCGGTGGCGAAGAGGTCCCGCGCGACCTGGGCGCCGATGGCGTCCTGAAAATATTGCTCCCCAGGGCAGCTATCCGCGCCGGGGCTGCGGAGGTAGTCCAAGCGCACAGCACGCGGGGGCGATGAAGGTGAGGGCGGAGGGGCAGCAGTCAGCGGCGGCGCCCAAAGCAGGACCAGGACGGCCCCGAGCGCAGGCGCAACATATCTACCCCCCATTGCGGCGATGCTATCACAGGGCGTGCTCCGGGAACCAATACTTTTGGGCGCCCGGAAATGCCCAGCGCTCTACTTATCGTTGTCCGGCGGCGGCTTCTTCTTCTCGATCTCCGCCTTGATCCGCGCGATCTCCAAGGCCACGTCGTCCGCGCCGCGCTTCAGGTCGTTCTCCTTCTCTTCCAGCACCTTCAGCGCGCGGTCCAGCCGGTCATTCAGCTCCTTGGTCTGCTTGTCCTTCAGCGCCTTGAGGTGCGCCTCTTGCCCGAGCAGCTTGGCCTTCGTCCGCGCGACGGTGTCTTCCTGGTCCTTTACGTTGGTGATCCGACGGCTGGTGTCGCGCAGGATGAAGCGGTCGACGAAGCCCGGGGGTATCGGGCCTTTCTGGTTCGGCGGCGGGGCGTGCTCCATCTCGGAGAGCTGGCCGAAGATGCGCTTCACCGTCGCGTTGCACGTATCGATGAACGCGGCGCGTGGGCCGGTGTCGAACTGCATCAGCGCTGTGTCGGCCGCGCCGATGTCGTTGAGGAGCGCCGTGGCCACGTCAGTCACGAGCCTGGCTTGCAGGCCGATGTCCTGGATCTCCGGGCGCGGCGAGCCGGACATTTTTCCGGGCCAGAACGTCATCGTGGTCAATTGCTGGCCGAGGATATATTTGCGCGTCTCCACCGGGCTCTTGTTCTCGAAGACGTCTTTGTAGAGCGCCACGCCCGCGTCCGACTTGTCGGCCCCGAGCGCGGCTTTGGCCGTATCGAGGACCAGGTTCAAATCGTCGTCGCAGAAGATCTCTCTGGCCTGCAAGGCAAAGAGGATCCGGGCGAGCTTTGCGCGGGCCGCGCGGTGGTGGCCAAGCTCGGTGAGGAGCATCTCGATGTCCGGAGCGAGCGACTGGGTGATCTTGCACGCGCTCAGGTGGACGCAGAAATGCTCGAGGAATGCTTCGACGTCGTCGAAGGACTCGGAAGCGGCGATGGTTCGGGGGGCAGCTGTCATGGTGGGGAGAAAAACAGACTCCGGTGGCTTTTGAAATGGCGGCGTGGGGGTCCACGAAAAATGGGCGGCGCCCGATCTTCCGCGTGGAGGCTTCCATGCAGCAAACGGAGCGCCCGATCTTCCGCGTGGAGGCCTCCATGCAGCAAATGGAGCGCCCGATCTTCTGCATGGAGGCCTCCATGCAGCAAAAGGGGCGCACGATCCGCCGCATGGAGGCCTCCATGCAGCAAAAGGAGCGCACGATCTTCCGCGTGGAGGCCTCCATGCAGCAAACGGAGCGCCCGATCTTCCGCGTGGAGGGATTTCCCCGGCGATATCAGCCGATCGCCGCCCCGCCGCGCAGCACGGCGCGGGCGCGGCTCGTCCCCCACGGCTGCACGAGGGCGTTCTCGTGGGGCAGATCCCAGACCACGAGATCCGCCGCGAGCCCGGGGCGGAGCACCCCGGTGACGTCGGCGAGGCCGAGCGACGCGGCAGCTTCGCGGGTGGCGCCGAGGAGGGCCTCGGCCGGGGTGAGGCCATCGCCGCGCACCGCGAGCGCGAGGGCGAGCGGCAGGCTCTCGGTGGGCGCGGTGCCAGGGTTGGCGTCGCTGGCGACGACGAGGGGGACGCCCGCCGCGCGCAGGGCGGCGATCGGCGGCGGATCCTGGCGCAGGGTGAAGCTGGCCACGGGGAGGAGCACGGCGCGCGCGCCCGACGCGGCGATGGCGGCGATCCCCTGCGGGCTCACGATTTCGAGGTGATCGACGGAGCTGGCGCCGAGCTCGGCGGCGAGCTCGGCGCCGCCGACGTCAGCGAACTGGCCGACGTGGAGGCGCACGCCGAGACCAAGCTCCCGCGCGCGGCGGAGGACGGGGCGCGCCTGATCGACGGAGAACGCCGCGCGATCGACGTAGGCGTCGACGAAGCGGCAGAGCCCCGCGGCGGCGATCCCCGGGAGCCATTTCGCGGCGACCGTCGCGGCGTAGGCGTCGCGATCACCGAGGGCCTCGGGCGGCAAGGCGTGGAGCGCGAGGTAGGTGGGCACGAGGCGCGGCAAACCCGCGTCGCCGACCGCAGAGGCGATGGCTTCGAGCTGCTTGCGCTCCGAGGCTTCGTCGAGGCCATAGCCGCTCTTGGCTTCGACGGTGGTGACGCCGAGCGAGGCCATGCGACGGAGGCGGGCCTTCAAGGCCTCTGCGATCGACTCCACGCTCGCCGCGCGCACGGACCGCATGCTGGACACGATGCCTCCGCCCGCGGCGGCGATGGCCTCGTAGCCGGCGCCCGCCATGCGGAGCGCGTACTCGCCGTCGCGCGAGCCCATCCAGGGAGCATGGGTGTGAGCGTCGATGAGGCCCGGGGTGATGACGCCGGTGGCCCGCTCGATCGCCAGGGTCGGATAGCGGGCGACGATCTCGGCGAGCGGGCCAATCGCGAGGATCAGGCCGTCTTCGATCACCAGGGCGGCGTCTTCGAGGACGCCAAGGGGATCGACCGCCGTGGCGCGCGCGGGATCGCAGGTGACGAGGCGGGGCGACGCGAGGAGGAACCGTCCTCGCGTCGCCGCGATCGTTCGCTCTTGCATCAGCTCATCCCCAGCCGCCGGGCCTCGGTGGCCGCGGCGATCTCCTTCAGGATAGCTCTCCCCGGGGCGCCTCCCACGATCTCTTCCAGGGCGATCTTCGAAGTGATCGGGCGCGGCGGGACGAGCCTCCGGATCTTGAGGCAGCGCGTGGCCGCTTCGATGCAGCGATCGCGGAATCGCTGGTCTTTCTCGGCTCGCTTCACCAGGGCTTCGTGCGCCCGGTCCGCCATGTCCTCGCTCTTGCAGATCAGGAGCGCGTCGCAGCCGGCCCAGATGGCCTCGACCGCCGAGTCCTCGATCGAGTAGCGCGCGGCGACCGCGGCCATCTCCAGGTCGTCGGAGAAGAGCACGCCTTCAAAGCCGATTTCAGCGCGGAGGAGGCTCGCGCAGATGGCGCGGGAGAGGGTGGCGGGGACGCCGGGATCGAGGGCTTCGCAGACCACGTGCGCGGTCATGAACGAGGCGATCCCGGCGCCGGACGCGGCGCGGAACGGGGGGATCTCGATCTGCTCGAGGCGAGCGCGGTCATGGTGGATGACGGGGAGATCGAAGTGGCTGTCGACCGACGTGTCCCCGTGGCCGGGGAAATGCTTGCCGCACGCGAGGATGTTTTTGTCCTGCAGCCCCTGGAGGAAGGCGACGGCGTTGCGCATCACCGTGCGCGGATCGCGGCCGAAGGCGCGGTCGCCGATCACCGGGTTCGCCGGGTTGGAGTCGACGTCGAGGATCGGCGCGAAGGCGAGGTTGAAGCCGACGGCGGCGAGCTCGGTGGCCACGGCGCGGGCGGCGCGGCGGAGGAGGTCGAGATCGTTGAGGGCGCCGAGCTCGCGCATCGGCGGCAAGGTCAGGAACGGGGCCGGCAGGCGGGTGACGCGGCCGCCCTCTTGATCGACGCCGATGAAGGGCGGGAGATCCGGCGCGGCAGCGCTGCGAATCGCCTCGCAAAGGCGGGCCGAGGTGAGAATGTCGGGGAGGTTGCGGCGGAAGAGGATCGCCCCGCCGCGGCGGCCCTCGCGCAGCGCCTGCTCGAACCGGGGCGTGAGCTCGGTGCCATCAAAACCGCCGACGAGGAGCTGACCGCAGAGCTTGGGGAGCTCGAGCTCGAGGGTTGCCATGGAGGCTATTTACACGCGTGGAAGCGTGATGCGGAGGCAATCGTCGCCGGGCCGGGCGTGGATGGATGGTAGATCGAAAACGTGGCTCGCCCCCCTCTCTCCTCGGTCGATGATCTCGACGCCGTCCAGGTCCTCGACCACCTGGTCCGGCGCGCAGCCTCGGCCGGCGCCAGCGATATCCACATCGAGCCGAAGCGGGAGGCGCTCCGCGTTCGCTTCCGCATCGACGGCGTCATGGTCAGCCAGGGGCAGCTCCCGCTCGAGCTCGCGCCGTCGCTGACGAGCCGGGTCAAGGTCCTCGGGCGGATGGACATGACGGAGCGAAGGCTCCCGCAAGACGGGCAGTTCAGCCTCGATCTCGGCGGCGGGCCGCTCGTTCACCTCCGCGCTTCGACGTTCCCCGCGATCCACGGCGAGACGCTGGTGCTCCGCGTGCTCCTCGGCCACCAGATGATCGCGGTGGAGAAGATCGGGATGGCTCCCGATGATCTGGCGCGGGCGAAGCGGCTCGCGACCCGCCCCTCGGGGCTCCTCGTCGTCTGCGGGCCGACCGGATCCGGGAAGACGTCGACGCTCTACTCGCTGCTCAAGGTGATGAACACGGCCGAGCTCAGCGTGGTCACGCTCGAGGATCCGATCGAGGTCGAGTTCGGCGAGATCACCCAGGGGCAGACCAACGTGCGCCAGGGGTTCACCTTCGCCGCCGGCCTTCGGTCGATCCTCCGCCAGGATCCCGACGTGATCCTCGTTGGCGAAATGCGCGACGCGGAGACGGCGCAGATCTGCTTGCAAGCGAGCCTCACCGGCCACCTCGTGCTCTCGACGCTGCACACGTCGGACGCGGTGGAGACGGTGACGCGCCTCATCGATCTCGGGGTGGAGCCGTGGATCGTCGCCAACTCGCTCCTCGCGGTCCTCGCTCAGCGCCTCGTCCGCGTGCTCTGCGAGGGCTGCGCCGAGAAGCACGAGCTCGAGCAGGACCTCCTGGATGAAGACGGCAAGCCGCTGCTGCTGAAGGGCGCCGAGCTGCGCCGGGCCAAAGGCTGCCCCCGCTGCCACCAGACCGGCTACCGCGGGCGCACCGGGATCTTCGAGCTGCTCGAGGTCGACGACGATCTGCGCGAGCTGATCAAGAGCCGCGCCGCCAAGCGGGACTACCGCGAGAAGATCCGCGCGGCTGGGCTTGTCCCGCTGCGCGAGACGGCGGTGCTCAAGGCCAAGGCCGGTATCACCTCGCTCGAAGAGGTGCTCCGCGTCACTTGAGAGGAGGGAGGCGGCCTCGGGGAGCGTGCTTTGAACAGGCGCTCTCTCAGGTGATTTCGGAGCCGCCCAGGCGCTCGGCTTCGGCGATGAGCGCCTCGCGCACGCGGTCGACTTCTTCTTCAATCGAGGCGAGCGTGAAGGCAGCGTTGATGGGCTTGCCCTGGCGGATCTTTTCCTCCACGCGAGCGCACAGCGCGGTGAGGGTCCTGGCGCCGAGGTGACCGGCGCTGCCGCGGATGGTGTGGGCGACGCGGAGGACCATGGGGAGGTCGCTGCGGTTGAGGCCGTCGCGGAGCGCGGCGAGGCGATCCGGCGTCTCCTGGAGGAAGAGCTCGATCACCTCGAGGAGCAGATCCGAGTCCCCCTGGCGCATGGCCCGGAGCTGCTCCAGAGCGGCGGGATCCACCGGCGATGAGCGGATGTTCGTCGTGACGTGCCGGCGCGAGGACGACGACGGCGGGGGCTCCTCGTGCCACGCGCGCGCGCCAGGGCTGGTCGGGAGCGGCGCCCACTTGCGCAGGAGGCGATCGAGCTCGTCGGCGGAGATCGGCTTCGAGAGGTAGTCGTCCATCCCCGCGGCCAGGCATTTGTCGCGCACGCCGGGGCCGGCGTCGGCGGTCATGGCGATGATCGGCGTGCGCGTGCGGCCCTCGCGCCGCCGGATCTCGGCCGTCGCGGAGTAGCCGTCGAGCTTCGGCATCTGGCAGTCCATCAGTACGGCGACGTAGCCGCCGCGCAGCACCGCGTTGATCGCCTCGAGGCCGTTCGAGGCGACCTCGACCTGGTAGCCGCGCTTCTCGGCCATCACCACGCCGACGCGCTGGTTGACGGCGTTGTCTTCGACCAGGAGCAGGCGGGGCCGCGGATCCGGCTCCGGCTCGAGCGAGCGGCGCACCGCGGCGGCGAGGGTCACGTGGGGCATCACGCTCGTCGGCTGATCGTCGTCGTTCGTCGCCGCGCCGAACGACGGCAGCGCCGTGAAGGGGATTCGAACCGACGCCGGCGGGCCGCGAAGCGAGGCGGGCGGCGGGCGTGATCCCGGCACGGGCGACGCGGACACGAGCTGCGCCGTCGAGACCGGGGGGCCGACGCGGCGGGGGCCCGAGTGGACTTCGCCTCCACGCGTCGAGATCGGCGAGGCCGCGGACGACATCGCCTCGCTGCTGTTCCATCCGGGGGCGGACATCGCCTCACGTCGGCGCGAGCGGACGCTGGCGGGGCTGTCGTCGCGGAGCTCGGCGGCGCGCCCGGTCGCGGTGACGCGCTCGACCGAGGAGCCCAGGAGGCGCAGCAAGCCGGCCTGGAGCTGCGCCTGGCGCACCGGCTTGGTCAGCGTCACCGGAGGTCGCGGCGACGCCGAGTAGCCCCCTTCGCCGTAGAGGCGCTGGCCCGGGTAAGCGATGGTCAGGATCTTGGTCGCGGCGATCCGCGGATCGTCGCCAATGGCGCGGAGCAGCGCGCCCTGGAGCATGTCCTCGAGGGCGGCGTCGAGGACGGCGACGTCGAACGGGCGACCCGCGCGCGCGGCGTCGCGGAGGAGCAGCAGCACGGCGGCGCCCTCGGCGGCGAGCGCGCACTCGACCGAGAGCGCCTCGATCATTTCGCGCACGTTGCGCCGGTTGGTCTCGCTCGCCACGGCGAGGAGCACCCGCCGGCCGAGGACGTCGACGCGCGGGATCGCGCTCCGCTCCAGCAACGCGGAGCGGCGGTCGAAGCGCGCGGTAAACCAGAAGGTGCTGCCCTTCCCCGGCGCGCTGCGCACGCCGATCGAGCCGTCCATCGCCTCGCAGAGCCGCTTCGCGAGCGAGAGGCCGAGGCCGGAGCCGCCGTGAACGCGCGAGCTGTCGTGGACCTGGCTGAACGGCTGAAAGAGCTTCGCTTGCCCGGCGGGGCTGATCCCGACGCCGGTGTCGCTGACCTCGAAGCGCGCGGTGACGCTCTGCGGCGACTCCTCGAGCACGGCGACCCGGAGGACGACCTCGCCTTGATCGGTGAACTTGATGGCGTTGCTCACCAGGTTGACGAGGATCTGGCGGAGGCGCGTCGGATCGCCGCGGAGGCCGCTCGGGAGGGCCTGGGGGAGCGCGACGACGAGCTCGATCTCCTTCACGGCGGCCCGCTCGGCGAGGAGCTCGCCCACGTCGTCGGCGACGCGGCGCAGGTCGATGTCGATCCGATCGATCTCGATCCGCGAGGACTCCATCCGCGTGTAGTCGAGGATGTTGTTGAGCAGATCGACGAGGGCGTCGCCCGAGGTGCGGATGCGCTTGGTGTAGTCGCGCTGCTCGGCCGAGAGATCGGTGTCGAGGAGGAGAGACGTCATTCCGATGACGCCGCTCATCAGCGTGCGGATCTCGTGGCTGAGGTGAGCGAAGGCCTCGGACTTCACGGCCGCCTGCTCGAGCGCCTGGTGCGCGCGGGCCAGCTCCTCGACCAGCTTCTGATCGCTCACGAGCCGGACCTCGCCGCGGGCGGACTTCGAATCGACAGTGGTTTTCGATCGATCACGCCGAATCGCATCCAGGCCCAGGCTAGAGCCCGCGTCCGCTAGCCGCAAGCATCACGCGGATGCGCGTCCGGGCTGCGGCGAAGGCGGGTGAGCGCCGAGCGCTGCCGCTCACGAGCCACGCCGCATGATTGGAATGTGGCGCTCACCCCCGGGCACCTTTTCTTTTCGCTCCTGCGGCTCTTCGAGGCGCGGGCGCGGGTGCTCGGGGCCGTCGCGGCGCACCGCTTTGTGGTGGAGCCCGCCCGGGTTCTCGCCGCGCTCGTAGCGGGCCGAGCTCTCGCGTGAGCTCGACCCGCCGCGCTCGGCCTCGGCCATGCGGCGGATCGTCCTCTCGTCGGCGTGCTCGGGCGTCGGTCGCCGCCGCACGGGCGGAGGCCGGCGCCGCGCGAGGACGGCCGACTTCATGCGCATCATCAGGCGATTGACCGCCCGGCCGAGGGCTCGCCACAGCCGACTCCCGCGCCGTCTTCCCCCAGGGTTCATGCGAGGACCCTGGAGCCGAAGCGCGCCCGACGAAAGCGGGTGGGCGATCGAAAATGCTCTCTTGCGATCGCGAGGGAGCCCAGCCACATCGACGCGCATGCGCGCCCTGGTTTACGACGGCACGACCGCTCGCGTCCTCGATCGCCCTGCCCCGGCGCTCGCCCCCGGCACGGCCCTGGTGCGGATGATCCGCGCCGGGATCTGCAACACCGATCTGGAGATCGTCAACGGCTACATGGGCTTCGAGGGCGTCCTCGGTCACGAGCTCTTCGGCGAGGTGGTGGAGGGCCCCGACGCGTGGCGAGGCAAGCGCGTCGCGGCCGAGATCAACTTCGCCTGCGGGGCCTGCTCGGCCTGCGCGGCCGCGCAGGTGCTCCATCAAGCGGGCGCGCGCGTCAATCAATGCAGAGCTTCTTGACCTTGGGATCGAGCCACGCCGGCGCGCTCGCCAGCTCGCGCACCTCGCCCGCGCGGGTGACGAGGTAGTCAATCGCCAGGTGGTTGTGCGGCCCGCAGCCGCAGAACTGGTAGCCATAGAGGCGCACCCTGAAGCCGTCGGCCACGGGCTCGACGCTCGTCGGATCGATCGTCTTCAGGAAGACCTCGGCGTTGGGGGGGAGCTCGATCTTGAAGAGGGCTTTGGCGTCGGTCATCGCCACGGCGAAGGCCAGCGCCTCCGCGGGCGTCTCCACCGGGGCGAAGCGCCTCACGAACGCCTCTTTGGTGTCGATCAGCTCGAGCCGCTTGCCGTCGGCGACGACGTAGCGGTGCCAGGTGCTGAGGCGGCACCCCGATCGGTAGATGCCCTTGCCCTCGACGCCGCGGCCGAGGATGTCACACCCGGTGATCGCCGCCCTGGGCGAGAGCCCGCCGAGGAGATCCTCCGCATGAGAGTACTCGCCGCAGGTGATTCCATCGCTCTTGGCGGTGCTCCGCGTCCCGCAGACCAGCGCGTCGCCGGTGACCTTGCAGCCGAGCTTGAGCAGCGGCGCGCGGTCGACCTGGAGATCGAAGCTCGTCGTCTTCGGCCCGGTCGCCGGCATCAGGGCCGTCGGCGCTGCAGTCGGCTCGGCGGTCGCGGCCACCGTCGGCGTAGCGGTCACGACCGCTGTCGGCGCGATGATCGGGGCCATCGGCGTGGAGGGCGAGGCGGCGGGAGGCGTGGCCTCGGGGGTCGTGCGAGGCTCGCACGCCGAGGCCGCGAGGGAGGCTGCGAGGAGCAGGAGCGAAGAGCGAATCGTCATCGAGGTGCGCATCGGGGTCTTCCATAGGCCAGATCCGGCGCCCCGACCAACCTCTTACTCAATGCTTCTGCAGGGACCGATGCAGCGGGTGATCGCGTAGAACCTGCCGGATCCGCTCGAGGAGCACCTCCTGGGAACAGCCCTTGATGAGATACCCTACCGCTCCGCAGCGCGTCACTGCATCTTGCAGTACGGGCTCGGGAGCGCTGGAGTAGATGAGCATCGGGGAGCGGAGCCCCTCGCGCCTCATCATGTCGATCATCGCATCGCCGCGCATGCCGGGCATGTTGTAGTCAATCAGCGCCAGGTCGGGCGCCACGTTGCGCAGGCACGTGTAGGTGTCGAACGGGTTGACGGTGCAGGTCACCTCGTAGCCGGCCCGCGTCAGGATCGAGTAGGTGATCCGCAGGAGCAGCTCGCTGTCGTCAGCCACCAGCACGCGCGCGCGCGGGCCCGGCCTCGGGGCGCTGCTCGGGGCGCTGCTCGGGGCGCTGCTGGGCCCGGAGTCCGCGAAGTCCAGGGCGACGCGGGCGACGGTCGTCACCACATCGTTGGTGGTGGCCCGCGGCGGGATGACCGCGTCGAACGCGGTGAGCGCCGCCCCGCGCGCGGACGGGCTCGCCATGTCCGTCGCGAGCACGATGATCCGGAGCAAGCCGGAGCTCCGCGCTTCAACGAGCGACCCGAGGTGGCCCGGGCGAAGGTTGAACCAGCGAATCTGGTCCACGACCAGCACGGTCTCTTTGCCGGAGCAGACGGTCGCGACCACGGCCTCGTCCGTCGTCGCCCGCGCCACGGTCGTCCCGACCACGGTCAGGTGGTCGCCGAGCCTCTTCGTGCGAGGATCGCTGGTGAACAGGACGAAGCAGAGCTTTCGGAGGGAGTCGATCGACATTCAGAAGATCTCCAGATCCTGATTGACGTCTTCGCGCATCGACGACGAGGAGTCGACGATGAAAATGGTCTGCGCGCTCATGCCTGTCTCCTCCGTCGAGCCTCCGAGAGCAACCGATCGGCGATGGCGTCGAGCGGCGCCACCACGCTCGCCGCCCCGCGCTGCGCGGCCTCCCGCGGCATCCCGTAGATCACGCTTGTAGCCTCGTCCTGGGCGAGGGTGAACCCGCCCGCGTCCCGGATCGCCTTGAGCCCGTCGGCGCCGTCCGCCCCCATGCCGGTGAGGAGCGCCGCGAGGACGCGCGGGCCGAGCGCCGCCGCGGACCGGAATGTGAGATCGATGCACGGGCGATGCATATCGCCGGGCGCCGCCGGGTGCACCTGCACCATGGGACGAGCCGCGCCGACGAGGGTGAGCTGCGAGCCCCCAGGGGCCACGTAGACGTGCCCGGGCTCGAGGAAGTCTCCCGATCGCGCCTCGACGGCGCGGAGGTTGCTGAGGCGGTCGAGCCGCGCGGCGAAGATCGCCGAGAAGCCCGCGGCGATGTGCTGCACGCAGACGACGGGCGGCGCATCGCGCGGGAAGGTCGCGAGGATCTCGGGGATCGCGGCGCACCCGCCGGTCGAGGCGCCGAGCAGGATGACGAGCCCGCGCATCTCGGCGACGCGGCCCGCGGCCGGCGCGCGGATCGCTTCGAGCAGCGTGGGCGCCGGGAAGGTCCCCGCCGCGAGCACGCGTCGCCGCGGGTGGACCTTGGCCCTGGCGGCCACCTTCACTTTCTCCACCAGCTCCGCGGCGAAGGCCTCGCCGCACTCGTCGAGCGACCCCTCGGGCTTGGGCAGGACGTCGACGGCGCAGAGCTCGAGCGCCCGGAGCGCGACCTCGCCGCCGCACGGGGAGAACGCGCTGATCACCAGGGTCGGCAGCGGCTTCACCGCCAGCATCGCGCGCAGGAACGAGAGGCCGTCGAGGCGCGGCATCTCGAGATCCAGCGTGACCACGTCGACCGAAAGGCGCGCGAGCTTGTCGCGCGCGAAGGCCGCGTCGGAGGCGACGCCGACGACCTCGATGCCTGGATCCCGCGCGAGCGCGTCAGACAGCACCCGCCGGGCGAGCGGCGAGTCGTCGATGATCAGCACCCGGATGCGCGCCATGATCCGACCCGATCCGCCTTTTGATACACCGATTGACCAAGGACGCGCAGGGCCGGCGGCGGCTCGATCAGCGGCTCCGAGAGGCCGAGGAACAGGTAGCCGCCCGGCGCGAGGTGGTGGACGAGCTTCCCCACCAGCGCGCTCCGCGTCGCGGTGTCGAAGTAGATGAGCGCGTTGCGGCAGAAGATGGCGTCGAAGCGCCCGCTGAACGGGTAGGTGTCCGCCATCAGGTTCAGCGGCTGAAACACGGTGCGCGCGCGCAGGTCGTCGGGCACGGTCAGGCACGCCGCTTCTCCCTGGCCGGATCGCACGAGCGCGCCGCGCCATCGATGCGGGATCTCGGTGGCGGCCTTCTGCGGGTAGCGGGCCGCGCGGGCGGTGCGGAGCGCGCGCTGCGACACGTCGGTGCCGAGGATCCTGGCGTCGAAGCCGCGGAGATCGTGCAGGCCGAAGCGCAGCGTCGCGGCGAGCGAGTACGCCTCCTGCCCCGTCGAGCAGGCCGCGCTCCAGAGCCGGATGCGCGGCGCGTGGGCGCGCGACTGCTGCCGGATCCAGGCCGGGATCAGCTCGCGCGCGAGGAGCTCGAAGTGGACCGGCTCGCGGAAGAACGAGGTCGTGTTCGTGGTGATGGCGTCGACGAGGTGCTGCAGCTCAGCCCGCTCTTCGTCGTGCTCGACGAGGTGCTGGTAGTAGCTCAGGAACGATGTCAGCCCGAGCTCGCGCAGGCGTCCTCGAAGGCGCGACTCCAGGAGCCCGCTCTTGGCGTCGCTCAGGCACACGCCGATCTGCCGGTGCACCAGATCGCGCAGCAGCCGGAACTCCTGCGGCTTGACGCTGCAGTCGGTCATTCAGCCCCCGCTCTCCGGAGGATCCCCAGCTCGTCGTCCGTGAGGATGGAGTCGAGATCGAGGATCACCACGAGCCGATCGAGCGACTGCCCGAGGCCGCGGATGAACTCGGTCCGCACGCGCACCGACAGACCGCTGGGCGGCGAGTGAACCTCGCCGGGGCCGAAGGCGAGCACGTCGACGACGCGGTCCACGACCACGCCGACGGGTACGGAAGCGACCTCCGTCACGAGGACCACGGTGAACTTGTCGTAGGGCGGCGCGGGCAGCCCGAACTCCTTGCGCAGATCCACGAGCGGTAGCACGTCGCCGCGCAGGCTGATCAGGCCCTTCAAGAAGGCCGGCGCGTTGGGGATCGGCGTCAACCGCGGGGCGCCGCCCACGATCTCCCGCACCTTGCCGATCGGCACCGCGTACAGCTCGTCGCCGAGCTCGAAAGAGAGGAACTCGTCGCGCATACGACCTCAGAAGCTCTGGAAGTCGCCGGGGCTGGGGCTCGTGTGGATCGGCGCGATCGCCGCGGCGCCGTTCGACGCGCCGTCCGCCTTTGCGACCGGTGACATCGGAGCGAAATGGCCGGGGTCGCGCGGCGGTCGCGGGTGGGTGGATGGACGCCGGAACGCGAGATCTTCGCTCTCGCCGCTGAGGAGACCCACCGCGCGGATGAGCTCCTGCGACTGGAGCTCGAGGTTCTCCCCGGTCGCGGCGATCTCCTCGGACTGCGCGCTGTTGGACTGAACGATCTGGTTCATCTGGAGCATCGCCTGCGAGACCTGCGAGATGCCCATCGCCTGCTCCCGCGCCGCCATGGTGATGTTCCCGAGCAGGACGCTCACCTCGCGGCTGCCCTCGACGATCCGGCCCATCTCGCTCGAGGATCGCCCCACGAGATCGGCCGCGCGCTCGATGCGCTGCAGGCTCTCTTTGATCAGCGACGAGATCTCCCGGGCCGAGACCGCGCTCCGCTGCGCGAGGATGCGCACCTCCGAGGCCACGACGGTGAACCCGCGACCGTGCTCGCCGGCGCGCGCGGCCTCGACCGAGGCGTTGAGCGCGAGGATGTTCGTCTGGAAGGCGATCTCGCTGACCGTGTCGCTGATGTCCGAGATCCGGTTGCCCGCGTCGCGCAGAGCCCGCATCGCGTCGGTCGCCTGCGTCGACACCTCCGCGCCCTGCTTGGCCGCCTCGCGCGTCTGATCGGCCAGATCCCGCACCTTCGTGGCGCCGACGCGGTTCTGCTCCACCGTCGTCGTCATCTGCTCCATCGTCGAGCTCGTCTCCTCCAGCGCGAAGGCCTCCGCGCTGCTCCGCTGGGACATCCCCTGGGTCGCCTGGCGCAGCTGCCCGGCGGTGTCTGCGACCTCGGTCGCTATCCGGCGCATCCCCTCCACCCCGCCGTGCACGCGGCGCACGGTGAAGATCGCGAAGACGGCGCCGAACGTCAGGCCGAGGAGCGACAGAGCGATCTGGAGCGAGCGGGCGCGCGAGGAGAGATCCTCGGCGTTGCGCCGGGAGACCTCGAAATCCGCGGTGGACTTGGTCACGAGCTGCTGGCTGGCGATCCTGGCGTTGAGCACGTGCGCGTCCGCCCGGAGCGAGATCTGGTTGGCGTGCGCCCGCGTGTTGGTCTGGGCAGCGCGGAGGATCTCCTTGCAGAGCTTGCGGAGATCATCGAGCTGCGGCGTGAGGCGCGCCGCCAGCCGTTGCCCCTCGGCGTCGGAGTCACGGAGCAGATCGAGCTCGTTGGCGAGCTGCAGCATGAGCGCCTCGCTGGAGCGGCTCATCTCCTCGATGGACTTGTCGTCCTTCTCGATCACCATGTCGGCGATCGCGTCGTCGAGGACGAGGGTCGTCACCAGCACGTCGCGGGCGAGGATGGCCGGGCGCTGCGACTTGCCACGCTCGAGCGAATCGATGCCGCGCTGGAGCTGCTCACGCAGGCTCTTCACGAGGGGTACCCCCTCTTTCTTGTGCAGCTGCGATGCCTTCTCGCCCTCGCCGGAGAGGATCAGCTTGCGGAACTGCGCGTCGAGCTGCCGGTACGACGCGAGCGCCGCCTTGAACTGATCGATATGGGCTTGCTCCTCGCCGCTCACGAGCGGATCGAGCAGCGAAAGCCCGTGGTCGAGCTCCTTGTAGGCGCGCTCCTGCTCCTGCACGCGGCTCGCGATCTCCTCCGCGTCCACGGTCGCCTCGATGCCGCTCTGCTCGGCGTTGACGATCTCGAGATCCCGCGAAATGGTAAGCGAAAGCTGGACGATGGTGCGCCGCGCAGAGCTCTCGTCCATGGCGTCCCGGATGCCGTTGAGGCTGGTGATGCTCACCCAGGTGAGCGCCAGAGCGACCAACGAGAAGACCACGACGATCAGGACGATGCGCGCGCGGATCGAAATACTCGACATGAATTGATCTCCGTACGGAAAGTCAGGGTCAACAGCGCGCGCATCACGGGATCGCGGCCACGCTGGGCTCGGGCCGCCTCTCCTTCGAAGCAAGCTTGGCCACGTCGAGCACCAGGGCGACGCGCCCGTTGCCGAGCACAGCAGCGCCGAGGATCAGATCCGAGATCCGCAAGCTGCGGTGCAGGCTCTTGAGCAGGATCTGCTCGTGCGACACGACCTCGTCCACGAGCAGCGCGACGACGCCCGCGGGCGACACCACCAGCACCGCGACGCCGCCGCGCGGGCTGTCGGTGCTGAAGCCGAGGAGCTCGCCGGGACGCAGCAGCGGGACGGGCCCCTCGGCCAGACGCAGCACCTCGTGCCCGTCGGGGAGCCGAGCGCGCTGGCCAACCGCGGGCCGCACGAGCTGCCGCACGTCGTCGACAGGAACGACGATCTGCTCTTGCCCGCAGCGCAGCACGAGCCCGTCGAGCACCGCCAGGGTCATCGGCACGGTGAGCGACACGCGGCACCCCTGGCCATGAGCCCCCTCGACATGGAGCTCGCCGCCGAGCTCGAGCACGTTGCGTCGCACCACGTCGAGGCCGACGCCGCGGCCGGAGAGCTCGCCCACCTCGGCGCTGGTGGTGAAGCCGGGCAGGAAGAGCGTCTGGATCAGCGCGGCCTCGGACACGGGCTCGTCGAGCGTGACGACGCCGCGCCGGACAGCGACCTCGCGGACGCGATCAAGATCGAGCCCGCGGCCGTCGTCCTCCACGACCAGGAGGACCTCGCCCTGGCCCTGCCGCGCCGACAGGAGGATGCGACCGGCCTCGGACTTGCCGGCCGCGCGCCGCTCCGCCGGCGTCTCGAGGCCGTGGTCGAGCGCGTTGCGCACGAGGTGCTTGAGCGGATCGAAGAGGCGCGCTGCGACGGACTTATCGAGCTCGGTCTGGGCGCCCCGGATGTCGACGACCACGTCCTTCCCGAGGCGGAGCGACTGGTCGCGGACGTAGCGCTGCAGCAGCGCGAACGTCGACGTCATCGGGACGAGCCGCATCGCCATCGCCGCCTCCTGGATGCGGCTCGAGAGGCGGCGCAGATCGCCGCACGCGACCTCCATCCGCCCGTCGGTCTCGGGCACGGCCTCGGCGCGGAGCAGCTCGATCTGGGTCGTCGCGATGGAGAGCTCGGCCGCCAGCTCGACGAGGGCGTCGATCCGACGCACCCCCACCGCGATGGTCTCGAGCCCCGGCCGGCGCCCCTCGCCTTCGGGCTCGGACGCGCTCTCCAGGCCCGCGGGCGCCGCCGCGGGGCGCCCGTCGGCCTGCACTTCTTCCAGGAGGAGCTCGATGCGGTCCTCCACGAACAGGAACGTCGATCGCAGATCGTCGATCGTGGCCGAGGTCTCGAGCACCAGTTCGAAGCGGAGATACATCGCCTCGGGATCGAGCTCGTCGAGCGCGGGGAGGCGCGTGTCGTCGGTCCGGGACGACACCACCACGCCGAAGTCGGCGAGGGCATAGAGCAGCCCCAGCGGGTCGAGCGCGGTGATCCGCGCGTCCTCCGCGAGCATCAGCTGGACGCAGACCCGTCGCACCGAGCTCGGCGCGGCGACCTCTTCGGCGGCGGATACCGCGACCCCTCCCTCTTGCACCTGCGCGCGCAGCCGATCGACGCCCTCGAGCAGGCGCGTCACGGCGGCCCGCTCGACGGCCCGGCGGCCGCTGCGCATCTCGTCGAGCTCCGTCTCGAGGTGGTGAGCCGTCTCCGAGGCGGCGCGGAGCCCCATCATCGCCGTCGCGGACTTGATGTTGTGCGCGGCCCGGAACACCTCATCGAGGTGCTCTTGATCGGGGCGCCCATCCAGCCCGAGCAGGCTCGATTCCAGCGTCCCGAGGAGCGTGAGGAGCTCCTCGCGGAACGACTCGGCGAGCGTGGAGCTCACCGCGGCACCTCGGCCGATCGCCGCCCGAGCATGGTCGCGAGGCCGACGAGATCGAGGGCTCGAGCGAGCGTCCGCGAGCACGCCAGCAGCGTCAGAGAGCGCCCGTTCTTCGCGAGATCGTTCCGACAGGCCAGGAGGAGCTGGAGGCCACAGCCATCAACAGCGTCAACAGCGCTCGCGTCGAGCGCGAGATCCAGCGGCTCCGTTCGCATCAGCTCCAGGAGCGCGGCCCGCGCCGCGGCCATTTCGGTTCGCACCAGGCGAGCCGGCAGCCGCCAGGCCGGTCCCATTTCCATGCTCTCCTCGGACATAGCCCTCTTCGTCGGCTCCTGGTGCCTACATCACGGCTTTCTCATCATGTCGGACATTGGCATCGAATGACACGATTGATTACGGCCGAAGCCACCAATGTTGTCTATCCCCCGCGCTGCGAAGAATGAAGAGGGCACGCGCTGCCACCGCGGCGCGCCTTCGGTCGCTCTCTTGTTCGGTCCCTGACCTCGCCGGCGCATGGTGCTTGATCCGCGAGCGAGCGTGCGCGAGCGTGCGCCGCCGCGCCGCGCCGCGATGCGACACGACGACAATCACCCAAGGAAAATGCCATGACCACCACCGCGCAACCCGGTCGCTTCGTTTGGTATGAGCTGATGACCACCGATCCCGCCGCGGCGATCGATTTTTACAGCCACGTCGCGGGCTGGACGACGCAGAAATTCGGGACCGGCGAGTACACGATGTGGGTCGGTCCCCAGGGCCCGCTCGGCGGCGTGATGACGCTCGCCGAGGAGGCGAAGAAGATGGGCGCGCCTCCGAACTGGATGGCGAACCTCGAGGTCGCCGACCTCGACGCCGCGGTCGAGAAGGTGAAGGCGCTCGGCGGGCAGGTGTTCGTCCCGCCGCAGGACGTGCCCACGATGGGGCGGTTCGCCGTGGTCGCGGACCCGCAAGGCGCGACCATCGCGCTCTTCAAGCCGGAGGGCGCGATGGGTTCCCCCGACGGGACCAAGGTGGGCGCCTTCGGCTGGCACGAGCTGATGACGACCGACCACGAGGCGGCCTTCCGCTTCTACAACGAGATCTGCGGGTGGGAGAAGATCAGCGAGTTCGACATGGGCCCCATGGGCATGTACCTGATCTTCGGTCGAGAAGGTCAGCGGCTCGGCGGCATGATGACGAAGCCGAAGGACGCGCCGATGCCCACCGCCTGGCTCTATTACATCCGCGTGGCGGATCTCGACGCGGCGCTCGAGCGCGCCAAGGCCAAGGAGGCTCGCCTCCTTAACGGGCCCATGGACGTGCCAGGCGGCGAGCGCGTCGCGGTGCTGATGGACCCGCAGGGCGCCGCGTTCGCGCTCGTCTCGCTGCCCCCGAGCGCCACGTAACGAGGCCGCTGTTGCCGTGCAAAGGCCGCCCTGATACCCGGGGATCATGCGATTACCCTCTCTCGTCGGGGCGGCTCTCGTGGTCTTCGGGGCGGCCTGCGGCGCGCGCTCCTCGCTGCGCGATGTAGCCGGCACCGGAGCGGGATCGGGCGGCTCTGGCGCAGGCGCTACGGCGACGAGCGCCGCGGCGACGAGCGCTACGACGGGCCCGGGATCAGGCCCTGGAGGTGGCCCGAGCTTCGCGTGCCCAAGCCTCGCGAGCGTCGAGCCGCAGGTCGAGGTGCCCACCTCCGCTGGCACCACCGCCGCGCGCGATCCGCTCCTTCAGCGCCTCGGTAACGAGGACGTGCTCGCGCTCGTTCGCGGCGAGAAGGGGCCTATGTCGAGCTCGCCTCAAAGCACCATCGCCGCCGTTCGACTCGAGCCCTGGGGCACCTGGCCGCCGACCATCCATCCTCCGACGGTGGTTTACCAGCTAGGGTGGAATATCCCGTTCGTCTCCAGCGTCGAGCCCGGTGGCACCATCGCGCTCGGCATCGAGCCCTTTCCGCAGAACAACCCGCTGGGCTGCGACATCGCCGCGATCTTCGGTCTCTCCCCGGAAGCCCCGGCGCCGGACGCCCTCACGGTGCACTTGAAGGGCTCTTGTGACGACACGCCGCGGGGCGTCGCCACCCTGAATAACGGCTTGCAGCTCGTCGCCGCCGACCTCGCGTGGAATAGCGGCGGCGGGCCGAAGCGCAGATGGGCAGTTCGCGTCTTCAACGCCGGAGTCGAGCTGACTCCCACGCCTCCGTCGGTCTGCGCGTCGACTCCCATCGTCGGCGACGTGCTCGCCGCGGGCGAAGAGTTCCTCTTCGTCCACTCCGCGGGTGGCAAGGAAGATTGCGGTGACGTCGCCACCCCCGCTTCCCCGGCGCGCCGCCTCGTCGTCGAGCGCCGAGCGAAGGGCGCGAAGAGCAACACCGTCGTCTACGAGGGCGTTGACGACATCATCCATGCGCAGCTCCTGCCGCGGACGGGGGGCGCCTGGCTCCTCTTTCGCGAGAGCGGCGCGAGCGCCTTGGTTCAGCCCCCCGGTATGGCCATGCCCCTTGGCGCCGACGACGCTCCGGGCGAGGCGTTCCAGGTCACGGAGCCGGGGACAGGATCGATGAGCGCAGCCGCCCTCGGCGACGGCTTCGTCGTGGCCTTCGTCGACTCCATCGATCCTTCCGCGCCCACGATCTCCGTGCGCGTCTATTCCGCGACAGGCACGCTCGCCAGCCAGGTATCGTTCACCACCGGCGAAGGCTGGTACAACGGGGATCGCCTGACCCTGGTCGCCTCGCCCAACGGCGCGAGCTTCCTCGTGGGCTGGACAGGCCTCAAGTCCCCC
>Ga0209181_10004882_pt1 | contig 19651 bp, 19 predicted proteins | sample MAT05_FD_187208 | JGI IMG/M metagenome (GOLD analysis project Ga0209181, IMG submission 187208) | Freshwater microbial communities from Lake Fryxell liftoff mats and glacier meltwater in Antarctica - MAT-05 (SPAdes) (version 2) | ecosystem: Environmental > Aquatic > Freshwater > Ice > Liftoff... | reverse complement strand
CGATGTTTCTAACTTCCCCGTAAAGATTGCTGGGGAAGTTAGAGACTTCGATATTGGTGCTTATCTCACGCCTAAAGAAGCGCGCCGTATGGATACTTTTATCCATTACGGCATGGCGGCAGGCATTCAAGCATTGAAAGACTCTGGTTTAGTGGTCACACCAGAAAATGCTGAGCGTATTGGCGTCAATATAGGCTCCGGCATTGGTGGCCTGCCGATGATTGAAGATACGCATAACGATTATCTCGCGGGTGGTGCACGCAAAATTTCGCCGTTCTTCATTCCTGGTTCCATCATCAATATGATTTCTGGCAACTTGTCGATCATGTTTGGGCTGAAGGGTCCTAACTTGGCGATGGTGTCCGCTTGCAGTACGGCTACCCACTCTATTGGCGAGGCTGGACGTTTTATTGAATACGGCGATGCGGATGTAATGATTGCGGGCGGCTCTGAAGCCACGGTAACGCCGTTAGCGATGGGTGGCTTTGCGTCGGCGCGGGCATTATCGACGCGTAATGATGATCCGGCGACAGCTAGTCGGCCGTGGGACAAAGACCGTGATGGCTTTGTTTTAGGTGAAGGTGCGGGTGTATTGGTGCTGGAAGAGTATGAACACGCCAAAGCTCGGGGTGCACGTATTTACGCTGAGGTTGCTGGTTTTGGCATGAGCGCCGACGCCAACCACATGACAGCGCCGTGTGAGGACGGAGAAGGCGCGGCACGCTGCATGAACAACGCGATGCGCAATGGTGGATTGAAGCCAGAGGATATTGATTACATCAATGCGCACGGCACTTCGACTCCGCTGGGCGATTTAGCCGAAACCATTGCGGTGAAACGTTGCTTTGGTGAACACGCCAAAAAGTTGGCGGTTAATTCCACTAAGTCTATGACGGGACACTTACTTGGTGCAGCCGGTGGGGTGGAAGCGGTGTTTTCGACACTGGCTTTGTACAACCAAATATCGCCACCGACGATCAACATTTTTAATCAAGACGAGCAATGTGATCTTGATTACGTGCCTAACACTGCGCGTAAAATGGAAATTCGTGCTGCTTTATCGAATTCCTTTGGGTTCGGCGGAACGAATGCCACGTTGGCATTTAAGTGCTTCTAAAAGCTAACAAGCCGTCGTCGGATGCAACTTCCGTTACGGCTTGTTCTTCAAACTTCTCATTATTTTTTTGTGGCGCTTCTTCTCCTGCATGGAGCGGCGCTAGCCAGCCTATTCCCTATACACAGTCCTCTTTGGCTCAAGCTGCTTGTCGCGGCTTCGTTAATTATTTCGATGGTTTTAAATGTGCGCCATCACGCACTTTTGGTGAGGCCAACGTCGATTTGTGAGTTGATGTTGATGGCGGATGGTTCGGTGGAAATAACCGACCGCAGTGGTTACCGTCGCTTCGCTTTGGTATCAAATGGAAGCACCGTTTTATTTGGCCTAACGGTGCTTTTGCTCAAGTCAGCTGAAAAACGACGTTTGCAATCAGTCGTAATTTTTTCAGATGCGCTATCCGCCGATGAATATCGTTGGTTGCGCTCTTGGCTACGCTGGAAAATACCAGCTAGCACGCAAAAACCTAAGGACGTTTGATTTTATTTATGTTTATTTATACCATTTCGCAACACGGTGTTGCGGGCCGTAGGCAAGCTTGTTAAGTAGTCTCGACTAAAGTGCAGGCCACGGCTTTCTTTGCGGCGTTGTGCGCAGCGAATGATTAAGTCTGCCGACAAGACAAGATTGCGCAACTCGATTAAGTCATTGCTGACACGGAAATTTGTGTAGTACTCCTCAATTTCGCGTTCTAGCAAATGGATGCGATGCAGTGCACGTTCGAGTCGCTTGTTGGTTCGTACAATCCCAACGTAGTCCCACATGAAACGGCGCAACTCATCCCAGTTGTGTGAGAGCACTATTTCTTCGTCAGCATCCGTCACACGACTTTCATCCCAGCGCGGCAGTTTAGGCATGACATGGGGCGGGGCATTCAAAATGGTTTCAGCGGCCGCTTTGGAAAACACCAGGCATTCAAGCAAGGAGTTGCTGGCTAAACGGTTTGCGCCATGTAGCCCCGTACAGGCGGTTTCTCCAACAGCATAGAGGCCTGATATATCAGTCCGCGCTGAGAGATCCACCACCACTCCGCCGCAAGAATAATGCGCAGCGGGCACGACAGGAATGGGTTGCTTGGTAATGTCGATACCGAGCTCTAGGCAACGCGCATGAATCATCGGAAAGTGTTCGATGAGGAATGCAGCGGGTTTGTGCGTCATATCCAGATACACGCAATCCAAACCCAGTTTTTTCATTTCGAAGTCGATAGCGCGCGCCACAATGTCGCGTGGCGCAAGTTCAGCACGTTCGTCATGGCTGGGCATAAAGCGTGTGCCATCGGGGAGGCGCAAAATACCGCCTTCTCCACGCATCGCTTCGGTGATCAAAAACGTCTTAGCATGAGGGTGGTAAAGGCAGGTGGGGTGGAATTGTATGAATTCCATATTGGCAACGCGACAACCTGCACGCCATGCCATCGCAATCCCGTCACCCGTCGCGGTATCTGGGTTGGTGGTGTAGAGATACACTTTGCCTGCGCCACCCGTCGCTAAAACAGTATGGGGAGCGGCAAAAGTCACTACTTGGTCTGTTTGTTTGTCGAGGACATAAGCGCCAAGACAACCTTCTTTTGGCAATCCAAATTTCGCACCGGAAATCAGGTCAATTGAAATATGGTGCTCGAATACGACGATATTGGGATGGGCGCGGACCTTGTGTGCAAGGGTTTCCTGAACGGCTGCTCCGGTTGCATCGGCCACATGAATAATGCGGCGCTGGCTATGCCCACCTTCCTGTGTGAGGTGGTAGCCGGTCTGCGAGTCGTCACGAGTAAAGGGTACGCCTTGTTGGATCAACCAATCGATGGCCTCTTTGCTGCGCTCTACAACGAATCGTGTTGTTTTTTTATCGCAAAGCCCCGCTCCCGCTATCAGCGTATCTGCGATGTGCGACTCAATGGAGTCATCACTATCTAGGACAGCAGCGATGCCGCCTTGCGCCCAGCTACTGGCGCTATCTTCTAGGGTACGCTTGGTGATCAGCGCAACTCGTTTGTGGTCGGCCAGTTGTAGGGCCAACGCTTGGCCTGCGAGACCGCTGCCTATGATGAGAACGTCGAAAGATTGCACGTCTGAGTGAGCTTGGAAATTCAGGAGCGCAAATATAACACGCAAAAACAGCAGCAAACGCGAACAAGCGTGCCCAAACTTGGCAAGTCAGTACAAATTAAATGCCTCAATTGTAATAACCCTAATGGTAGATGAACTATTTTAAAGTTTGTCAGTCTTTTGTAAGGACGGTGAGGCTGTGCGCAGTTCAACAGGGTGCTTCGGTTATACTTGGCTACTCAGTTGTCTATGCAGCACTCAATAAATATCTAAAAAAACGACCGTTATGGGAGAGCGTGAAGTTGATCAGCAGTTGGTTGTCCGTGTTCAGCAGGGCGACCAAAAGGCATTTGGTCTGTTGGTGTCGAAATACCAGCGTAAATTAGCGCGCCTTTTGTCGCGCTTGGTTCGTGATCCCGCTGAGGTCGAGGATATTGCTCAAGAGACATTTATCAAAGCCTATCGTGCCTTGCCCTCGTTTCGAGGCGATAGCGCTTTCTATACGTGGCTCTACAGGATAGGAATCAACACAGCTAAAAATTATTTATCTTCAAAAAGTCGTCGCGCACCCACTACGACGGAGTTTGATGCGGAAGAAGCGGAGCTGTTTGATTCGGGCGACCAGTTGAGAGACAACAATACGCCTGAGCGCTTATTGCAGTCCAAACAAGTCGGCGAAACTGTGAATTCCGCTTTGGAAGCATTGCCTGAAGAATTACGCACGGCCATTATGCTGCGTGAAATTGAGGGGCTGAGTTATGAAGAAATTGCCCAGATTATGAATTGCCCTATTGGTACTGTTAGATCGCGCATATTCCGTGCGCGTGAAGCCGTGTCAGAAAAACTAAGGCCGTTGCTGGACACGGCCCCCGATAAGAGGTGGTGATGATGAAGTCAGAGATTTCTGCACTACTCGATGGTGAGCTGGATACCAATGAAACGGAAACCAGCATTGATCTATTACGCCGTAATGGTGAGATGGGTGAGGCCTGGGACACCTACAACATCATTGGTGATGTTATGCGTAGTAACGACCGAGCGCCTGAGGTGCCTTTTTCATCTATTGCCTCTATGGCATCCTCGGCGTTTTCACTAAGCGTTATGGCGCGTCTCGCTAAAGAACCGGTTGTGTTAGCGCCTGGGGCTATACCTAAAGCCAAGACAAATAACTTAGAGCAAAATGAGTTCAATCACGTCAGGATAAGTCGGGTGGGCAATGGGGCGCGCTTGGCATTATCCGTGGCTGCATCCGTGATGGGTGCGGTTGCTGTGGGCTGGGTGGCGTTGTCACTCAATAGCTCGCAACCCTCGCAAGTAGCCATGATGCAACAACGCCCATTAATACCAGCACAGAACTTTGCACAAACCACTCCATCTCGCGTCACCATCGAACAACAAGGTGCATTAAAAGAGTACCTCGTCGCCCATCAGGCGCACTCACCCAGTAGTCGAATGCAAGGCGTTACTCCTTATGTCAGAACGGTTTCCGAAATTCACCAAGGTGGTCGGCAATGAGGGGTGGGTTGGCTAAATGGATGACGAATACGTTAGGCGTTGTCGTTCTTTCCGGTGTTTTTTTTCCTGTCCAAGCTGAATCATCGCTAGATGCGGCCGCATGGTTGGAAAAAATGGCAACTGCGGCACAAAAACTCAATTACACCGGTACCTTTGTTTATCAGAGTGGGGGCAGTACTGAAACATCCAAAGTGACGCATTTAGTTAATGCGAGTGGCGAACAGGAAAAATTAGAGGTATTGGATGGTAGTCCTCGCGAAGTGATACGAAATAATGACGAGGTGAAGTGTTTTTTAGCGGCTGAAAAAATTGTTATTGTTGAAACCAGGCGGAAACAAAAAGGGTTTCCTGCTTTGTTACCCCCCTCATTTGCGAGTCTTGAAGAGTTTTACAAAATCAGTCGCGGCGAAGTGGCGCGGGTAGCAGGTTATGAGAGCCAGCTTATTATTTTAGAACCCAAAGATAATCTCCGTTATGGTCACATGTTGTGGGCAGAGGTTCGTTCAGGCTTGATGCTGAAAGCACGCATGGTCAATGAAAAAAATGAGCCTATAGAGCAGTTTGCTTTTAGCCAGTTGCAGATTGAGGGCTCTATCAATCGTGAATTGATTAAATCAAAATTTGAGGTTGAAAGCGCTACTTGGCGCGTTCAACATGTTCATGCTGAAGAAAATAATTTGAGTGTGGGTGAATGGGCATTCAAAACACCGTTGCCTGGATTTAAAAAAACAGCGGGTATGAGGCGTCATTCAGCCAGTAGTGGTACTGGGACTTCCCACTTTGTGTTTTCTGACGGCTTGGCTTCCATTTCTGTTTTTATTGAGCCATTGGGTGAGCGTAAAGAAAAAATAGAGCCGGCAACGTATTCCGTCGGTGCTATCAATGTATATAAACGTGTTCTAGATGGCCGTCTGATAACGATTTTGGGAGAGGTGCCACCTGCAAGTTTAAAACGCTTGGGTGATGGCATAGAACCTAAGAAAAAGTGATCCTGTAAAGCCGACTTTGTTATAGCCAATCTTTTGAAAGGCAATCTAATAATGCGTAAATCCCTAGCCACTTTTTTCTTTTCCTGCGTTACTTTTGTCAGTTTAGGGGGCGCATTAGAGGCCGCTGCCCAAGGTAAAGAATTACCAGATTTTGCTGAATTGGTAGAAAGAGTCGGGCCAGCCGTAGTGAATATCAGCACCACACAAACAGTCCATAGCCGTCGATCCTCCTCCTCACCAGAACAAGTCCCCCAATTTCCAGGCATGGATGAAAACGATCCCATGTTTGAGTTCTTTCGCCGTTTTATACCGCATCCACCGGGTGGCCCGAATAGCCCTAGAGGGCACAATAGTCCAGGTAGCCCAAGCAATCCCCGCATTCCAGGCATGCCGCCTGAAATGCAGAGTAAATCCTTAGGTTCAGGTTTCGTTATAAGTGCAGATGGTTATATTTTGACCAACGCTCATGTGGTTGAGTCCGCGGATGAGGTTGAGGTTAAGCTCACAGATAAGAGAGAATTCAAAGCCAAGGTGATTGGTGCGGATAAGCGCACCGATATTGCCTTGTTGAAAATTGAGGCGAGTGGCTTACCCAAAGTGTCCTTGGGTGATCCAAGCAAACTCAAAGTGGGTGAATGGGTACTCGCCATAGGCTCCCCTTTTGGCTTTGAGAACTCGGTGACAGCGGGCATTGTGAGCGCTAAAGGCCGCGCTTTGCCACAGGAGAGTTTTGTTCCTTTCATTCAAACCGATGCAGCGATTAATCCGGGTAATTCTGGTGGGCCTCTGTTCAACATGAAGGGTGAGGTGGTTGGCATCAATTCACAAATTTACAGCCGTACAGGCGGTTACATGGGCTTAGCTTTTGCTGTGCCGATTGATGTGGCGATGGAGGTGCAAACTCAACTGCGCGCTACTGGGCGAGTGAGTCGAGGTCGGATCGGTGTTGTGATCCAGGAAGTGACCAAAGAGCTTGCTGATTCGTTTGGGCTAGGTATGCCCGCAGGTGCACTGGTCAATTCGGTCGAGAAGGGCGGCCCGGCTGATAAAGCAGGCATTGAGTCGGGGGATATCATTACTAAATTTGATGGGAAAGTGGTACTTGCATCGAGCGATTTGCCCCGTATCGTTGCTGCTACTCACCCTGGAAGCAAGGTCTCTTTGCAGCTCTGGCGGAAAGGTACGACGAAAGATTTAACAGTTACCGTTGGGGAAATTTCTGACGAAAAAGTGAGTTATCACGGAAAAAAGAACGAAAAAAACGTAAAGCCAGCGGAAGTTGCTGCAAATAAACTGGGTTTAGTGCTGAGTGAGTTATCAACTGGGCAAAGAAAAGAATTGAAGCTTACTGCAGGCGTGGTGATTGACGAAGTTAAAGGCACTCTTCGGACAGAATTACGCACTGGTGATGTGATTCTGGCACTGGTCTATAAAGGTGTAAGTACCGATATTCAGTCAGTCGAGCAATTCAATAAGCAGCTTTTACTCTTCGATAAAAACACCAGCATCACGTTGCTTGTGCGACGTGGCGAAGTACAGAGCTTCATTACTATTAAGGGTGTCGGTGATAAATAAGGCTCAACTTACCCCACCTACCCAACTGACCCTGTTGAGTCGTAGTTGGTGCCATCTTTGCGACGATATGTTGGCTGCGCTTAAGCCCTTGCAGGAAGAGTTTGAATTTGGCGTGAGCGTGATAGATATCGACGAACGGCCTGAGTTAGAAGCGCAATATGGTGAGTGGGTGCCTGTTTTATTGGCGGACAGTGTAGAGCTGTGTCATTACCATCTTGATAGCGCCGCGGTCCGTGCTTATTTACTGGATTTACGTTAAAATTCGCGCTCTTTCAAAGGTAAAAACAGTCAAAAACGCGTCAAAAAACGTCTGTCAATTCACTCGCAATTACCCGCAAGGGGATATAAGTTTGAGGTCTGAGGTTTGACCCCAAGGTTTAAATAAAAACTTCGGCCTAAAAACCCTTATTTAGCATCTTTTTCGCCCCAATCAATTTATGCAGCATATCCGTAATTTTTCTATCATTGCCCATATTGATCACGGCAAATCCACGCTGGCTGATCGCATTATTCAACGCTGTGGTGGGCTTTCCGATCGTGAGATGGGAGCTCAAGTTCTCGATTCGATGGATATTGAGCGTGAACGAGGCATTACCATCAAAGCACAAACGGCTGCATTGGAGTACAAAGCGCGTGATGGTGTCATCTACAACCTCAACCTGATTGATACTCCAGGTCATGTCGATTTCTCCTACGAGGTTTCTAGATCATTGGCAGCTTGTGAAGGGGCTTTGTTGGTGGTGGATGCCTCGCAAGGCGTTGAAGCGCAAACGGTAGCGAATTGTTATACGGCCCTTGAACAGGGCGTAGAAGTTGTTCCCGTACTCAATAAAATTGACCTGCCCGCCGCAGAGCCTGAGCGTGCGCGACAAGAGATTGAGGATGTAATTGGCATTGACGCTAGCGAAGCTGTGCTGGCCAGCGCTAAGACCGGCTTGGGTATTGAGGATATTTTAGAGTCCTTGATTCTGCGCATTCCACCACCCAAGGGAGATCTTGCTGGGCCACTCAAAGCATTGATTATTGACTCGTGGTTTGATAACTACGTGGGTGTGGTTATGCTGGTGCGGGTATTCGATGGTGTGTTGCAACCCAAAGACAAAATGATGTTCATGTCGACAGGCACGCAGTACTCCTGTGAGCAAGTAGGCGTGTTTACGCCAAAGTCGCTATCACGTACTCAGTTGTCTGCTGGACAGGTTGGTTTCATTATTGCGGGCATTAAAGAGTTGCAGGCAGCCAAGGTGGGCGATACGATTACTTTGGCGAATCGTCCCGCCACACAGGCATTGCCTGGATTCAAAGAAATACAATCTCAAGTATTTGCAGGCCTTTATCCCATTGAGTCTAATCAATACGAAAATCTGCGCGATGCTTTAGAAAAACTCAAGCTCAACGACGCGTCCTTGCACTATGAGCCTGAAGTATCACAGGCACTTGGATTTGGCTTCCGTTGCGGGTTCTTAGGCTTATTGCACATGGAAATTGTGCAAGAACGTCTAGAGCGTGAATACGATATGGATTTGATTACCACAGCACCTACCGTAGTGTACGAAGTGGTGATGGGTGATGGCACAATCATCTCAGTAGAAAACCCTTCCAAGCTTCCCGATCCTTCGAAGATAGAGGAAATTCGTGAGCCTATTATCACGACCACTATTTTCGTGCCTCAGGAGTATTTGGGGGCTGTGATTACCTTGTGCGAGCAAAAGCGCGGCGCTCAAGTGAATATGCAATATCACGGTCGCCAAGTGAAAATTACTTACGATATGCCGATGGCCGAAGTGGTCATGGATTTCTTTGACAAACTTAAATCTGTATCACGTGGATATGCATCCCTTGATTATGAGTTCAAAGAGTATCAACCCGCAGATGTGGTCAAGCTGGATATTCTAATTAACAGCGAACGTGTTGATGCGTTGTCGGTGATCGTGCATCGCGCTAACGCACCGTATCGAGGCCGTGAATTGGCCGCCAAGATGCGCGAGTTGATTCCACGTCAAATGTACGATGTGGCCATTCAGGCCGCTATTGGTGCGCACATTATTGCCAGAGAAAGCATCAAAGCTTTGCGTAAAAACGTATTAGCTAAATGTTATGGCGGTGATATTTCACGTAAGCGTAAGTTGTTAGAGAAGCAGAAGGCCGGTAAAAAGCGCATGAAGCAGGTTGGAAGTGTGGAAATTCCACAAGAAGCATTTTTGGCGGTCTTACGAGTAGATTCCAAGTAAACAAGAACCTATTTTAAAAAAGGAATGCTTTGAACTTTGCCTTGATTCTTTTACTACTCACCGTTGCAACAGGCGCTATTTGGCTGTTTGATGTTTTGGTGATGAAAAAACACCGCGCTCCCGATGCTCAGCAACCTTGGTGGGTAGAGTATGGAGCCAGTTTTTTCCCTGTCATTCTTACAGTGTTTTTTCTGCGCTCTTTTCTGGTTGAGCCATTCAAAATCCCTTCTGGATCGATGATTCCAACCCTATTAGTTGGCGACTTTATTTTGGTCAATAAATACACCTATGGGATTCGTTTGCCAGTGATCAATAAAAAAATTATTGATGTTGGCGTACCAAAACGTGGGGATGTCATGGTTTTCCGCTTTCCGGCTGATCCATCGCTAGATTACATTAAGCGTGTGGTTGGTTTGCCGGGCGACAAAATTGATTATAAAAATAAACGTTTGACGATCAACGGTGAAGAGATCAAAGAAGTGAAAGCAGCCGATTTCTTGCTAGCGGATCGCTTGTATTATCAAGCGCAATATCGAGAAACACTGGGTGAGGTCGAGCACAGTATTTTGAAAGATAACGATGCTCCCGCTTTTGTAAGCCAAATAACGCAATTCCCTTATCGAGATAAATGCCTCTACAATAGTTCGGGATTTAGCTGCGAGGTTCCACAGGGTCATTATTTTATGATGGGTGATAATCGGGATGCGAGTAGCGATAGTCGGGTTTGGGGTTTTGTGCCGGAAGAGAATATTGTAGGTAAAGCATTTTTAATCTGGTTCAATTTTAGCGATTTAAAGCGTGTTGGAAGCTTCAAATAAGGGGTTTGAAATGAAGAAACAACAAGGTGTAAGCTTAATTGGCTTACTTTTTTTAGGTGCAGTTTTTATTGCTGTAGCCATTGTGGGGATGAAAACTGCTCCATCTGTTATCGAATATTTCACAGTACTAAAAAATATAAAAGCGGTTGCTAATGAGGGTAAAGGTGCATCTGTCGCGGACCTAAGGAGGGCCTATGATCGTCATGCGGAAATTGATGCAACACCTAGTGTAACGACAGCCGATCTTGAGTTTGAGAAAGAAGGTAATGATGTAATTATTTCTTTTGCCTATTCTAAAAAAATCCCACTCGTAGGCAATGTAAGCTTACTTATTGACTACTCAGGTAATAGCGCAGGAAAACGAAGTGCGGTGGAAGAGTAACGTTTGACTCCGATGACCCGCTCAACTATTGAACAATGCATTTTGTATGAGTTCCATCATCGCGAATGGCTGCAACAGGCGCTGACCCACCGAAGCTTTAGCGCAGCACATAACGAGCGTTTCGAGTTTCTGGGTGATAGTGTGTTGAACTGTGTCATTGCAGAAATTCTCTACACGCAGTTTGGCGAGGTGCGCGAAGGAGATCTTTCGCGCTTGCGTGCTAATCTGGTGCGTCAAGAAACGTTAGTAGAAATTGCGCAGAAATTAGAGTTGGGGAATCACCTGCGATTGGGTGAAGGGGAGTTAAAGAGTGGTGGTGCTAGTCGCCCATCTATTCTCGCGGATGCTCTGGAAGCGATATTTGGTGCTGTTTTTCTGGATAGTGGATTCAATAATGCGCGTGAAGTTATTCTGCGTTTATATGCGGACCACTTGGCAGCACTTGATCCAAATAAACCTGTAAAAGACGCTAAAACAACGCTGCAAGAACATCTGCAAGCTCGCAAACTACCTGTCCCTAATTATCAACTTAGTGCAACACGGGGTGAGGCTCATGCTCAGGAGTTTGAAGTGGAATGCATTATTCCTAGCTTGGGTATTAAGTCCCTCGGTCGTGGTGTGAGCCGCCGTACTGCTGAACAAGAAGCCGCTCAACGCGCGCTTGAACTGGTCCTATCTGCATGACACTAGAAATAAAAATACCTTCCGCTGATTTTCGTTGCGGCTACGTTGCTATTGTGGGGCGCCCAAATGTGGGCAAATCCACTTTATTAAATCGACTGGTCGGACAAAAAATCAGCATCGTTTCACGTAAAGCACAAACAACGCGGCATCGCATTAACGGTGTGTTGACCGCCGAAAATCGGCAGTTCATTTTTGTAGATACGCCGGGCTTTCAGTCTAAACACAAGAATGCGCTTAATCGGTTGATGAACAAAAATGTTACCCAAGCGCTTTCAGAAGTTGATGTGGTATTGCTGGTGATTGAAGCTGGGCGGTTTACAGATGCTGATAAGTCAATTATTCCTCTGTTACCAAAAAGTCGGTCTGTCATTCTTGTTCTGAATAAAATTGATCGGCTCGACGATAAATCAGTCTTGCTTCCATTTATGGCTGAAGCATCTCAGCTTTATCCTTTTGACGAAATTGTGCCGGTAAGTGCTGAGCGCGGCATAGGCGACGCCGATCTTTTGAGCGTGATTGCCCGTTATCTGCCTTTGGCGGGCCCAATGTTCGGGGAAGATGAAATTACAGACCGCAGTGAAAAATTTCTAACTTCTGAGTTTCTACGTGAAAAGCTATTTCGCCGTTTGGGTGATGAGTTGCCCTACGGAATGACCGTAGAGATCGAACGCTTTGAAGTAGAGGGTGAGTTACGTCGTATTAACGCCGCCATTATTGTGGACAAGATTGGACATAAAGGCATCGTCATTGGCAAGGGCGGTGAGCAGCTCAAAGCCATCGCCAGCGAAGCAAGACGCGATTTAGAAGTGTTATTCGGTGGCAAAGTGTTTCTCGAAGTCTGGGTCAAAGTAAAAGGCGGCTGGGCCGACGACGAGCGCGCGCTGAAGAGTCTCGGCTACGACTAATTCATGTCTGGTTCTGGCAAAAATCGCGTTGATGGGCAGGCGGCTTATGTTTTACATACCTACCCTTATAGCGAAACCAGCCTGATTGTTGAAGCCTTTTCGCGTGAAGTAGGGCGGGTGGCCCTAATTGCACGCGGTGCACGCCGTCCTAAGTCGGCCGTACGTGGTCAATTGATGGCCTTTCAACCTCTCGAGTTAAGCTGGTTTGGTGCAGGTGAAATGCATACGCTCGCCAAGTTGGAATGGGTGGGTGGTCAGCCGTTGCTACAGGCGGACGCGCTCTTGCTGGGTTATTACATGAACGAGCTGTTACTCAAGCTGCTCCCACGTGAAGATGCTCATCCAGCATTGTACGATGCCTATACAGAAGCCGTGCGTGCGCTGGCTTTTGGCGAACCCAGCCAAGCATCACTCAGACGATTTGAAATATCCTTACTCAAAGAACTCGGCTACGGATTAACGCTCGATTTTGAAGCTAACAGTGGTGAGCCTGTCACCGCAGAAAAAAACTACGCTTGGGCTATAGAACGCGGCCCTGTGGAGGTGATCTACTCTACATCCGAGCGATTGGATAGCGATGTGCCGATATTTTCTGGGCGGACTTTGCTTGCCATGGCGCAAGACGATTTTTTCGAGTCAGAAACCTTGGCACAAGCCAAACAACTCATGCGACTATTGATTAATCACTATCTCGGCGGCCAAGTATTAAGCTCGCGCCGTGTATTTAAGGAGCTGCAAGCGTTGTGAGTAAACAAGTGACGAACGCCGGGAATAACTCTGTTATTGAGTTGGGCGTAAACATCGACCATGTGGCCACGCTGCGCCAAGCGCGCGGCACATTGTATCCCGACCCCGTTGCTGCGGCCTTACGTGCGGAAGCAAATGGGGCAGACCTTATTACCTTACATCTGCGCGAAGATCGTCGCCATATTCAGGATGACGATGTGCGAGTGTTGCGCGGCAAGCTAACCACCCGCATGAATTTGGAAACGGCGGTCACGGACGAGATGCTAGCGTTTGCTTTAAGCATTCAGCCGCACGACGTGTGCCTAGTGCCGGAACGTCGTCAAGAGCTCACCACCGAGGGCGGGTTAGATGTAGTGCAGGGCTACGATCGGGTGCGTGCTGCATGTGTGGCGTTAAAGGCTGCAGGCATTCGTGTGTCGTTGTTTATTGATGCAGAGCGCGAACAAATTGATGCAGCTAAAGCCTGTGGTGCGCCGGTTATAGAAATTCACACCGGGCGTTATGCTGAAGCAAATAATCCCACTGAAGCGCAGCATGAATTAACGCGTATTACCTCTGCGACAGAATATGCGTACTCATTGGGCTTTCGCGTGAATGCCGGCCATGGTTTGCACTACGGCAATGTTGCGCAGATCGCTGCTATTCCCGAGCTCTCAGAGTTAAACATAGGTCATGCCATCGTGGCAGAAGCGCTTTTTTGCGGATGGGATCAAGCGGTACAACGCATGAAAAACTTAATGACTCAAGCGCGTAGCACGCACTTAAACAGCGTAGGTTAAGTAAAGTGAGCATGATTTTTGGCATTGGGACCGACATTGTCTCGGTTGCACGCATTGAAAAAATGTTGGAAGAACATGGAATACGCACGGCCGAAAAATTATTGGCTGAATCTGAACTCGCGGATTACCATGCCACGACACAACCGGCTGCTTTTTTAGCAAAGCGTTTTGCAGCCAAAGAAGCTCTAGGCAAGGCGCTGGGCTTAGGTTTGCGCGCACCAGCCACCTTGCACAATATAGCCATTGCACATGGAGAGTTGGGGCGGCCTCTATTTAAATTTGCGCAACCACTCACCCAGTTTTTTGAGCAACGCGGATTACAAGCGCACCTCAGCATTAGTGACGAGAGCGGCATGGCGACCGCTTTTGTCGTAGTGGAATATTCGGAGAAACTATGAGTATCAATTTACCTTTAGGCCCGATCATGTTGGATATCGTCGGTCACCACATGACCGACGAAGAGCGCGCAATTTTGCGTCATCCGCTGGTGGGTGGCGTCATTCTTTTCACCCGCAACTTTGAATCCGTTGAGCAGCTCAATGCGCTTACTGCCGACATTCATGCTGTGCGGCAATCCCCATTGCTCATTGCCGTGGACCACGAAGGAGGCCGTGTACAGCGCTTCCGCGAAGGTTTCACGCGTCTGCCTGCTATGCGACTGCTCGGAGAGCTATGGGATGTAGATCAAGTAAGGGCGAGCCACTTGGCCGAGTCTATCGGGTTTATTTTGGCTGCCGAATTGCGTGCTTGTGGTGTGGATTTAAGTTTCACGCCCGTTCTCGATTTAGATTATGGCAAGAGCGAAGTTATTGGTAATCGTGCTTTTCACGCAGATCCAAAAATCGTGATCGAGCTTTCAGCAGCGCTCAACGCAGGGCTAAAACGCGCCGGCATGGCGAATGCAGGAAAGCATTTTCCTGGGCATGGTTATGTCGCAGCAGACTCCCATCATGCAGTACCGGTTGATACGCGGACGCTTGCCGAGCTGGAGCCGGATATCGCACCTTATCGTCAGCATCACCATATGCATCTCACGGCTGTCATGCCTGCCCATGTCATTTATGAACGCATAGATAGCCAGCCTGCGGGCTTTTCGCCCTATTGGTTACAGCAAGTATTAAGAGGTGAACTGGGCTTTGATGGCGTCATTTTCAGCGACGACCTATCAATGGAAGGGGCGAGTGTCGCTGGGGATATTGTAGATCGTGCCAATGCTGCGATCTCGGCGGGTTGCGATATGGTTTTAGTGTGCAACAACGCCCCTGCAGCGCGACAACTTATCGACGAGTGGAAGCCAAGTTTTAATGCGGAGAGCTCGCGTCGCTTGCAGGCACTTGTACCCATTTCCGCATCAAAACCACTGAACGAATTACGCCAGCAAGCTGAATACTCGGCGGCCTATCAAGTGCTACAAGAATGGCAGCACTCTCAGCAAAACTCTGCAGCTGTATCGCCATAATATGGCTACAGCCGTAAAGCTAAAACCGCTTTTAAAATGCCAAGACTGTCCACGGCTTGCCTGTTTTCTTGAAAGTATCCGGCAGGAACGCCCTGACTACTACGCCCTACCTGTACTTCCCTTCGGTGATTCCAATGCGCGCTTTCTGGTGGTGGGTTTGGCGCCAGGCATGCACGGCGCGAACCGCACTGGGCGGCCATTCACAGGCGATCACGCGGGTATTTTGTTATACGAAACCCTGCATCGTTTTGGCTTCGCCAGCCAGCCACAGTCCATTTCTGCAGATGACGCGCTCAAGCTTATTGACTGTCGCATCACCAACGCTGTGAAATGTCTGCCGCCACAAAACAAACCTGAAACTGACGAAATAAAAATCTGTAATCGTTATCTAACTCAGGAGTTAAAAGAAGCGCCTGAAGTGCGCGTTATCCTAGCGCTTGGACTGGTGGCGCATAACGCTTTACTAATGGCACTGGACATTAAACGCAGCGCTTACAAGTTTTCGCATGGTGCACGCCACGTGTTGCCGGATGGCCGCATTTTGCATGATAGCTATCATTGCAGTCGCTACAACACACAAACCAAGCGCCTCACCAGCGACTCGTTTGCAGCAGTCTTCACGGCCCTAAAAAAAGATCTCTAGCCATGTTAGATAGCAAGGCATTGATTCAATCGCTGCCTGAAGAACCCGGCGTCTATCGCATGCTTAATGCGGCAGGGGATGTGCTCTATGTCGGCAAAGCAAAAATTCTTAAGCGACGAGTCGCTTCCTACTTTCAAAAAACCAATCTCAGCCCGCGCATCCAACTCATGGTTGGGCAGATTGATCGAGTGGAAGTCACCGCGACACGCTCTGAGGCGGAAGCGCTCATCCTCGAGAACAATCTCATTAAAAGCCTTGCGCCGAAATTCAACATTCTGTTTCGCGACGACAAGTCTTATCCCTATATCGAAATATCAAAAGATGCCGCTCCACGTCTCGCTTTTCATCGCGGGGCATTTACCAAGGGCGCACGTTACTTTGGGCCATTTCCAAACGTCAATGCGGTGCGCGAAAGTATTCATCTGCTCCAACGTATTTTCCTGATACGCACTTGCGACAACACGGTTTATCAGAACCGTTCCCGCCCCTGTTTATTGCACCAGATTCATCGCTGCAGTGCGCCTTGCGTAGGGCTAATTTCTGAGGTCGACTACGGTGCGGATATCCGTATGGCGGAAATGTTTTTGAAAGGTCGTCAGAGCGAAGTGATTGAACGACTAACGGAAAGCATGCAGGTTGCTGCTGACGAACTACAGTTTGAAAAAGCCGCTTTACTTCGCGACCAAGTTCGCTCCCTGCAAAGCGTGCTGCATAAACAATTTGCGGAAAGTGCTAAAGAGGATGATGTCGATATTGTGGCCGCCTTAGCAGAGGAAGGCACAGTCATCATTAACCATGCGATGGTACGTGGAGGGCGTCATTTGGGTGACAAAACACACTTCCCAATTAACGCCCACGAATGCACCGCGGTGGAAGGGCTGGTTGCTTTTCTAGAACAACATTTTGCGGACCATCCTGCACCACCACGTATTTTAATTAACCAAGAAATTCCCGATGAAAACTCGTCTGTCATCGACACTGTGTCTGGTCGTACAGTCCCGCTCAGTCAAGCTCGTAATGAGATGGAGCGTGCGTGGGTCGCTATGGTGGAAAAAAACGCCCGCCAAGCCTTGTTAGCGCGCGCTCAAGCGCGATCTACAGCAGCGCGCAAGCACGAGCAGCTACAAATTGCGTTAGGCATTACCGAGCCTGTTAAACGCATTGAGTGTTTTGATATTAGCCACACCATGGGTGAAGCCACAGTGGCTTCTTGCGTGGTGTGTGTGGATGGAATGATGAAAAATGGCGAGTATCGTCGTTACAACATAAACGGCATAACCCCAGGGGATGACTATGCCGCCATGCGCCAAGTGCTCACTCGACGTTACGAAAAAATTGCGGGCGGGGAGGGTGTTTGCCCCGATTTAATTTTGATCGATGGGGGCAAAGGGCAACATGGCATTGCTGTTGAAGTATTGGCCGAGCTTGGTTTGGGTCATTTGCACATTGTCGGTGTGGCAAAAGGAGAGGGCCGAAAACCAGGCTTAGAAACGCTGATTTTATCTGGCACTTCAGGGCCGTTAAACTTACCTCCAGAAAATCCCGCGCTCCATCTCATTCAACAAATTCGAGACGAGGCCCATCGTTTCGCCATCACAGGCCACCGCGCACGGCGTGCTAAAGCGCGTAACCAATCGCGACTAGAAGATGTGCAGGGAGTAGGGCCTGCACGCCGTAAAAGGTTGCTGGCGCAGTTCGGCGGCATGCAAGGACTCCTAGCGGCCACCGTAGAAGATTTATGCCGTGTTGAAGGAATTAGCCGCAAACTCGCCGAACAGATTTACAATCAGTTGCATTAGCTCACAAACTTTGGGGCGATTAAAACAATTTGCCCAACTCATAAAGCATAAAGAATTTAAAAATGCCCATCAACATACCCATCTTGCTAACTTGGGGACGCATCCTCCTAATCCCCCTCTTTGTGGGCGTTTTTTATTTCCCGCATCATTGGCTTAATCCGCCAGAACAAAACCTAGCGGCCACCATAATTTTTGTACTCGCAGCGATAACCGATTGGCTGGATGGTTATCTTGCTCGCAGCCTGAAACAAACCTCTGCGTTTGGCGCTTTTCTTGATCCTGTCGCCGATAAACTGATGGTCGCTGCTGCGTTGATTATTCTCGTGCAGCTCGGAAGAGTGGATGCCACCGTCGCCTTCATTATCATTGGTCGTGAAATCGCCGTTTCTGCCTTGCGCGAATGGATGGCACAAATGGGTGCTTCAACCAGCGTTGCCGTCTCAGTACTCGGTAAAATAAAAACCATTAGCCAAATGGTCGCCATCCCCATGCTTCTGTATTCCAACCCGCTTTCATTTTTCTCGCCACAGCTTGTTGGAACATGGCTGATTTACGTTGCCACCGTGCTTACGCTGTGGTCTATGGCCTATTACCTGAAGATGGCGTGGCCCCATATGGCAGAGCGCTCTTGACACATCACGCGGCGTCGCTATAATGCACGCCTGTTCTGCGGGAATAGCTCAGTTGGTAGAGCGCAACCTTGCCAAGGTTGAGGTCGGGAGTTCGAGCCTCCTTTCCCGCTCCAGAATTTTTAAGGGAAGCGCAACGCTTCCCTTTTTGCTAAATGACACGCCTCAAGCGGGTTTGGCGGGGTAGCAAAGTGGTTATGCAGCGGCCTGCAAAGCCGTCTACGCCGGTTCGATTCCGACCCCCGCCTCCAAAAACGTTATTTGTACTGAGCCCGGATGGTGAAATAGGTAGACGCAAGGGACTTAAAATCCCTCGGCCGCAAGGCCATGCCGGTTCGATTCCGGCTCCGGGCACCATCAACTAGTTTTTTCAGCCCAATTCAAAAAATAAATACATTGATAATGGCTATTTAAAGTCGTGCTCGCTTGATTGATGGCAATGGGCTTAATACTTTAGTAAGCTTGGTGGCGCAAATTGGTAGAGATTGAGTTACACCAGTTGTGGCAATTGCAAGACTCTTCCTTTGGTAGCCACGTACTGCGTTAAGATTGCGGAAAATGGTAACGATGGCCGAGAGGTTCTAGCGGCAGGAATTGCGTCCACTTATAAATGCAAGGCAGCTGAGCAGGGTAGGCCAAGGACTGGATGCCGAAACGGGGTATATTAACTTGTCAGCGGCCGATTCGTTTGAAAGATGGTTTACAGTAGGGTTAGTTATCACTCTACCAGTTCAGCGTTAACTATTATAAAAATAATGAGTAACCTCCTCATCACGCTGTACTTGATAGGTGAAGGACATTGAGTAATCTTGACTTTGCAAATTACTTCCTTAAACCGCATGCAGCTTCGGAGTCTGATTTTCGTTAAACTTCAGGTCTTTTTTAGAGACGTAAATCCGTGTTGATTTAAAATTTGAAACGTACGGCTATATCCGAAGATTTCGTCTGTAGTCTTTTATAAATTCTGAAGTATTTCCCTCTTTCTTTGGCCCGCTCGATTTCCAAGTGCAACATTTTTCATGAAAGAATGTTGCGATGGTAAAAACATACAAACACATCACACTGGCTGAGCGCAGTTTAATTCAAACGCAACTTCAGCAAGGCTTCAAACCTGCCGCGATTGCAGCCAGTCTGGGTCGGCCGCGCTCCTGCGTCTTACGCGAGCTGACCCGCAATGGCTGGAAGGCACTCTCATCCAACCGATCCATTGGGCGCCCCGCCATAGCGGGTGGCTATTCCTCCAGCCGAGCCAATCTGCGTGCGCGTTGCCTAGCAGTCAAACCGCGGGTTAAGCGCAAGCTGGTCGTCGGCAATTCATTGTGGATCAAAGTCAG
>Ga0209181_10004874_pt1 | contig 19682 bp, 17 predicted proteins | sample MAT05_FD_187208 | JGI IMG/M metagenome (GOLD analysis project Ga0209181, IMG submission 187208) | Freshwater microbial communities from Lake Fryxell liftoff mats and glacier meltwater in Antarctica - MAT-05 (SPAdes) (version 2) | ecosystem: Environmental > Aquatic > Freshwater > Ice > Liftoff... | reverse complement strand
AATCAGCGTTTGCCCATCTCGTAACCGAACCAAACCAGACTCAACCCTGCGAGTAGACTTCAGAGTAATGGTTTGACCACCCACTGTTGTGGTACTAGTTGGCGCACTAATAATCGGATTAACTCTAACCCCAATAAAGCCATTATCATCAATTCGTTCCACATTGATACCCAGCGTTAACCCAACAGCCTCAATCACTGGCTCAACTACCTGCCGAGAGCCACCCGCCGTATCCGTGAACGTAGAAGTGACTCGCGTGACAATATCTTGGGTAAGGGCAACAGTCGATGTTTCCCCTTCCTGAATCGTCAGCGAAGGATCGGTCAAAATTTTAGCATTGCCGCTCACCACTTGAGCCTGAAGCCGCGCTAAAAATCTCGTAGGAAATTGCAGCAAAGATGGTAGACCAAAAGTCGTCGTGGATGGTGTAGTTGTAATCCCAATCACGTTGCCATTAGGACCTACGAGAGGAGTGCTTGTGCCGGGTGTAAATTGAGTCACACCGGGCAAAAATGGATTGCCTGGAGTACCAAAAGGTGCCCGTCCACCACCGCTGGGAGGGATCAACGAGTTAGTGCCAAAGGGTGCAGCGGGTTGGGGAGCATCGACGAATGGACCAAGGGTGCCGCCTTGAAATCCAGGGCTGATATCGGGGAAAAGATTCCGGGTAATGGGTGGAGATGTAGGACTGGCGGCAACCTCAGCGTTGCTAGGCGGACGAGTTCGCCCAAAGTTAAATAGGGCTGCGCCTTGGTCTACCGAGAAGAAATTGCTGCCTACTCCAAAGGAGAAACTAGAGCTAAGACTATCGGTGCCGGTTAGGTTCACGTCAATGATTTTGACATTCACAACCACCTGACGGCGACGTGCATCAAGCTGAGTTAACAAAGCCGTTGCCGCTTCTACCTTGCGAGGAGCACCAACTAGAGTGATGGCGTTCAGCCGAGGGTCGGTCACAATTGACAGTCCCTGCAATATGCGAGGACCTGAACCCTGAGTTGCTTCAATCGCAAAAATCGTGGGTTCTTCTGTAGTAAAAGTTTGTGGGGGTAGCCCACCTACAGACGCGGTAGTTGTCTGAGTTCGGCGTACACCGGGTTGTTGGGTCAAGGCTCCTTGAGCACTCAAAAATGCAGCAGCTTGAGCAGCGCTTGCTTGATTGAGCCTGAGTGTGCGCGTCAGAAGGTTACGGGAGTTGTCGGGCAGACGAGTGCTAACAAAAATCGTTCGCCCGACTCGGTTGGCTTCTAATCCGGTGATTTGCAGTACGTAATTGAAAACATTTTGAATCGGTTCGTTTTCAATATCCAAGGTGATCTTGGGACCATCTAGGGCTGCTTGTTGCGGTGTTGTTTGTGCCGCTTGCCCGGTTGCCTGCGGAATGGAGAATGCTAGATTGAGTCCGGCGGATCGAGCAAGAAGCGATAACACTTCACGAGCAGAAGCATCTCTCAACACCAAGCGGGGCACCCGTTCATTGCTGCCCAACTGAATTAGGTCAGAGACAGAAGAGTTGGTTTGGGAAACGGCGATGTCTCCCACTGGGGGCGGAACTGCACGAGGCAGAGGAGTTGGAGCCGATGGCGGCAGGGCGATCGATTGCCCTGGCATGGGTTGGTATTGAAACTGGCGGGGAAGGGCTGAAGGTGGGTTAAATTGACCTGGAGGCGTGACTGACGCAGGCGGCAGTTGGGCAAGCTGCGGAGTCGGGAAGTTGGGAACTTGCGGCGCAGGAACCGTTAGGGACTGAACGGTTGGCAAGGGCGCTTGGAATGATGGAGCAGGCAGGGGAGGCAGAGTTCTGCTGGCTTGTGTGCTGCGAAGGGGAGTGCTTGATGGTTTTGCAGCCGTAGTGACGGGTTTCTTTCCAGAAGATGCTTTGGCGGGTGCGGCGGTCATGCTAAACAGGAGCGCCCCTTGATTGCGAGTGACTTGCCCCGCGATCGCAGATCCACTACTCGTGACGGTGACCCGAACGCTGGTGCGATCGATGGGGGCAACGGTCACCATAGAAATTCCAGGGGCAGGATTTGCCTGCTGAAAACGTCCTCCTGGCATGACAAGCTGCGTATTAATCAAATCCGCAGTCCAAGTGCGACCGCGATTGACTGAAAATACCTGGGGGCGATCGCTGCCATTGGTGCGTAATACTAGCGTCGCTCCCCTTGCGGTAGGAGTTATCTGTACCCCAGTCACTTGAGCCGCCGCAAAAACAGGCTGAGCAATTGCCACCATCGCAGCACTGCCCAACAAACTGGTCATTAAAACTTGAGTTAATCCCTGATCCGGTTTCACGGTTCCTCCTCACATCATAAATAAGCGTCGGACATTACTTTGTCTGATCAGGCTGAGGCACCACTGGAGCAGCCTGCACTCTTTCTTCGGGTTTTAATGGCAGCAGTGCCTCTAGCTGAAATTTCGTCGTAATCTTAGGATCGGGTTGACAGGGTGATAATCGAGTAAAATCTCCAGTACCGGTATAAACCGTCGTATTTTTTGACTTGTCGCTCAGGGTTGAGGTCAGTTCGCGAATCACCAGCAAAGGCTGAAGCCGTTCAATGCTTTGCAAAATGGCAGAGGTCTGCTCATAGTTGCCCGCCAACTCCACTGAAACGACTTGGCGCTTCAGCTTGCCATTGACCTCAGCCCCGTAAGAGCTATCTGTAATGACACCCGTCAGATCCTTATTGGGTGTAAAGCCTTTCATCTCCGCCCTAGCAGCGAGATCACCATACTTATCCTCAAACTCACGAACGTTTTGCTGAATAGCAGGCGGACAAAGGGCTAGCTTTTGCGATCGCCGCCTTCCTAAATCCACGTTGCGGGCATCAATTTGACGGTTGAGATCGAGCAATAGCGTTTCCAACGAGGCTTCATTAGCAAACAGAGTGAGCACATCATCTCTTTGCCGTTGAGCGACCTCTAACTCCTTCTTCGCAGCACCAATTTCTTGCAAAAGAGCTTGCTGCTGCTGAATATCATTCTCGGTTTGTTTCACTTTGGCATCCAACTGCTGATATCGTTCCCATTCAGGCAACCCCAAATAGAAAAGCAATGCTCCAGCACTCAACAAGCCCAGCAATGCCAAAGCAATGCCGCTAACCGTTGGAGTAAAGCGAATACCAAAGACGGTTGGATAATCAGGCCCTGCGTCGAATGGCTGATCGCCAGGGATAAAGTCTCCACTTGTACTCATGGCTTGACGACCCCCTTCTGACGTAACATTTCGATTCGAGTGACTAGCCCAGTAGCCTTTTTACTCTCCAACTCTTGCAGTAGCTCCGAGGCAGGCACATCTGTTAGCTCAGTTTGGATGACGAACGCAACTTCACCCGGCAACTTCACCTTGTCTTTGTCTGCTGCTGCGCTTGATCCGCCCACTTGAATCGCTTGGGGTAATTTGGGGTCACCCAGCGTTGCACTCAGAATTTTAGTGGTGTCAGATTTAACGAATTTGGAGCGTTGCAAGATGAGTAAAAAGTCATTGACATCATTAAAACTGGTGGCTGAACCCGTAATTTGAATCACGCCACTAGGGGGCGGTTCAGGGACTGCTGCGGTACCTGTTGGACTTGGCGTAGGTGTAGCAGCGGCAGGATTAGGACTAGGCTTGGGTAAAGCAGCGATTTCTTGCTTACTTAACTCTTTAATTCCAAGGATACGAACCTTGGGAGGGGTGCGCGCGCTAATATCCCCGAATGTCGCTGACCATGGCTTGATGGTGTTGAACACAGTTGCAAATGCAGCAGTATCTGCCTTTGCTTGGGCTGTTTGAGCTTTGACTGAAGCTAATTTTGCTTGCTCTGCTTGAATGGCACTGATTTGGGCATCTAATTCTGCTTGTCGTTGAACAAGCTGCTCATTTCTGGATTGCAGAAAAAACCATCCTCCGGCAGCTAGTCCCAATAGCGCTAGACCTACTCCTGCACCTAGCCAGAGGGGTCGCTTACTTTCAGGAGTCCCTAGATCTCGCCGTCGAGAACTTTGAGTAGGTTCTGATCGATATTCTGGGCGATCCTTTAAAAAATTGATGTCTAAGCCATACATACTATGAAACCTCCCGCAATCCTAAGCCCAGCACGACACTGAGTCCTGCCCTTTGAGCGAGAGGAATTTCCTCGCCTACTTCCAGATCTAATGCTGCAATAGGATCAACCTGAGTACAGGGCAAGCTGAGCCGACTCGCAAAAAATTCATCCAATTGCCCGATCGCTGCACCTGGACCTGCTAGCAAAAGCTGTGCAACTTCCAAGTCTTCCCCCTGATTTAAGTAAAAATCAATTGAGCGCCGTAGCTCATCTGCTAATTCACCAATGATTCGCAGCATGGCAGCCGAGCCTGGATTGGTGCCAGCCATTTTCCCGGTACTGCCGATTGTGTCGGATGGAATGATGGGAATGGTCATTCCTTGCAGTAAATCTGTTGCGCGGGAAGGGGGTAGATTCATGGCACGAGATAGGGCGCTTTGAATTTGGTAGGTGCCAATAGGAACGGTTCGAGAGAATTTAGGGATTCCATCTTGGGCGATCGAAATTTCCGTACTCTCAAATTCAATGTCTACGATCGCAACTGCTTCTTGAGAAGAAAACTGTCGCAGTTGCTCTCGAATCGTGCGAATCAAGGCAAAACTTGCGACTTCTAAAACATTTAGTTTGAGTCCGGCTGCTTCAAAAGTGCGAATGTAGGCATCCGTAATTTCTCTGCGAGTTGCTACCAGTAAAACTTGAAACTTTTCAATGCCATCATCATCAAGAAATAAACCTAGTTTTTGATAGTCAACATCGGCTTCTTCGCGAGGAAAAGGCAAATAAAGACCTGCTTCTTGATTGAGAACCATCTCTCGCAGCTCACTATCATCAAGCTCCGCAGGCACCGGAATAATCCGAGTGACCGTATCGCGTCCACCCATGACAGCCGTGGTTACTTGCTTTGTCTTAATCTTGTGTTCTGCAAATATTGCTTGCAGTAGCTCTGCCATTCCTGGAGGGTCCATGATTTGCCCCTCTTGGAAGAGACCTTCCGGAACAGGAGCGGAAGCCAAAGTAGTGAGCTTGAGTGACTGCCCCTGTTTCCGTAGCTGAGCTACATTGATGCGGTCTGGGGCAAGCTCAATACCAATCCCTTTAGACTTTTTAGACAGTAAATTAGTTAAGGCTTTCACCACAATGTTGCCTGCTCAACTAAAGATTTTGGACAAAAAACAATCCACGGTTTATCAATGCAACCCACGAAACTTAAGAACTAATGTATGTTACTCAACTTTGATAGAAATGAGCATTTTATTAAAAAGATGACTTATTTCTGTATCACTCTCTAGTGTTTATATTAGGTTTTGATTGAGTATGGCAAAACTGAGTCTAGCAAAGAGAGATTATAGAGGCGTTCCTCAAATTTGAAGCATTGTTGAATTAGAAAGTTGAATTAGAAAGTTGAACTAAGAATCGATTTCTCCCTCTACCAGCGATGGTACACACAATTTTGAGAATTGCGCACATTTTTTTGCAGAGCGTTAAGAGGGTCGGCAAGCTGCCACAATGGCAAGAATGGAACCTTGAGTTTGGCACATGTTTCAAGCTACCCGTCAGCGCTTAGCTTTATGGTATACGGCTGTTACGGCTGTCCTGTTGCTCCTGTTTGCCAGTGGGGTGTTTTTGTATGTTCGTAGTACGCTGATTGAGCGCGTTGATGACACGCTGAACCATGTGGTGGAGGTGGTGCGGCGATCGCTGGTGATTGAACCGATCGATCTCCACTCCGAAGGGGGGCTGTTGCGGGTCAATACTGAAGCGAGTTTTCGCAACAACGCTGCCACAACAGAAGCCGATCGCATTGATATTGAGTGGTTTAGCCCAACGGGAGAGTTGTTATGGTCAACGCTTTCTGCCCCGCTACAGGTGCCATTGCGCTTTAACCCCAATGGCGAAACGGTCAGAATTAGTTCAATAAAATCACCAACCGCGATTCGTGATACGGTTCCTGCGGGAATTGCCCAACCGCCAACTTCAGCACTGCCCCAATCTGAGCCACTCGTTTTGCGGCAAGTGACGCAGCGAGTTGAGTTAGGACGGCAAGTGTTGGGATATCTGCGCGTTAGCCATCCCTGGTTTGAAGTCACCAAACCTAGCCGCGAATTCTTTGTTGATCTTGCCGCAGGAAGCGGATTAATGGTGGCCGCAGTGGGTGCGATCGGCTGGTTTTTGTCGGGTTTAGCGATGCAGCCCATTCGCGAATCTTATCAACGGCTTAAGCAATTTACAGCCGATGCGTCTCACGAGTTACGTAGCCCGATCGCGGTGATTCAAACCAATGTTCAAGTTGCTCTAGCCGATCCCGATCCTGACCCATTCACCCAGCAACAGCATTTGCGGGTTGTGGAACGATTGACTCGACGATTGGGGCGATTGGTCGATGACTTACTATTTCTGGCACGCCAAGACAGCGGTAGTATTCAGTCGCGATGGCTAACGGTTGATCTTGAATTACTGTTGAAGGAAGTGATTGAAGAGCAGCAGCTTTTGGCAGCAGAAAAAGAAATCGCGATCGCCTTACAGCCAGCCTTGCATCCAGTCGAACCCGTCGAGCCAGGACGAGCAACTTCTTTGGAGTCATCTTTCGAGTCATCAATCTCAGCAGAGATGGCTAGGCAAGCCACCGCGATCGCAGCCAAACCTCAACAAAGCTGGACAGCGGTGCAAGGCGATCGCGATCAGCTTTTCCGACTATTTACCAACCTGATTGGCAACGCAGTGAAATATACGCCCGCTGGTGGCAAAGTCAATCTAGAACTTCAGCGAATTGGACGATTGAATCATTTTTTCTGGCAAGTGGCGATTATGGATACCGGCATCGGTATTCCGCCTGAAGCGTTACCGCAGTTGTTTGACCGTTTTTATCGCGTTGATCCTGCCCGGAGCCAAGCTTCTGCTAAAGGTTCAGGCTTAGGATTAGCGATCGCCCAAGCGATCGTCCAAAACCATCAAGGTCAGATTCACATTACCAGCATCCTTAACCAGGGAACCAGTGTCACTGTCACATTGCCACAGCGACAGGAAGCCGTGAAGGAATGACGAATGACGAATGTCGAATGTCGAATTTTAAGTTTTGAGTTCGCCGCTTGCCCCTCGCCCTCCCTATCGTCATTCGTCGTATTTTTCAATGCCTAGTAGATTTACTTCTTCGTAGGCTGCAAGTTGCAGTTTTAAGGATTGGTTTTGTTCTTCAATGTCTTTTAACTCGTGCAAACGTTCCAAGATGCGCCGGGTGAAATTTTCGGCATCCGGTAGTTGGTCAGCAATCCAAGACGTGTCAATTTCTATTTCAATCATTTTCAGCATGTGTTGATACTCCCGGATTAGCCGATGATTATTGGCAATCTGCTTGTTCAGAATATCAACAGCGGTCGTTGCGCGATAAATCCGGGCGGAGTAGATGGCTTGATCCACCTGCATCATCTTTTGCTTGAGCGTTTGCACCTGTTCAATCAACACCTGACTAGATTGACATTCATGAGTCAGTTCAGTGACTCGCTGCTCTAATTTGCGTTGCTGAGCTAGTAACCGTTGGTCTGCGATCAAGCGCAATCCCTCTGCTTGGGTGGCATTCAAGGCAGGGCTGCTGAGTTGGGCGTTATGGGTGAGTTTGAGGTACATCAACACCCCGATCGCGCTAAAAATAGAGGTGAAAAATACGCTGCCGCCGTTGAGAAAAGCAAGCAGTACCAACCCAGTCACAATGGTAATCAGGGTGACGACATGCTGGTTAGTGCCCGGAATGGGATTCGGTAAGACGTAGCTTTTACCCGTAGTGTGATTGGCGATCGCCACCAACCGCTTCATCACATAGCCTTGCATGGTGTAAAGCACCGACACTACATCCCCGCGATGAACAGGAATGACATCGTTTTTGCCCGGAACTGAAAACTGGAGACATTTGAGGGTGCGATCGGCGGTCGTAATCTGAAATGTATAATGCCGCTTGTAAAAGCTTGGAAGCTTGGAAGTCAGATATAGTAAGGCTTCGGTGACTGAAGAACGCTTAGACAGCTTGCCATAGACGACTCCATATCGCTGACTGCATGATAAACAAGTTACCTGCGTAGGAGTAACGTTGCGATGCAAATCAGCGATCGGTTTTTTGCAGGAAGGGCAATATAGTGAAAGTCTCATTACCAGATTCAATCAGGGACGGGGGACGGGAAGTTCCACATTCACAGTTATCTTCCGATAGAAGAACCCAGCGATTGTTTCTGGATCTTAGCGAGTCTTTTTAAGTTCCTGGGAGAATGGCAACGAAGGTTTGTAAAGATTTAAGAGATGGTTATTAAGAAGCAGCGTAGTCAAAAGGCTACTGTCTGCTCCACCGTTCATTCCTTTTTAGTCGGTCGCAATAATTTGGGGAACTTTGAAGAATTCACCCGCGCGATCGGGCGCACTTTCCAAAATTGCCTCGCGATCGCCATGCAGTTCTAACACATCTGGTCGCGTGATGTTACTCGCGTCGATCGCCCGAAAGGTTGGCTCAACGTTGGTCACATCCAGTTCACTCAACTGCTCAAAATAATCCAAAATGCCGCTCAACTGCGTTGTAAACATTTCTTCTTCAGCGGTGGATAATTCTAATCGGGCTAGGTGGGCAACTTTCCGAACTTGTTCGCGATCAATCATGGGTAGAAGAGAACTAGAGGGCAGGGACAGAAAGTGAGATTGAGAGAAGACCCTCATCCCCAGCCCTTCTCCCTACGGAGAAGGGAGTAATTTTAAAGTCCCTCTCCTTGGGGAGAGAGATTTAAGGTGAGGGCGATTTGGGTTAAAAGAACACGTCAATTTGTGATCTTCCAGTAATTTTCATCCAGTTCTGGGCTTCGATATAGTTGTTAGGCGCGTTGCGGATGGCGCGTTTCCAGTAATCAGCAGCTTGGTCAAACCATTCTTCTGCTTCTTCTTCTTTCCCTTCTTCTTCTGCTCGCTCACCCTTGTAGTGAAAGATAACGGCAACGTTGTTCAAAGTTTGAGGCATTCGAGGATTGATCTCGATCGATTGAAAGTAGTAATCGAGCGCTCGGTCATGTTCGCCATTACTGGCATGAATCAGCCCGATATTGTAAAGAATATAGCTGCGATCGTTGTCGTCTTCCTCTAGCTTGAGGGCTTCCTGATAGTTTTCAAGCGCCTCGGCATACTCTCCATCGGCTTGGGCTGACATTCCATCCCGATAATATGCAAAAGCTATCTTTTCCTTTCTGGTCGCAGGCAGTATCTTAAGAATTAGGTCTGCCATGACCGTAAAACTTTTGTCGATGAAGTTGTCGTTACGTTGAGTTCTAGGCATATGGCAAAGGAGAGTAAGGTCGGCTAAGCTGCGGGTTTTGTGCTGCGGATCTCAGTGAGGGGCGATCGCGAAACGCTTCCTAGTTTAACGTCCTACTGGGGCAACGAATAGACAGAAAGCATTAAGAAGAATGTCGGATGTTGAAATCAGGTTTCAGGTTCAGAGAGTGAGTGTCAGGAATGGAAAACGAGGAGTCCCTTTTTTCCAGCCCCACCCCCTAACTCCTAGCTCCTTTATTTCCAAGACGGTTTTCTCCCCTCCCAAGCGTTCTACAGACTTTCTATACTGTAGATCAGAAGATTCAAATCACAGTCTCAAATAAAGCGATGGAACGATGTCCATGACTCCAAATCCAGACATTATGCAAGCCGTAGAACAATTGGACTACCGCGTCACCGTGGGTGATGTGGCGGCTCAAGCTGGTTTAAAGGTGGCAGTGGCAGAGCAAGGCCTGTTAGCACTGGCATCGCAGGTTAGTGGGCATCTTCAGGTGGCTGAATCTGGCGATGTGGTGTATCTTTTTCCTCCAGAATTTCGCTCCATCTTGCGAAACAAATATTTTCGGCTTCAGCTTAAAGACTGGTGGGAAAAGATCTGGCGGGTTCTCTTCTACCTGATTCGGATCTCCTTCGGCATTTTGCTGGTTACCTCTATTCTGCTGATTTTCCTAACAATTTTGCTGATTACGCTGTCGCTAAGTGCAGCGAGTAATAACGATAACGATTCCGATAGCGGAATTAGAATGCCCTCTGTTGGGTTTGGTCCTGATATTTGGTGGATCTTCTATCCTGACTACTCTAGCCGTCGTGTCGCCCATCGCCCTGAGCTGAACGGCGAAAAGTCTCCGCTTAACTTTTTAGAGGCGATATTTTCGTTTTTGTTTGGCGATGGCGACCCGAATGCAGATTTGGAAGATCGGCGCTGGAGAGCGATCGCGACTACCATTCGTAACCAAAAGGGTGCCGTCGTTGCCGAGCAGTTGGCACCCTACTTAGATGAGGTAGGTCAAGGCTATGCGCGTGAGTACGAAGAGTATATGCTACCCGTGCTAACTCGCTTTAATGGACGACCGGAAGTTAGCCCAGAAGGAGGCTTGGTTTACCATTTTCCTGAACTGCAAACGAGCGCGATCGAGCAGCGTTTACAGCCAATTGCGGCTTATTTGAGAGAGCTACCCTGGCGATTTAGTCAGGCAAGCGGTGGACAAATTGCGCTGGCGATCGGGTTAGGGTCGGTCAATTTAATCGGTGCCTTAGCTTTAGGTAATCTTTTAGCAGGAGGCGTTGTAGCGGCTCAAATGGGTGGCTTGGTCGCTTTTGTGCAGGCAATATTTTGGGTCTTGTTGGGCTACGGCTCCGCTTTCTTGGCAATTCCGCTGTTGCGCTATTTTTGGATTCAGTGGCGTAACCGCAAAGTAGAAAGCCGGAATCAAACGCGGCAGAACCAAGCCGTTTTTCTGAATGAAGCCGATCCAGATTTACAGAAAAAAATGCTTTATGCCCAGCAGTTTGCTGAGGAAACAGTGATTGGGTCAGATGACTTGGCATATACGACTCAACAAGATTTGATTGAGCAAGAAATTGAGCAGACCGACAAGATTGATGCTGAATGGCAACGCCGTTTGGAACAGGGGTGATCGGTGTGCTATTCGCTCACTGATCACGGTAGGATACAGATGCATTAACAGAATTTAATAATGGTAGAACGTCCGATCAAAAAATCTGAGCGCTTAGAAAAGGTTGCTTCAGAAGGAGAGAATTTACCTGTCCAGCCTTCTGTACAGCGGGAAGATCGCCCACGCCCAGTTCGTAGTGAAAACCGTTCGCCTGAGGATCGTCCGACTGAAGATCGTCCGAGTGTAGATCGTCCGAGTGTAGATCGTCCAAATCGCGATAAAGACCGTCCGAGCCGAAGTGAAGATCGTCCAGGTGGTGACAGAGACCGCGATCGCAAAGGCAAGGGTGGCAAAGGGGGCGATCGCAAAGAAGAGGTCAAGTCTCCTGCCAGCGTGGCTTTGATGAGAGGACCCAAACCACCCAGAGTCAAGTCTAAAGCTGAGATTGAAGCAGAAGAAGCCGCTGCTATAGAAGCTGCCGCAAAAGCTGAGGCGGAAGCGGTGGCAAAGGCAGAAGCAGAAGCTGCGGCGAAACTTGCTGCCGAGGAAGCGGCGGCAAAAGCCGAGGCGGAAGCCCTAGAAACTGCTGAAGCTGAGGCGGAAGCCGCAAAAGCTGCTGAAGCAGAAGTTGCCGAGCCTGCAATTGCACCTGAAGTCGCTGAAGTCGCTGAGGTCGCTGAAGTCATATCTGAACCTGTGGAATCCGTTCCAGAAGCTGTGGCTCCTGTGGCAGAAGCTGCTTCCATTCCGGCTGAGTCTACGGCTGATGGGGCGATCGCGCTGCCTGAAGAAGCTCCGCCTGAAACGAATGCTGAAGTCATATCGGAACCCATTGCGGAGGTTCCAGAAATGGGAGGCGCTCCTGTGGTGAAACGTCCTGCTGCCCCTATCAAGAAGATCAAGCACTCTGAATCTGGGGTGTCTGAAAGCTAGAGCTAATTAGATAGCCGCGATCGCGTCAATGGCAGCCTCCAAGGCGATTGAAACATGAGTCCAGTGGGTTCCTCCTTGGCAAAAGACCGTGTAAGGTTCTCGCAACGGTCCATCTGCTGAAAGCTCAGAGGTGCTGCCATCAATAAACGTGCCGCCTGCCATGACTAACTCGCTTTCATATCCAGGCATTGGGGCTGGCACCGGGTCAAGATACGAGCCAATTGGCGAATATTGTTGAACGGCACGGCAAAAAGCAATCAGTTTATCCGGTGAACCCAACTGGACTGCTTGGATCACATCCCGGCGGGGAGCCATGGGCAACGGGTTAACTGGATACCCCAACTGGTTAAACACATAAGCGGTTAAATGGTTGCCCTTCATCGCTTCTCCCACCATTTGCGGAGCGAGAAAAAGTCCTTGAAACAACAGCCGATTTTGGTCGAAAGTGGCACCGCCCGAACTGCCAATCCCTGGAGCCGTTAACCGACAGGCTGCCATTTCTACCAAGTCTGCTCGTCCGGCAACATAGCCGCCTGCGGTCACAATCGTGCCGCCCGGATTTTTAATCAGTGACCCTGCCATCAAATCTGCACCCACACTCGTAGGTTCGCACGACTCGATAAACTCGCCATAGCAGTTATCCACAAAGCAAATCGTGTTTGGGTTCTGCTGCTTAACGATTTGAACGATTTTTTCAATATCTGCGATCGCCAAACTCGATCGCCAAGAATATCCACATGATCGCTGAATCAATACCAGGCGCGTCTCTGATTTGATAGCATGAGCTAGTGCTTTCCAGTCAATCTCGCCTGTTGCTGTGAGATCTAACTGGCGATAGTGAATCCCAAACTCTGCTAAGGAACCCTGCTGATGCCCCCGTAGACCAATCACCTCCTCTAACGTGTCGTAAGGGGCACCCGCCACGGCAAGCATTTCGTCTCCTGGACGAAGCACGCCATACAGCGCACAGGCGATCGCGTGCGTCCCAGACACAAATTGAACCCGTACCGCAGCCGCCTCTGCCCCCATAACTTGAGCAAATACTCGGTCTAGTACTTCTCTGCCCAAATCGCCATGCCCATACCCTGTAACTCCAGAAAAATGGTGTGCCCCAACTCGGTGCTTACGATAGGCTGCTAGTAGACGTTTCAGGTTTTCCTTGACCTGTGTGTCAATACCAGAAAAAATCAGGGATAGTGCTTGTTCCGCTTCCTTTAAAAGAATTGGGCTGTTCATTTTCCGCTTGCTTCTCCAAAATAATTCTCAACGCCTTGGGCTGCGGTAGCCAATCTACCAATCTCCACAGCGAGATTTTTAGAACGAGCGTTTAGTTTTGCGCCAATTTGGCATTGTACTTCTCATTGGGACGAATGCATGACTGTTGCAACTTCAAACAAACCACTTAAATTAGATTTGCCGGTAGTTTTATTTATGGTAATTGTGCATGGTGGTGCACTCTTTGCCTTGTTGCCAAGCAATTTTAGCTGGGCAGCCGTAGGAGTCGCGATTTTCCTACATTGGGTTACTGGCGGCTTAGGAATTACCCTGGGGTTCCATCGCCTCGTCACCCACCGTAGCTTCCAGACGCCTAAACTGGTTGAATATTTCCTGGTTTTATGTGGCACTTTATCCTGCCAGGGCGGTGTGACTGAATGGGTCGGAATGCATCGTTTTCACCATTTGCATTCTGATCACGATCAAGATCCCCATGACTCGAAGCGCGGCTTTTGGTGGAGCCACATGGGCTGGATGTTATTTGATATTCCCATGCGTGATCAGGTGCCTCGGTTTACGAAAGACATCAACGATGATCCGGTCTATCAGTTTTTTAACAAGTACTTCATCCCGCTTCAAATTGCGTTGGCAGTGGTGCTATATGCGATCGGTGGCTGGTCGTTTGTGGTCTGGGGCGTGTTTGTTCGTCTAATCGCAGTGTTTCATTGCACTTGGCTAGTGAACAGCGCCACTCATATGTTTGGGTATCAAAGTCATGAATCCAACGACAACTCTCGCAATTGCTGGTGGGTTGCGTTGCTGACTTATGGAGAAGGCTGGCACAATAACCACCATGCTTATCAACACTCGGCTCGTCATGGTTTGCAGTGGTGGGAAATTGATATGACCTGGATGACTATTCAATTTTTGCAGTCGGTAGGTTTAGCAAGTAAGGTTAAATTGGCAGGCAAAGATTAACGCTTGGGCGATCGCGGTCAGTAGACAGACTTAATTAAGTGAAGATGCTGCAAACTGCCTTCACCCTAGATCCCTCTCCCCAAGGAGAGGGAATCTGAATAGCACTCAATTCAAAATTGCCCTGTCCCTTGAATAATATGCTTCACCGTCGTGAGCGTCTCTACACTGATAGGACCACGGCGGTGTCCTTTTTGATTGGACATGCCCAGAAAAATAGAATCTCCTCGTTTGGGATTGCGAGAAAAGCGAGGTGACGCATTGATGTAAGTGGAGGCGCTGTTAATGCCCAGAGCAAACTGGCGGCTTTCTTGATAAGACTCCGTGACTAGACAGTCAGCGTGTCCGCTGCTGTTCAGGTTGATCCAAGCGATCGCGTCACCCAAACTGTCAACGAGCTTAAAAGCAATCACCTTCGCTAGGTACGCCATTCGCCATTCGCTCTCTTCTGCTAGGCGCAAACCAGGAAACTCTGCTGATAATGCAGCATCACCCCGTAACTCAAATCCTTTTTCTCGCAGGCTATCCCACAACATCAGCAGTGAGGAAGGATTTTGACTAGGGTGAATCAACACTTTCTCAATCGCATTCACGGGATCAGGTTCGCTTTGGTGACTGTCTAAAATTATCCAGCGAACCGCATCCAAACCGCCGGAGGGCGACCAATATAGGTAACAGTTGCCCATGGCAGATTTCAAGACAGGAGCCGTTGCCTGTCGAACAATCTGCTGGACTAAGCTAGGGCGACCATAGGGAATAATTAGGTTTAAATATTGATCCTGAACAATCAGATCCCGTACTAAGCTGCTGTGGTCGGATGCTACAGCTTGAAGACACCCTTCGGGTAAGCCTACTTTCTCAATCGCTGACCAAAGCGCTTGGGCGATCGCGGCATTAGAATGACTGGCTTCTCCGCTGCCCTTTAGAACTAAACTATTGCCCGTTTTAATGCATAAACCTGCCGCCACCGCTGCCAACTCTGGAAACGCTTCATAAATCATGGCAATTACGCCTAAGGGCATCAATTGCGAATAGGTTTGGCAGTGATCAATTTGGTATGCCGCATCCATGACGCGTCCAATAGGGTCAGGTAGCTCACTCAGACGCTTGAGGAGTTGAACTGCGGTTTGTAGACGCTCAGGGGTCAGTTTTAGCCATTCTAAAATCAGGTCGGGCACTGCCATTTCTCGGCTGGCTTCCAAGTCTAGGGTATTGGCTTCAAGAATGTCATTTTGAGCCTGTTTTAGAGCTTCTGCCATGGCGTAAACTGCCTGACTCCGCAGCACCCCTCTGGTGGTGGCTAGATGGATAGAAGCTCGATGTGCAGCTTGCACAGCCGCGATTGGATCAGAAGTGAGACCAAGGGAATCCGTCGTCATTGGGTTACCGTCGATATGCCAGTAAGACCATTAAGGCTGGAAGAAGCGCCAGCAGCATAATGCCAATCACCAGAACAGCATTATGGGAGGTTGGCTTGGCATGGAGTGCCAAGGGTAGCCAAATCACTAGCATGATGAAGACGATACCCAGAGCGATCGGTAAATAATTATCTCTGAAGTTAGGGTTCGCTACATTCCACTGATGTCCATTCCACCGCCATGCTTTTTTGTAGGGATAGCTGCTGGCTAGTTGTTCTAACAATTGTCCACTTTCATCAACCACAAAAATTTGTTGACAACGATTACATCCAAAGGCTTCTGTCAAAGCGATCGGAGCAAGTTGACCTTTACGACGACAAGGACAAGGATATTCTTGATTTAAATCAATCTTCTGGAATTTTTGCGGTTGCACAGGCAGCACCAGAACTGAAATTGTTAGTTTTTTGACTAAGAATGCCTAACCCATCTGTTTAGACAAGTGTTGGTAATCAATTATTTTGTTTGCTGAGCAAGGGTCAAGATTTGCCTTGGATGACTTTTAAACGCAATACTGACCGATTACTGGAATCTTACCACTCTAGCTTTCAAGTCGTTAAGACTTCGATAAACTGGCGATCGCAGTTGCCTAATAGAGCAAGCCACTAGGACTTATGATAAATCTTCAGTAAAAGGTTTGTGTGGTAAAAGCGGGTGACGAGATTCGAACTCGTGACATCAACCTTGGCAAGGTTGCGCTCTACCACTGAGCCACACCCGCATAATTCAGACGATCATCAGACTCTCACTTTACAACACATTCTGTCAACCCCAATTTAACAGTTTCTACTTTCTCTTATGGACATTATTCATCTCACAGGCATTCGCGGGTACGGGTATGTTGGAGCGCTGCCGGAAGAACAAGTTTTAGGGCAGTGGTTTGAGGTTAATGTAACGCTCAAGCTCAATTTAGCAACCGCAGGACAGAGCGATCGCTTAGAGGATACCCTCAACTACTGCTCAGTGGTTGAAACAGTTCAACACTTAATTCAAACGTCCAAATTTGCGCTGCTAGAAAAATTGGCAAGCGCGATCGCCGATGCCATTTTGAAAAATAACTCTGCTAAGATGCCCATCCACCAAGTCACCGTGGCGCTGACTAAACTGACTCCACCCATCCCAAACTTTAGCGGTCAGGTGACGATTGAAATTACCCGTAAGCCCTTTAATACTTAGCTAGATAGTTTGGATGGTTCGGGCGATCGCGGTTGCCACTTCTTTACTTTTCCAATAGCTGCCGTGGGCATCGCCACCATTGATCAGCGGCAGCATCGTTTGGCTAAAGGGCTGCATTAAAAAATTGCCGGGGGTCATAACATCTTCAATTCGCACCGTGTTTTGTGCGCCTTCTAGCAAGATCGGTAGAAGCCCTGCCAAAGGATAGGCGATCGGATCGCCGGGATGAGCGTAGTTACACCAGGGTAAGGGTTTGCTTTGTCTTTGCGTATAAAGCGACTCCAGCAGTTCTTTTAATTTTGGCGTGAGGTTAAAACTGCGACCGCCAGAGGCATTAATCAGGCTGAATAGGGAGATTGGCGAACCCATTGTATGAATGCTAGCGACTGGAATCCCAAACTGTTGGTTTTCTTGAAAGCCCAGTCCAAAAAAGCCAGCGCGAATATTTTCAATATTTTGTCGGGTCTTAGAGTCTACTTCAGCCGCTTCCCAACGGGGCGCAAACAGAATGTCAAACAAGATCACCGTACCCCAACTATGAGTGACTAGATGGATGCGATCGCCCCGCAATTTACCACTATCTGGCGGCGATTGCAGCTCGTCTAAAGTCAGCCCCATTTGTTGCAGCGCTTGATCACTAATTTGCCGAACCAGATTGGCGCTGATATGACGACTGAGATAAAGAGCCGCATCGCCGACAAAGGGCAAAATCTGCTGAGTTCGGAGTTTTTGGAACCAAAAATCAGACCATTTTGGCGAAGCTTGTAGCCCTTCTAACAACAAACTAGTTGCCTCTTGGCTGACATTCCCCCAAAACAGGTAGATTGGCTTCAAATTTCTAGAGGGGTTTTTAACGGATGCTTGAATGCGATCAAATAAATATTGAGCATCTCGGCGAAACCCCTGTTCACTGTGGGTATTAACTCCATGGATAAATAGCACGTAGTCTGTTGGCATTTTAGAAGCCTCCGCTTAATTTTTTTGGAGAGATGATTCTAAAAGTTAGGATACGAGCGATCGCGCTCTGATTACGGTAAACCTTTGCAACGCGATCGCTTTTTAGGCGGGTTGCCCTGCCCAAATTTTTTCTAGAACGGTGGTGGGGTCAATGTCTGACATTTTGCCGCTGAGAGATCTGATTCCCATGAAGCGATCGCTAGGAGGCAGCAACAGTTTTGGTTCTGTGGGTCCAAACATCGCCATCATGTAGGTTTTCACGGCAACGGCTAAGTGCATCGGGGCGCTGTCGGTACAGAGCATCAGGCTAGCCCCCGCAATCATTGCAGTGAGTTTGCCAATGTCTCCCGGTGTTGTAACTTTGAGGCTGAGATTTGCCCTGACCAACGTCTTGACAAACTCCTCGTCATCTGGACCTTGCGCCACCACAGTCGGGAGATCAGGCGATCTCTGCACAAACTCCTGAATAATGCCCTGCCAGTTTTCTACCGGATAAATCTTATCAATCCCTTTTTCTTTGGCGAGTTGGCTGGAGCCGCCGTGGATTAACACATAGCCCCCGCTGCCAATACCTAAACGCTGACGCTCGGCATCTGCCCAATCTAAATCATTGGCTGGCACACTTACCGCCAAATCAGGGCAGGGAGTAGTAATGCTTAAACCCTTGAGCAAATCATGATACATGGCAGCGGCATATTGGTTTTTATTCAGCGGCACTGGGTTCGTCAAAAAACGATTTCCGTCCCCAGAATATCCCACGCGAGTAGGAACGCCTGTTAACCACAGCAAGAAACCCACTGTCCATTTTTGCCCCAATGCGATCGCAATTTTGTAGTCGCGATCGCGCAGAGTGCCTAGCAAGTTACCATAGTCTGCCAGACTATTTCGCCCTTTAAAGTCAAATGGGATCACAGAATGAATAGACTTGCTGACCCGGTATGCAGAAGCGGCTCGCGGTTCAACCACTACATCAATTTCTGCTTTAGGGTAGTTCTGCTTTAGATCATCTAGGGTTGGAAAAAATAGGATTTGGTCGCCAATTCCACCAGGAACCAGGGCTATGATTCGCATAATTCTTTACGCTAAATTCGCTCTTATTCTAAGCGTTAACCGCTAAAGGATAAACCATTTATTCTCTAGATTTACCTTTTGCGTCCTCTCTACTTTGCCACCCCTCTGCTCCAAAGTGGACTGATTGGCGATAATAGAAAGAATTTGTCTCGCGGAGGTGCAACATGTACCTACTTATTCCAGCCGCAGGATCAGGTCGCCGCATGGGGAGCGATCGCAATAAGCTCCTGTTACCCGTTTTTGGTAAACCATTAATTGCTTGGACACTGCTTGCCGCCAAAGCTTCCCGCTCGATTCGGTGGATTGGCGTGGTAGGGCAACCCGATGATTTTCCCGATTTCAAGGATATTATCAACGGGGTTGGCATGAGCAAAATGGTGCATTTGATTCCGGGTGGCACCACTCGGCAGGAATCTGTTTTTTGTGGGTTGAAAGGATTGCCTGCGGTTGCTGAACGGGTGCTGATTCACGATGGCGCACGTTGCTTGGTCACGCCGACCTTGTTCGATCGCTGCGCTGAAGAGTTGCTAAACTGTACGGGCTTAATTGCTGCCGTTCCCGTGAAAGATACCATCAAAATCGTGGAGCCGACTAGCCAAGTGATCACTGCTACCCCCGATCGCCGCAACCTATGGGCAGCCCAGACCCCTCAAGGCTTTCAGGTGGAAGTGTTGAACCGATGTCACCGAGAAGGTGCGGAAAAAGGCTGGCAGGTGACCGATGATGCCATGCTGCTTGAGCAGTGCGGCTTTCCGGTCAAAATTGTGTCCGGTGAGGAAACCAACTTAAAAGTGACCACGATGATGGATTTGGCGATCGCCGAGTTCATCCTGCGGCAACGAGCAAAAGAAGGAGCTTAACGACTCCAAGCGCCGTGTTCTTGAAGCAGCACAACGCCTCAACAACTAGATGCAGTTTCAACCCTTTTTTCAAAGAAGAAATCATAGTGATTCGAGTTTTATTGCCACTTTTACTTTTATTCTCTAGCATCATCGGGC
>Ga0209181_10004872_pt1 | contig 19683 bp, 11 predicted proteins | sample MAT05_FD_187208 | JGI IMG/M metagenome (GOLD analysis project Ga0209181, IMG submission 187208) | Freshwater microbial communities from Lake Fryxell liftoff mats and glacier meltwater in Antarctica - MAT-05 (SPAdes) (version 2) | ecosystem: Environmental > Aquatic > Freshwater > Ice > Liftoff... | reverse complement strand
ATGCGTGTGCTGGCATTGTAACTCGTAATAACATCAAGCCTGTAATATTCGCTTATTAAATCTACGCTGCCATTGCTGCGGTTCATGATATGCCGTATCCTAAAACCGGGATACAAACCCGGGTCTGAATCTTTATCGGAACCAAAATTATCTTTATCAACTAATGTTATCATCTCCGGCGAAAAGGGCACCATTTTAGGATCTTTTACTTCTGCAGTACCTGCATCAAATGTTGCATAAAATGCACCATTAATATTTCCGTTGTTTTTTCTTTTGTATAATCCTGCTATGGTAATGCTGCCGTTTTTATTGTAGCTCAGTTTTGTTCCCTGTATAAATTGATTGTTCAGGTTAAAAGTAATTTCCTTTCCTTTTGTATTGCCGGCATCATACACCAATAGTTTATACGCATAAGAAGGCACTTTGGCGCCATCTTCCCTTACTGTTTGCCTGGTTACTTCCTTATCGTAATGTTTTATGGCAACAAACACTTTGCCATCGTTGGTAATATCCTGGTCGTATATAGATACAAAGCGGTCGCCAATGGGAAGTTCAATATCTTTTTTCCAGAGGCTTTTTAGGTTAGTGTCAAAAACGCCAATAAAGAATTTTTTGTTGTCCTTTTTTCTGTCAGGTCCTTCTACAAATAATAATACTTTACTGGAATCTGCTGATAATTTATAAGAGGGTTCTGCCTGGTCGTAGCGGCTGTCAGATTCATAAGTGCCCAGGGTTGTTTTGCCAGATGTATTCAGCGTTTTTTCATCTACTTTAAGTGCATAAACAGAAGTGGTTTTATTTTCCCGGTCATATGCTTCGTAAAAGAAAAATATATTAGCGCCATATTTTTCAAATCCTTTGAGGCTGGCATTTTTTTCTTCTATGCGCAAATCTTTTTCTACAACGGTTTCCATATTCCTGTCAATTAATACAAGGATAGGTTGCTGCTCCGTGGTTCCGCCAAACATAGACCTTGAACCAGCTTTAAGTTTTAAAACGATAAACTGGCTATTCGCTACCGGCACAGCATCTTCAAAATCGTATTTAAGTTTGGCATTGTCTCCCCAGGAAACATTAAATTTTTGAGCATTCAGGTTTGTGAAAGAAGCCATCAAAAACCCTACAATAAAAAGCAATGTTTTTTTACTAACCATGAAATGTATTTAGAATGATAAGAAATCAAATATAGTTTTAAGCTATTAGGAGGCAACCTGCCTGGAACATTTTATGTAAACTTTATGTATTGAATTTTTACAGAAAAAAATATGCCGGCAACAGGTGCCGGCAATAAATACAAATTATATTTTATCCATTTCCTTTTTCACAAAATCCATCAGCACTTTTATTTTTTCAGGAGAAAAATCAAATGCCAGGCCGGCCGTTTTATACAACTCAGGCAAAGTTTTGGTAGCGCCCAGTGCAAGGGCATTGCAATAATTATCCAATGCCTGCTGCGGATTGTTTTTGTATTGCATCCACATTCCGATTGCGCCTAACTGGGCAATACCATATTCAATATAATAAAAAGGCACTTCAAATAAATGCAACTGGCGCTGCCATGCATTGCTGCGGTAAGTTTCCAGCCCGCTGTAATCTATCACATCATCCTGAAATTCTGTGAGTGTGGCTACCCAGGCAGCAGTTCTTTCCTGATGCGTGTGCAAAGGATGTTCGTATATCCAGTGTTGAAATTTATCTATAACAGCAATCCATGGAAATATTGTAATGACTCTTTCCAGTTGGTGTTCTTTTGCTCTTTTTAAATCGGCTGCATTATCAAAAAAACTTTCCCAATGATCCATAGTAAACAGTTCCATTGCCATGCTGGCTACTTCTGCAATTTCCATGGGATATTCTTTAAACCCGGATAAGGGAAGCGGGTGCGCCAAAAAAGAATGAACAGCATGCCCACCTTCATGCAACATGGTAGTTACATCATTCATCTGCCCTGCTGCATTCATAAAAATAAATGGAGCGCCGCTTTCTGCCAGCGGGCAATTGTATCCTCCGGGAGCTTTTCCCTTGCGGCTTTCCAAATCAAGGTGATTGAGTTCCTGCATTTTTTGCAGGCACTGACCAAAGAAAGGCCGGAGTTTTTCAAAACAAGCAATTGATTTTTTTAGTAAATCATCGCCGGTAGTAAAAGGCCTTAAAGGTTTTGTTCCTTCGGGCTCTGCATCCATATCCCATGGGCGCAATGTTTCCAGGCCCAATTTTTCTTTTTTCTTTTGGTAGATTTCATTTACCAGGGGTAGTACATGCAGTTTTACCGCAGCATGAAACTTGTAACAATCTTCTTTTGTATAATCAAACCGGCCCAGTTCTTTAAAACGATAATCCCGGTAATTTTCAAAACCTGCATTTTGCGCTTCTTTGTTTCTGAGGCCAACTAATTTGTCGTAGAGTTCATCCAGCTTTGCCGTATCCTGCAATCTCCTGTCTTGTATTTTGCGGTATACCTCTTCCCTAAGATTTCTGTCAGCATTTTCTAAAAATTTGGCCGCCTGCTGCAGTGTGTATTCTTCACCGTTTACAGTTACCATCATGGCACCGGTTATTTGTCCAAACTGCTGTTGAGATACAGCCATCTCTGCCTGCAGGGGAATATTCTCTTCCCTAAACAGTTCTATGCTTTTTCTGATACTTCTCAGGTAGGTGTGGTATTTTTCCGGCTCCAGTTCCTTTAACAGGGGTTCTGCTATCAGCTTTTTATTCAAGGCATCCTGCAGGGGTTGAATCCTGGGCTGAATCTCCATACAGAAAAAATTAAAGGCTTCTTCCAGCGTTTTATTTTCTGTATCACAGGTCATCTTTATCTGTCGCCAGCAGGCATCTTCGCTTACTGCTGCTTCCAGTTCACTCATATCTTTAAGCCATTGTTCCAGCGATGTTTTATCCGTTATTGCCCTATCAATTAAATCCTTAAAATAGGGTTCCAATATTGCCCAATCCGTTACAATAAAGTTAACCGGCAAAAAAGTTCTTGGTAGTTTTTTTATATCTGCTGTATACATAGGTGAGTGGTGAATGGTGAATGATGGGAAGAAAGATGCATTAAGCCGGAGTGGGTAGAAGGAAAAGCCATGATGAATATAAAAAGCCAAAGTTGAATAGGAATCTTCGTAGATTTTTTCACCTTTGACTTTTCACCTTTCACCTTTTACCTTTCTCCCTATTACATACTATGCCATCTTACGTGGCGAATTTATTTTTTTAACCGGGGCATTTTTAGGTGTGGCAGTTTTAGTAGAAGTAGCTGTTTTAGTTGTTTTCTTTTCTGCTACCGGAGCTGCATCTTCCACGCCATTTTCATCTTCGCCTGGTTCTGATAATTTAATTTCAATCCCTGCCTTGGTTAGTATTTCAAACCACTTAACCATTTTTTTCATATCGCTGCCATACACTCTTTCAAAATCCATTGAAGGGTATACTTTTTCAAAATATGCTTTAATCGCTTTGCCATCTGCTTTGCCATCGGGTAAGGCTACTTTACTGGCCTGCATAGCTGTAAATACATCTACCAGGTTTACATTTTCGCCAGTAGTATACACTTCAATACTCTCCAGGTGAGAGAAATTATGCACCCTGTTACTTACAAATTTGGTGCTTTTGTCTTCCAGTGAACGAACAATTCCGCCATCTGCTTTAGAAGAAACAAGTTCATATAATCCTCCCAAACCTGTTACGGATACCATTTTATTATAACTCATACAAATTAATTAAAAGTTTAAAAATTTCAGGGTTGCAATTTAGCAGTAATATGGCAAATTACCGTTACTAGTTTTTTGTTAATTTATTTTAACAGTAATATTTTAACGACAGCGCCTGTTTACAGGATCATTTGCTGTCTAACAGGGCAAAAGAACAATTTTATGTTGAGATCTGCTTTAGCAACAATTTTAATGAGTACCATTTCTGTACTTGGATTTGCACAAACTGCTTCTATTAAGGGCACTGTTACTGACAGAAATGACGGAACACCTGTAGCAGGAGCTACCATTTATCTTTTAAAACAAAAAGACAGCAGCCTGGTAAAAAATTTGGTAAGTAATAATACAGGCGTTTTTGAATTTACTAACCTGGAAAACGACAGTTTGATCGTAAAAATAAATTCCATCAACTTCCAGGAATATATTTCATTTGTAAAACTAAGAGACAATGCTTCCCGGGACCTTGGAACGATTAAAATGGATAAGCAGGGTAAAGATCTTGCCGGTATAACGGTAGTTTCACAGGCAACGCCGGTTATTCAAAAAGGAGACACATCACAATTTAGTGCCAGCCAGTATAAAGTAAACCCTGATGCTACTACCGAAGATTTAATAAAAAAAATGCCGGGAATTACGGTAGCCAGAGATGGTACAGTAACCGCACAAGGTGAAACCGTAAGAAAAGTAACCATTGATGGCAAGGATTTTTTTGGCGATGATGCTTCGGCAGCTCTTAAAAATTTACCCTCTCAAGTAGTTGATAAAATACAGGTGTTCGATCGCCTGAGCGACCAGGCACAGTTGACCGGTGTAGATGATGGCAACTCTCAAAAAGCCATTAATGTAGTAACTAAATCCGGTATTAAGAATGGCCAGTTTGGCAGGTTATATGCAGGTTATGGAACAGACGACCGTTATGCTGCCGGTGGAAACATCAGCTTTTTTAAAGGAGACAGGCGCTTATCATTTGTGGGTAATTTCAACAACGTCAACCAGCAAAATTTTGGCTCCCAGGATTTATTAGGATTAACCAGCAGTGGTGGTAACCGTGGCGGTGGCGGCGGTGGAAGAGGCGGTGGCGGATGGGGTGGAGGAAATGATAATTTTTCTGTTGGCCAGTCAAGTGGCATCAGCAAAACCAATGCACTGGGTATTAATTTCAGCAATCAATATGGTAAAAAACTAAGCCTTACTGCAAGTTATTTTTATAACCAGAGTGAAAACAATAACTCATCTGTTTTAAAAAGCGAAACTTTTGCAAATGCCGGTAATATTTTTTCTAATGAAACAGGTAATACCAGCACTGATAATTACAACCACCGTATAAATATGCGCCTGGAGTATAAAATTGATTCCAATAACAGCATTTTTATTATTCCCAATATAAGTTTTCAGGGCAATAATTCCAGCAGGTATTCAGATGTGCAAAATTATAAAGGAGTAAATGACTCTTTGAGTAATTCATTACTAAGATCAATGGCAGAAAGGAGTGGTTATAATATCAGAAATAATATTATGTACCGACATTCATTTGCTAAAAAAGGACGTACTATATCGCTTGGATTGAATACTAATTTCACAAGAAATTCCGGCGAAACAGTTACAGATGCATTTTACAGATTTTTTGATAATGGATTAAGTGAAGACTCTTCGAGAAATCAGTTTGCCGATAACCTTACTAATGGCGAAAGCTACACAGGTACCATTGCATATACTGAACCCGTAGGTAAAAAAGGCCAGTTACAATTAGAGTATTCGCCGGGTATTCAAAAAAACAACGCCGATCAGCAAACATTTCTTTTTGATGGTGCAAAGTACACACAGTTTGACCCAAGGTTCTCTAATAAATTTGACAATACCATTACTACCCATCGTGGGGGTGTTACTTACAGGCTCGTAGAAAACCGTGACAATATGTTTGCCATAGGAATGAATGTGCAAAAGGCCCTGTTAGAAAGCCAGCGAACATTTCCCAGCATTACATCGGTAAACCAAACATTTTCAGATTTCTTACCAAATGCAATGTGGCGCAGGAAATTTTCTACATCAAGCAATATCCGTTTATTCTATCGGGCAAATGTAAATTTCCCCTCGGTAAACCAGTTGCAGGATGTAGTGGATGTAAGCAATCCTCTAAGAGTATCTGTAGGAAATCCTGTCCTTAAACAAAGCAATACCCATTTCCTTGGCAGCAGGTATTCCTACACCAATTCTAAAACCAGTAAAAGTTTTTTTGCCAACATCTTTGCACAAACAGCCAGTGATTATATCTCCAATGCTACTTACATAGCATCGGCAGATTCCCTGATTCAAAATGGAGATACGCTAAAAAAAGGTTCTCAACTTACTAAGCCTGTAAACCTGGATGGTTACAAAACACTTCGTACTTTCCTTACCTATAGCATGCCTATAAAAGTCATTAAAACTACGGTGAACCTTAATGCAGGATTTAGTTATTCAAAATTGCCAGGCCTGGTAAATGATGTACTTACCAATACTGACAATCTTGTATATTCCGGTGGAGTTGTATTGGCAAGCAATATCAGCGAATACGTTGATTTTAATCTTAACTATAATGCGAGCCTGAATGATGCAAAAAATTCACTCAATGCCAGGTTAAATAACAGGTTTATAAATCAATCTGCCGGCATTGCAGTAAATCTTCTTAGTAAAAAAGGATGGTTCATACAAAACGATGTAAACAATCAAACTTATAGCGGCTTAAGCGAAGGCCTCAACCAGAGCTTCTGGTTATGGAATGCAGCAATTGGTAAAAAGTTTCTTAAAAACAAAGTGGGAGAATTAAAGCTCTCTGTATTTGATTTGTTGAAACAAAATCAAAGCATAACCAGAACGATCAACGAAAAAGGAATTGAAGACTATCAAAGCCAGGTATTGCAACAATATTTTATGCTCACCTTTACTTATAGCCTTAAAAACTTTGGTGTGGCAAAAAAAAGTAATAATGATGAACAGGGAGGTGGAATGAACAGAATGGGTGGGCCGGGTCATTAAAATAAAACCGTTGATTTGAAATCACTGGTTCAAAAGTTTTAACTTTAAAGCGAACATTTTAAAAATAATTTTTGAATCAGCCAGAACTCATTGACAGGATAAAAAATGGCGACCCTTCTGTGTTTAATGACATAGTGGAGCAAACAAAAAAGATGGTGTACAATACAGCACTTAGTATTGTACAATCAGAGGCGGATGCAGAAGATATAACACAGGATGTTTTTATAGAAGTGTATGAGAACCTGGATGGATTCAGGGGAGCTTCACAACTCTCTACATGGATTTACAGGATAACGGTAAATAAGGCTTTAGATTTGGAGAAGAAGAAAAAAAGACAAAAGAATGGCGGACTGCTCAAACAGATATTTTTAATAAACCCAGCAGATGAACCGGTTAATTTTAATCACCCCGGGGTATTGCTGGATAACAAAGAAAAAGCTGCCACACTTTTTAAAGCTTTAAAAAAATTGCCGCAAAATCAAAGGGTGGCTTTTACCCTTCATAAAATAGAAGGGCTCTCGTACCAGGAGATTTCGGAAATAATGGAAACCAGTTTATATGCAGTAGAATCCTTGATGGTGCGTGCAAAAACAGGCTTAAAAAAACTCCTTGAAAACTATTATCAATCACAGGTTTAATAATAAAACCATGAATAAAACAAAGCTTGCCACTTTAGTAGAAGAAACCCTGGATAGCATGAATGGTGCCCAAAGGGCTGAACCTGCTCCCTATTTGCTTACCCGTATCAATGCAAAAATGAACCGGCATATACCATCGGCATGGGAACGCATCAGCCTATATCTTAGCCGCCCTGGTATTGCTATAGTTGCAGTTGCTTTCCTTATTATTTTAAACCTGGTTATCTATAGTTTTAATAACACTACAACTGATATTAATTTACAGAACCTGCAGGGTGCTGCAGATGAATACTCGATGAATAATTCATCTTCCCTATTTGACCTTGAAAATATACAACCATGATAAACAGGCCTAAAAACAGCAAAGCATTACTGGTCATCATCATCGTTTTACTGGCAGCCAATATTGGCGGACTGGCATTTTTTTTATTAAATAAACCAGGCGGAAGAAGGCCCAATGGTTCTGAAGAAAGAAAAAATGCAATGCAGGCTTATCTAAAAAAAGATATCGGATTTTCTGCACAGCAACTTGCCGCATATGATACGCTTATTGAACGCCACCGAAAAGATATGGGCCCTTTTTTTGACACACTTAAAAAAGAAAAAGAAAAACGCCTGTTTTACATAGCGAAATATGCTTTTGCAGATACAGCCATTAATACAGCCATTGCTAAAACCGCAGCTAAACAACAACTGCTGGAAACAAAAATGCTTATGCACCTGAAGGATGTAAGAAATCTTTGCAGTGAGGAGCAAAAAATAACTTTTGATACAAGTATTTATAAAATGTTTTCCCGAAGGGGCGGAGAAAAGAAAAAGCATAACTAATTTTTTAATTTTTATCACTTAATAATTATTCAAATGAAAAAACAATTTTTGTTAATGATGGCCGTTATTTTCATGAGCTTAACAGCCGCAAAAGCACAGGGCGGTATGCAACGCCAAACACCTGAAGAACGCACCAAGGCCACTATTGAAAAGCTGGCTCCGTTAAAATTAGATGCAGACCAAACAACTAAAACCACGGCTGTTTTTTCAGATTTATATACTGCACAACAAAAAGCTATGGAAGAAATGAGGGCCAGCGGAAGCTTTGACAGGGAAGCATTTCAGGCAAAACGAAAAGAAATGGATGCTGCAAGAGACGTAAAACTAAAAGAAATTTTTACGGCTGATCAATTTAAAAAATGGCAGGAAGAAATTGAACCCAGCCTTAGGCCGCAGAGAAGAAGTAATTAAAAAGACAAGGGGGTGAATGGTGAATTGTGAATGGTGAATTGTGAATGGTGAACTGCAGGAGACGATTAAAATATCATGCAGATCAAAAACCATTGACCATTGACAATTGACAATTGACAATTGCCTATTGCCCATTCCCCATTCACAATTCCCCCAAAGACCCTACAACATTTTCAACCCTTTCCTTCAGCGTTTCATAATCGGTATAGCCTCGTGCTACCATCGTAAATTTTAAATCATCTGTTTGAATAAATACGCATGGATAACCGGTTACCTGCAATTGTTTCATCAGCGAAAATTCATAATAAGCCATATCCCTGTATTCATCGCTGGCCATTTTTTCAAAAAATGTTTCTGGATTGATACTGTATTTATCCAACAGGTGCACATAAGCTTCATTGTCTGTAAGGTCCCTTCCTTCGTAATGCAGGGCATATTGCAGATCGGATGCAAATTCTACAGATCTTTCCGGGTAAAACTCTTTAAAAATGCACATTGCAATAGCAGGCTTTTCAGAATGAGGATACCAGTCGCTGTCATCCGGATGGTTGATATGCCACAAATAATCACTACCAAATTTAATGCCTGTCAATTCCTCGACATTTTTATAAGCTTTAGCAATGTATGCAGCAGATGCAGATATATGAACTGGCTTTTCTGGCAAGATCATTCCGCCACTCAATACATCACTTTCCAGTACATCTTTATACTCATCAGCAACTTTTTTTATTATGGGGCTAAAACCATAACACCATCCACAATAAGCATCGTAGCAATAAATTAAAACAGGTTTCATAATTTTAAGAATAAAAAAGTCCCGGCATTAATACCGGGACTGTAAAATTAAATGAGACAAATCTATTTGCGGGTATATTTTATTTCCATCATTTTAAATTCTTTCCCATCATTCCCGGGGCCGAACATTTCCATTATCTGAGTTTTATCGTCAATAATTCTCATGGTTTCCCTCACAGCCATTTCTTTGCCTGTTCCGGAAGAAGGATCAACGCAGGTTCCTGATAAAGTAATAGATTTGGAAGCTTCATCCCAAGGGCCTTCCAGCTTCATCATGCCTGTGCCCATATTATCTATCCAGGTACTAATAAATACTTTTTTATTATTATCATAAGCAAGGGTGCTAATTCCTTCGAATGGTTGCCCCATCATGTTTCCGGTAAAACTTCCTACATGGTAACGGCCTCCCATAACCATTTTATTGCTGGCAGTACCTTTGCTTAGCTCAGGTAGCGCTCCGTCTGCGTGCCACATAGTTACTTTGCAATCCCATGTTCCATCCCAGCTCGCCATCATTTTGTGTACATCACCCGGGGTCATGTAAGCCATCCAGTTTTTCATCATGGTGGCGGAGTCAACGATTGCAGCAGGTGCTTCGGTAACAGCGGGTGTAGTAGTGGTGGTTGATGAGTCCGTTGTTACAACAGTTTCATCCGTGTTGGTTTTACTGTCATTACATCCATAAACAAACAGTAAAATAACAGCAGCAGTAAATATTTTTTTCATGTGTTAAATTATTTTTTGCCAAAATATAGAATTGTTTATACAAATGCAAGTTTTCTTAAATGGTTGTGGAAAATTAAATTTCTGAAACATTTGCCTGATAACAACAAAAAACTCATCATTGTCCTGAGTCTCATTTTTCCAGCATTATGAGTGAGCCACCCAATTTGAGTGAACACCCTTAATGCGCCTCAAGCCAATTATTTCCAAAGCCAAGTTCTGCATTGGCTGGTACATCATTGGGTAGTATCATAGCCGTTTGCATAGAATTTAATATCACAGGTTTTATGCTTTCCAGCTCTTCCTTTAATACGTCAAACACCAATTCATCATGTACCTGCAACAGCATTTTGCTTTTAAAATTTTTAGCACGCAGGGCTGCATCCACTTTAATCATAGCCAGTTTTATCATATCTGCTGCTGTACCCTGTATGGGAGAATTGATAGCATTTCGTTCTGCAAAACCCCGCACAGTAAAGTTGGCACTGTTGATGTCCCTAAGCCAGCGCTTACGCCCCATCAGGGTTTGCACATAACCATTTTCTTTACAATATTGGATCGTGTCATCCATGTATTTCTGGATGTTTGGAAATTCATTTTTATAATTGTCAATAATCTCTTTTGCCTCCGCTCTTGATATAGCCAGGTTTTCAGCAAGACCAAATGCACCCTGTCCGTAAATAATGCCAAAGTTTACACTCTTGGCTTTGTAGCGCATTTCTTTGGTTACCTCTTTTTCTTCTACTTTAAAAATTTTAGATGCAGTAGCTGTATGAATATCCTTGCCCGTTTTAAAAGCTTCACACATATTTACATCGCCGCTAATGGCTGCTACAATGCGCAATTCTATCTGGGAATAATCTGCAGAAACTAATACATGATTTTCATCCCTTGGCACAAAAGCTTTTCTTATTTCTCTTCCCCTGTCTGTTCTAATAGGAATGTTTTGCAGGTTGGGGTTATTGCTGCTAAGCCTTCCCGTTACTGCCACAGCCTGAGCATAACTCGTATGCACCCTGCCGGTTTTTGGATTAATCAGTTGTGGCAATGAATCAACATAGGTAGATTTTAGTTTGGCCAGTTCCCTGAAAGTAAGGATGTCATCGCAAATTTTATGTTGGTGGGCCAATTTAGCCAACACATCTTCACCTGTAGCATATTGCCCGGTTTTTGTTTTTTTGGCTTTAGGATCCAGTTGCAGTTTATCAAACAGCACTTCTCCTAATTGTTTTGGAGATGCCAGGTTAAAACGAACTCCCGCCTGTGCATAAACGCTTTCTTCTGCAATTTTTGCATCCTTTTCCAATTCTTTGGAATAACTGTTTAAAAAATCTACATCTACTTTTATCCCTTCAAACTCCATGGCTGTTAATACCTTCACCAAAGGGTTCTCCACTTCGTAAAAAACTTTTTCTACTTCTTTCAATTTTAGTTGTGGCAAAAAAATATTTTTTAGCTGCAAAGTAATATCCGCATCTTCAGCCGAATATTCTTTAGCTTTTTCTATTTCCACATCCCTCATATTGCCCTGGCCTTTTCCTTTTTTACCAATCAGTTCTGCAATGTGCACAGGCTCATAACCAAGATATTGGGCGCTTAGCAGGTCCATACTTCTCTTACCATCCGGCTCTATCACATAATGCGCAAGCATTGTATCAAATAAATTTCCTTTTAATTCTACCTCATACCATTTTAGCACCAGCAGGTCGTATTTCAGGTTTTGGCCTATCCATGTTTTAGTTTCATCCTTAAACAATGAAGAAAATTGTCGCAGGATTTTATTGGTAACAGCTCTGTCTGCCGGGCAGGGAATATAAAATCCTTCACCGGGTTTTACAGCAAAGCTAAACCCTACCAGCTCTGCAAGGTTGGCATCTATATTGGTTGTTTCGGTATCAAAACAAATTTCTTTGTGGGCTTTTAATATCTCTATTAAATCAGCAATTTCTTTTTCTGTTTGCACCAATTTGTAATCATGCGGCGTATTATTAATGTTTTTATCTGTAGTAATAAAAACAGTTTCATCCTCACTCTTTGACGCAGCAGTATTTTTTAATGGTTCGGCTTCAGGCAACACACTGCCAAAAAGATCCAGTTGTGGTTTTTCTATCGTTGCACGTCTTTCATCAGCAGCAACAGGAATTTCTTCTCCAAGGATTCTTTTTCCGATTGTTTTAAACTCCAGTTCTGCAAAAATTTCTTTCAATGCTTCTTTGTTCCATTCCTGCATTCCATAATCTCCCTCATGAAATTCAACCGGTACATCTATTATGATGGTGGCTAATTTTTTGCTCAAAACAGCCATTTCTTTTCCGTTCCTTATTTTTTCTCCCAACGCACCTTTTATCGTATCGGCATTGGCCAATACGTTTTCCAGTGTGCCATATTCCTTTAATAATTTAGCCGCCGTTTTTTCTCCCACGCCCGCAATGCCGGGAATATTATCTACACTATCGCCCATCAATCCTAAAATATCTATTACCTGGCTCACATTTTCTATCCCCCATTTTTCGCACACTTCTTTGGGACCCATAATTTCTACACTTCCTCCCTGGTAGGGTGGTTTGTAAATTTTAATATTTTCAGAAACCAGTTGCCCATAATCCTTATCAGGCGTAACCATAAAAACTTCGTAGCCTGCTTTTTCTGCCTGTTTTGCCAAAGCACCAATCACATCATCTGCTTCGTATCCATCTTTTTCCACTACCGGGATATTAAATGCCCGGATGATTTTTTTTATATCCGGCACTGCTGCCCTGATATCTTCCGGCGTTTCCTGGCGGTTGGCTTTATAGTCTGCAAAGTCTGTATGTCTTTCTGTGGGTGCATGCGTATCAAAACACACTGCAATATGAGTGGGCTTTTGATTGTTGATTAAATCTATCAGGGTATTGATAAACCCAAACTGGGCATTGGTATTTTTTCCCTTACTGGTAACACGCGGGCTGCGTATAAGCGCATAATATGCCCTGAACACTAAAGCATAGGCATCTAATAAAAACAATTTTTTTTGCATAGCACAAAAGTAGATTTTTGAAATTAAAATATTAAAGCAGATTTTATGCAAAGAGTTTTTTATGCGGCAAAAATATTTTGTTCTTTTTTCTCAAAACAGTGTATTCACCTGTTCATATTATATAAACTTACCTTACTTTTATACCCAATCTGTCAACACCCTTTTTTTGAGTACACTTTTTTTTAGAAAACGCTCTATTTATTGCTTGCTAATTGCTGATATTTTTTAATTTTCTAACTAATTAGTATGCAAAAAATAGTATGCTTATTTTTAATCCTTGGTTTTTTTCCAAGTTTTGTTTTTGCCCAAACACAAACCCCGGTTTATCTATCGCAAGCAATCACCAACGCAAATTCTAAAGGGTTTTACCGATATCTGCCTGCAGATTATACTACCAGCTCAAAAAATTATCCATTAATTATTTGGGTACATGGGGCAGGGCAAGTAGGGCAGGGGAATACGACAGACCTTCCAAAAGTTTTAGAATGGGGAGTTCCTAAAATAATCAGTGAAGGTGGATTCCCTGCAAGTTTTACTGTGGGGGATAGTAGTTTTTCCTTTATCATTATATCTCCGCAGTTTCTAGGTTGGCCATCGGGTAACAATGTATCAGCAATGATTACCTATGCCATTAGTAATTATAGGGTAGATCCGGCCAGGATTTACCTGATGGGTATTAGTGCAGGCGGTGGTGCAGTATGGGAATATGCAAGTGCAAGTATTGCAAATAGCAATAAACTGGCTGCTATTATCCCTTTTTGCGGAACACTAACTCCTACACAAACACTTGCCAACAGGATAGCTGCATCAAATTTGCCTGTATGGGCGTTTCATAATACAAATGATGGAACTGTACCGGTTGCTAATTCCCGAAACTGGAAGAATTTTATTAATGGGTATGTACCTACACCCACCCCATTGGCCAAACTTACAGAGTTTCCTGTGGTGAGTAATAATGCTGTAATAGCCCATGAATGCTGGAGCCTTGCCACTTTACCAACTTATAAGCCTGATGGAATAAATATTTATGAATGGCTCTTAGGTTATAGAAAAAGAACTACCAGCATAAACCTGTTTCCACTTGCAAGTGCGGGGCAAGATCAGGGAATCGTATTGCCTGCAAATGCAGTATTGGATGGATCTGCCTCAATAGATCAGGATGGAATGATTGTCTCTCACAGGTGGCGAAAAACCAGCGGCCCGGCTTCTTTTAGTTTTTCTGATTCTACCGCTTCTATTACTACCGTATCAAATTTAGTGCAGGGCGTTTACGAATTTGAACTTAGTGTGACAGACAATTTAGGAGCCGTATCAAAAGACAATGTAATTGTAAATGTGTATGTTTCTCTTCCTCCCGGTGCGCAACAAAGAGTATTAATAGATATAGGCTCTGCTGCCAGTAATGGTGGCACCATAACCAATTCCCCCAATATTAACGGAAATGTTTGGAACAATATGACCGATGGACGGCCTGGTGTAAGGATTAGCAATGCGCTTACTATCAACAACCAACTTTCGGGCATTGCTCTTGAAGTAATCAACCGAATAGATGGAACCTTTAGTACAAGTTCTACAGGTGTGGGAAATGGTAATACTGCTGGTACAGTAAGTGATTACCCCGCAAGTGCCACTACAGATCATGCATTAATTCATGTAAGTGCAACAAATGGTATCTGGAGAATAAAGGGATTACAACCAGATAAAATTTATTCAGTAAAGTTTTGGGGTACCAGGAGTAATACCACGGCAGCACGAAGTGCAGAAATTAAACGTGCTGATGATAATGTATGGAAAACATATAATGCTACCGGCAACATTAACTATAATACTGCCGCCGTATTTAACATTACCGGGAAAATAGAAATGGATTTTAATATCAGAACAAAATCCGGAAGCGATTTTTCTGCCCTTAATGTAATAGATATATCTTATGGTGCCGGGGGTGATACCATTGTTATTCCGCCTCCCACTATAAATCTTCCTCCAGTGGCAAGAGCCGGAATTGATACTAGTTTACAACTGCCCACAGATTCTGTAACATTAAGAGGGTGCAATTCTTTTGACCCCGAATTAGCGGTATTAAAATACAAATGGAGAAAAATTTCAGGGCCGGCATCTTTCCAGCTTCCTGTGGATAGCATTTGCTCTCCCAAAGTAAAAGCATTGGTTGCAGGAACTTATTCTTTTGAACTTACGGTAACCGATACTTCTGGCCTCACCGGCAAAGACTCTGTTTCTGTAACGCTGAATTCGCTGCTTACCACATCCTGGCCAGCACAGGTAACTCCATTGTGCCCACAACCCTACAAAGTAGTGGTAGTAGGTTCTTCTACTGCTTTTGGTACGGGTGCCAGTCCTATTGATAGCTCATGGGTGAGAAAATTTACAAAGTATCTCTCCGGACAAAATCAACAAATCCAGGTTATCAATATCGCCACGTTGAGTTTAACTTCCTGGGATGTTTCTCCCACCGGCACAATTGTACCTTCTGGTTATACCATTGACACATTGCGCAATATTACAAAAGCACTCTCCCTCAACCCCGATGTAATTATTTTAAATTTACCATCTAATGATGTGGCCCGCGGCATTGCCACAAATGATATTCATACGAATTATTTAAGAATTACTTCGTTGTGTGATGCTGCAAATGTGCCTATTTGGGTAACCACTACCCAGCCCAGAGATGCCTTGAGCCCGGCAGAACGTATTTTGCAAATGAACTTAAAGGACTGGATTAATTTAACCTATGGTAATAAATCGGTTGATTTCTGGAGCACTGTTTCCAATGCGGATGGCACCATCAATAGTGTATATTCTGCGGGCGACGGAGTGCACCTCAACAATTATGGTCACCATGTTTTATTTACCAGGATGGTGGAAGAAAAAGTATGGGATACTGTTTGCAAAAGTAAGAATCTTGCACCAGTCGCAAAGGCTGGCAATGACACTACTATTGCCACGGGGCCTTTTACTGTTAATCTGAATGCTTCCGGTTCTTTTGATCCGGACGGTAATATAGTTAGTTATATATGGAGAATTATTGGCAACAGCAATGGCTCTCTCGCATCAGCAAATAATGTAAACGCCGTTTTTACGGCAACGGTCTCAGGACTTTATTTGATCGAGCTTAGCGTTACTGACAACATGGGCAGATCTGGTCTTGACAGCATCGGCATACAGGTAAATACAAATAATATTCCGCCGGTAGCAAATGCCGGTATAGATCAATCCATAACCCTTCCATCTTCTTCCGTAAATTTAAATGCCTCGGGATCTGTTGATGCAAACGGCAGTATTGTTTCTTACCGTTGGAGAAAAATAAGTGGAACCGGATCCGTAATAATTGGTGATAGCACCGCTATGCAAACAACCGTAAATTTTACTTCAGCCAATGTTTACCAATTTGAATTAACCGTTGCTGATGATGGGGGTGACTTTGATAAAGACACTGTAGCAATTACTGTAAACCCTGATCCGAATCTGGTGCCGGTGGCCAATGCAGGACCAAACCAATCAATTACTTTACCCACCAATATTACTCTGCTTAATGGAAGTGCATCTTTTGATTTAGATGGAAGTATAAGCACTTATAAATGGAGAAAGATTACTGGTGGCAATGTTGTATTAACTGATTCTCTCGCTGCTCAAACAAATGTAAGTTTTGTATCTGCCGGCCAATATAGTTTTGAACTTACTGTTACAGATAATCTTGGGGCGTTGGGGAAAGACACTGTAGTTGTTACGGTAAGCCCTGATCCGAATGTGGCACCTGTTGCAAATGCAGGTCCGGATCAAAATGTACAATTGCCTTTAAATAAAATTTTTGCAGATGGCAGAAGTTCTTATGATCCTGAAGGAACAGCTATTGCCTATAGTTGGCAATATCTTAGCGGCCCGGCAGGAAGCCAGGTATTAACTGCTGCTAAAGATACCAGCAGCATTACCTTTATAAATGAAGGAACTTACGTTTTTAGATTAACCGTTACGGATGCAGGTGGGTTATCAGGTACAGATAATGTTACTATAAATGTTTTGCCTGTACCAGACATAACAAAAAGGATAAAGGTTAATATCTATGGAGGTACCAATCCATTTAATGACCCGCAGTGGAATAACTGGAGTTTAACGGCAGTCACACTAAGTCCAAAATTTGCATACTCAGATGCTACATTGAGTAATATAAATGCAAGCATTACAGCAAGTGCTGTCATTAGTGATAATGGAACAAATTATGCCAGCACTGCCACAGTATGCCCAACACAGGTTTTACGCTATAACTCTGCTAATACCAGTCAGAGAACTTTATCACTTACTGGATTTAATATATCTAAACTATATAATCTTGAATTTTATGGAAGTCGTGCAAATACGGGAAATAGTTCGGTATTTATCATTGGTGCAAAATCAGATACAATTTCTACCAGCAGCAATATTAATGACTATGCAAAATTCAACAATATAAGCCCTGATAATACTGGAAAAATAATTGTGAACATAAGAAGGATTGGCACCTGGAATTATATTGCAGGTTTTATGATAACAGAGCAAGGGATAACACCTGCTTCTTTTGTAACGAATCCCCCCGCTCCTGGCTTTTTCGAAGAATCTATCCAGGTATATTCGGATGATTTAAAAACTATTTCGTTGAATGTTTATCCAAACCCTGTAAAAGACATCATGTATTTAAAAATACCAGATGATATTAGTGGTAGATATTCAGTGACACTTATTGATATAAACGGCAAAAAAGTTTGGGAAAAAATAAATACAAAACATACAACTCAACTCGTAGAAGTTGTAAATATAAAAGGATTACACAAAGGAATATATGTGCTAAGATTAACGCAAAAACAACAGCAAATGAGGCAAGCTGTTATTAAGTTATAATCATTTTTATCAATTTATAATAAGGAGATATAAATACCATTATCAGTTTATATCTCCTTTTTTGGTTTTCTTATGATTTATAAATTAACAATATCCATTTCCTTTTGGTGTTCAGAAAAAACCCATGCAGTGAAGATATAGGAAAATTGAGCCTTTAAAAATTGGCTAAAAAAAACCATTTAGTAAAATACATAACAGAAAACATTTCTTCAATCTGTTATATTTATTTATACTTATAAGCCAATCTTCTACCTATATTATTTAAAAAATTACAAGGAATTTTTTAAATTAAAATTTGTAACTTAATTACATGATAAAAATTTTATGTAGTCACCTCATGCTCATTTTGATATATATATGATTTGTATATAACCGCTCCTTTCCTACTACTGACTAATAAAAATATTTACACTCAAAAGTTTTAATAACTACAGCATAATAAGTTCTCTACCTACATTATCTTATTCATATATTCAATCATTTTGCATTACGTATTTTTTACACCATTTAAAAAATATGTATCCGCCATTTTAAAAAATTTCCATCCCTTTGAAAGCAGAATAATAGGATCATTTTAAATTACTTTGATACAAAAAAAATAAATTAATTACCTGTTGGTCTTTAATAGAACAGAAGGTTCCATAAGTATAATATCTAATATCTAATAAATAAACGCTTACTAATGAAAAACCATGTTAAGAACAGTTATGTTCTATTGTGTAGCCTTGTATGCTTACTTACAACCAATTTGGCTAAAAGCCAACAAACCCTCACCCAAATTAATGGTTGGAACGCTTATGTTCACTTACCTGCAAGTTATAGCAGCACTTCTGCTACTTACCCAACAATCATTTTTTTTCCAGGTCTTGGAGAAATTGGAACCAATCCCTCCAGGGTAATTGAAAATGGTCCGGGAGCGTATATCACCCAAGGCTGGAACGGAAATGTTGTTGTAGATGGCAGCACAGTAGAATTTATAGTGATCAGCTTGCAGCCACCTACTGCATATCCAAATGAAATTGCTGTCGATCAAAAGATACAAACTATAAAATCTCTTTACAGAGTTAATAACAATAAATTATACCTCACTGGCTTATCTCACGGAGGATGGTGCAGCACTACTTTTGTTACCGGCGATGCTTATGGTGGTCCTTATAAATATGCTTCACAAATTGCCGCAGTAGTAGAAGTACAGGGCGTGGTACCCGATGATAATGCTCCGTATCCAAATTTATTTGACAACTATGCACTTTCTGGCGGAAAACTACTGGGATTTGAACAGGCACTTGATAACAGAGGCATGCCCACAAGAATAAACCGGATGAATGCTACCAGATCTGGTTCGGGTATCTATGTACAAACAAATTTTGGTGGAGGCGGGCACTGTTGCTGGAACCAGTTTTACGGTGGCCAGGGTACACAACCAGGAAATTTTATGCTTGGAGGTGTAAACCAAAATTTATACCAATGGCTTGCCAGGCAAACATTGGGTACTATGATAAATCAAGCTCCAATTGCCAATGCAGGTACTGATAAAGTAATTACATTACCAACTACTTCTACGACATTAAATGGTAGTGGTACCGATGCTGACGGTACAATAACTGCCTATCTATGGACAAAAACTGCCGGCCCTTCTGCAGGAACCATTACAAAT
>Ga0209181_10004871_pt1 | contig 19684 bp, 14 predicted proteins | sample MAT05_FD_187208 | JGI IMG/M metagenome (GOLD analysis project Ga0209181, IMG submission 187208) | Freshwater microbial communities from Lake Fryxell liftoff mats and glacier meltwater in Antarctica - MAT-05 (SPAdes) (version 2) | ecosystem: Environmental > Aquatic > Freshwater > Ice > Liftoff... | reverse complement strand
ACCGCCGCCGCCGCCGTAGCCGCCTCCGCCGCCGCCACCACCGTAGCCGCCACGACCGCCGCCGCCACCACCGCCCCCACGACCGCCACCGCCGCCGCCTTCCTTGGGCCGGGCTTCATTGACGGTCAACGGGCGGCCTTCGACCATCTGGCCGTGCATACCCGAGATCGCGGCCTGTGCTTCCTGGTCGGTTCCCATTTCGACGAAGCCGAAGCCCTTGGAGCGACCGGTGTCGCGATCCATGATGACTTGCGCGGAGACGACTGTTCCGTATGCGGCGAACATGTCTTGCAACTGACTGTCGGTGACCCCCCAGCCGAGGTTCCCGACGTATAACTTCTTGCCCACGACTAGCCCCCACGGCCCGGTCTGGCCGCACTGAAGGAAAAAGAATCGGCTCCCCCGCACCTGACCGGTGGGCAGGGGGACGTGCGAACAGGCGGAGCCGAGAGGCTTCTGCCGGATGGCGACACCTGGCGGACGATCCTGGGCGCGTCGGAGTTGAACTCTGAGCGACGACACCAAGACGGGTCGGGTCGGGGCTGCAATCGTGTTCGGCGTCAAGCGGGAACAGTTACCCGCAATTTCCAACTATATCCGACCCCAACGGAAGAGTCCACGCTCCGTGAGTAGTCCGGCTTAGGCCGATCACTGACCCCCAACGCGGAGGCTACCTTGTCGCGGGTTTTGCCTGTTTCACCCTGTGGTCAAATTCCAGTAAGATAACGTCTCCAGTCAGATCGGGTTGCCGCCTCTTCCCGGAAACACCTGCCATGTACTTACACTCATCGCTCTTCGCCTGCACCGCCTTATCTGTATGCGCCGCAATGGTGGCAGGGTGCGGGTCCGGCAAGCCGACCGACCCGTCAGCACCTGTGGCCCCGCGCCCGGCGCCACAGGTGCTGCGATGGTACACCACCCCTGGCCCGCTTTCGGGGACCGAGGGGAAGATCATGATGGTGGACCCGGCCGGAAAGGAGTGGCTGGTCGTTGAGGTCCAGTTCGCAGGGTCCGCGCTGTGGGTGAAGGGCGGATTGAAGGGGGCGAAGGAGTACGAGGCCAAGCAGAGCGACTTCCAACTCCGTACGCCCGACGGCCAGACGACCCGGGCTGCTGGGACGGCCCGGGTGGGGGTGAACGATTGGGCGATGGGCGGCCAGTTCACCGGAGACCCATCCGACGCCAATAGCCGGCTGTTGGTGGCGTTCTCGGTCCGCCAGGATCAGGTCGGGAAGGGAGCGTTTGTCCTGGAGTACCGAGACCTTTCTCCGGCTGAACTGCCGGACAACAAGAAGTCGCCTGGTCCGCCCAAGTGACGGTCCGCCCAAGTGACGGCCCGCCCAAGTGACGGCCCGCCCAAGTTTGCAAGATTAGCCGATCCGCTGACGCCGAACGTGAGGCCTTCCGGACTTGAAGCGGGATGGGCTTCAAACATCGGAGCTCTTTGCCCCTCTCCCGATTCAGGGAGGGGTTTGCCAACCACCTTCACATTGACGCGGATTTGGCGAGCGACGGACGTGCGTCCCCCGGTAGAGTGGTCAGGGTGACACCGTCGGGCTAACGCCTCGACGCTCGCCAAAAACCGGGAGTTCCGCAATGCGCCGCGTCTGTGCTCTGTTGCTGTTCGTCGTCGTCCAGGCCGCATCCGGCTTCGCCGACGCCCAGGAACGCACCCACGACATCACGCCCGACGACTACGCGAGCGTGAACATCATCACGGAAATCGCCGTGTCGCCGGACGGCAAGCAGGTCGCGTATTGCCTCGCGACGTGGGACAAGAAAGCCGACAACCGCCGCACCGACCTGTGGGTTGTCGATACCGACGGCAGGGGGAAGCCGAAGCAACTCACGAAGGATCGCGCCAACGAACGCCACCCGAAGTGGAGCGGCGACGGCAAGTCGATCTACGCGCTCGCCAACCGCAAGAAGGACGGCGAGAAGGCACCGCCGCTTGACGGCAAGACGCAGGTGTGGAAGGTCTCGCTGGAAGGCGGCGACCCGGTCGCGGTGACGAAGATTGGGGCCGGCGTGGTCGGCTACGACTACGCCCCGAAGGCCGACGCCGTGTTCTACTCGATCGATGCGACCACGACCGACGAGGACGACTTCGCCGCGCTCCGCAAGAAGTTCGCGAACCCCGAGTACGGCTTCGGCAAGCGCACGGTCAGCGAAGTGTTCCGCATCGAGAAGGAAGGCAAGCCCGAGCAGGTGATCGCCGACAAGCGATACATCCGCGAGTTCGCCGTGACGCAAGACGGCAAGAAGATCGCGATGGTGTCGGCGTTCGACGACACCGTGCTGAAGTCCGAGGGCGAAAGCCGCGTGGACGTGTGGGAAGCGAGCGGGGTCGCGTCAGCGCCCCGTGGTGTGATCACGACGCCACCGACGGAGGTGTATCGCGAGAAGGCCTCGTCGCCGCACGCCTGGCTCGAACACCTCGCGTGGAACCCCGACGGCACCCGCTTCGCATTCTGTGCGATTTTCGACGCTTACCCGACGGAGATCATCATGGGCGAGTTAAAGGATGCCGCATGGTCGACACGGTTGCTCAAGCGGGATAACCGCCACGTCCGTGGCTACGGCTCACCTTTGGAGTGGCTGACGAATCAAACAGTTGGCTTCCTGGGCGACGAACACGGAGACGTTCAATTCGACAGCGCCAACCTCGCGACGAATGAGATAGGCAAGTTAGAGATTCCATTTGAAAAAGGTGTCGTGAACTACGCTGTCCAATTCCCGAAACGTCGAGCGTTGACGGGCTTTATCGAGGTACGAGGCACGTCAAGCCAAATTGCATTCCTCGCTGCCGTGATGCCGAATCTGAAGGGGCCACCGCACCGCGTGATTACACTCGTCGACTCTAACCCGCACACGAAAACCTGGAAACTCCCGGTCATCGAACACGTCACCTGGAAGGCACCGGATGGCACCACGGTCGGCGGGCCGCTTGAACTGCCGTTCGGCTGGAAGAAGGGCGACAAGCCGCTGCCACTGGTCGTCGCGATTCACGGCGGGCCAACCACCGCGAGCTACAACGATCTCCGCTTCGACCCACACAACGGGCGGCTGTACTTCGCCGCGAAGGGGTACGCTGTGCTGTGCCCGAACTACCGCGGCAGCACCGGCTATGGCGACAAGTTCGTCACCGACCTCATCGGCCGCGAAAACGACATCGAAGTGAAGGACATCCTCGCGGGGATTCAGCACCTCATCAAGGAGGGGATTGCCGACCCGGACCGCGTCGCCGTGATGGGCTGGAGCAACGGCGGCTACCTCACGAACTGCCTCATCACGCTGAAGGACTCGCCGGTGAAGATTCGCGCGGCCAGCAGCGGGGCCGGCATCGTGGATACCGTTTCCGAATGGGGCTTCAACGACGAACCGGCGTATCCGAAGGTGTTCAAGAAGGGTCTGCCGTGGGAGACGCCGGACGTGTACAAGGCCACGTCGCCGACGTATGGCCTCGGCAACGTGAAGACGCCGACGCTGATTCACGTGGGTGGCGGCGACGAGCGTTGCCCACCGGGCCACAGCCGGATGCTGCACCGGGCGCTGAAGGAGTACGTGAAGGTGCCGACGGAGTTGCTGGTGTATCCGGGCGAGCCGCACGGCCTCACGAAGCTGAGCAACCGCGTCGCGAAGATGGAATGGGATCTCGCGTGGTTCGAGAAATACTTGAAGAAGTGACCCACTGGCGAGCCACGGGGTTTATCCCCGTGGTGTCTGACATCACCAAACACCACGGGGATGAACCCCGTGGCTCGCCGGACTCACATCAGCAACCCCGCGACGGCCGAGTTGATGAGTGTCGCCAGGAAGCCGCCCATCAGTGCCAGCACGCCGAGCTTCGCCAGGTCGCCGCGACGTTCCGGGGCCATCACGCCGATGCCACCAAGTTGAATCCCAATCGAGGCGAAGTTCGCGAAACCCGTCAGCGCGAATGCCGTCAGTGCCACGGAGCGAGGGTCGAGTTGCCCGGCGAACTTCTGCGACATGACGAGGTACGCCACGAACTCGTTCAGCACCAGCTTCGTTCCCAGCAACTCCGCGACCTTCGGCACATCCTCCACCGGAACGCCCATCAGCAGTGCCACCGGCGCGAACACCCACGAGAAGATGAGTTGCAGGCTCAGCGGCCCCGACAGCCCGAGCGATGCCTGCAATCCCATGCTTTCATCGAGCTTCAACAACAGGTGGTTGAACATTGCCACGAACGCGATGAACGCGATCAGCATCGCCACGATATTGATGACGAGCATCATCCCCTGCGAGGCGCCGTCGGCCGCGGCGTCAAACACGTTCGCGTGCGTCCGCGGGATATCGGTCTTCACCTCGCCGCGGGTGACCGGCGTCTCCGTCTCGGGCACGAGAATCTTCGCGACATACAGCCCACACGGGGCAGCCATCACCGACGTGGCGAGGATTGCCACCGCCTGATCGCCCATGCCGATCTGGTTGAGCATCCCGACGTAGGCCACCATCACGCCACCGGAGATGGTCGCCATGCCGCCGACCATGAGCGCGAGCAGTTCGGATCGCGTCATCTTTGGGATGTACGGCTTCACGATGAGCGGCGCTTCGGTCTGGCCCATGAACACGTTCGCGGTCGCGCTCAAAGTCTCGGCCCCACTCGTGCCCATCACCCACACCATGACGCGGGCGAATGCCTTCACGATCAGTTGCAGCACGCCCAGGAAGTACAGCACCGTGAAGAACGACGACACGAAGATCACCGCCGGCAACGCCTTCACGGCGAAGATGAAGCCGTTCCCCTGCCCGAGTCCTTTTTCGAGCGCCTTATCGTTGGCGAGCGGGCCGAACACGAACCCGGCACCCTCGTTCGTGAAGTCGATGAACTTCTGGATCACCTCGCCGATCGCCCGGAACATGTCGAAGACCGCTGGCACACGGAGGATCAGCACGGCAAGCGTGATTTGCAACGCAAGCCCAGCACCGACGGTTCGCCAGTTCACGGCTCGCAGGTTCGAGGAGAACAGGCACGCGATGCCGATGAACCCGATGATGCCGAGACCGGAGCGGAACTGCGCCGGTGCGGATTGCGATGCGTAAGCGATGCCGACCAGTGCGGCGACTCCCACGGCGATCCCGAATCGCCACGCGAGGGGCGTGGCGGAATGGGGCATCGTGACCGCGGGGAACGAATCCGGCGTGGGCGAACTCATGGGGTGTCCTTGTGCAGCCTGATCGTTGCGGAAGGTTGGGAGTGGTGTTGTTGTAGTTCGGCAACCCTCACCGGGAGTGAAGGTGGAGAGAAGTGCAATCATTCCGGAGCATCGGCGAGCCACGGGGTTCATCCCCGTGGTCTTGGAGAAGTCAGGCACCACCCACGGGGGTGAACCCCGTGGCTCGCTTCGCCGATTATGCATCAGTCGCGGAACACAACATCCACGCCGCTGGCTCCGGCGGGCACCGCCTCACGAACGAGCGGGCTATCGCCGTGGCCCCAGGTGAACGTCGGGCCGAGTTTCGCGTACAGGTACGACTTCGCGGGGAGCTTCACCGCCTGGCCCTCGATCGTCAGGTTCATGTCGCGGGCCGTGTGATTGTAGAAGCCGACCGACTTGTACCCTTCGCCGTGGAACTCGCCGCGAGCAGCCTGCGCCGGGAACACGCTGACCGTGGTCTCGCCCTGGCGTTCTGCTGTCAGTGGGCTGGAACGTGAAGTCGAATTCTTCGGCGCGGTCGGAGAGTCGGGCGGCAGCGTCAGCGACGGCAATGAACTGGGTCGCGTCGGGTCCGGGATTTCCGGGACTGCCGGCGATGGAATCAATCCCTCGGGGAGTGGCGGAGCGGGTGTGGGAACCGCGGGCAGCACGTTCTCCTTGGGCATCTCCTTCGGCACCGGAATCGGCGCGAAGTCCGGGGTTTTCGGCACGTCGAGCTTCGGTAGCACTCCCAGGTCTTTCGGAATATCGACGACCGGGAACTTGGGCAGCGGTGATGGTTCCGTCAATACCGCAGCGGGTGCGTCCGCTTTCTTGGGTGAAGGCGTGGCAGGCACCACCGGCGAAATCGCGGTGTCGGTGCCACTCGCGGGGCGCACCGGTGACTGCGGCATCTTTCGTGGCGAAACTGCTCCCATTCCCGACGGTGCGGGTGCGGCCTTCGGAACAGCTTCGACTCGCGGCGGAGCCATCGGGTAAGCTGGAACGGGCGGGTTCGCACAGACCGGCGGCGGGCAGCAAGGCTGCGGGCAGCACTCGGGATACACGGGATAAACTGGGTACACAGGCTGGTCGTAATAGCTGTGGCGAGCAACCCAGCGTGGCCAACAGGCCGAAGCCCAGTCGGGTAGAGCCAACATCCCCAACACCGCGACCCAGCACAGGTAGCGCGTCATAATTGAAGTCCTTTTCGGATCGCAGAGAGTTCCCCCGGCGTAGTTGTAACTTTTACACCCGACACGATTCAAGGTGGATTCCGTGGAGCTACAAATACGGGCTCTCTGCCATTCATGTGAAAGATCTTGGTTCAAGCTCGGGAGGGCGAGGCTCCTGCCGAGCCGCAGGCCAACGGCTCGGCAGGAGCCTCGCCCTCCCAAACCCAATTTTCCCCGTGAATGGCGGTGCACCCAATTACGCCTCCTCTCCGTTGTCTTGCTCCTCGCGATTCCCGCTACGGTCCAGGCGCAGCAAGAGCGGTACGAACTCGGTCGCCGATTGAAGGGATTCGAGGCCGCCTGGGAACAGTTCGACGAATCCGCCGCGCACGATCGCGCTCTTGCATTGCTCCCGAATGTGACGAAACAGTTCTTCTCGCTTCAACTCGGCGAAGCCGGCCGCACGCTCGACCTCGCCGCATTCGCGCTCCGCACCGACGTTGGTCCCTCGACCACCCGGCAATGGGTGTGGAGCCTCTACGCGGCTCCAACAACCCGCCTCGTGGATTCGAACGCGAAGGAAATCGCCGTCACGATTCAGCCCTTCTACCCGGTCAAAGGCGACCCTCCCAAAGCGCTCGAACTGCAACTGTGGTTCACGAACAAGGACGTGATGACCGTGAAGCCGCAGAAGTTCCCGTTCACAGTGAAGGTGCCGTTGCCGCCGATGGGGGACTCACGCGGACTCGACCGGAAACTGTACTTCCTCGCCGACGGCGCGAAGGAACTGCGACCGATGGCAATCGGGATTTCGCAAGTCGCCAACCTCAAGGAACGACTTGCGGCGCTCACAACAGCAGCGAGTGGCTGGGAACAGCTTGCGACACTGGAACAGACCACGATCCGCGATCGGGCGAAGTTGCTCGCGGGACTCGCGGCCGGGGATTTGCCCGATACCGACATTCCCGCCGCGGGGCTGCTCGCAAACGCCGAGACGATGCTCGACGGCAAACCGTTCTACTCGCCCGTGAAGCACGGACAGTTCTGGCTCTCGGTGCCACTTGGGGGAAGGAAGTCAGTCGCGTGCCGTGTGTACATCCCCAGGGGGCTCGACAAATCGAAACCGGTGCCGGTGGTCGTGGCATTGCACGGAGCGGGCGTTGGGGCGAACACGTTCTTCGAGGCCTATGGAGCGGGGCGGATCGTCAAGGAATGCGAGGAGCGGCGCTGGGTGCTCATCGCGCCCGAGAGTGGCCTGGGGTTCGTCGGTCCGCCGGTCGAGACGATCCTGGAACAACTCGCGGCGCGTTACCCGCTGGACCGGAAGCACGCGTTTCTCGTGGGCCATTCGATGGGGGCGATGCAGGCGCTCGATCTGGCCGCGACGGGGAAGTACGCGGGTGTCGCGGCACTGGGTGGCGGCTGGAAACTCGTGAAGCCCGCGGCCCTCACGGATTTGCCCGTGTTCGTGGGCGTCGGCGACAAGGATGCGCTGGCGCTTCCCTCGGTCCGTGCACTCAAGAAGTCGCTGGCCGACGCCGGTGCGAAGGCCGTGACCTACAAGGAGTATCCGGGGGTCGAGCATCTCGTGATCGTCCGCGAGGCGCTTCCCGATGTGTTCGCGATGTTCGACAAGGTTATGGGAAAGTAACCTGTGGAAGTTCACTTCCCACGCACTCCGGGGTACACTACGCCCTGCCGAATTCACGATACGTTGCCAGCATCACAACGAAGGATTGCCATGAAACGGTTCGCAGTTGCCGGTTGCCTGATGGTCGTGGCCTTTACCGGAATCGTCCTGGCCGATGAGAAAGCCCTCAAGGAGCTGGAAGGCACCTACACGGTGACCGCCCTGGAGAAAGGCGGCAAGCCGGCTCCGAAAGAGATCATGGAGAGCCTGAAGATCAACATCAAGGGAGAGAACTTCAGCATCACCATCGGACCGGATGAGAAGAAGGCCAAGATCAAGGTCGATGCCTCGAAGACGCCGCACACGATCGACATCATGCCGTCGGACGGACCAGAAAAGGGGATGACCTTCCCTGGCATCTACAAAGTCGAGAAGGGCGAACTCACCATCGTGTTCCAGGAGAAGGGGACCGACCGACCGAAGGAGTTCAAGTCGGAGGGCGAAGGAATGCTCATGAAACTGAAGAAGGCGGAAGAGAAGAAGTGATCGCGCGATTTGGTTTTTAGCCCTGGAAGGGCGACGGATGGTAGCCAGGGGTGGAGCGAATCTTCGAGCGCAACCCCTGGAAACGTGAACCCAACCCCGGAAACACACGGCAACCGATTGCCTCGGTTCGCTGGCAGACCAGGGGTTGCGCTTCGCTCCACCCCTGGCTACCATCCGCCGCCCTTCCAGGGCTAAATCCCAAACCATACCCAACGTGAAACACGGAACGGCCCTGCCCCGAGTTAGTAACCGTGGCTTTCTCCTCTGGAATCACCCATGCACCCCGCCTACGCCCTCTCCGATGTGGCCACCGTGTTCAGCCCATCGCTCGTCTTCTTCCCGGAACTCATTCGCAAGAACATCGCCCGCGTCATCGAGATGGCCGGAAGCGCCGAACGGCTCCGCCCGCACGTGAAGACGCACAAAACGCGTGAGATCGCGCGAATGTTGCTCGACGCGGGCGTCACGAAGCACAAGTGTGCCACCATCGCGGAAGCCGAGATGCTCGCGAGCGCAGGCGCACCCGATGTGCTCATCGCGTACCCGCTTGTCGGCCCAAATCTCGATCGCCTCGTCGGGCTAATCCGCAAATATCCCGGCACCGCGTTCTCGACTCTGATCGACGACGCAAACGCGACCAAAGCACTTTCCGCCACGATGGCCGCCGCCGGGGTAAAGGTTGGCGTGCTGCTCGACCTCGATGTCGGCCATCATCGCACGGGTATCCCCATCGGTGACAGTGCATTGTCACTGTACCTGCTTGCGGCGACACTCCCGGGCCTGACCCCGAGCGGCTTCCAGCTTTACGACGGCCACAACAACCAGCCTGATCGGGCAGCACGCGAAGCGGCCGTGCGCGAGTTCATCGCACCCGTGCTCGCCCTGCGAGCGAAGGCCGAGGCGTGTGGAGTTCCCGTACCGCGACTGGTGTGCGGCGGCACACCGAGCTTCCCGGTGTACGCGGCGATGACCGACGTTCCCGGGATCGAGTGCTCTCCCGGTACGTTCGTGCTGCACGATGCAGGCTACGGGCCGAAGTATGCCGACCTCGCGGGGATCACCCCGGCAGCAGTGCTGGTCACGCGAGTGATTAGCCGCCCGACACCGGACCGCGTGACGCTTGATCTCGGCAACAAGTCCGTGGCCGCCGACCCCGCGTTGGAGAAGCGGGTGACGCTTCTCGATTTCCCGGAGTACAAGACAGTCGGGCACAACGAGGAACACCTCATCGTGGAAACGGCGGGTGCGGCCGCGTACAAGCCCGGCGACGTGGTGTACGCGCTGCCGGGGCACATTTGCCCGACGGTCGCGCTCCACAAGGAAGTGCTGGTCGCTGAAGGCGGGAAGATCGTGGGTCGCTGGTCCGTGGCGTCGCGCGATCGTGTGCTGACGGTGTGAGCCGTGTCGCGGCCACACACTGACCATCACTGGTTACCGATTACCCATTCCCCTGGGCCAGTCGCACGACTACCCTGGCTAGAACCGCGTGTTTCCGTTGGGGCACGCGGATTGCTCACTTCCACCGTGCATTCACATTCATCACCGGAGAGTTGCATGTTCACCCGTCGCGACTGGATGAAGACCGCTGCCGTGTCTGGCGTTGCCGTGTCCGCTTTTCCGAGCCGATGCTGGACGGCCCCGACGGCCGACGACCTGAAACCGGTCGTGGACAAGGCACTCGCGTTCCTCAAAGGTGCCCAGCAGGCCGGTGGCGATTTCTTCCCGAAGGCGGGCGAACCCGGGTTGACCGCGCTGATCGTTGCAGCACTGCTGCGAAACGGCGTGCCGGCCGACAACGCCGTGATTGCCAAGAGTGTCGCGTATCTGGAGAAGAACGTTCAGAAGGACGGCGGCGTGTATCAGCGCGGGCAGGCGAACTACATGACCAACCTCGCCCTGATGACGTTCAAGGAACTGAACACGGGCGGCAAGTACGACAAGGTGATCGATAGCGGAGTGAAGTTCGTGAAGGGATTGCAGAACGACGCCGACCCCAAGAGCCTCGAACACGGTGGTGTCGGCTACGACGGCAAGACACGTCCCGACCTGTCGAACACCCACTTCATGGTCGAAGCACTCCTCGCGGCTGGTGTGAAGAAGGACGACCCCGCCATCAAGAACGCCCTGGTGTACGTCAGCCGTTGCCAGAACCTGAAAAGCGAGTTCAACGAGCAACCGTTCGCGGGGAAGGCAGCCGAGGACGACGCGGGCGGCTTCGTGTACAACCCGGCAGATCAGGACAACGACAAGAGCACAAAACGCACGGCGGCCGGCGGGCTTCGCAGCGAAGGCGCGATGACCTACGCGGGGTTGAAGTCGTTCCTGTACGCGGGCGTCGGCAAGGACGACCCACGCGTGAAGGCCGCGATTGGCTGGGTTCGCAAGAACTACAGTGTGACCGAGAACCCCGGGCAGAAGGATAGCGGGTTGTTCTACTACTACGGCACCTTCGCCAAGGCGATGGACGCGTTGGGGGAGGAACCGTTCGTGGATGATAAGGGCGTGAAGCACGACTGGCGGCAAGAACTGTTCGACCAGTTGAAGAAGACGCAGAAGGCGGACGGAAGCTGGGCGAACTCGAACACGGCGTTCCTCGAAGGTGTTCCGGTCCTCGCCACCGCATTCGCACTGATGGCACTGAGCTATTGCAAGAAGAAGTGACTCTTGGTGGGGGGGAGACCTAGGATCGGGATTTCCTTCCTGGGACCGCGGGCATCTTGCTCACTGCTGAACAATCCCTGATGGTTATGGTGATCCTCCAAAACTCACCGAACGTCCTGGGTTGTGCGGCCAAGATGGCCGCGGTCCCAGGAAGGAAACCAATTCCTGGGACCGCGGGCATCTTGCTCGCTGCTGAACATTCCCTGATGGTTATGGTGATCCTCCAAAGCTGACCTCACGCCGCGCCGATCAACTTGCGAAACTCGTCCTCGTTGATGATCTTCACGCCGAGTTCCTTCGCCTTGTCGTGCTTGCTACCGGGCTTGTCGCCGACGAGCACGAAGTCGGTCTTCTTACTCACGCTCCCCGATGCCTTGCCGCCCGCGTCCTTGATCGCCTGCTCGATCGTGATGCGGTCGTAGTTCACCAGCGTCCCTGTGACCACAACCGTCTTCCCTGCCAGCGGCAACCCGCCGACTGGCGCGGCCTTCTTGTCGTGCGTCAGTTTGACACCCAAATCCTTCAACTCCGCGACGACTTTCTTGCCGATGTCGCTGTCGAAGTATTCACGGATATAGCGGGCGCGCTCAGGGCCGAAGCCCTTCACCTTCGCCAACTCTTCCGGCTTGGCAATAATGATTGCATCGACGCTCGTGAACTCCTCCACCAACACCTCGGCCAGTGCTTCGCCCAGGTACAGGATGCTCAGTGCAGGAAGGAGCCGGGCGAGACCACGATCCTTACTGGCCGCAATGCCATCGAGGAGCTTTTGTGCTTTGGTATCCGCGAATTTCTCCAGCGAGAGCAACTGCTTCTTGGTGAGTCGGTACAAGTCAGGGATCGACTTCACCAGCCCCGAATCGACGAGCTGAATCGCGACCTCGCGACCGAGTCCTTCGATGTCCATCCGTGTCCGGCGTGCGAACCCCTCGATCCGCTTGGCGAGTTGACCGGGGCAGACGCCCGTGTTTGCGCAGACGAAGTTGTAACTGGTGCCGCTGTCTTCCTTCACCACCGGCCCCTTGCAGAACGGGCATTCCTGTGGCCAGGTGATCGGCTGCTCGCCCCCGGTCCGCGACTCGGTGACGACCCCCACCACCTGCGGAATGATCTCACCCTTCTTTTCGACAACGACCGTGTCGCCGTACCGCACCCCCATCTTTTCGACCCACGAGGCATTGTGCATGCTCGCCCGGCCGACGTTGGTGTTCGCCAGTCGCACGGGCGGGTCGAACAGTGCCACCGGCGTCAGTTCGCCGAACTTGCCAATCGAGAACTCCACTCCGGTGAGCTTGCAAATCCCTTGCTCGGCCTCGTACTTGAACGCCTTGGCCCACTTCGGCACCTTGGCCGTGAAGCCGATTCGCTCTCGCTGAGCGAAGTCGTTCACCTTCACCACCATGCCATCGGTGTCGTAGATCAGGGAGCCCCGCTTCTCGTCCCACTCCTTGCAGTACGCGATGACCTCGTCAATCGTCTCGCAAAGTTTCGTGTGCGGATTCACGGGGAACCCAAATGCCTTCAGCGTGGTGAACAACTCGGCCTGCGACTTGATGGTGACGCCGTCGGTCGCCCCTGTGCCGTACGCGAAAAAGCTCAACTTCCGCTTTGCGCATTCCTTCGGGTCGAGCAACTTCAGCGTGCCGGCGGTCGTGTTGCGGGTGTTCTCGTAAGCCTTTTCACCCTCGGCGGCTCGCTTCAGATTGATGCGTGCGAGTTCGGCTCGGGTCATGTAGACCTCGCCGCGAACCTCGAATACTTTCGGCGGGTTGTCGGCCGCGAGCCGCAGTGGAATGGACGCGATCGTTTTGATGTTGTGAGTGACATCGGCCCCGACTTCGCCGCTTCCACGAGTGACAGCCCGCGCGAGCAGGCCGTTCTCGTAGGTGAGCGACATCGACACGCCATCGATCTTGAGTTCGACCATAAACTCAGCCGTGGCCTTTGCGCCGAGTGCCTTCTTCACGTCGCCGTCGAACTTCCGCAGGTCGCCTTCGTCGTAGCTGTTCTCGATGGACAGCATCGGAACTTTGTGCGTGACTTCGACGAATCCGGGGATCGGCTTGCCGCCGACTCGCTGGGTTGGGCTATCAGGTGTGACGAGTTCGGGGTGCGCCTTCTCAATCTCGGTGAGTTCCTGGAGCAGTCTGTCGAACTCGCGGTCGGAAATCACCGGTGCGGCATCAACGTAGTACAGGTGGTTGTGGTGGTCGAGTTCCTTGCGAAGCTCAGCAGCACGGTCGGCAGGCGTGGCGGATATCGTGGCGGCTTTGGCCATGGACGTGCCCTTGAGTGAGTTGGTAACTGGATTCAGTGACCGGATTCTGACGTGAAACACCGCCAGTAGCAAGCTTGGGAGGTGCAGAGATTCGCGGCCCGAAGAGAATTAGAAGTGGTGGCGATAAGAAACGATGGCGTGTTCTTGCTATGTCTTTCCCTGGGACCGCGGGCATCTTGCCCGCTGCTGTAGTGTTCCATTCAGTTTTGGTAACAATCACATAGCAACCGAACACCATAACTCTTGCGGGCAAGATGCCCGCGGTCCCAGGGAAAGACCTCATTACGCCACCGTTTCTTAACTACAGAGTCACAGAGGACACAGAGAAGAAATCAAACACCGAGAGAATGCAGTGTTTGAACTGTAATCTTTTCTCTTCTTTTGCCTTGTCTCTGTGTCCTCTGTGACTCTGTGGTTAATTCGGATTTCATCTTCCCCCCGCACCTCTCCCAAGTTGCGATTGCACACTTCCTCGCCACAATCTAGAATCGCCGACCGCGGACGGATCCGCACACCCGGTATGTCCGGCGACAGAGAAGGAATCCGGCATGGCTCTGGCAGTCCCGCCTGGCGGCACCCCACCGCCCACCGAACTCCGGTTGGATGCCGGGATGCCGCATACCCAAACCATTGCATTCCCCGACGCGCCGCGTCGCAAATCTGCCCCAGCAGTCCCGGCTATCAGCGTTGTGATCGTCAATTTCTGCCAGTGGCGAAACACGGCCCGGCTCGTGAACCAACTCCGTCGCTCCATCGCTGTTCGCACCGGAAGTGCTGAAATTGTTGTGGTCGATAACCACTCCCCGTTCCATCCGGTGGTTCGCAAGCTCGAAAAGATGCAGGGCGTGACGATCCGCCGATTTAGCCGAAACACCGGCTTCGCGCGGGCGGTGAATCGCGGTGCGACCGACCGAACCGAGACCGTCGCCAAGCGAGGGAAGCAGCGCCGTTCGCGGCCCGAATCCCCGGACGAATCCAGCGAGTGGGTGCTCCTGCTCAACCCGGATGTGACCGTCGAGGACGGCTTCCTCGATGATGTGACAGCGACGATCAGCAAGCTGGCCGTGACCGACCCGGTAGTTGGCGTTGTCGGCTTCCGGCTCCGAAATCGCGACGGCACTGACCAGGCATCGAGCGGGCCGTTCCCCACGCTGGGGCGAACGCTCTCGGGTCTGTTCCTGCCGCGTTCTCGTCGCAAATGCACGCATCGCCCCGAACCTGCACGGCAAGCCGTGGACTGGGTCACGGGCGGTTGCCTCCTCGTCCACCGCAAATGCTTCAACCAACTCCGCGGGCTGGATGAGTCGTTCTTCCTCTACTACGAGGACGTGGATTTCTGCCAGCGTGCGACCGCTGCGGGCTGGCGAGTCTTGTTTGATCCGTCGCTGGAAGTCACGCACCACTGGCCGTTGCATGCTCGCCGTGTGCCGGCCCCGCTGCGACTGATGACTCGCCACGCACTGCTGACCTACGCGAAGAAACACTGGCCCGGCTGGCGAGCCAGTGTGATGTCGACAGTGGTCTGGACCGAAGCGGGTCTGCGTCAGGTGTGGGCCGCCGCCCGTGGCGACTGGGACGCGAGCCGTTGCTACGGGCAACTCCGCAAACTGGTGAGCGACGTTGTCAGCAACCGCGACAAGGACGCTCGCCGACGCATCCGCTACGCCGCCGCCTTCCTCGACCCCATCGCGGCCGAACAAGACGGACGCACGGCATAAGTTTCGAGTTTCGAGTTGAACGTTTCGAGTTCTGCGACCTTGCCTGAGCGGTTAGCCGTGAATCCAGACCACGATTCCCATCACTCGAAACTCGAAACTCGAAACTCGAAACTGAGTGTAGTGATCCCTTCCCATCGCCGGGCTGATCTTCTTCGGCTCTGTCTCGCCAGCGTTCAACGATTCGCGCCGCCAAACACGGAAGTGATTGTCGTCGATGATGGTTCGCGTGATTCCGTGGTATCGCGTGCCGCGGCCGAGTTCACCGGGGTGAAGGTCATTCGCCGTGCGAAGGCGGGTGGGTTCTGTGTCGCTGCGAATGCCGGGATCGCTGCCGCGACTGCCCCCGTTGTCGAACTGCTCAACGATGATGCCGAGGCAACTGCGGGCTGGGCCGACGCGGCCCTTCGCTGGTTCGCCGACCCGCGAATCGTGGCGGTCGCCCCGCTCGTGCTTCAGAACAACCCCGACCGCATCGCTCGCGACCTACCTGCGCTGATCGACACCGCCGGCGACGAGTACGACATGGGGGGATTCGCTCGCAAGCGAGGGCACGGTCAGGAGTCGGGAGTCAGGGATCGAGAATCAGGGATCGGGCTTTCCCCGACTCCTGATTCCCGACTCCTGAACCCTGGGGTTGTCTGGGGTGCCTCCGCCGCTGCGGCCTTCTACCGTCGTGATGCACTCCTGCGGGCAGGCGGATTTCCCGAGCATTTCAAGGCGTACTTCGAGGATGTCGATCTCTCGTTTCGATTACGGCAGTTGGGCGGCGAAGTGATGTACGACCCCGCGTCGGTGGTGTGGCACCGCGTGTCGAGCAGTTACGGGAAGCGCCCGTCGCGACGAACGCTCGAACAGCTATCGTGCAATGAGGAGCGGGTCTTCTGGCGAAATGTGCGGGGGCTGGATCGTGCCCGTTGGTTGCCCCGACACGCGGCCGTGCTGGGTGGCAAGGCCGTGAAACGCTTCCAGGAAGGGACGCTGCTCCCGTGGCTGCTCGGCCGCGTGCGAGCAGCGCTGACATGAGCACGCTTCGCGTTACCCCTTTGCGACGTTCACCCACTTCTCGCTCTTGGCCGAGGCCAGCACCGCGTCGAGAACATGCTGCGTTTCCAGTGCGTCGCGGAACGTCGGGCTTTCTGGCTTGCCCGTCTCCAGGCCCTTGATGAAGTCGGCAACCTGGTGAACGAAGCTGGATTCGTAGCCAATCGCCAGACCAGGCACCCACCAGTTCGCCATGTACGGGTGATCCGGGCTATTGTCGGTCACGTGGACGCTCTTCCAGCCGCGGATCTTGCTGTCGTCCTTGTAGTCGAACACTTGCAGGCGTTGCAGGTCGTGCAGATCCCAGGCCAGCGACATGTTCTCGCCGTTGATCTCGAACGTGTACGCCGCCTTGTGGCCGCGTGCGTAGCGGGTGCTCTCGAAGTTCGCCAGCGAGCCGTTCTCGTAGCGGCCCATGAACGTGCAGGCGTCGTCGATGCCGACCTTCTCGACCTTGCCCGTGAGGTTGTGCATCCGCTCCTTCACGAACGTCTCGGTCATCGCGCACACGCTCGTCATCGACCCGTTCATCCACAGGCTCGTATCGATGCAGTGCGCGAGCAGGTCGCCGCTAACGCCGGAACCGGCCGCGGCCACGTCGAGCCGCCATAGACCTTGCCCGCCCTGCGGCAGATCGGCCTTGATGGTCCAGTCTTGCAGGAACTTGGCGCGGTAGTGGAAGATGCGGCCGAGGCGGCCTTCGTCGATCAACTTCTTGGCGAGCGACACGGCAGGGATGCGGCGGTAGTTGTACCACACCATGTTCGGCACGCCGGCCTTCTCGACCGCCGCGACCATCTCACGCCCCTCGATGGCGTTCATGGCCAGCGGCTTCTCGCAGAGGATCGCCTTCTTGTTGGCGGCTGCCGCGAGTGCAATCTCCTTGTGCAGGTTGTTCGGCGTGCAGATATCCACGACGTCGATGTCGGGGCGTTCGATGAGCTTCCGCCAGTCGGTTTCGATCGACTCGTAACCCCACTGATCGGCGAACTTCTTGATCTCACCGGCGTTGCGGGCACATGCTGCCTTGAGCACGACCTGATGTTCCGACGGGAAGAACTGACCGACTTGCTTGTAGGCGTTCGAGTGGGCACGGCCCATGAACCCGTACCCGATCATGCCAACACGGAGTTGCTTCTTGGCCATTGGAGAGAGTCCTCAATCAGGGGGAAGCAGTGACAAGATAGTTGCGGTTCTCAGCCATTCGTGGGGAACATTGGTTTTGGGAGGGCGAGGCTCCTGCCGAGCCGTTCTCGTCTGGCTCGGCAGGAGCCTCGCCCTCCCAAAACCAGGAATACCCCCAAGAATGGCGGGAGCCTTGGTTACTCTTCAAACGATACCACTGGCTTACTTCTTCGCGGCGATTGCCTTCTGGACGGCACTTCCCAGATCGGCCGGGGTCGGGGCGACTTCGATGCCGGCCTTCTTCAGCGCCGCGATCTTGTCGGCCGCGCTGCCACTGCCACCCGAGATGATCGCACCCGCGTGACCCATGCGGCGGCCCGGAGGAGCTGTCTGCCCCGCGATGAACGCTGCAAGCGGCTTCGTCACATGCTTCGCGGCGTATTCGGCGGCCAGTTCCTCGGCATTGCCGCCAATCTCACCGATCATCAGAATCGCCGACGTATCCGGATCGTCCTGGAACATCTTCAGAACGTCGATCTGGTTGGTGCCGTTCACCGGGTCGCCGCCGATGCCGACACACGTCGATTGCGGCAACCCGAGTGAGGTGAGTTGGAACACGGCCTCGTAAGTGAGCGTGCCCGATCGGCTGATGACCCCGATCCCCTTCTCGCCCGGCTTGCATGGCTTGTGGATGTAGCCCGGCATGATGCCGATCTTGCACTGCCCCGGTGTGATGACGCCCGGGCAGTTCGGGCCAACGAGCCGCACCCCGGGCTTCGTCTGGAGGAACCGCTTGGCACGGGCCATATCCAGAACCGGGATACCTTCGGTGATGGCGATGATGAGCGTGATCCCGGCGTCGGCCGCTTCCATGATGGCGTCGGCGGCCATCGGCGGTGGCACGAACACCATGCTCGCGGTTGCGCCGGTTTTCCGCACGGCTTCGGCCACGGTGTTGAACACCGGCAGCTTCGTCTTCGATTGCGGACCTTCCCAGGTGTTGCCACCGCGACCGGGAGTTGCACCGCCGACAAACTTCGACCCGTACAGCAGGCATTGATCGGTATGGAAGGTGCCAGACTTGCCGGTGATGCCCTGGCAGATGACCTTGGTGTTCGAGTCGACCAGAATGCTCATGGGAATTCTCAGCCACCGTGGGAATGCTTCCGGATCAAATCCGCGATGTGCGCAGCGAGCCGGTTATTCGATTGATACAGGTGACTGCGGTGACCGGCGAGCGCCAGATATTCGCCGAGCGTAATCAACAGCACTGACCCGAGCCATGTCCAGGCAAGAACCTCGGTCTCGGGACGCACTGCCAGTTGCATTCCAGCGACCATCCCGACCGCCTTGCGAAGAGGCCCAACACAATCTCCGATTCGCCCAGAGGAGATTATCCAGCAGGAAGGCTGTAGCGAAATGGTGTGGTGTCTGGATTCCGCTCGGACCATAGGTACGATACGGCCTAGCGCCTGTGTTGCCGCTTGTTCTGTGTTCCTGATGGAGCGTGGTCATGACATCGCGTCTGATCGTGTGGGCCTTCTGCCTGTTCGCTGTGCTGACGGCCACCGCCGTCGGTGCGGAGCCTCCGAAGCCGAAGGACGGTCCGCTGGGGATGAAGTTTGTACCGTTGCCGAAGGGGACGTTCTACATGGGTTGGAGCGGCGCTAAGGGTACGGCCAAGAAGACCGAGATCAAGGAGGACTTCGAGATCGCGATTCACACGGTCACGCAGGGTCAGTGGCAGGCGGTGATAGGGAAGAACCCGAGTTGGTTTTCTCGCCAGGGTATGGGCAAGAACAAGGTGAAGGACATCACGGACGAGGAGTTGAAGCAGTTTCCGGTGGAGAACGTGTCGTGGGACGACTGCCAGGACTTCATCAAGAAGTTGAACGAGCAGGAGAAAGTGAAGGGCTACGTGTACCGGCTGCCGAGTACGGTGGAGTGGGAATATGCGTGCCGGGGTGGGGCAAATACAGAGGAGGAGTGTTCGTACCACTTCTTTTTTGCGAAACCGACGAACGACCTGTCTTCGAACGAAGCGAACTTCAACGGCAACCAACCGTTCGGTAAGGGCAAAAAGGGTCCGTACCTGGAACGAACGACGAAGGTGGGGTCATATGTGTCGAACCCGTTGGGTTTGTACGACATGCATGGCAACGTGTGGCAGTTGTGCTCCGATCTTTACAATCCGAAGGACCCGGCCTCGGACCGTGTAATCCGGGGCGGGGGATGGTCCAGCCTAGATGACCGTTTCACAAGTTCGCCGCCAGTGTCTCGACTTTGCGATGGTAGGGACGAGGCGGGTACAGTTTCCGTACCCAGAGCGATGGGCGTGTGGCGAA
>Ga0209181_10004869_pt1 | contig 19696 bp, 12 predicted proteins | sample MAT05_FD_187208 | JGI IMG/M metagenome (GOLD analysis project Ga0209181, IMG submission 187208) | Freshwater microbial communities from Lake Fryxell liftoff mats and glacier meltwater in Antarctica - MAT-05 (SPAdes) (version 2) | ecosystem: Environmental > Aquatic > Freshwater > Ice > Liftoff... | reverse complement strand
ACCCGAGGCGGTGCGCGAGGTGATGGCGGACTGGATGGCGCTGCTCGCCCAAGGACGTCACATCGTCGCGACCGGAAACAGCGACTCACACGGCATTCGCCATCACCTGCCAGGCTATCCGCGAACCTATGTGTCGGTCCCCGGCGGCCGCAGCGACGACCCCGCGCTCATAACACGTGCCCTGCGCGCTGGACGCGCGTTCGTGACGAGCGGGCCGCTCCTCGACGTGCGCGCTGCCAGCGCCGGTGAGCATGCCATTCACGGCCCCGGTGACTCGGTTTCCCTGCGCGATGCAGCGCGACGCGTCGACGTTCGCGTACAGGTGCGCGCGCCGGGATGGATGGATGTGCGCGTCATCGAGCTGTGGGTCGGCGGTCGCCTCCTGCGCACCGTGCGTATCGCGCCAGGGTCGATTTCCGAGCGCCGCTCGAAACTCCGCGCGGGCACGAAGTCTGATGTGGAGTATGCGGCGATGGGCGTACGCTTTGACCGCACGCTCAGCTTCGACGCGCCTCGCGACACGTTCGTCGTCGTGGTCGCGCGCGGCGAGCGAACGATGGATGCGCTGATGGGGCGCCGCGGAGTGCTCCCCTTCGCCTTCTCGAATCCGATCTGGATCGACTCCGAAGCAGACGGCCTCCATCGCGCCGTGGCTGCAAGCCCGACGCCGCGCGCGACCCCGGCCGCGGCACCGGCGCGGCTCGCCCGCAACGAGGCCCCGTGACCGCCGCAGCGCTCGACACTGCCGCGCTCGACACTCCTGCGAAGGCGACCCACGAACGCTGGCTCGCGCTCGACCTGCTGCGCTTCATCGCCGTGCTGCTCATGGTGCAAGGCCACACGTTCAACGTGGTGCTGAGCGCCGAGGCACGCGCCGCCGACTGGCATCGATACCACTCCTTCGTACACGGCCTCACGGCGCCGATGTTCCTCTTCGGTGCCGGGCTCGCCTTCGGCGTGACGACCTTTCGCAACTTCGAGCAACACACCCGCTTTGGCCCGGCGACCATCCAGCGCCTCAAGCGCTACGGCTGGCTGGTGCTGATCGGCTACGCGCTGCAGATGCCCTCGCTGTCGCTGCTGCGCACCCTCGAGCTGCCCGCGGACGCCGTGAGACACGCGCTGCACATCGGGCCGCTACAGCTCATCGGCGTCGCGCTCGCCGTCCTCGAGCTCGCCGCGATCGCACTGCGCACGCGCGGCCGCTACGTCGGCGCAGTGGCCATCAGCGGCCTCGCCATCGCGTTTGGCGCGCCGCTGCTCGAGCAGGTCCCGATCGAGCGCGTGTTGCCGCTCGCCATGACCGCGTTCCTCGACGCCCGCACCGGGTCCCTCTTCCCGCTGTTCCCATGGGGCGCCTATCTCTGCGCCGGAATCGTCGTCGCGCACCTCATCTGGGACGCACAGCTGCGCGCGCCGCGGTGCAACATCGCGCTCCCGATGGCGCTCATTGGATTTGTGCTCTGCGGCGTGACGTACACCCTCTATCGCCTCCAGCTGAACATCTATGGTCCCCACGAATATTGGCGGACCGACCCGCAGTTCACCTTCTTCCGCCTCGGCGTCGTGTTGCTCGTCCTCGGCCCGCTCGCCGGATTGGTCACGACGCTCCAGCGCGCCGCCCGCGAGCGCGCTAGTCGAACTGGCGCCAATACCGCGCTCGTCGGCCTACGCGCAGCCGCGAACATCGGCCGTGAATCGCTGGTCATCTTCGTCGGCCACCTGCTCGTACTCTATGGCTCACCTCTGTGGCGCAGCCTCCGGCATCACCTCGGCGGCAAGCTCGACCTGTTCGATGCGTGCGTGATGGCCGCGGCGCTCATCGCCGCCATGGTCGCGCTCGCGCACGTCTGGACGATGCTGCGTACGAACCGTCAGCGCCCCTTCGAGGTGCTGAAGCTGTCGCTTGCGAGCGCGCTGTTCTATTTTGCGCTGCGGCCCTAGGACGTCAGCGTCCGCCGGTCATCACACCGCGCGCAGTGATGCGGGCGCACACCTACTGGCATCCGCGCATCGCGGCAAAACGCATCGAGGGAGCGCACCCATTCGGGTGGCTCCCTCGATTCGGATCAGCTCAGCGAGCGATCAGCTCGGCTCAATCAGCCGTACGCCAGCCAGCGTACCAGGGCGTGCCGGTCGGTGCGACGGCGCCGACATACGTTGCCGTCACATCGAAGAAGCCGCCTGCGGCCGGCGGAGTTCCGCCACCGGTTGCCGCCGCGTCGGTCGCAGCAGGCTGCCAGTCGCCCGCCGCGACGCCGGGATTGACGGTGCGGTTCGTCGCTTCCGCCACCAGCGATGCACACGCGGTCGACGCCGCATCACACGTAAAGGTTGCCGTCGCGGCCGCGCCCAGATTGAACAGAATCGAGTTCTCGAAGTCGAGGGCGCCAGCGACGACCTGCGCATCCGTCGGAGCGTGCTGGATGCGAATCGCCGTGTCCGGGTACTCCATGAAGATGCTGTTGTGGATACGGATCGCCGTACCCTCGCGGAGCAACGCTGCGTCCTGACCACCACCGGTGGTACGGCCGACACCGATGAACGTCGCGTTCCAGACCTCAGGTGCCGAACGGGGGGTCGCGTCCATGCTGTCGCCGTTGTTGTCGCCCTCGATCCCCCTGTCCTCGCCCGCGGCGTTGCGCTGCTCGGCAAGAAAGAACTGGATCTTGCCGACGTAGCCGAGGTCGTAGTCGAGCGAGTCATCGCCCGTATTGATCACGAGTGCATGCTTGATGTTCGCGCCGCCGCCGAAGAACTCGATACCGTCATCGAGCCCATCACGGGTCTCGATGAAGTCGAGCGTCGTCGCTGTGCCACAAGCGCCAACGGTCAAGCTATTGAGCTCGTTTGCGGTGCCGAACAGGAAGCCGGCGTAGCGAATCGTGACGTAGCGGACAGACCCACAGTTGTGTGCGTCGTTGGTGCCGCCGTATGCGCCGCCGACGTCAGTGGGAGGAAGGCCCTCGATCGTCGAGCTTCCCCCGGTGACGTTCAAGCGCGCGTTGCCGAGCAGGACGAGCCCGCCCCAGTCACCCGCCGCGGCGATGGTCGCCGCATCGCCGTCGTACTCCTTGAAGGACGAGAAGCGGATCGGGAGCGTCGCAGTGCCCTGCGCGTCGATCGTCGCGTTCTTCGTGATGACGAGCGCCGCGTTGCCCACTGTGCCGACGACAATCGTACCGGCCTCGATCGTGTGCGTACCGCTGGTCACGAACGTCGTGCCGGTGAGACGGTAGAGGTTGTTGCAGGTCCAGGTCTGACCGGTGATGTCGCCCGAGACGTTGACGACCGCGCGCGTGGCGAGGTCGGGGCACGTCGGAGGAGGAGGACCGCCATCGACCTCGGGTCCACCGTCGAAGCCCGGCCCGAGGTCGATCGGAGTCGTGTTCATATCGATGGCAACGTTCATATCGACGCCGGTATGCATGTCGACGCCCGTGTTCATGTCGACGCCTGGATTCATGTCGCGCATGCCCAAGTCCACGCCCGGCATTACCTCGTCGTCATCACCACAGCCGACTGCAACCGTACCCGCGATCGCCATGGCGATCATCCACTTCAAGCGACTGGCTTTCATATACCTTCTCCGTTCAGCAGTTGTGCGTTCGTGTTTGCTTGAAACCATCGACTGTCACAGTTCGTATCCCAGTCCGACCGAAGCACTGACGCCCTGATCGTAGGCTTGGATGACGAAGCCACCTTGTTCGAGCACGTAGTCGTCGTTGAGAATGTTGGAGACCGAGGCCTTGAGCTTGAAGTGCTCGCTGACCTCCCAAGTCAGGGCGATGTCGAGGCTATGGAAAGGGACCTGATAGACATCGGGCACCCCGTTTCGTCCGACGTCGACCAGCCGCGGTCCGAAGACGTTGTAGTAGAGTCGAACGTCCACGCCCGCGTCAGTCGGGGCAAAACCTAGTGACAGATTTGCAACGTAAGGCGATTGACCTGCGATCGGACGGACGCTGTTCGTCGCCTGCATCTGGTCCTGCATGCTCAACGTGACATCCGAGTCGATCACCGAGAAATTTGCGCCGATGAAGAACGAGCGGAGCACGTGCGTGATACGGCCGAGCGAGAGTCTCGCCTCCAGCTCGACCCCGATATTCGTAGCGCCCTGCACGTTCTGGAAAGTGGTGCTTCCGTTCTCGTCGTAGATAGTCGACTCGATGGGGTTCTGGAACGCCTTGTAGAATCCGGAGACCGCAATGACCTCCGATGGCGCTGGAAACCACTCCCACCGCAGGTCGAAGTTGTCGATGATCGCGCGCTGAAGGTCCGGATTGCCGTTCACGTTCCGACGACGGACGAAGTCGGGGTAGACGAACGGCGCAAGCTCGCGGATCTGGGGACGCGCCACCGCACGTCCGTACGCGAGGCGTACGAACATACTGTCGACTGGCTGAAGGACGATCGAACCGCTCGGCAGGGGGTCGACATCTGTGCGTGACCGTGAGACGGCGGTGGCGGTCGTCGTCTCTGCAAAAGGGGACTGCGCGTCGATCGTCTGGCGGAATCCCTCGACGCGTATTCCAGCGATGGTGCGGAGCCAACTTGTGGCGGGCCAGTCGATAAGGGCGTAGGCCGCGCCTACGCTCTGGGTCGCGAGGTAGCTGTCAGCGAGCTGAGTCGTCTCGAGGAGAGTCGTCGCGACCCCGATGTTTCGAGGTGAGAACAGCTCGTCGGGTGGCAGAGTCTGGAAGTCCGGCGATGACCCGGGCACTTGCCGATAGCTGAAACGGCGCATGTCGAACTCACGATCACCGTAGCGACCGAACGTCCCGAAGCGCGCCGATGCGTCGCCAAGTGGGATTGAGAGATCGAAAGAGGCACCGACATCGCGCTGCGCGAGCGCGTTGAAGAGAAGCTCTCCGCTGCCGGCGCCCTGGACCCATGCGGGTCCGCGCGGTTGCTGGTCGTATCGCAGATCGCGCGTATTGGGCTCCTGGCGACCGCCGAGCGCGCCGTTGACCTGCCACTTGAGCCGCGCCGAGGTACTAAGAAACCGTTTATGGTCGCCGATCAGTTGGCCAAAAAGGAGCGACCGCTGCACCCAGCGCAAACGGCGGATGTATACGTCGTCTTCGAGCTCTTGCGAGTAGCCTGTGATGAACCCGGAATAGTCGTCGCCCGCCTCGCTGGCCATGACGGTGAGTCCGATACTATCGTGGTCGTTCAGCTCCAGCGTCACCGCGCCCAACCCACCGAGCAGCGCGGACCGCTGCGTCGTCTCACGAGACAGTCGATCTTCCTGGAGCATCGCGACGTCCCCGGACAGAGCGACTCGGTTCAGCATCTCCCGATACCGCTGCGTCTCGTGCTGATATCCAACCGTGAGAAAATACCCGAGTCGCCCGCCGCCGACGTTGACCGAGTCTCCGAGATTGAAGCCGAGCTTCATGTTGGGGAGCGCGAGGCTCCGTGAGAGCGCCCACGTGCCGTCGAAACTGCGTGACCGCTCGTTGACTTGCTCCTGGGTCAGCCCGTCGCCGGCCGCGAGCCGCTGGGACGCGGGCACCGAGTCTGGCAGAGCGCGGGTACCGTCATCGAACCCGAGAGCGTCGGTGCTCCCGCCGTCGTAGCCGAGCACGTCGCGAAAGGTCGACTGGGAGTTGTAGCCGAGACTAATGTTCGTGTTGAAGCTGAAGCGCGATGGGAACTCACGGGTCGTGAGAAGCAGAGTTCCTCCCGCTGCGTCAGCCGGTACGTCGGCAACCACGGTCTTGAAGATCGTCATCGCCGCGAGCACAGACGCGGGAAACAAGTCCAGCTGGACGCCTGGAACGTCGGGGTCTGTGCTCGGAATCTGGGCTCCGTTGAGAAGCACACTCGTGTAGCGACCGCCCAGTCCGCGAACGAACAAGTACTGACCGTTGACGACCGTGGCGCCCACTACACGTCGCGCCGCATCGCCGGCATTGGAGTCCGGACTTCGGGCGATCTCTTGCGCGCTGATGCCGTCACTCACCGACGAGCTCTGCCTGCGCAGCTCGAGCTGCGTCGCCTCGGTGGCGCGGTCCGCGCGTGCCGTCACGACGACTTCGGCGAGCGTGTCCGTGTCCGGCTGAAGTTCCACCGTGACCTCAGCCGCCTCGCCTCTGCGCACGACGACGTTCGTCAGCCGCGCCGTTTGGTAGAGATCGTAGAAGATACGCAGCGTGTAAGTCCCCGGCGGCAGCTCGATCTGGAAGCAGCCGTCGTAGTTGGTGAACACGCGGCGGCCGCCGACGACTTGGACGGCGCCTTCGATGATGGTCTCGCCGGTCGCGCCGTCTTTGACCAGGCCGACGATGCCATTGCGGCGCAGGCGCTGGACGTTGCCATTGTCGTCCATGATCTCGGCGCATGCGAAGCCGGTGCTGCTCGTCAGTCCCTCGCCTTCCGCGCTCGGCGCGGCGGCGGTCTCCTCCGGCGTCGGCGCCTCGATTGGAGGCTCAGCCTGCGGCGGCTGCTCCTGCGGTGCCGCACCCGGAGGGGATGCAACGACGGGGAGCGCGGCGACAGGAACGGCGGCGTCACCGACTCGCACACCGGCATCGGGGGGCGTCTGCGCGTCCGCGGGCGACGCGCTCACAAGCAGACCGCACACACACATCCCCAGGGCGAGCGCGTATTTGCGCTCGTCGCGAATCTGAAGCATCGAGATGACCCCTTGTCAGCGAGGCGAGTGGAGCTGTGCAACCATCACGAAACGGAGCTTGTCACTGCGTGGCAGCGGCGAGAGCGGTAGTCGCCACGGCAATCGTGGTCGCTCCGCCGCCGCGCGCTTCGTCGAGCACTTCGATGGCGCGCTCGAACGGCGCGTCGTCGGCTGCGTCGAAGAAGATCGTGCGATCGCCCTTCGCGGCGAGGATCCGGCGCAGTCGGGTGCGCAGGTCGGCTAGCTGTACTTCATCGCGATTGATGAAGATCTTGCCTGCGGCGTCGACCGAGACGACGACCGAGCGGTCTTCGGCCGCGGGCGGCGGGGGCGCGTTGGGCTCCGGCTTGAGCGGCAGGAAGATCCAGAACTGCTTCGAGAGCAGGGGCGTAATCACCATGAAGATGATGAGGAGTACGAGCACGACGTCGACGAGCGGAGTGACGTTCATCTCCGGTCGCGCGCCCTTGCGCTTGCCTTTTCCGCCGAGATGCATGGCCATGGGGGGTGTCCTCTTTGCGACAGCGACAGCGAGATGCGGAGTGCGGCTTGGTCAGCGAGCGTCGGCGTGTTGTGGCGGGCGTGCCGCTCCACCGCGCTCGTTGACCTGAAGTGAGATGCCGGGGAAGCCGATCTCCTGCAGCAGCGTGAAGAGCTTGCGCGCGTCTTCGTAGTGCACGCCGCGGTCGGCGCGGAGGACGATTCGTCGCATCACATCAGTCTCGTGCTCGGCCTCGAGGCGCTGCTGCAGAATCTCGCGCGCGAGCGGCTCTTTGTCGAGAAAGAGCTGCCCATCGGCCTGCAGCGAGAGCGTGAGTGGGTCGACCCGTCCGTGGACCTCTTCGTCTACGTTGAGGATGCTGGGCAGCTCGATGTGGGCGCCGCTCTCCATCGCGGGAATGACCACCATGAAGATGATGAGCAGAACGAGCACGACGTCGACCAACGGCGTGACGTTCATCGTGGGCGTGGCGCGCTTGCCGGCGCGCTTCTCGCGTCTGCTGAGGGGCTTGGCCATGAGGGGGTTCCTGACGAGCGGCTCAGTTGGCGGCGGCTTCGACGGCGTTGGCGATCTTGCCGTTCGCTGGAATATGCGCCGGGCCGGCCACGTCCTCGTCGCCAGTCAGCACATCATCGGGCGACTCGAGACGATCGATGAGCTCGCCAGCGGCGTTTTGCAGGGCCATCTCTTCGTGGCTGATGCGGCCGCTCACCCAGTTGAACAGGAGCACGGTGGGGATCGCGACGCAGAGTCCATAGCCGGTCACGATGAGCGCTTCGCCGATCGCGGCGCCGATGGTGCCGAGTCCGCCCGAGCCGTTCGCGGCGATGAGCTTGAACGCGTTGATGATGCCGAGCACCGTGCCGAGAAGACCGACGAACGGCGCGGTCGAGCCGGTCGAGGCGAGCACGCCCATGCCGCGGTTGAGATCAGCGGCGATGCGCTCGTTCTTGCGCTCGAGCGCGCGGCGGGCGAGCTCCAGCGACTTCTCTGGCGAGCCGCCCTTCTGCAGCTTGCTGAAGTACGTGCTGAGTCCGGTGTAGACGAGTGAGGCGAGGAAGCTGCCGTCGGTCTTCGACGCGAGGTGCATCAGGCCCTCGTCGTCGTTGGCGGCGGCGAGCGGCGCGGCCTTGCCGCTAAACGCGCGCGACTTTACGCCGTTGCGGAACATCGCGATCAGGCGGTCGATCGCGACGCCGAGGCTTCCGACTGCCTGCAGCGTGAGCACGATGACGACCATGCGGACTGGCAGGCCCATCTTGTCCCAGAGCTCGATCAGATTGATTTCCATCGTTGGTTCCTCTTTCGTCTTCGGGTGCTGGTCACTCGACCTGGAAGCGGATCGGCAGGACTTTGAATACGGAGATCGCGTCGCCGTTCGGCACGCGTGCTGGCGAGAATCGCCAGCCGCGCACGACGCGAAGTACGGTCTCGTCGAACAGTGGATTGCCGCGGAGGATCTCGGCGCTGATCACGCGCCCGTCCTCGCCGATGCCGAGCTTGACGATGATCGTCGCGCGGATCGCCTGAGTGCGTGCGGCCTCTGGGTAAGGGACCGCCGCGTTCGACGAGAGCGGCGTTGGCTGTGACGCGTTCTCGGGCTGCTGGATCGGTCCACGCGGACGCGGTGCAGGCGGTGGTGGTGGCGGCGGAGGCGGAGGCGTGACCGAGCCACCTCGCTCACCACCTTCGGTGCCACCGACTGCGCCGTTGAGATCGCCGTCGACGGGCCCGGTTGGACCTACGTCCGGAAGCGGCGCGTCAGACTCATCGGGGCGTTCGTTGCGAATCTCCTCCGGGGCGACGAGATTCGGCGGCGGCGGAGCGCTACGTGGAGGCGGTGGCCGGCGCGGCGTCACAGTCGGCGGCGGGGGCGGGGGCGGCGGTGGAGGCGGTGGAGGCGGTGGAGGCGGCGCGAACTCGACCTGCGCAAGATCGTCCTGGCGCACCGCAGCGCGCGTCGCTGCCGTCGCTGCGACGATCAGCCCGCCGATGACGCCGTACACGACGATCGCGCCCGCCAGCGATGCGCCGAAGCGCTTCGTGGCCGTCTTCGCTGAGCCGTCTTTCTGGTAGTCGTCGAACACGGTGGTCGCCCTCCACACGCGCATCTCTTGGCGTGCGAGCCCTACCTACGTGTGCCTGGTGACAGCCACGTGACTCTCGCGTGGTGTTTGGTGACGCAGCCGTGTCGATCGAGCGGGCGTGTGCGGGTCCGCACCGGAATAGGCCTTCTCGGGGAGCGGACCGGCGATGCGGGACGACACGAACGTCGCCGGCGCGAGACGAGCGACACGCAGGCGCCGTCGAGGAGAGCCGGCGCGTCACCTGAGTGTTGCATTCGACGCCGCGCGGTCTCGACCTGCTCAAGGATCGGAAGGTAGCAGCCGTTTTCGACGGACGTGCCGTCATGAGCCAGCTGCGATCCGTCCTGCCCCAGTCGCTGAGCCTGCCGCCGCCGCCGGATCGCGCGCGTCGGGTGCTCGTGGTCGACGACGACGAGGCGCGGCGCAAGCTGTTTGCGCGCGTGCTGCACGCGGAGGGCTACGAGGTCGACCTGCTGCCGGACGGCGAGACGATCTTCGATCACGTGCGCACGCGCCCCCCGGATCTGGTCATCCTCGACGTGTTGCTGCCCGGCTCTTCGGGCCTCGAGCTCTGCGCGGACCTGCGGATGATGGAGGAGATGAAGCTCACGCCGATCATCCTCGTGACCTGCGGCGTCGGCGACGAGGACAGCGTCGTGCGCGGGCTGATGTGTGGCGCGGACGACTACATCGTCACGCCATCGCGGCTCGCCGAGCTGCGCGCGCGGGTGCATGTGCAGCTGCGTAACCGGCGTGAGCGCGAGCTGCTCGCGTGGGTGCGCAACCGCTCTGCCTCGCTGCGCGACGAGGCGATGCGCGACTCGCTCACCGGCCTCGCGAACCGCCGCGCGGCCGACGCGGCTCTCGACGACACGCTGCTCACTGGCGAGCCGGTGGTGGTCGTCTTGCTCGATCTCGATCACTTCAAGCTCGTCAACGACACCCACGGACACGGCGCCGGCGATCGCGTACTCGAGGCCGTCGCGGCGCGCCTCGCTGCGCGTGCGCGGCGAGGTGATCTCGCGGCGCGATATGGCGGCGAAGAGTTCTTGATCGTCGCGCGGGGTGCGCGGCCCGAGGTCGCCGCGGCGATCGGCGAGCGCTATCGCGTGGCGATCCGTGATCTCGTGCTGCCGAGCGACGCAGGCATCGACCGAGTAGCGGCGAGCGTCGGAGTCGCGTCGTGCGACGCACTGTCCAGCACGCGGCTGACGCGCGCGGTCCTGCTCGAGGCCGCCGATGCCGCGCTCTACGAGGCCAAGCGCAGCGGCCGCGATCGCGTCGTCGTCGCGCGCCCAAGCCGATATCCACCACGACGTGCGACGAGCGAGGGAACCGAAAAATGAGTGCCGTTGCTCACGCGCCGAGCGCGCTGTTTGATCTGGTCGCCCACGATCTGTCACGCGGCACGAGCGACCTGCCGCAGCTGGCACGGAGCGCCGCAGAAGCGCTGCGCGTCGCGCGCGCGGCGGAGCTCGACATCGATGCAGCGGTGAAGCTCGCCGAGAACGACCCACCGCTCGCTGCGCGGGTGCTCGCAGTGGCGAATTCTGCGCTCTACGCGCGCGGCGCACGTCACGTCTCACCGCGCCGCGCGGTCGCGCACATCGGCGGCTCTGCGGTGCGCGAGGTGCTCTATCAAAGCGCCTACGCCTCGATGATCGTCGATGTGCCGCGCTTCGCCGATCAGATCGCGCGCGACTTCGTTCACGGTGTTGCAACGGCGGCGCTGGCGCGTGCGCTCGCGCGCGTCGCGTCGGCGGATCCGGACGACGCATTCCTCGGCGGGCTCCTTCACGATCTCGGCCGCGCGCGCTGCTGGAAGCTCGTCGCGAAGCGGCTGCCTTCCGCCGGCGGCGACGACCACGTACACGAGATCGTCGACGCGCTGCACGCCTCCGCGGGTCACGCGCTGGTGCAGACCTGGCAGCTGCCCGCCGAGATCGCCGAGGTCTGCCTGCGCCATCACGAGCCGGGGACGCGAGGACTCCCCGCGGTCGTCGCCGCCGCAGATGTGCTGGCCCACGCTGCCGAAGGACGGCCTGAGACGCGTACGCCGGAGGACGCGCTTGCCGCGATCGGGATCGACCCAGGCCTCAGCGCAGAGTGGCTCGCGCGCGGCAAGGTCGAGGTCGAGCGCGCGCAGCTGATGACGCGCGGCTGATCGGACGCGGCCGTGTTTCGCTGTCTGCCGCGCTCAACGTGCGGTGGGCTTCTGCACGACGACAGACTGACACGTCGGACAGAAATACGTGGAGCGCGCGGCGTCGCCTTGGCGGCGCATCTGCACGGTCGTCGCGCAGCGGGCGCATAGCTCGCCGCTTCGTCCATAGACCCATAGCGGTGCGCCGCTGCGGTCGTGTCGTGTGACGCGCGCGTGACCATCGAGGTTGGCAGACATCAGCGACTGCGCGGTGTCGAGGATGCGGTCGAGCGTGGCGTCGTCGAGCGCCGCGACGAGGGCGAATGGATCGACGCCGCAGAGAAATAGCGTCTCGCTCTTGTAGACGTTGCCGATCCCAGCGACGAGCGACTGCGTCATCACGGCGACGCCGATCGGCAGCTCTGCGCGGCGACGCAGACGCGCGCGCGCCGCGTCGCGATCGAAGTCGACCGCGAGCAGATCCGGGCCTAGCGAGCGCAAGGTGGGATGGCGCAGCGCGCTGCTCGCCGTGAGCAGCTCGACCACCGGCGCGTAGAAGCACACCGCGACGTATGCGTCGTTGGCGAGCACGACGCGCGCGCCCGACGCCCGCTTCCGCCAGCGCTCGCCTGGCTGGTAGACGTGCCACGAGCCCTCCATGCGCATGTGGGTGAGCAGGATGCGTCCGTCGTCGAAGTGAATGCGCAGGTTCTTCCCATGCGCATCGACGCGCGACACCGAGTGCCCAATGAGCGAGTTCGCGTCGACGGCGGAGACTGTGCTCGACGCGCTGAGGATCGCCTTGCTGGCGAGCGCGCGCTGGAGCGTGTGCGCGGCGCGGAAGATCGTGTCGCCTTCAGGCATGCGTGTGATTGCTAGCACGCGCATCCGGTGAACGTCGCAGTGGCGCGGCACGACGCATCAGGCGCGGAGACTCACACCGTCGCCCGCAGCGGCCCCGCCAGCGCTCCGCTGCGTGGTACCGTGTCCGCATGTCGCTCGGATCGCGTTCGTTCTCCGCGCTTCGCAATCTCCTCGCGGTGCTGCTCTCGATCGGCTCGCTCGCAGCGCCGGCGCTCGGCTCGATCGCTGCGCTCGCCGCATGCGGCGGCGACGACCACGGAGCGGGCGTCGATGCTGGCGTCGACGCGGCGCTCGACGCTGGCGTCGACACCGATGCAGCGCTGCCACTCGACGCGGGTCCGCCGCCCTCTGGCTGCGATCGCGTGACGCCGATCGACGCTTCTGCGCCGACGCCGATCGACGACGGCGGCGTCATCGATCCCGGCGCGTTTCCGCCAGCACGCGGACCGGGTGGACCGCGCGTCGCGTTCACCGACGCACAGCTGCTCGTACAGTGCGGCGCGATGGGCTTTGGTCCGACTGACGAGCACCACCACAACACTGGATTCTTCCTCGACGGCTATTTGGTGCGGCCGTGGGCGCACGAGCGTGGTGGCGGCGGCATCGCGGTGTTGGAGATGGACGACCCGTGCAACCCCGTCGAGGTCGCCAACGTGCTCGACGCGCAGATCCGCGAGACGCACTCCACCGGTCTGTCGACGGTCGGCGGCACGGTCATCGCGGTAGCCTCACTGACTGGCATCGAGTTCTGGGATCTCGCCGACATCACCGCGCCGCGCATGGTGCATGACATGATGTTGCCTGGCGTGCGGTATCCCGATGCCTACATGCGCGTGGTGATGAGCATCTCTTGGCAGGCGCCGTACGTGTATATCGGCGGCTCCGACAATGGCGTGTTCGTCGTCGACGCGACGGACCCCGCCGCGCCGCGGCTGGTCACGCAGTTCACCCCGGAGCCGAACTTCCGCGTCGGCAACGTGCACGCCATCGGCAACCTGCTGATCATCATGGGCTCGGAGAACACGCGCGTCGCGCTCTACGACATCTCGCTGCCGGACGCGCCGCGGCCTCATCCAGGCGGCGCCTTCAAGGTGTACGCAGGCCTCGACGCGCGCGGCCGTGAGCGCCTGTCGACCAACTACTTCGGGATGATCAGCGGCGGATACACCTTTCACGCGCGCAACGGGCTCGGCAGCGGACTCGCGATCTTCGACGTGCGCGATCCGAACGCGCCGCGCTACGCCGGGAGCATCGACGCCCCCGAGAGCGCCGGGGGCTACGTATTTCTCCACGAGGATCTCGCCTTCGTCGGACTCTCGAGCTACGGGCTCATCTACGATGTCCGCGATCCCACAGCGATCACCGAGCGCGCACGCATCGACTTCATCGGCGACCTCGACACGATGACGCCACTCGGCAACGTGGTGATGGTCAGTGTCGACGACGACTCTGCCGGTGGCATCGCGACTGGCATATTTCCGTGGCAGGCGGCGCCGGATACGCGCGGGCCACGGGTGAATTGGAGCGTTCCCGCGGACGGCGCAACGGCGCAGTCGCTGCTCACGCGCGTCGGCCTGACCTTCGACGAGTTCGTCGCGATGGAGTCGGTGTGGCGCGGCTCGGTGCAGGTGCGCGAGACCGGGACGACCACGCCGCTCGAAGGGTGGTATTCGGGCCAAGAGGGCCAGGTCAACTTCTGGCCGGCGACGCCACTACGGCCCGCGACGACATACGAGATCGTCGTCCCGGCGGGCGGTGTGCGCGACATCTCTGGAAACGCGCTCGATCAGCCATTCACTTCGTCATTCACCACCGCGCGCTGCGGGACGTGACCCGCAGTCCGACACACCAAGAAGGCCGATGTGGCGCAGGGCGCGACTGGCGCCGGCGGTGTGGACTCTCGCCGCTCGCTGCGCTGCTCGCCGCGCTGCTCACGGGCTGCAGCGACGAGCCGATAGCCAGCCTCGACGCGGGTCTGCGCGACGCAGGACTGCGCGACGCTACCGTCGACGCACCTTTGGTGGGGCCGTTGGTCGCGACGATCGTCGGCGCGCCGTACGTGTACGTCGGCGCATCGAGCTGCTTCGCGCTCGATCACAACGGGGGTCCCGCGGCCGTGTCGCGGGTGCGCTGGGGCGATGGATCGACCGAGACGTTCGACGGCGCCACAAGTAGCGCCTGTCACACCTACACGACGCCGGGACCGCTGGTGGTGGGCCTCGCCGTCGACGCGCGCGGCTATCAAGTCGACGCGTCCCAACTCGTCCACGTGGTGCACGCGCCGAGCAGCCCGCGACCGACGGCCTCGTCGACGCTCGCATACGACGCCGCGCAGGAGACGCTGTGGGTGGTCGAGGCCGACGCGGACCGCGTGGCGGTGATCGACGTGCCGACGCGGACGCGACGCACCCTCGTGATCGTCGGCGACCGGCCGCGGACTCTCGCGCTCGTCGGGAGCCAGGTCGTCATCGCGTGTCAGGGCGACGACACGCTACACGTCCTCGACACGCGCGACGACTCGCACACGATCGTCGCGCTCCCTCCGGGCAGCGCGCCATTTGGCGTCGTCGCCGATCCGCGCGGCGGGCGTGTGTGGGTATCGCTGCAAGGCCGCGGTGAGCTCGTCGCGCTGCGGCTCGACGGCGCGCTCGCGATGCTCGAGTCGCCGCTGAGCGTCGGGCGCGACCCGCGCGCGCTCGCGATGCGCAGCGACGGAATGATCGTCGTGACACGCTGGCGCGCGACGCAGATGGACGCGAGGGTCTATGTCGTAGACGCGTCCGATGCGCGTGCGCCGCGGCTCGATCCCGAGGTCGCGCTACCGCGCGAGACCGGTCGTGACTCCGACACCGACAACGATGGTGTGCTGTCGTTCCTCGACAGCGCTGCGCCCGCGCCCGATGGAAGCCGAGTGATCGTCGCCGGTTTGAAGGCGAACGTCGTCGCCGGTCTCGCGCGAACGGGGCGAAGGTTGACGAGCCAGACGACGGCACGCGCCGCGCTCGTCGAGGTCGGACTCGGCGCGCGCGGCGAGGCTGGATACGACTCCCTACGTCGCTCGCTCGACGATCTCGACTACGTCTCGGCGTTGGTCTTCTCGCCGATGGGCGAGACGCTCTATGCGCTCATCGAGGGCGCAGAGGCGATCATCGCGCTCGACGCCTTCACGTTCGACTCCGCCGGCAGCATCGACGACATCGGCCACGGCGCCGACGGGCTCGCCCTCGACGCGACAGGCACGCTCCTGTTCGTTCACGCGGCGCTGTCGCGCGAGGTGCGGATTTATGACGTGCGCGATCTGTCGACGGAGCCAATCGCACTCGGGCGCATCCCGACAGTCGACGTCGAGCCGCTCGCGCCCGACGTGCTCGCGGGCGCCATCGTGTTCCACCGCAGCCGCGACGCGCGGATGAGCCGCACACGCTATCTCTCCTGCGCGAGCTGTCACCGCGACGGTGAGGCCGACGGACTGATCTGGGACTTCACCCAGCGCGGCGAGGGCCTGCGCAACACCGTGCCGCTGCGCGGCCGCGCCGGCACCGCGCACGGACCGCTCCACTGGAGCGCGAACTTCGACGAGATACAAGACTTCGAGCACGACATTCGCAATGGCCAAGGTGGCACTGGCTTTCTCGACGACAGCGTGTTGCACATCGGCACGCGCGACACGACGCTCGGGGAGCCGAAGGCCGGACTCTCGGCGGAGCTCGACGCGCTGGCCGCTTACGTGGCCTCGCTCGATGTCTTCGGGACGAGCGCGTCACGCCGCGACGACGACCCGCTCTGGCGTGCTGCGCGCGCGCGCGGCGAGGTGATCTTTCGTAATCCAGCGGTCGGCTGCGCAAGCTGCCACAGCGGCACTCGCTACACCGACAGCGCCTTTCTCAGCGCGGGTGTGCCGCTGTTGCACGATGTCGGGACACTCAGCGCGTCGAGCGGCTCGCGTCTCGGCGCGGCGCTGGTCGGCCTCGACACACCGACGTTGCGCGGCTTGTGGGCGAGCGCGCCCTATCTCCACGATGGCTCCGCCGCGACGCTGCGCGAGGTGCTGCGCGCACGGAATGACAGCGATCTCCACGGCGTGACCAGCGCGCTCGACGACGCGCAGCTCGCCGATCTGGAGACTTTTCTCCTGGCGCTCGACGACGCTGCGCCTTGAGGAGGCGAAGATCGCCGCGCGTTTTCTCGCCGTCGTCGACGGGGCGCGCGAGCGCGGCGGCGAGCTGCGAGCGCGTAACCTCGCGAAGGCGGTCGCGGTCGAGTGAGTCGCGCGGCGGGCACCCTCGCGCCGCGGAGCGCGGGGGCCGATCGGCGCTGCGTTGATTGACGCTTTTCTTGCCACACTTTACGTTTAGTCGATGCCTCGCGGAAACGTAAAGTCGCCGTTCGCCGCTCGCCGCTCGAACGCTTGCTCGCGGCGCGTGGCTCGGTCTCGCCGGGAGAGCTCGCAGACGCGCTCGGTTTGAGCCGACAGGCAGCGCACGCGCAGCTGAAGCGCGCGGTTGTAGCTGGCGCTGCTCTCCGTCGAGATGAACGACGACGTCAGGTTCTTCGTCGAGCGCGCGATTCGGGCGCGCGAGCGAGCGCGATAGATATCGGCACCTGGGGAGACGGCGGAGAAAGAACAACAGGACAACAAAGTGCCCGTCTCGCACGCTCGACAAGCCAAGCTGCGCTTTCGCGCGGCGAACGAGTGTGTGAGCGTGAGTGTGATGAGCAACGGCAACGGCGGACACTGCGCCTCATCGAGCGACAGAGCGTCCGGGTGCCTATCGCCTCCATCCGTGGCGGCGATCGCGTGCCCGATGTCAGCGATGGCGGCAGCGATGGATGGATAGGGCAATTGTTGCGGGTGTATCGGATGATGGCGGTCGTCTCGTCGACCGCGAGGGACGCGTAGTCGCTGCAGAAGATCTCTGGCATCGTCAGCACATTGAGCTGCGACAATGGGTTATAAAGCCCTGCGCCGTTGGCGTCGCCCGTACTCAGCGCACAGGCGGCGTCGGCCTTTTGAACAGACCGCGCGAGGTCGCGGTGAAGCCCTCCGCCGCGAGCGCTGCGCCGAGCACACCTTCACGCGACGCTGGGAGTCCGTCGATTGTCGAGAGGATCGCCGCACGCTGCTCGCCGTCGTCGACTGGGCGCGCGAGCGCGGCGGCGAGCGCAGCGGCGAGGTGCGAGCGCGCCGGCTCGTCCTCTGGGAGAAACGTGATCATCGAGTCGTTGCCGCGGCCCAACCACGCCGCGAGCGCACCATCGACGAGCACCACGCGCGCACCCGCCGCGCGCTGTGGGCGTGCGCCCGACGCGCCTTCGACGACGGCGCGTTCTGGCCAGTGCAGCGCGGCTCCCCATGGGCTCGCCGGATCGGTCGCGGCGAGCACCAACGTCTGTTGCACTTCGGACGACTCGCGCGCTGCACGCAGTCGATCGTCTGCGCCCGGCTGAGCGAACTGCGTCGCGCCGAGGCCAGCGACGAAATAGCCGCGCCGCACGCGGCCGCCCTCTTCCATCGCCTTGAGCACGCCGTACACCGCGCCAAAGCCGTCGGCGTGGCCTTCGGCGTGTACGGCCTCACGCACCAGCACACCGTGACGCTCGAGCAACTGCCGCGCGAGCGCGGTGCGACGCTCGGTATCCGTCGGCTTGCTGCCCGCGCCGACTGCGATCGTCGGGAGTAGCGACCAGCGCCCTTCACTGCCAGGAGGCCCGAGTCTGCGCGAGCGAAACGACGCGGCGCGATCGCGATCGCGGGAGCGACGATCGCTCTTGGTGCCGAGGAGAATCGCGCGCAGCGGCTGCAGTGTGTCGTTCGTCGCCTCGCCGCACCACACGAGATCCCAGAGCGCAGCGAGCAGGTCCGCGGGGAACGCCGCGGTCTCGCGCAGCAGATCGGAATAGAACTGCGCGCCGCGCTCGGCGAGGAGCGCGCGCACCTTCGACTGCAGCTCTCCATCTGCGCTCTGCGCGGGAGGCGCGAGCGCGCGATAGTGGTCAGTCAGATAGAGCGCGATTCGGCCATCGGCCGGAGCGAGCGGCTCGACGCCGCGCCACACCAGCTCACCCGCCGCCGCGAGCGTGTCGAGCATCGCGGGCGTGTAGCCCTCGACGCGCGCCGGGAGCACCTCGCGCTCGAGTACGGAGGCGGGGATCGGCGCGCCTTGCAGCTGACCGACCACGTCGAGCAGCGCGTCGAGCCCGCGGCGCTTTCGCGACACGCCTTGCCAGTCGAGCAGAAAGCGCGCGTACGCATCCGCGGCGACGGGCTCTACGGCGTTGCGCAGGCGCGCGAGCGAGCGTCGCTTGATCGCGCGCAGCACTTCTGCATCGCAATATTCGCGGCTGCGACCACCGGGGAGAAACTCGCCGAGCACCAGCTTTTCACGGGCCACGAGCGCGTCGAGGGCGGTCGTCACCGGCGCGTGTCCGAGCGCGAAACGGAGCGCGGCGGCCTCGGCGAGGAATGGCCCGCGGCCGCGAGCAAAGCGCGCGAGCAGGCTCTCGAGCGCGCCAGATACGCGCTCGAGGAACACATCGGGCAGCCCGCGCGGCGGCACCACGCCGAGCGCGTCGCGATAGCGCCCGGCGTCTTCTGCGGCGATGAGCCGGCGCTCACCTGCAATGCCCACTTCGCACACGCGGCGCTCGCGCAGCAGCGTCGTCAGCGCAGCTTCGAGCGGCAGCTCCGGCGAGACCCGCGCGACGAGCTCGTCACGCGTCAGATCGCCGAGCAACAGCAGCAAATCGTGTACGCCGTCCGCGTGTGCGGGCGGGCGCTCGCGGTCGAGCTGCTGCAGCGCGCGCTCGAGCGAGGCGATGGCATCGACGTCGAGCAGCTCGCGCAGCTCCGCCTCGCCGAGCAGCTCGCGCAGCTGCGCGTGGTCGACCGACAGCGCCTGCGCGCGACGCTCGGCGAGCGGCGCATCGCCGTCGTAGAGAAAGCTGCCGACATACGAGAAGAGGATCGCGGCGGCGAACGGCGAGGCGCGCGGTGAGTCGACGGTGACGACGCGCAGACGGCGCGAGCGGACCTTGCGTAGGACATCGATTAAGCCGGGCAGATCGAAGATGTCGCGCATCACCTCGCGATAGGTCTCGAGCACGATCGGGAAGCTCGGATAGCGCGACGCGACGACGAGCAGATCCGCCGAGCGCTTGCGCTGCGCCCACAGCGGCGAGCGTTTTCCAGGTGAGCGGCGCGGCAGCAGCAACGCGCGGCCCGCCGCTTCACGAAAGCGCGCGGCGAACAGCGCGGTGCCGCCGATCGTGCGCACGAGCAGCGCCTCGAGCTCGTCGGGATCGGGGAGAAACTGCTCGACGGCGGGAGGTGCGTCGGACTCCGGCAAGCGGAACACCATGCCGTCGTCGGACCAAGTCGTCTCCACTTCGAAGTCGGTGTCGCCGCGCAATCGCGCCTGCACGCAGGTCGCCCACGGCGCATGCAAGCGACCGCCGAACGG
>Ga0209181_10004866_pt1 | contig 19702 bp, 12 predicted proteins | sample MAT05_FD_187208 | JGI IMG/M metagenome (GOLD analysis project Ga0209181, IMG submission 187208) | Freshwater microbial communities from Lake Fryxell liftoff mats and glacier meltwater in Antarctica - MAT-05 (SPAdes) (version 2) | ecosystem: Environmental > Aquatic > Freshwater > Ice > Liftoff... | reverse complement strand
AGCGAGCGGTCTTGCGCCTCAAGACGCGCAATGAAATCCGGGTAGTGCGCCTGTACCAGCGCGTACAGCAGCGTGCGCTCGGAAACATGGCGAGCATAGGTCGGCGCGGCCGGCAGCGCGGTCGGGCCGCCGGGCTGCCCAGGCCGGACATCGGCATCCTCTCCGATCAGTTCCTGGCCGAAGTGAGGGGGCTCAAGTACAAAAACGTCGCCGCCGAACTGCTGGAAAAGCTGCTAAAGGACGAAGTCAAGACCCGCTCCAAGCGCAACCTGGTCCAGAGCCAGTTGTTCTCCGAGAAACTCAAGAAGACGCTCAACGCCTATCACAACCGCGCCATATCCACGATGGAGGTGATCGAGGAGCTGATCCGGATTGCGAAGGACATGGAGGCTGCAACGAAGCGCGGCGTGGAGATGGGGCTCAGCGATGACGAAGTCGCGTTCTATGATGCCTTGGCTGCCAACGAATCAGCCTTGCAGGCGATGGGTGACGACAAGCTCAAGCTGATCGCTGCTGAACTGATTACCCAGGTTCGCAAGAGCGTGACGATCGATTGGACCTTGCGCGAGAGCGCCCGCGCCAGAATCCGTGTGATGGTTAAGCGTATTCTCAACAAATACGGCTACCCGCCAGACCTGCAGGATGAGGCGGTGAAGACGGTGCTGATGCAGGCCGAGCTGCTGTGTGCGGATTGGGTGCCTGCTTGATTCGCCACATTCGGGGTCTGCGGAAATGTGATGCGCAGATTGCGATCGATGAAACCTTGGGCGAGAGGGCAAGAGGCAGCGCCCTGACGTTGAGCACACGGCAGAGCTATATTGCCAAGTAGGGCGGTCGACGTGCGGTCGTACTCACTCACCAGCCTTCGTTTCACTGGCTTTGGCTGCTGTAATCTCCGCGAACAAGGCGTGGTGCTTCATATCCTCAGGCAATAACGCTTTCAAACTCTCGCAGAACGATTCATCCTGCAACGTCGCGTACGTCACGTCTTTGTAGTAGATGTGAATCCGCATTGCCTGGACGAGTTGGGCGGCCAAAGGAAAACAGGCACGAAGCTCATCGTTGGCCTGCGCGACAGCATCCTCCAACGTCGGCTCGGTTGACCGCATTCTGAGCGACAGCGGCAATGGCTTGGATGCAAACAACGCCTGTCCGAGTTCGGGACTGATCGAATCGACCACGCCATCTATGCACTTCTGCAGGTCTTTCGTTAACGTCTCCTGGCACTTCTTCAACTCTTCGCCGATCAGTTCTAGCTTTAGCTTGAACTTGGGAAGCTCGCTCTTGAAGATAATGCGTCCGGCTTTTCCAACTGGTTTTAGGTGCTTCTTGCGCAGCGCTTCGAGTGCGGCCTTTATCTCCGCCAACTCCTTGGGCGGTGCCTGCTTTCCGAATACGCGAAAATGTGCTGTGATTCGCGACTTGAGATTCTCGTCGTTCGTAGCAAGCAGCGGTAAAGACGCAGGTAGCTGGACCGTATGTGCGGGCAGATTGAACCCCTCGAGCTCAAGTTCCACGAACTGAATAATGGAGGTGTAAACCTGAGTCTGGCGTGCAAGGTCGAACTGCTGAGGCGGGGCGACTTGCAGGGCCGTCGCAACCTCCTGCATGGTCGCCTGAGGAACCGTATGCTCGCCGACAACCGGTGCGGGGCTTTTAGTTTCCTGCCGACCCACTGGCGGCAACTCATTGCGAAGCGCCAAAACTTGGGCAGTGGTCAGGGCAATCGCGTTGAACGCATCGATATCGACGGTTGGGTCAGTCTCGACCAGCCGAGCTGGGCTGGCGAAACTCCACCCATGGTCGTCGCAAATTAGAACGCCCAGTCGAAGGCCGGGGTGGTGTCGGACATCTATGCTGGCAGCTCGCAAGCGCTCTACGGCAGCAAACTCTCCGTAGCCTAGATGCGCGACTTGAGCCGAAACATCCAGCACGACCCCAACATGGAGGGCGGGCAGACGCCCGGCTGCATCGATCAGGGCCTGCGCCACCTTACCCGTCACGCCAGGTGCGGCCAGAATGACGTGCGACCTTGCGTCACCAATCTCTCGACAAAGTCTTTCGGAATCTAGCGTAGTGAAAAAGGGCATCTGTCGTTTCTCTCTTAGTTCGCCTCTTCATCAAATACTTCGAAAACAAGGCGTCGGGAACGGGATTTTCTAAGGAAAAGGGGACGGAGGGAATTAAGTAAGCTTAATTCCCTCCGTCCCCTTTTTGCAGCACGCCCTGCCCGGCCTTGCCGATTTGCGGAGCGACCTCGGTCAACCAGATGGCGGTTTCCACCGCCTCGATCTGGCAAAAGAACGGGCGGACGCCATTGAATTTGTGCAGCCGCCAGTGCTGGAGCAGCCGGGCGGTTTCCGGGGTGACCCGCCATTGTGCCGGCGGGAGCCGGCGCCACGCATCCACCGCGTCGCGCACGCCGCCGATGACCGCCGTATGATCGTACTGCTGCGCGCCGCCGGAGAGCCCCTTGCCCTCGTCGAAGGCCAGCGCACCTTGGTCGGCGCCACCCCGGCGCTTTTTCGGCTTCGGAATCGGGGTGATGAAGTCCGCGCGGCGGCGACGCGCGACAATCTGCTGGGTGGGCTGCCCGGTTTCGTCCAACTCCCAGTGCTGCGCGGGATACTCATACGGCGAGTTGAGAATGGGACGTTCGAAGAATGCGCTACTCATGAGCCTCCCTGTGGCGCGGCGCCTGCAACGCCGCGGATTATGGCATTGAACAACTTCTCACTCCGCAGTGCATCGGCAACAGACGACGCCGACCTACGTCGGGGGCGGCAACGGCGCTGATTGCGCGCCGTCAATGGGGTGCCTGGCCCTTCATGCCGTGCGCGACGCGTTGAGGCACACGGCAGCCGCGACCCACTCCACGTTCTCGGGCTGGAGGTCTTCATTCGACCGACGCGCCAGCAGGTCATCGAATGCGAGGCTGACCGTCTTCGCAGCCTGCTGCTGAGCGTCTCGCAAACAGGACGGTGGTGGTGGTGTGGCTGCTGGATCGAGCAGCCATTCGCTGAACTCGACTGTCGCCGTGCTGAGCTGACCGTCCGGTCTGATAGCGACAGCCGACAACTCCTCGCGCATCCGCTGCCCGCTGTCGTTCTGCCATCGGAGCAAAGCCGGAACCAGCGCCGTGGCGTCGTCGAATTCGATCGGAGCAGTCAAGCCTTGAAAATCGTAGGCACGCGCAGCATCGAGCAGGTGAACGACCAGCGGATGGGTCATATCGAGCATGGCGAGATTCGGTTGCTCCTGCGCCAGCGAACGGTCGGTCGTGCCCGAGAAGACACGCCCGACGCCAGCCACGGCCTTATGAACGGCCTCACTCAACCTGATCCGCAGGATTCGGGCGTCGGCTGCAGCAGCTGCCTCACAGCCCAGTGCCGCCAACATGCCGGTGATGAAGGCAGACAGGTGGCGCGGTCCGATACTCAAACTGCCCCGGAGCTCGGCGCGGTCATAGCTCGCAGCGCCCGAGAACAGCTCGCGCTGAAGATCGGCAGCATTACGGGCCTTTTCGAGCGCCGCATCGATGCGCTCAGCTGTCCGTTCGACCGCGGCGGTACGCGCTTGCTCCAGGATTGCATCGACGTCGAGGATGTCCGCTAGCTCGCCGAGAATCTCGGCATGGAGATTCTCCGAATACTCGCCGCCAACCACGGCCATGTCGTGCGACACCGCATTCAGTCGCGCATACATGATGGCGACCACTTCCTCGTCGGCGGTCTGTGAGCCTTGCAGGTTGAAGGCCACAACGCGCTTCTTCTGCCCGTATCGGTAGAGCCTCCCCACGCGCTGCGCGAGCCGCATGGGATTCCAGGGCAGATCATAGTTGACGAGGATGTGGCAGAAGCGCTGCAAGTTGATGCCCTCGCCTCCTGCTTCGGTTGAGAGCAGGAACCGCCCTTCTTCCTCGAACAGGCGGATGGCCTCGCGTCGCTCGTCGACGTTCATGCTGCCATTGATGAGCGCGACGGATCCATCGCCGTAGCGCGACTCCAATGCCGTGCGGAGATAGTCCTGGGTCGCGCGGTACTCGGAGAAAATCAGCACGCGCTCGCCGGCGTTTCGGGTGCGGATCGGCGCAATGATCCGATCAAGGAATGCCGCCAGCTTTCGATCATCCTGTCGCAGCGCCTGGACCAGTACCAGAAGCCCCTGAATCCGCGCCATCTCGCCAGCGAAGAACTCCTGTGCATCGCCGACCTCCCTTTCTTCGAATTCACCCTCGAAACGATCGTCATCGACAGACGACGGACCAGCATCAATGCTTGCATTCCGGATCCGATCCATGCGTCGGAGCAGCGCCCGTTCGATGGCCGCAATGGACGATGCAGCAAGCTTGCGATACACCGTCATCACGAAGCCGATCGCCCGACCCATCATTCCAGAAACGCGCCCGGCAGCGTCGAAACCTTGCTGCAGATACGCCTTGAGTTCCCGATCGAAGTCCCGCATGCGCGGGTCGCTGTCAACTGCGATGACATTCGATGTCTGCCCGTTGAAGATGAACTTGCCGTCGATGTCCGTCACGTCGGCCTTTCGATTGCGGAAGACCATCTTCCTGAGAATGCTCGAGTCTTCATCGAGGCATTGAAACTCGTTGGCGAACTGCGGCCGCAACAGCCCAAGCAGCGCGATGAACTTGTCCTGCATCCCCTGATGTGGCGTTGCAGTGAGCAACACCAGGTTGTCGGTGCGGCTCCGCAGCGCCTCGGCCAAGCGGAAGCGATCGGAGGCGTCGAGGCTCATGCCGTACTGGCGTCGGCTGAGTCGGTGTGCTTCGTCGAAGACGATCAGGTCCCAAGGTTTTGCCTGCAGCAACAGATCGAGGTGCTTGGGGTCCTTCAGCCGATCCAACGATCCGATGACCTTGTCGTGCAACTTCCACCTCACGGGCTCGTGTACTTCAAAGTCCCGCCCGTGGATCTCGAAGTCGGTCATCCCGAACTTGTATTGAAGGTCCTCCTGCCACTGGCGCGTGAGGCCGGAGGGAACGATGAGCAGCACGCGGTTCGCACGTTGTCGCTGCGCAAGCGCGGCGATCAGCAGACCTGTCTCGATGGTCTTGCCAAGTCCAACGTCGTCAGCGATCAGCCAGTTGAGGTTGCCGCTGGCGAGAATGTGGTGGACGAGATGGATCTGATGCGGCAGCGGATCGATGTCGAAGCGTGAAAGTGAGCCAGTGTTCTGGTTCCACACCGTGAGTGCGTGAGCAAGCGCCCGAAGCCGGAATCGCTCGCTCGCGTCAGGTCCGCCAAGGTCGCAGTGCTTGAAGCGCAGTTCTGCTCCCTTGATGAAGCGAAGGCGCTCATACGGCATCCAAAGCTGCCTGCCCGTTGTCTGGAAGTCGACCAGAACCTGCTCACGGCGGCCAAGCGTTCGCACGCCCCGCACGCGACCCATGCCTAGAGACATTCGGACGCGGGAGTCTGGAACATCCAGAACATCCATGTTCGCCCCGAATCCACATCGCGCTCGGTCGAGCGGCAGCATGCCTTGCGACTTCGACACGATCCAGTTGACGCGAAGGCTGACGCCGCTTGCGCTCTCTACCTGCGCCATCACCTGCCCACGACGGTCGGGTGAACCGTCACTTGCGACGACCCAGCAACCTACGACGGGGATCAGTTCAGCATTGGGCATGAGGGTCGCCGAAGAGGTGGTCGCGTCGCCACTACCGATCAATGTAGGAATCAAGGAACACCGCCAAGTTAAACACCCTTGGCACCGGAACGCATGCTTCCCAGCGGTCAGCTGGATCCCTGTCCGTCAACGACCAATCCGAATCAAAGTCACTCGGCATGGACGGCGGAAGGTAACGCCCGGTCGAGTCAAGTCGACAGTCGCAGAGGTAGGCCGAGAAACTTCCATAGTCCCGTTGCAGCGCGTTTGAGCCAAGGTAACGATCGAACTCGCGCTCCAGCAAGGCGTCGATTTCGGCGTCACTGGGAACGCCTGCAAATGCTTTCGTCAGCGCGATCCCGAGTGCCCATGACGGGAAAGGCGACTGCGGGGCGCGCCAGCGATCGTTGGCGAATGCAGCTGATGCATTGAGCATGGGGTTTGATGACCATGCCAACCTTGCGCGATGCGCAACCGCGAGGTCGGAGGGTGTTGCTCCTCGGTGCAGCTGGTCTTCCAGTGCGCGGCGGCAGCTGTTCCAGCCGAAGTGAAAGAAGATCTCGGCAATCGCATCAATATCGGTCGTCTCACCGTAGCCAAAGCGGCCAAGCATGGCTGCCGCCTGCTGGCGTGCCCGAAGTCGCCGCGTGATGCGCGCCGAACCGGTCAGCTTGGTTGCCTGGCGAGCTTCCTGTATTTCGATAAGGTCGAGTGCATCAAGCCCTTCGGCTTGGTCGTCGAAGATCATGACAGCATTTTGTCGGCCGGATGCTTCTGCAAATGCCTCGGCAAGCAGCTGTTCCGGTGATTCCTCAATGTCGACCTTTAGCGCGTCAGCATCTGACAGCAAGGGCTCATCGGTATCGGAAGTTTCTGCGATGTCGCCGGCATCGGAGGGAACGTCGGCGTGTCCCGGCGAAGCTTCTGCTTCGTCGGAATCGTCGTGGCCATGAGCGCTAGCCACAGGTTCGGCTGGGTAGTTGTTTTCGTGTGTTGACGGGAGTTCCGCTCCGAGAAGCTCTGCATACTCTGACGGGCTAACGGCGTCGTGCTCGTACTCGGCAGCCACATGCGGTGTACTGTCGGCTTTCTGCGACTCGATGACCTCCGCAAGTTGACTCGATGCGTCGTCGGCAGTTTCATGGTCGCCCAAATGATTGCAAGCCAACACCAATCGGCGGAGCAAAAAGGTGTCGTTTGGGGTGTCAAGCAAGCCGTGTTCGATCGCCTCCCGCGCCTCCTGAAAGCGCTTCGCGCGGAAGAGAATGGTAATGGTGTCACGCATCGCTTGGTTCGGTGGATTGCCGATGCGCGCCACCTGACGATCTGCGGGCGGGGCAGCATGCATGGACTTGCACCGACGATATGGCCGCGTCTTGGGTCTGGCAGCGGCATGCTTGCGAGCAATCTGTGCTGCGCGGCTGCGAATCCGTGAACTTCATGCCTAGCCCACTCCCTGTATGCGGCCCCGACGTTCCGCAGCAACCTGCTCGTGCTTGACGATTACAATACACGACGTCGCCGTGGATGATCGTTGGGCGAGGATGACTGCCAATCGGCAAGAACCGCAAGATCGCTGCGCGGTACTGTCACGTTCCGTCACAATGATTCGAGAGGTCACTTTCGTTGGCGCAATCGGGTGGTGGGCCCGCGAGGCAGTTGTTGCTGCGTTGCAGTACCAGGTTAGAGTATAGGCAATTCAAACGCCCTTTTCGAATAGTTTGGCGAGTAGGCGGTGGTCGCGCAAGCGCCAGTTTGGGCGCAGATCGGATGTTCGTGGGTGGAATTTCGGCATCGCGGGCGCGCGGCGCTCAGCGTCCGTGGCCATTTCCCGCTTGCGTATTCCACGCCAAGCCGGTCACTGATTCCAGCGCAAGCCGGTCACCGATTCCACGGCAAGCCGGTCGGGGTGTAGGCGGGTAACCCGCTACCTTGCGCCTCCGTTTTTCCAGGAGGTCGAGGTGGCATACCGGAGGTTACCCATGCGTAAGATTCTTGAGATTTTGCGGCTTCACTTCGAGGCCGGGGCAAGCGGGCGCGCGATCGCGCTCGCTGTATGCCTGGCGTTGTCGACGGTGCAGGAATGCCTGCGGCGGTTTGGTGCTTCGGGTCTGACCTGGCCGGTGGAGCTGGATGAAGCCGCGCTGGAGGCGCGGCTGTATCCGCGCGAACCTGCGGCACCCGCGGTGCCGGCGCCGGACTTCGTGGCGATCCAGACCGCGCTGCTGGGCCACAAGGCGATGACCCGCCGGCATCTTTGGGAGCGGTATCGTGCCGATCACCCCGAGGGCTGGGGCTACAGCGCCTTCTGCGCGCACTTTGCCGTGTTTGCCCAGCAGCAGAAGCTGATTCTGCGGCGCAGCCATGCCCCGGGTGCGGCGGTGCTGATCGACTACGCGGGACCGTCGTTGTTCGTCATCGATCGGATGAGCGGCGAGCAGCGGCCAGTGCGCTTGTTCGTGGCGGTGCTGGGCTACTCGAACTACACGTTCGCCTGTGCCACGCCCGGCGAGACGACGGCTGACTGGCTGGCCGCGCAGGTCGCAGCGCTGGAAGCGTTCGGTGGGGTGCCGGAGGCGGCGATCCCGGACAATCCCAAGGCGCTGATTAACCGCGCCTGTCGCTACGAGCCCGAACTCAATCCGGCCTACCAGGACTTCGCCCGGCACTACCAGATCGCCATCCTGCCCGCGCGCGTGCGCAAGCCCCGCGACAAGGCCAAGGTCGAGACAGCCGTGCAGATCGTCGAGCGCGCACTGATGCCCGGACTGCTCGCGCAGCAGTTCTTCGCGCTGGGGGATCTGAACACGGCGATCAAGACAATGATCGCCGAGCTCAACGCACGCGCATTCCAGAAGCTGCCGGGCACGCGCAACAGTTGGTTCGCCGAAGAGCGTGCGCTGCTCAAACCGTTGCCGGCCAGGCCCTACGAATACGCGCAGTGGAAGCAGGCCAAGGTCCATCTCGACTACCACGTCGAGATCGATCACCACGCTTACTCGGTGCCACATGTGTTGATCGGCAAGCGCGTCGATGTGCGCATTGCGGCACGCACCGTCGAGGTGTTCCTGCGCGGCAAGGCGGTCGCCGTGCATGGGCGCTCGCTGCGTCGCGGCGGCTTCACCACGCTGCCCGAGCATCGGCCCCCGCAGCACCGCGCCATTACCGACCTGTCGATCGAGAAGCTGTACCGCCAGGCCGAAGCCGTCGGTCCGAACACGCTGGCCGTGCTGCGCGAGCAGGCAAGCCACAAGAAGCACTATCACGAGACCCTGCGCGGCGCGCTGGGCATCCTGCGCCTGGCCCGCGACTTCGACGCGGATGCACTGGAAGCAGCCTGCGGCCGCGCGCTGCGCTTGAAGACGGTCGGCTATCGCGCCGTACGCCAATTGATCCAGCAGCCACCCGCCGCTCCAGCCCCACCACCGTCCAAGCTCGTCCACGAGAACCTGCGCGGCGGCGCCTACTTCGGAGCAGGCGAATGCTGAGCCAGCCGCTCTACGACACAATGCAGGACCTGGGCCTGCGCGGCATGGCGCGTACCTATGAGCGCCAACGCGAGCAGACCGCCACGGCCGATCTGGGCTTCGACGAACGCTTCGCGCTGCTGCTCGATGCCGAACGCCACGAACGCGCCAACTACCGCTACGCCCAGCGCCTGCGCTGGGCCAAGCTGCCCCAGCAAGAGGCCTGCCTCGAAGACCTCGACCAGCGTGTTCCGCGCGGGCTCGACAAACGCGTGATTGCCCAACTGAGCGACTTGCGCTGGGTCGAGCAGCACCTGAACTTGCTCATCGTCGGCCCGACCGGCGTGGGCAAGAGCTACATCGCCAGCGCGCTCGCACATCATGCCTGCAAGCACGAGATCAGCGTGCGCTGCTTGCGCTTGCCGCGATTGGTCGAGGAGTTCGCCAAGGCCGACGCGCTGCGCAAGAAAAGCGCGCTGTTCCGCCAACTCGCCAAGGTGCAACTACTGGTGCTCGACGACTTCGGACTGGCCCCACTCGCCGACACCCATCAGCGCGACCTGCTCGAACTACTCGACGATCGCTACGACAAGGCCGCCACCATCGTGACCAGCCAGCTGCCCATCGACCGCTGGCATGCCTACCTCGGCGATCCCACGCTCGCCGACGCCATACTCGATCGTCTCGTGCACAACGCTCACCGCATCGTCCTCAAGGGCGAATCGATGCGCGCCCGTCGTGGCCAAGCAACACCCAAGGACCCACCCGCCAAGGAGCCCAACAGCAGCCAAACCGATTGACCTGAGCCACCTGCTGAGCCATCTTCAACTCGCCCGCCACCCCCGACCGGCTTGCCGTGGAATCGCGACCGGCTTGGAATGGAATCGGTGACCGGCTTGCGTGGAATGCGCACCCGCTGATTCCCGACAGCGGGCCGAGCGCTTCCCTGCGGGATCTTGGCCGCTCCGTGTTGCCTTCCTGGTTTCGCCTTCGGCCCTTCGACTGTGCTCAGGACAGGCTTCGTGGCCGGCGGGATGTCACGCGGCCACGGCGGGCGGTGCGCGCGGGGCGGGTCGGTAGTGCGCTTTCTCCCGCGCGCGATGCTTTTCGAAGTGGGCGAGAATGGCTCGGATGGCGTCAGCCCGTCGACCTTGCTGTTCGTGGTCCGCGCAGTGGCGCATCTCTGGCGCCAAGAAGCCCAGAACCGCAACGCGCAGGAAATTGCCAAACGCGGTGCCGAGTTGTATGACCGCCTGGTGGGGTTTGTGGAAGACCTACGCTCGGTCGGTGACAAGCTGGGCGCGGCTCAGACGGCCTACACCAATGCAGAAAAGCGACTCTCAACGGGCAAGGGCAACGTCATCCGCCAGGCGGAGATGCTGCGCGAGCTGGGGGTCAAACCCTCCAAGCAGCTGAACAAGACACTGCTTGACGCAGCACTGTCGGCGGAGGAGCGATTGGTGTTGGAGGCGCTTCCCCCGGACCCGGGCGCACCTGCGCTGACCTCGTAGCCCGGCGGTACACCGATGCCGTCGTTGCGGGCCGCCCGAGCCCGCTGGCCAGCGCAGCTACCTAGTAACCGACCCATGTCGCGTTGGCGGTGGCGGCTCGGTTCGGCGCGTGGCTGAGCTGATGCCGATGCTTAGACGGAAGCGAGCTGCTCCGGGTTGAGCCGCTAGCTGGCAGCGATATCCGCCTCGTCCCACTCCGTGTACAGAATTCGCTCGATATCGAGCATGGTCACGTGGTGTTCTTTCAGCAGCGCTGCCAAGTGATTTTGGTCGAGTAGCTCAACTGAGTTGAGCGTTGCGTTCTCATGCGCCTGCGAATTGAAGAACTGGTTCGTTAGGCCCACCTTCCCGAACTGAACCTGGGGATGCCTGCGGCGATAGAACGCTTCGCCAGCAACCACGTCCTTCACGGTGTCCCATCCCAGCGCCGAGCCTTCAACAGCTGACGTCTTCGTTTGAATAAGCTCACCCGTATTGCCGGTGATGGCCACCACATCGACGCCGTTGTCACCAGCGGGCGGTGTGCAGTAGACAAGCTCGTAGCCCCTCTTGCCCCACAGAGCCGCCGCCAAGCCCTCGAAGTGCCTCCACTCCATGCGCATCGCAAGGTCGAACGTGACTCGCTCGTCGAAAGCTGACGCGTCTGCGCCTGGCACGACATCCTCCACCCGAAATTCCCCGAGTGAGATATCCGGCGAACCATTTAGCATGTCGCCAGCAAGAGACCGCTTAGACCCAAGCAGCTGGTCTAGCTTGACGTCAAAGGTCACGAAATCATCGGCGCAAACCACCGGGTAGTAGACGTAAACGTCCTTCTTCTGCCCAATGCGATAGGCGCGGTCCGTCGCCTGGTCCTCCTTCGCCGGGTTCCAAGTGCGCGTGTAATGGATGACGTGGTTCGCGGCCTGGATGTTTACGCCAAAGCCCACGGCGACCGGCGACAAGATGAGCACACCGAACCCTGCTTGAGACTGGAACGCCTTGATGCGTTTCTGCCGGCTGGCCGTGTGTGTAGACGACGCGGAAGTGTCGCCGTTGATGATGTCCGCCTTGTACTGGAACGCTGCCTCCACATAGTGCTGCAGCAGGCGCTGGATGTTGCGGAACTCGCAGAAAATGATGACCTTCTCCTGCTTCCCCCGAATCTCCTCTAGCTGCGTGATGAGCCAGTCAAGCTTCGGTGCGGCCGCACGGTACTGCGCCACGGGCTCTGGCTTGAAGACGGTCAAACCGTGGCGGCGAGGGTCAGTGCAGACAATGCGAAGGTAATGAAGTAGGCCGAGGTGATTCTTGAATGGCGTTCTGAAGCCTTCCTCGCCTCGTCGCCTGAAGTCCTCGATGGCCTTGGCATAGAGATTCCGCTGAGGTGGCGACATCTTCAGCCTGCGACAGCTCTCTACGATGACTTTCCTCGGCAGGTCCTTCGCAACGACCTCCTTCATGCGACGGAGAATCTGCGGCTCGATGCGGTTACGGAGCTCATCAACACGAGCTTTTTGTTCGTCGGTCTTAGCTTCAATCGGCTTGCGGTATCGCTGCCCGAAGTCGTTCAAGGCCCCCAGCAGCCCAGCCTGGATGAAGTCGAACAAACACCACAGGTCGGCCAGCGTGTTCTCCACCGGCGTTCCTGTGCACGCAATCTTGAAGGCCACGTTCTGCTTCTTTGCAGCACGGGTGACCATGGCCGCCGGGTTCTTGATTCGCTGTGCTTCGTCGCAGACCATTAGAGACCACTTCTCCGCAGCAAACGAGAACTCCAGGTCACGTAAGGTCTCGTACGTGGTAAGAACCAGCTTCGCATTTCCGACCCAGCCTGGGCGCAAGAATTTGACGAGTCCGTCCTCGGTGCGTAGGCGTTCATCTATCAGGGCCCTAGGCACTCGCAGAGGAGCAAGCGCATCACCGTAGGCTGTCAGCAAAGTCAGGGCGCCAGGGACGAACTTCTCTGCCTCTTCCTTCCAGTTCTCCAGCAAGGACACCGGAGCCACTACCAGCATCGGCTTGACGTCGGGGTCCTTCTCGACAATCCAAGCCATGAGCGACAACAGCTGCAGCGTCTTACCCAATCCCATGTCGTCGGCAAGCACCGCGCCCCGCACTTGAAAGTCCGACTGAAGGCCGTAGAGGTGCTGGAGCCAGGCAAGTCCTGCGACTTGGTGTTCCATGAGCTCGTACGCCGGGTTTAACTTCTTCGGGATTTCCGGTGGTCCAAGGCTCGCGCACAGAACCTCACGTCTTCGGTCCTCATAGTCAACGCCGCCGATGTTGCCGCGAAGGACCAGGCTCTTCTTGGGCACCGCAGACCGGCCCCCCTTTTTCTCTGGGTCGAAGGTTCGGTCTTTGACCTCCTGAACCACCCGGTCGATGGTTGAGGTGACGTCGAAGGCCTCTTCCACGGAGATCGGCTTTGGCAACCAGGAGACGGCCGAATGTGTGCGCCCCTCGGCTTGAGCCTTCTCCGCGCCGTCTCGAAGCTCCTTCAGCGCCTTGTCGTTTACGGGAACAATAACAAGCTCACTTTCACCCTCGGGCGTGTAGGCAAGCACTGGAGTGACGTTCTCAGGGAACCAGCCCTCGTCATCCTTCTTTTTGGCGATGTATGGCGAGTAGTACGGCTTCTCAACCCCCACGCCCTCGATGCGAGACGAGTAGCCGCTGAGGTCGTACACCTGGGCGTACTTGACCAGCATGCGGGGCTTTCGCCGTTCCGCGAGAGCCTGCTGCAGTTCCTCGAGGTGGCGCGGCGTGTCGCCCTGAGCTTCGAACTCGTTGCCCTGCCAGAAGACGAGCTGGTAACCGCGGTCGAGCGTTACCCGGAGGGTCGAGACAAAGGTCTCCAACTCCTGGTCGGTTAGCCAAGCCGTCTCCGATGCAGTCGGGCCTTGTGCCGAGGCGGCTTCAATCAGGAGGCCGACCCGCTCCGTATAGCCATCAGTGTCCCGCTCGAATATCGGAACGAACCGCTCGTAGGCAAGGCCTGCGTCCTCCCTTGCCTGCTCGAACTGCTCCTCGTCGATGACATCTTTTGCGTCTTCGCCAAGCGTTGCGAACGGATTGAGAAGGAAAGCCTGGGCGCGTACACCGGCCAGTCGACGACCCTTGAGCCGCTTGATTTCCTCGAGCACCGAGCGAACCTTGTCAGTGACGAGGACCTGAACGACGCCTTCCTCTGTCGGGATGTCGTATCGGCCTGGAACGTTCTTTGCAGCATCGAAGGCGTCAAGCCAGCGCGTTGGCGCGCCTTCAAAGCCTGGCATGACTTCAACAACCGTGTCATCACCAACATGCTCCGATTTTCGCAAGGCGATATCCAGCCGCTCCGGTGTCAGCACCACGGACCGATGCAGAAAATCGTCCAAGGCGGCCTTGGCCGCGAGAGCCTGCCTGCGGATTCGGCCCCATGCTTGCCGATGGGTGAGGTCGTCTCGTTGCGAATCCGGCCTGCGGGCGAAGGCCGTGACCTGCTGGAACAGAGCCCATTGCTCAGGCTGCATCAGCTCCGTCAGCCCGCGATAGACCAAGGCTGCGCCCCTGTATTCGGGGTCCACCCGGGTACCGTTGCTGGCTAACCAGGGACCGAGAGCTATGCCGAAAGTTGCATCAGTCAATGAGTCCCGACTTGAAACCGAGATACGCAGCGACGTCGTCGGCGGTAGCGCCAGAACTAGTGGCAGGTCTGCATATGCAGGTAGGCTTAGCGCAGCGAAATAGCTATCCCAAGGAATCAAGCACCCCGCTTCAACGGAAAGTGCGAGTCCGTCGTCCAGCATCTGAGTGACCAAGCCACCCAGGGCCTGGCCCTTGAGTGCCGTCGAACCCGCGTCTGAGCTCTCGCTGACATGGACGCCGTCGGAAGACAGCGTTGCATGCCACTCAGCGGCAGAGGGCGCGTCGCGACGCCGGAATACGGACAGTATGCTCATGAAGGTTTCCTCCACCAACCCTTTTCTTTCTTGTAGGTGAAGCCCCAGAGGGTCAGAAGTCTCCGCGCCTCTGCGTTACTGTCGGCGGCCAGTACCCACAGAGCACCGCCATCCTTCGTTTTGTCGGAAACGGCAGCGCCCAGGCGCCGTACCAATGCGTTCAGATTGTCTTTGTTGAAGACATCGCTCCGTGACGAGGTCGCAGCAGGAGGGGCAGGGGGAACGGCGGGAGCGGGCGGAGCAGTATGTGTTGTGACTCGCCGTGGCGAAGCCTTACCGGGGTGAATCTGATGTTCGCGTAGTTCTTCTTCGAACCGGTCCTCCCAGTAGTCGAACCCGAGAGCGTTGTCCGTGTGGCGCAGGTACAGCGCTCGCTCGCTGTTCTTGAGCGAGTTGTGTCCATCGACAGGCGTGCGCACAGGCTGGCTAAGGTCGAAAGGAAGTCTGCACTTCGCGTCGTAGCCGTAAAAGGCGTTCGACGCTCCGCTGAACTCGACGGCCACCAGGTCGCCCATAGTCATGATGAAGGCATTATTCAAACCATTCGTGTCCTCCAAGGGCACCAGCAGGCCCCTGAGCTTCTTGCGAATCTCCTTGAAGTCCTTCTCGTTTGAGTACATTGCAGTCGAGCCCAACGCAAAGTGAATGTTGTCCATGCACTTGACGTACTTTCGCCAGAAGTCAACGCGGCGCGGGTCGCCGATGCCGTCATCGGCAAGCTTGCTGAAGAAGAGCTCGACGAACTCAAGCTTCAACCAGTCGGACACCATCCCCTTGGCCTCTTCAGAGACCCCGCCCCAGCGGTCCTTGTTGGACGAGAGCCAAGGATTGCCCCAGCCGACTACGGACGCCTCTTTGAGGGCTGGGTGTTGTGGCGTCAGGGGGACGTTCGCATATCGGTTGAGAATCAGCTGCAAGCCTCGGTCGCGAAGAACCTCGTTACCCGCAATCATCTTGAGCAGACGGGAGACATCGTGCTGAAACGTAGGGTTCCCCAGCTTTGTGGCCTGCTCAATCCGGGCGAGGAGCAACTCTCGCGTGAACCATGACGCGTCCGTGATGTTGAGCAGTTCGCGGATGCGCTTGACCTGCTCGGCCTTGCCCGCTTCGAGTTGCTTTGCTAGCGCCGCGCAGGGACTCTCGCTGAACAGCGCGGCATTATCCATGGCGCACGTCGTCCACTCTGGGTTGGTTTCAGCATCTGCAATTAGAGGGGCCCGCATGCTCAGATACTTGCGGAGCATTCCCCAGTTTTGCTTGCCTGCATCAGGCACCGACCTGCCCAATCCGTCGTAGTCAAAGTAGCTACGCACCAAGCCCTGATAGCACTTGCGGTATTGCCGAGGGATTCCGCGCCATTCATCGATTCCCTTGAGCGCCAACTTGAAGAGTTGCGGCTCCTCCATCAAGCAGCGGTTGTCACCCCAGGCATTGACACCAAGACCGAAGGACACAAGGCGGGCGTCTCGCAGTGACGGCAGTCGAGGGTCTTCCCAGAACCGCCGGACAGCCTCGACCTGCAGGTCACGAGGCTCGTAGGCCCGCCCACCCGACTTGCCGTGTTGCTCTAGGCGGACAAGTACGTCATCAATTTCTGTACCGTGCCGTAGCGCAACCGGCGTGGCAGACGAAGCCTGCTCAAGGAGCGAGGAGAGCAGGCTGAGGGGGTTCATGGCAAGGCGCAAGTACCGAAGACAGTTGACCCAGCGCTATGGCGCTGGCGAGATTCTCCGACACCGAGGAACTCCAAGCGCATCTCGACGCGACGACTTTCCTCATTGGTCGTCTTGGTGGAGTTGAAGGCAAAGCCCCCCACCAAGAACAGGTCGCGCACGGACTCTTTCTGCACGTTGTTGAGCGGGTACGGGCCATCGGTTCGGAACATTGCGCACAGTACTCGCTGGCTCCGCAGCAGGCTCAGGTTCAGATTGCTCAGGTAGGTGCCTGTTGGGTCGGTGTACCCCTCAACCACGATTCGCTTCAGGACGTGCTTGCAGCTGCCCGTACCCGCCATCTCGAGAAGTTCGGGAACAAATTGGCGCAACACACCCTCTTGGCCGGGGCTGAGCCCAGAGCTGGCGAGTCCGAATCTCGCCTTGTCGCCGAAGTCAATCACCTTCCGCTGGAGGTCAACCTTGACGCCGGGATAGCTCTTGGCCGCGTTGGCAGCCCTCAAGATGCAGTCATCGATGTCAGCGGCATGCGCGGCCTTCTTCGCTTCCTCTTCGGAGACAGTCTTTGTGACGGCGAGCAGCGCAACCGCCATCACAACCAGAAATAGCACCATAAGCGCCGTCATGAGGTCGGCGAATGAAATCCAGAACGGCTTTTCCGCCTCGGACTTGCCGCCGCGCTTGACGACAACGCGCGCGCCAATCATGGCTTACGCCCCTTCGGCGTAGCGGTCGAGAGGACATCGTCGAGCTCCTTGATGGAGGCGCTGAGCAGGCCCACTGCGGAAGAGAGCTTGGCGTGAAACTCCGTGTTGGACTTGTCGAGGCTCTTGGTGACAGATGACCGGAACTCCTCGTGCGCCGTCGCCAGCACTGTCGCAACACCTTCCATAAAGCGCTCAGTCTGGGTCTGGGCTTGCGACAGTTTCTGGGTCGCAGACTCAATGCGGGAAAGCACGTCCGACGTGACGCTGGCTTCAGTCTTGGCGTTCGCTACGACAGACCGTAGCTCAGCCACGAGGCCCGAAACGGAGTCGCGCTGCATCTTGTAGTCCTGCAGCCCTTGCTGGAAGGACGTCGACGCCGCGGTGAGCGCGGTTGTGAGTCCGGTCAATCCGGTGCTGACCGTTGCAGCCTGCCCCATGACGCCGGAGACGCGGTCGCCAGCATTCGCGAAGTTCCGCGTTGCCGTGTTGACCTGCTGGGCTCCGTCGCTCATGCCGCTGATGGCTGAGGTCGTAACGGCTGCGAGCGCGCTGACGCTTTCCTGCATGCGTGCCGAGGCTTCGCCGATGTGCTTGACCACGCTTTCCACCGAATCAGTCATCGCACCAACAGCCTGTTGCGTCCTGCCGGCGGTCTCCTCCTCCCTCGCTCTGCCTTGCTCCAAGGAGCTGCGCTGGCTCTCGCGCAGTTGTTCCATCATGACTCCAACCTGCTTGCCGAGCTCCTCCAGGGTGGACTGCATCTTGGCGCTTGTCTCGGTCTGAGATGAGTCCACAAGACGCTTGATTTGCTCAACGAATTCGCGGGTCCGCTCGTTTATTGCGTCCTGGCGCCGCTCCATGGCTTCGATGGCGCCAGCCATTCGCTCGGCCATCTCCTTGCCGGACGCCTCAACCCCTTCAGAGGTGGCCTTCTGAGCCTGCTCAATCGCTGAACGGAGCTCCTGGACAAGGGCCTGCGTACTGTCTGTAATGGACCCTTGGCGGGCCTCCATATCGATTATGGCTTTGGCCATCTGGTCAGCCATGGACTGGCTGGTTCGGGCGCCAGAATCGGTGAGGCTAACCACGAGCTGCTCCAGCTTCAAGACCGCTGACTCCATGGTCTGGGCCGTCCGCTGGTTGAGCTCGTTGATGCCAGATATCTGTCCGCCGAACAGTTCGTTGAGCTTCTGGCTGAAGCTCGCCATCACGTCCTGCAGCATTCGAATTGCTGCTGCTGACTGGTCGCCGCTGGCCGACTTCACGGCTTCCTTGATTTCTTCAAGGGGCTTGGCCAGGCCGGTTGCAATCGCGCCCGATATCACGCCGCCGAGGGCTTCACTGTCGTCACGGGCTGCCTCAATCTGGCGCTTGGCAGCGTCGAGCACCTTCTGCTGCAGCTCAAGGTTGGAGCCCTGAATCGTATTGACGTGGGACGCGCTGAGCTCCGATAAAACGACCTTGAGGTCCGTCGCCAGGACCTCCTTCAGGTCCTGAATGAGCGAGTCCTTTAGGATTTTGAGCTGGCTCGCAGAGGTTTCGGTCGCCCGAGCGACCTGCTCCAGGTAATCCTCGCCGGCTCCGGAAGCGAACCGAGAGTCGACGTCTTGCGCGATGTCTTCGGTGATGCGGTAGAGGGATGTGAGCAACAGCTTTTCGATGAGCGTGATGACCATCGCCGCTGCAATCGCAGCTGCCGAAACTAAGAATGCGTGACCGACCGAGGCCATAAGCGCATCCAGGCTCGATTTGACCAGCTGCGCGTTGTCGCTGCCAATCTTGAACCGCTGCAGGCCGTCAATCAGGCCAGCAAAGGTTCCAATGATGCCGATACCCGTGAGGATGCCAGGCAGGTGCTTGAAGAATTCGGTTCGAAGCCGACTGTCGACGACGAATTGTCCATTCCAGAACACCTCCGCAGGAAGCGTCGAGCGCCAACGGACCACCCGCATTACCCCATCAGAAACGGCGCGCTCCTCATGCAAGGACTTTCGGTACTCCTTCCAAAGATGAGACAGCCCTACATCTTGCCGAAACATGTCCTGCAATTTTTCAGGGCTTGCCTCCGTTGGCTGTGACCGAAGAACTCCTAACAGCGCGCTCAGTCTCCTGCGATGCAAGATGGCTGGAAAAAGGAAGAATGCGAGAAACCCCGTGACTGCAATAGCAAGAGTTCCTCCAGTTATCAGCAGATGCAGTGGAAGGGGCTCAGACGACAGAAAGTTCATATTTTTCTATGGCTATTATAAATCGGCGGGAAGTTGCCAACCTCCCTGGTCGGCCCGTCAATGTCCAGTTGCCTCTTTTTTCTCCGCACGGGCCGGCAATTCAACAGCAATCCCGTACTATTCGCAGTAATTGAAAAAAAACGACTCCAGCATGTTGGTTTGCGACCGATGTTCGCGAGCAGCGGCCGCCTCAAGCAATTGCTTGAACCGCGGGGAAACCCGGAAGCTGACGGCGACGGTCTTTTCTGCTGACATGGTCTTGGGCCTGTATAGGGACCCACAATACATGTATCCAGAGGTTGCGGGGCGTACAAAAGTGTGAGTCCGCCTCTGACCCCCCTAAATTGAGGGGTTGGCGGGCACTGTGCCTTCCAATTCGCTGCGTGTCGCGGGGCTTGGGTTCGGCATTAGTCAAAATTGAGTATAGGAAATTCAAACGCTCTTTTCGGGCAGTCTGCGCGGTAGCCAGAGGCGGTGCAAGCGTCGGTTTGGCCGTGGTTGGGGCGTCATTGCAGAGCGTTTGGGCGGGTTGATGGGTGTTCGGCAGCGCCGCTCGTGGCCA
>Ga0209181_10004863_pt1 | contig 19708 bp, 13 predicted proteins | sample MAT05_FD_187208 | JGI IMG/M metagenome (GOLD analysis project Ga0209181, IMG submission 187208) | Freshwater microbial communities from Lake Fryxell liftoff mats and glacier meltwater in Antarctica - MAT-05 (SPAdes) (version 2) | ecosystem: Environmental > Aquatic > Freshwater > Ice > Liftoff... | reverse complement strand
CGGCGCAAGACGCTGCCGGATGGTGGCAAGGGCCGTTGGACTTCGCCGGACGGGCGCACCGTCTGGAGCACGCATCTCAACACCAACGAACACGAATACGACACGGACAATCCGCTCCTGCGCTCCAGCCAGCCGGTCGATGAAAAGGCGAACCTCACCGACGCTTTCACGCGCGAGGCCTGCGACTTCATCGGGCGGCATCGGGCGCAGCCGTGGTTCCTCTACCTGCCCTACAACGCCGTCCACAGCCCGATGCAAGGCACGGATGCCTACATGCAAAAGTTCGCGCACATCGAGGACATCCACCGGCGCATCTTCGCCGCGATGCTGGCGCAGCTCGACGACAGCGTGGGCATCGTGCTCGCGAAGCTGCGCGAGACCGGACAGGAGGAGAATACGCTCGTCTTTTTTGTGAGCGACAATGGCGGGCCGACGAAGGAACTCACGTCGAGCAACGCGCCATTGCGCGGCGGCAAAGGGGAACTCTGGGAAGGCGGCATCCGCGTGCCCTTCATCGTCTCATGGCGCGGCAAGGTGCCGGCGAAGCAGGTCATTGACGTTCCCGTCACGTCGATGGATGTCACCGCCACCGCGTTGGATGTCGCGCAGATTGCGGACAGTCCTGCCCGCAGTGAGTCGAAGAAAAATGCGGACAAGAATGTCCGCACCACACTGGACGGCGCGCGCCTGCTCCCTCGCCTCACGGGGCAGACCACCGCCGCGCCGCACGACACGCTCTACTGGCGCGTCGGAAAGAAGAACGCGCTGCGCCACGGCGACTGGAAACTCATCCGCGATGGCGGCGCGTGGCAGCTCTTCAACTTCGCTGCCGACATCGGCGAAACCACCGACCTCGCAGCAAAGGAACCCGCGCGCGTGGCAGAACTCTCCGCACTCTGGAACCATTGGAACGCCGAACAAATCGAACCGCTTTGGAAATGAATATGAAGCGCCTCGTCCTCACCCTTACGTCACTTTGCGTTTCTTGCGGCCACCTGTGCGCCGCCGACACCTGGGTTGCCTTCGGGTACGGCGGGCGGCGGATGATTTCGCACGACCGTGTGAAATGGGAAATCACAGCGGAGTGGGCGGCGATGATTCGAACAACCCGATGGGTGCCGCGTTTGGCAAAGGGAAGCCCGTCGTCGAAGTCCTCATGGCTGCGCTCACCGAAGACGACGTGCGTGCCGCGTGAGACACACACTCATCACGTCGCTCCTCGTCCTCAGCGTGTTGCGGGCATCCGACTGCGCAATAGCTGAACCCGCCTGCGAACGCGTTCTGTGTGTTCAGTGCCTTGCAGGTGCAGTTTCCAGCCGCGCGCTTTCGGCGGCGGCAAAGATGATGGCGAATGTGCCGTGGTCGTTGCCGGGCGGAAACTCCGTGGCGAGGTAGTCGGTCTCGCTCTCCAGCGGCCCGGGTCCGGGACTCGTGCTCAGGACGATGCCGTCCGCATCCACAAAACCCGGCAACGCCGCGAATGCACGACGGGCGCAGTCGCGGGCGCGCGGATCGGGCAGCCAGCCTTCGCGCCATGCGCGCGAGAAGGCCGCGGCCATCATCGCCGTGCCGCTGGAGTCGGGCGGGCTTTCACTGGCGGGCCGATGCAGCAGCGTGGGCCACATGCCGTCAGGTTTCTGCAACGGCGCGAGCGCTTCGAAAAACTCGTGCAGCAACTCGCGCAGACGCGCGTGTCCGGCGGAATCCGGCGGTGTCTCCGCGAGGCACGCAGTCAGTCCGCGCAGCAGCCAGCCATGTCCGCGCGACCACGCACCAGGGCTGAGGGCCGCAGGTTGATCACCGACCCAGCCTCGCCCCTGGCTCCAGAGGCCGGTGCGCGAATCGCGCAGCAAGGAGCGGTAGAGGTTGTACTGCTCCACGGCCTCCCGGGACCACGCGGCCTCGCCTGTGACGGCTCCGGCGTCCGTCATGCGTGCCGCGTATGCCTGCATGGCATCGATGAGCAACGCCTCTCCACCCCCGCGTTGCGCGCCGCGCGGATGGGTAATTGCACCTTCCGGCGAGCGCCGGATTTCTTTGCGGCATAATTCCGTCTCCGCGAGAAAGCCGGGCAGCCAAGCGCGGTCGCCCGTGGCCCGAAAGACCGCGAAGGTGAGGCAGCCAAACGGCTGGCTGCGCCACGGCACGCGGGTTTCCGGTTTCACGCCCCGTCGTTCGAGCACGGACAGGACGTGGGCGCGATACTCCGGCTTGCCCGTCGCGCTGCCGAGTTCGAGCAAAGCCTCCAGCGCAAGATCGGCACGATAGTTCCGCTCGATGTTGTCTTCGGTCAGGATGCGCCGCGCGATCCGCTCGCCGGTGCCGAGCAAGGGGGATTCAGCAGCCGGCACCTGGCCTCCGAAAACCGCACAGAATACCGCGATGAGAAGAGAAAGGGGCTTCATGGTTTCGGTTTCACGTAAACTGGAGCATCCACATCATCACGGCATTTCCTCTGGCAAAACCGCGCCTTCGCTCCGTGTGATCGGATTCACGCGAGGCAAAATCTCATTCATCCCGCTCGGCGAAGTCGCGACGCTCACGCTGCCGGCGGTTCCCGCATGGCTGCTGCTCGGATACGGAAGCGCGGCGATTCCCGCTCGTGGTGAAACCGGGCACCAACGCATTCGCGGTCATCGTGATCGTGCTGCCGGCAATTTTTTCCACTGAATCCTCTCGACCTCGTCGCAGTGCTGAAATGCAGGGACTGAAGGCGGATGATAGTCACCAGGCAGCGGCCTGTGCTCATCGCCTTCGGCGTCCTCTTCGTCGGCGCGATCGGCTATGCGCCGCTGCCAAAGCCCGTGGACGTGGATGTCGCGCCGGTCACGCGCGGTCCGTTGCCGGTTTCCGTGAACGAGGACGGCAAGACGCGCATCCAGGAACGTTACGTCGTCTCCGCGCCGCTCAGCGGGCGTGCTTCACCGCGGCTCAGGCCAGCGCAGCCATTGGTGGAGAAATTTGAACGTCCCCACCCCATTGATCGTATGCGGGCCGTCGAACCATTCGATCTCCGCGCGCCCGGAGATGCCGAGCTTGTCGTAGCCGCGCCGCACCTTCGCCCACTCGTAGCCCACGTGCTCATCGAGACCCACGCCATCATCGTGTCCGCGCTCGACCATGAACGGGCGCGGCGAGATCAGCAGCGCCATCTCCGCGTAGTTGAATGTATGCGCGAGGTTCCATTCCCATATCTCCCATTCACCGGTGAAAATGTATCCCGCCGGATGCGTGTTTGACGCGCACTTCATCACCCACTCATTGAAGTCGCCCGAGCAAATCGACAGGCAATATCGCTCCAGCACCGCTGGCACGCGCATCGCCGTCTTGCCGCCATAGCTCAGCCCGTAGAATGCGATGCGCTCCGGATCCACGAATGGCAGCGACGCGAGCCATTGCGCCGTCACATCGTGCTGCGCGATGATGAATGAAAACAGCGACAGCCCGAGGGGATTCGCCCTCCTCTGCAACATGCGGAACTTGTCCCCGCCGCGATACGGATTGTGCGGCGCATATACGATGAATCCCCGCTCGCACAGCTTCGCCGCGAAACCCTTGTAGTACTTCCACGCCCGCGCCGCGGAATCTTCGGTGATGGTGTCCTCCGGCAGCCCCTCCAGCCCATGCTGGCATACGACGACCGGCCTGCACTCTCCCGGCTTGAGATCCTTCGGCACGAGCAGAGTGCCCCACGCAAAGATGTCCGGATGCACGTCGAGCATCACCTCGTAGCCGCGCCACTTTTCCTTGTCGTGGATCAACCGCGTCCGCGGATCCGGTGGCATGTAAGTCGTCGGCAGTTTGCCGATCACCTTCTCCCAAAATTCTGCGCGCGCCTCCTTCTGCACCGCCGCCCATTCCGCGCCCGGCTTCAGCCTGGTCCAAAGCGGCAGCGCCTTCCTCGTGCGTTCGCTGTCGCGCAGGATCGCCTGCGAAAATTCCTCCAGCTCCCGCACCGTCCGCCGCTGCCGCGCGTCGCGCGCTTCTTCGGCGCCTGTCGCACGCACATGACCTTGCAGGCTGGCCGTCCGTAATTCGACTCCCAGCGCCTCGCAGATCGCAGCCTCGGGTGTCCGCCTTTTTCCGCCCGATGCCGAATCCCCCAGCGAACAAACCTCCACCGGCCTCGCGCCGATGCTCGCCCGGTACCTGTTGGCTTCGCGCAGGACCGATTCCACGTCGGCGGCAACGGTGACACTCAGCACTCCGGGTGCGGCACCGCGCCGGCCTTCTGAAGGTGCGGGTGGCCCGGCAATCTCGGGACCGCCGCCGATGCAGATGCTGAGAGGACGCGGCGCAATCAACGCGGCAAGTCCGGTGTCGGTGAACTCACGTCGGCCTCCAAAGACGTTGCGATAGATCGGCGCGTTTGCAGTCGCAGCGCCGAAGTATCCATGGACGAATACCGCATCGATACGCGGGTCGATCGCCGCGGCATGCATGGCGATCAGCCCGCCTTCGCCGTAGCCCACCACGCCGATCTTCGCTCCCGGCCCGAGCAGACCCCCCGATGCCCCCTTCAACGCATCCACAGCGGCGAGAACCTTCTGCACCTCGAAGCCAGTGAGCGTCCGCCCTGCCTCGAAGGACTGGCGATGAATCCACTCCCGATGTGGCGCGTTCGTGTAGCGCTTCAATTTCTCGCTGCCCGACCATTTCTCCCTGCGATCCACCAGCACAGGCACCAGCACAAGAAACCCCCGCTCCGCAAATCGGCGTGCAAACTGCAGTTCACGGGGCACTCCCTGCTGAACGCCGGCGGATTGCTCCGGCGTCTGGTCCGCATCCGGCAGGACAATCACGGCCGCTCTCGCCGGGCCCGCCGGACGCAGCAGCAGCCCCTCCCCATGCACGCCGTCGAAAACCGGCCACGCCACATCTGCGCCCGTGTACCCTCCATCGACCACCGCAAGCGGTTCCGTGCCGGCATTGTTGACGATCTGGATTGCTCCCGACTGGCGCGGATCGACCGCGCCGATCATCTGAGCCAGTTCCGCCCGCAGCGAAGTCGCGGCCTTCTCCCACGCCTCGACCGTCGCCGTCCGGGCCTTCCAAGTTTCCTGGCGCGACTCGTCCACCCGGATTCTCTCCTGCACCAGCCAGCGATCCATCCCCGCGACCATCTGCGCTGAAAGATCGCCTTCCGCCGTCAGCGGCCTGGTGCCAGGCAGCGATTCGCCGTTGACGGAAAATGAGACGACGGCCAGCAAGGGGAAGATCAACGCGCTGCGGGGAAGCATGATCACTGACAACCTCCTGCACCCGCGCTTCACAAGCATGGTCTTCTGCGAAACGCGATCGCCGGGCCTGCGCGGTGCGTCCTTCTGGATTGCTTGAGGAACTGGAGTCGAGGGCTGCGCGTTGACGCGGCGGCGGTGCTGGCTAACGGCACTTCACGACATACGTCTTCGCGATACTGTCGTGCAGGCCCCGTCCGTTGCCGGTGAGGAAGGAGAACGCCTCGAATCGGATCAACCGTGCAAAAGTCCGGCCAAGCACCTGGAGGAACGAAGGACACCTCGCAGCGCGACCGTTCGTGGTTCAGCACTCCACAACTCCATCCCTCAACGCTTCCCTGCTCCGGCTCGGATCTGTTCCTTGAACTGCACCGCCGCCAGGGCGTAGCCGCCGTCATTGCCATCGACCAAGTGGACGTGACTGTCGCGCCGAAGGGAGAAGACGATGCACGTCATCAGCGCGCTGGTGGAACGATGCACGCCGTAGAAGATGGCGCCGCGAGAATGATCGGACTCCAGCAGTTTCAGGATGGCGGGAATCTTATTCGCGGGAGCGTCAATCACCATGCGGAGCAGACCGTCGAACTTCTGGAAGTCCGAGCGGGCGATCATTGATTCCTTGTAACGGCGCGGATTGAAGAAGGGCAGGGTCCATCCGAGGCCGAAAACGGCCGCACCGCCGAGGGAATGCGCCAGCGTGGCGGAGGCCGCGAGGAGCCGCCGCCAGAGCCCGCCACTCCCGGCGTGCGTGCGCGCCTCAAATGTAAGCGACCCCGGAGGCCATCGCGTTTGAAGCGTTGCCTGCTTGATCGGATTCATCTCCTCGTCGCGCAACCCGACCAGCGAGCGCAGGCGCGAGTAGTAGTCGCGGTAATAGCGATCGGCATCCCCGCCGGCACTGCGCGCCAGGACCAGCAGGGTCAGGATTTCCCCATGCACCGAGCGAAGTGGTTCCCAGCGGCACGTCAGGCCGGTCACATCTGCCTGAGGCAGAGTCCCGGCCGTCGCGATGAGGTGAATGCTCTGCTGCGATTTGATCCAACGCTCGGCCTCCATCACTCCGTCGCCGCGCAGCATGGCGAGTTCGTCGGCGCCCGCGAGACGATACTTCGCCACCGCCACCGCGAAGCCGCGCTCACGCAATTCACGGACGGACACGCGCCCGACCCGCAGCTCCATGTCGAACTGTGTCCGCGCCATCGCGGCGACGCCCTGGAGTTCGCGCGTCACTGCCGCTTCGACGGAGGCCGGCACCGCGAGGGTCGCGCCGTCGCCGCCGAACACGAAGGGCAGCGCCACATCCGGGCAACCGTTGAGCGCCGCGGTGATGCACGCGGCGCCGACCATGTTGACCGCGCGATAGAGCCCGCGCCGGATTGCGTCGGTGGAGTTCCGCACGTCGGCGATGAAGAGCACCCAGTCCTCCGGCAGGTCACGGTAGCTCGCGCCGTGGAGCACGTCGGCGAAGTTGGTGAGCGCGGGCAGGTCGGCGTAGAAGCGCTCGGTGGACATGCGGGTGAGGATAGGTTCCGGCAGCGGAGCGTCAAACAGTGCGCGGCGGCAGTGGGGCAGGCGACTCGCCTGCCAAAGTCTCAGCGGGCGACTCGCCCGATGTCCCGATGTTCCGGCGGCTCGCCGGAACAGACTGCCGCAGGCGGAGTCGCCTGCGCGACTGTGGGGCTGCGCCACTGTGGGGCTACGCCTTCTTCCCGCAGCAATCCTTGTATTTTCTCCCGCTGCCGCAGGGGCACGGTTCGTTGCGGCCGACCTTGGGAGCTTCGCGGCGGGCGGGAAAGTTCATGCTGACCTCGGGGTCCGCTTCCGCCTGAGGCGTCGGGGCGGGTCCAGGATCCGACATGGTGCCGGCGATGCTGCTCTCGTCCGGCGCGGAGAGGAATTGCGGCAGGTTCGACAGGAACTGCTCGAAGGCCATGATGTTCGACGTGCTGCGGAAGAGATTGTGCAGAACCTCATCCTTGATGCCGCCCATGAGGTTCTCGAACATCTTGTAGGCCTCCTGCTTGTATTCGATGAGCGGATCCTTCTGGCCGTAAGCGCGGAGGTAAACGCCCTCGCGCAATCCGTCCATCCCATAGAGGTGCTCCTGCCAAAGGCGGTCGATGGCGCCAAGAGTGATGTAGCGCTCCAGATTCGTGATGGCCTCGGGCACCTCGTGCTGGGACTTTAACTCGTAGGCTTTCTTGACGCGCTCGGTCAGCAGCGCAGCAATCTCCTCCTGCGTCTTGTCTTCGATGCCCGGCTTGTCGAGGGCGATTGGGAAAGTGACGTTCGCCCAGTGGAGAAGCTGTTCGAGCTGCGGCGCGTCGCCGCTCGGGAAGAACTCATCCACCTTCTCGGGGATGCGGTCGTCGATGGCGTCGTAAAGCAGACCGCGAGGATCGTCGGTGTTGATGGCCTCATTGCGCCAGCCGTAGATGATCTCGCGCTGCTTGTTCATCACGTCGTCGAACTCGAGCGTGCGTTTGCGGATGAGGTAGTTCCGCTGCTCGACGCGCTTCTGCGCGGTCTCGACGGACTTGTTCAGCCACGAATGTTCGAGCGCCTCGCCTTCCTGCATGCCGAAGCGCTCCATGAGCTTTGTCATCCGCTCGGCGGCGCCGAAATTGCGCATGAGGTCGTCCTCGAAGCTCACGTAGAAACGCGAGTAGCCGGGGTCGCCCTGGCGCGCGCAACGTCCGCGGAGCTGGCGGTCGATGCGGCGCGATTCGTGCCGCTCGGTGCCGAGCACGTAGAGGCCGCCGACTTCGGAGACGCCGGGAGCAAGTTTGATGTCGGTGCCGCGACCGGCCATGTTGGTGGAGATGGTCACCTGGCCTTTCTGCCCGGCGCGGGCGACGATTTCCGCCTCCTGCTGATGGTGGCGCGCATTCAACACGGCATGCGGGATTTTCGCGCGCTGCAACATGCGCGAGAGGAGTTCCGACGATTCGACGCTGGCGGTGCCGACGAGCACCGGCTGGCCTTTGGCGTGCGCGTCGGAGATCTCCTTCACCACGGAGTTGTACTTCTCGCGGCGGGTCTTGAAGATGAGATCGTTCTGGTCCTTGCGGACACACGGCGCGTTGGTCGGGATGACGGCGACATCGAGTTTGTAGATGTCGTGGAACTCGTTTGCTTCGGTCTCGGCGGTGCCGGTCATGCCCGCGAGCTTGCGGTAGAGGCGGAAGTAATTCTGCACCGTGATGGTGGCGAGCGTCTGCGTCTCCTTGTCGATCTGCACGCCTTCCTTGGCCTCGACGGCCTGGTGGAGTCCGTCGCTCCAGCGGCGGCCCGGCATGGTGCGGCCGGTGTTCTCATCGACGATGACGACCTTGCCCTCGGCGACGATGTAGTGGACGTCCTTTTCGTAGAGGCAGTAGGCGCGCAGGAGCTGCGAGATGTTGTGAATGCGCTCGCTCTGCACGTTCATCACTTCCTGCGCCTTCGCCTTGGTCTCGATTTTTTGCTGCTCGGTGAGCTGCGAGTTGCCATCGATCTCGGCGAACTGCGTCGGCAGATCGGGGAGCACGAAAGCATCGGGATCGTCCGGGCTCATGAACTGGCGGCCCTGCTCGGTGAGATCGGCCTCGTGTGCGCGCTGATCGATGGTGAAGAACAGTTCCTCCTTCAGCTTCCACATCTCCTCCTTGCGCACGTCGGCGTAGAAGGAGAGTTCCATTTTCTCGATGGCCTTGCGCCGCTCCGGATCTTCCATCGAGCGGAGGAAGCCTTTGTTCAGCGGGTGGCCCCACTTCACCTTCACCATGGTGCGCGCGGCCTCCTCCATCTTGGTGAATTCGGCGCCCTTCGTCTTTACGGCGGTCTTCGCGGCCTCCTCGGCGATTGCCTGGTCGAAAAGCTGAGTTGCTTCGCCGGCGAGGCGATTGCAGAGCATGGCCTGCTTCTTCACGATCTGCTCGACGAGCGGCTTGAACTTGTCGAACTGGTGCGTGGAGACGGTGACGGGGCCGCTGATGATCAGCGGCACACGCGCTTCGTCGATGAGGATGGAGTCCACCTCGTCCACGATGCCGAACCAATGGCCGCGCTGGACCTGCTGTTCCTTCGACGTGGCCATGCCGTTGTCGCGCAGGTAGTCGAAGCCGAACTCGGAGTTCATCCCGTAGCAGATGTCGGCGTAGTATTGTTCGCGGCGGATGTCAGGCGACTGGTCGTGCTGGATGATGCCGACGGTGAGCCCGAGGAACTGGTAAAGCTGGCCCATCCACTCCGCGTCGCGGCGGGCGAGGTAGTCATTCGTGGTGACGAGGTGAGCGCCGCGTCCGGTGAGTCCATTGAGGAAGAGCGGCAGCGTGGCGACGAGCGTCTTGCCTTCGCCGGTGGCCATTTCGGCGATCATGCCCTTGTGCAGGCAGTAGCCGCCGATGAGCTGCGTGTCGAAGTGGACCATCGCCCACGTCATCGGCTGCTCGCAGACGGTGAATTGGTGCTTGCGCTCGTTGAGACGCCAGGCCGAGTTTTTCACTGCGGCGAAAGCTTCGGGGAGAATGCGATCCAGATACTCCTGCTGGGCCGTCCACTCCAGGGTCCTGAGTTCGTTCTTCCAGGCGGCGACTTTCGCGCGCAACTCGTCGTCGCCCAGCGCACGGTATTCCTGCTCGATCTGGTTGATGCGCGCGACGACCGGCCGCAGCGATTTGACGAGGCGCTGGTTCTTGTTGCCGAGGATTTTTTTGAGGATCCAGGTGATTGGATTCATGGTTGGAAAACAGCCGCGCTACTTGTTCGCCGAGCGTGGTCGCAGCGTCATGCTTTCGCCGCGCGGCCTCGATGCCCGCGCATGCTCAGTGATCATGGTTTGTCTCATTGGAAAATGGGGGGCGAAACTAACAGTGAGCGAAAATCTGTCAATGACCCCGCAGGGAAAACGCATCAAGTCAGCGGGCAGCATTTGAACGTCCAACGCCCAAGGGAAGAATCCGAGCGCGAAGCACTGCTTGCTTTGGACGCTGGAGGTTGAGTGTTGAAATGCTTCCCGGTGTCCAAGCAGCGTGTTGAAAAGCAGTTTCGCTGGATGGCGTCGCTCCGCGCGCCGTGCGTTCGAGCGCCGCAGGCCATTCTCGCAGAGCGGCGATCGCGCGCGCGGGCAGGCATGGCGCGCGGAGCACCGCCATCCACCCACGCCTGCGGCATCTTTCAACAGGCAACTGCAAGTGGCCATCCCAGAGAGGATTGCGATTCACCATGGCTGCCAACACGCCCCTTCTGCACGCTGCAATCCACCTGGTTTGCCCGGCAAGAGCCCTCTGTGCGCTGCCGCAGCCCGCTGCAAACCGCGCGCACCTCTCGTGCATCGTGCCGGAGCCCGCTGCGCTCCGGACAATGGCCCTCTGCATGGTGCAGCAGCCCGCTGTTCAGCGCGCACTCCCGTCGTGCATCGCGCAAGAGACCACTGCGCGCCTGGCAATGGCCCTCCGCGCCGTGCAATCGAGCCTGTTTTTTCTCCAACGCTCCTTCCGCACCATGCACCAGACCCGTCTGCGCCAAACCCGCTTGCGCGCATCGTACGGGCAGAGCCCGCCGTGTGCTCCACCTGCCCTGCCAGTCGTGCCAACCCCCTCACTGCCCGGCAAACCCGGCCTCCGACCCGCCGCCGCGCTGCCCGCGCCATGCCACCCGGCTCCCCTGCACCGCGCACAAAGGGATTTAGCCCGGAAAAATCACCGCGGCATTTCTGCCTCTGCCTTTGCCGCTTCCCTCTCACTCTGAAAAATCGCCGGGAGTGGGAGGCAGATTCAGCGGCAGCGGCACAACAGGCGGTCACGATTTTCCCCAGCCGTGATTTTTCCGGGGTTAGAGCAAGTGCGCGAGCAAGCGTGAGAAGCAGGAGCAATCCGTTTTACAAATGCCTGTTATTGAGTCCCGCGACACTGGTTGCGTGCAACGAGCGGGACGGCGCGCAAGGAGCGGCGAAATTCCTGTCGCCGCCAACAAGCGCGCGCAGCGCCAGATCTCCCGGTGGGTGGCACGTCGCTCCCGCCGCCTTGCCTTGGAGCAAACGCCTCCGGCGTTGCTGGGGGCGGCGACAGCCCCTCGACGGGCTCGGGGCCTTGAGCTTGTCGAAACGGGAATGTCGCCGTTCCCCGTCCGCACCTGCGCGCATGCACCAGTTTCGCGAGACCAATGGCTCGGGCTTGTGCTCTTGATGCCAAAACGCGCGCTGTGCGGCGCGTTCCGCCCAAGCCCAGCCAGGGCCGCAGCTTTGCGTGGGCCGCTCCAAGCGAGCTGCGCGCCCGCCACCCTGGGTCTCGTGTCTGTGAAAAGACCCAAGCCCGGGAAGGACGCGCAAAGGACGCGGCATGGATGGAGCCACCCGTTCACGAGCACCCGCGGGATTCCGCTTTCTCGATCTCGCGCACCACGCGCGCCTGCTGCGGCGTCAGATATTTGAGCGCCCCGCCCGTGAAATAGAGTTCGATGCGGCGCACGACTTCCTCCGCCGTGATCATGTCCATGCACCTTGGGAGCGGATACTTCTCAATCCCCTTCCTGCCGCCGGGAATTCCAGCGTGGCGCAATTCCTTCATCACCACATCCACGCAGAGATGCTCCGGCTTGTCTTTTTCGTCGCCATCGCCCAGCGGAACGGTGCGGGATTTCCAGCACCCGCCCTCGTCGCAGCACCGCAGCGCCCCGTTCGTGTGGATGAACTGATGGTGCGGGTAGGCCTCCCATTGCATCGGCTCGCGGCCCCCGGCCACCACGACACACGCACGATTCAGCGGCATCCCGCGCCGGACTTCCACTGCGGCAGCCAGGTGCATCAGCATCGTTACGGGACACAGCACGCCCTGGGCATGATGCACCAGCCGGATGAGCTGCCGCAAATCCGTCTGGCCTCGCAAATCGAGCACCCCGGGCAGTTCCGGGTGATGATGCCCCTTTTCCCCCACCTGCACGAAGAGGACTTTTCCGCGCAGCGCAGTCACAACCTTCTGGAACCGGTGGATGTCCCACCACTTGATCGTAAAGTCCAGCTTGCCGCCGGCGGCAATGATCCAAAAGGGAACCTGCTCCCTCGTGATTTCCTGCACCTGCGAAATCCAGGACCGCTCGGCCCTGGAAAGGTGGATGTCGCCCTTGAACAGCGTCGGGGTCACCGCGACCTCCAGACGTTTGGCGAGGAACTGATGGAACCCGTGGATGAAATGCCACGGCCCCCGGTTGCTCTGGTGAATGAGCGGATAGTCGCACTGGATTTGCTCGGCCTCGGCGTCATCATCAGCCAGCGGAGTGAGGTAAGGGTTGTTCTCCCACAAGTGCCCGCACGGCGTCCGCACATCCGTAATGAATTTCCGCGGATTGCTCCGATGCAAATCCCGCACCGCCGCCGTCAGCATCACCAGATCACCGGGCGACTGGAAGTTTTTCAGTATCAGTTTGCGACCTTTCATAAACGGAGATGCATGATGGGCAGAATGGCAGATCGCCTCTCAAGGAGGCGATCAAACATTGCCTCAAACTCCTTCTGAAAGCAGGCGTAAGATAAAAGTCGCCACCGCTTCCGTAGATTCATGCGTTCGCCATTTGTTATGCAGATTCGTGGCATAGTGTCGCCACTCTCCAGATCGCACAACGTCGAAAGCTAGATGAAATGCTTTCACCGGATCCTCCTCAACTATATAGTCTATCCCGGGGGCGTACCACTCACACACGGGACCTTCACGAATCACGCACACGCCTGCCCATCCACATTCGCTAAACCTATGGCAGTAGGGAGCAGCATCGTTGCCCATGCTGTCCCATGATACCTTGGCTCGAATGAGAAAGTCAGACATGTAACGTCTCCAAACGTCATTGTCAAACGGCGGGCCTGCAATATTGTGTATTCTTCCAGTAGTCCGCTTTCCTCGCCACGTCTCATTTGTCTGTCCATATCTATCCTTACATCTTAAGTAAATGCCCCCAGTAATTTCTCGCCAGTCATGACTTGCAGCACATTCCGTGATGGGCATTCTATATCTTCGGATTCCAGATCCGGAACTGAAGGTCCAGCTCGTAAATATGTCAAGCGGCTTCTTGTCATAGTCTGGAGTCAGGTCGATTTGTTGCAACAGAAGTGGCTTAGCCACCGGGTATGGTGCAATCCTTGTGCGCGACCACCCGGAAACTGGGCAACGATCAGTGTTAGCATTTGGCCAGACCTGTATGAACCTACGCTGCCTTCCAACTGTCTCATATAGAAGCGAATGGGCTTCTACTAGCTTGGCAAGCTTCTGCGGCCTGTCAGGGCAGTCCTCGAAATTGTAGTGTATTACCACGTCTGACCAGTTGCACCAAATGTATTGTCCGTGAATTCGGGCGCAACTAAACCGGACGTCATAACCAATCGAGGACAAATGCTTCAGCGCGAGCGAATTCATCCCAGCTCCGCCGCCATGCTTGCCCGGCAATGTGGTATAAATGCATCTGTCACTACTCACTGTACTTCCCATGCTGCCATCGTCGCACTCAAAAATGACAAGTCAATCGCCTTGTGCCTAGGTTGGATGATGCGAGAAACGTGCTTCAAGGCGATTTCAGTTCCCCAGTCATGGACTGCAATCACCGAACCCGGTCTGGCGAGCGGTGCATACAGCCGGAACTCGTCACGCTTTTTCCCATTGTCCATGAACAAGAGTACTGGATCGTTCATGAGAACGCTGGCTACCATTGTATTGGGGAATTCGCCAAGCACGTTTTCCCCGCGATGGAAGTGAGCATGTTGGTGCGGCCATGTTGATCGCACACTCGAGATCCGCCGATCAGTGACGTCGAACATGTGAAGCGATCCTTGGCGCAACGCCATGGCGATCGCAAGGTGCATCGCAGTAACTCCCATTCCAGTCCCCAACTCCACAACCACCGCAAGGTCAGGATGAGTGGTAAGCAGGTAGTCCAGGCAAAGCAAGTCGCCATGCCCAAGTTGCAATCTAGTGCAGCCAAAGCAGGAATTGTTGTTGCCAAGTTTGAGGTAGGAATGAAGGTCCATTGTTTTTGATGACAGGTCGTTCCTATTAACGTTAGAACAAATCACCCACTTTTCAACTCTTCGTCTGGTCTGTGTTGTAATGAACTATCTGACAGCAACACTTCCATCCATCGCTCGGGTTTGAAATTCGCAATCGCCCTTTCTCGCGCCGCTTCACCCTTGCGTCGCAACAAGCTGGGATCATCAACGATTGACCGAACGGCAGCGACATGATCACCCAAACTGTCACAGAGCCATCCACTCTCTGGAGTGATTCGATCCTTCGCTCCGTCGCGGTTGTCCGCGATGCACGGAATTCCGGAGGCCATCGCTTCCACAATTACGCGAGGTCCTTGATCATGCAGGGAAGAAGGCAGTCGATACCAAAACACGCTACCGTGGCTGAGGAACTGGGGCACATGCTTCTCATTCCACTGCAGGAGACGAATGTTCGCGTTTGTTTGGGCGAGCGGTCGCAGGAATCCGGGACCAGGCATAAACCAGAACATCGCATCAGGCACAAGCCTTCCATACTCATGGACGAGTTGGATTGTTTCCTCGGGGTTGTATTTGGAAAAAATGCGGCTGTGGCGAATGAAGGAAATTTTCGAGTAATCCGGTTGAATCTCGATAAACTGCTTTAGATCAACTGGCGGTGGCAGCACGATTGAGCAACCAGTAAAGCCTTTCGCCTTTTCAAAGAATTCTTTTTCCTTTGTTGTGTTCAAGAAAATGACTTTCGACAACCTTGACGCGAACCACTCGTGGACAGCCTGCCCGGCCACAAAGTTTATGACCGCAACGGTCTGGCGGGCGGCTGCCATTGCCGCCAGCCACGCCTGCTTGTTTTGTTCCAATTTGTAAGCGTGGTCGTTTGCATAGAAAACCAGCAAGTCGCAAGATTGCTCCGGTTCTTGGGTGTAGGGAATGCGTATTTCCGTTCCTTCAGGCTTGGGGTACTTCGGGTTGACCGACAGACAAGGGCTCAAGAAAACGTCATGCCCAAGGCGGGCCAATTCGCTCATGAGATAGGAACTGCTGAACTCTCCACCTCCGACCGCGTGCGCATTGCAAATAAACCGGATGCGCAGACGCTTTGGCCGTTCCCGCATGAAACCATGTCCGGCAGTTAGCGACGAATCGCTGTTCACAGGGAAGGTCTCTCCCCGTGAACAACTGCTGCACCCGACTGTCTCAACAAGATGCCGATCCCTCGCCTCGATTTCTGTTTGATTACTTCCCATCCACCATTTTTGGTGACTTCTGTAATTGTGGCCTGTTCCCCCGCGCGATTCGCGTCGTGCAGGATCACTATCGAAGCGCGGCTCATTGCCGCCTGCATCGAGTGTAATCGGGGCAGTGGACCCTTCGCTCCGGGTCCGTCCACAAAGGCCAGGTCAAAAGAGGAAGCAGCGATGCGAGGGTGGTCCATAATCGCGGGCGGTGCGCCCAGCAGCAGTGTACAATTGGGCAGCATCAGTGTTCTCTGTGCCACTTGAAACCATTTCCAATTTTCTTCGATCGAAACTACGTCACATCCCGCGTCAAGGAACGCGAGCGTCGAAGTTCCCGGCCCAAACTCCAGAACCGATTTGATGTGCTTTTCCTTGCAGAATTGCTGAAGAAATGCGTATTCTTCCATATGAATTCCTGCGGAGGTAAATACCGGTATTCGCGAGTTCATCTTAGCACCTCACCGCTATCGCATCGCGCACCTCGTAGCTGCGGGTTATCTTCTTCACCGTCATGTCAATAGCCGTGCTGGTGGTGCTCGCCGCGTCTTCGAGGATGCGCCCGAACTGGTCGAAAGCGTAGCCATGCTTCGTCCCGGCCTGGTCCTTCATGGTGATCGCCAGGCCCTGGCGGTTGTAGGTGAAGGGATACGGCTTCGGAGGCTTCTGCACCAACTATTAGTCTGGTCCATAGTTTTTCATTTAGCGGAGTGCCTCCCGTGTTGAACGGCGAGACTTTCTCCAACATCCCGCGCGGCTCGTACCTGCGGGTGATCTTTTTCACCGTCTGGTCCACGCCCGTCCCGAATGCGCTCACCGCGTCCTCGATGAGCCGCCCGAACTTGTCGAACACGTAGCCATGCGTCGTCCCGGCCTGGTCCTTCATGCTGATCGTCTGGCCCTGGCGGTTGTAGGTGAACGTTGCACGGCTTCGGGTGTCTCTGCACCAACTATTATCTGTGCCTCGCTTCATGTATCGCTTCGCTCATTCTAATGTTGAGAGTCTTACGCTTGTCACCTTTCTCTTGGCTAGAGTGGTTTCCGCCATCCTCTCAACGCTGTCATCTGAGTAACTATCAATAGCTCTCCAGATACAACCGTCAAGGGATGCATCTACGTGCTTGTTCACTATTCCGTTGACCAAAATGCGGTCCCCTTTTGTGGGCATTCTTGTGCGTGGTCTATTAAGAGGATAGCAAACAACATCGCCAACTTTGTATTGTGGCGCTTGCGCACGGAGGTCAACTTTCGTCACCACGCCTACCATGAGAATCGGAGTGCCCGATCCGGTTTTAATGATAGAGGCCGTTGTAGCTGCAAATAGCCTTTTAGGGTGTCTTTCGTCAGGATTGAAAAGGAGATTTCGATATGCCATTGCTTTCATTATCTCAGCAGCCATTCGTCTTTGCCCGATGACTGCGCAACCTTGATTGAAGAAAGCGATGGCTAGTACGCACGCTATGAGAAAGTACTTATCCAACGTGTTCATAGCTCATTTGTGGTTAAATATTTCCTTCACAACTGTCGGGCCATATTTTTTGATAATTCCCATATGGCCAATTCGCTTGGTTTTTTGAGTTTCATAGTTTCCGCTCTTATCTTTAACTTTGACCCCAACCTCGACAGCGCCCATATTTCCAAAAGGTGGCTCTAGCGACGCGTCGCGACTAACGGCCCAACTAACAATTTCTCCTTTAAAAAGGGAATTGGGCATTCCACTTTCAATTCCATTTGTTTGATAATAATTCAAAGCCTTGACTATTTTGATTTTAGTAGGTTTATTCTTATTCCTTGCATCATGACTGCGGTATGAACTAACTGGATCTACTGTTCCTATAGACAAATGCATCTGTGCTTTATCTTCAATTAGATTGCTTGTATCTAACTTGTGAGCGATGCCCAGTGCTGTCCACGCTCCCCAACTGTACCCAACCAATCTAACTCTAAATGGTGGGCAATCTTCTTTGGTGAGCTTTCCATCCCCGTTGCGATCAAAATAATTAATAATATATCGGATAGCTTCAGCATCTTGTTTTGAGTAGAATAGACCAGAACCTTGGGCTACTCCTTTTCCCCCATCGTAAAATTCTTCCGCTCCATCCACCATGTTCGGATTACTGGGATCAGGATTTAGGCCTCGCATCCCGATTTTCAAGGGCTTCTTTGAACCTTTGCACGGCCTTGTCGACTCCAGCCCAAGCGCATCAAGACCATTCAGCGGTTCATTTTCGACTATGCCATACAAATTCAACCCGTCATTTTCCCCGTTCGGATCCCTGCTCAGCCATCTCCCCAGTCTCGTATCGTAGCAGCGGTAGCCATAGTTGTAGAGTTTGGCGTCGGCATCTTGGAACTCGGAGTGGAAGAGGAAGTCCCAAGCGAAGTGGGAGAAGCCGTCGCTCCATGCTGTGAAGTTGGGTTGTAGGAAACGGACATTTCCGAAGGCGTCGTAGGCGTAGCGCTCGACAATATTGCCGGCGGGGTCGGCGAGGGCCACGGGATCGAGGTAGTCGCGCAGGATGTAGTGGGTTTCATTCAGGCTGCCGCCGCTGACGGAGCGTTTGCGGCGCAGCAAGTCCCAGCGATCGCGCAAGCCCCAGACGTATTGGTGGTCCACGGTGGCGGAGGCTCCTTCCACGCGCTCTTCCACGGCCCGCCATTGGTCGTTGTAGTAGTAGTGGCGGATTTCATCCGGGCCGCCGCTGGTGGGGATGGTCTTGGTGAGCCGGCGCGTGAGACCGTCGTAGGTGTAGCTGGCCACATTCGTGCCGCCGTCTTTCACGGAGACGAGCCGGTTCCAGGCGTCCCATTTCAACGCATACTGCGCGGTGCCGCCGCCGGGATTCCGGGGCAGGGTGAGCATATTGCCTGCGGGGTCGTAGCCGGGAGTGACGGTCGCGGATGCAATCTGGGTGATCTCGTTGGCCTTGTTGTGCGTGCGGGTCTGGCTGTTGGCGGGGTTGGTGTCGGCGTACGCGGCCCAGTTGCCGGTGGCGTCGTAGGTCCAGTCCTCCTTTTGCTGGAGGTTGCCGATGCCGGTGTAGTTCGGGGCCGTGCCGGTGAGGTTGCCGCGCTGGCGTTCCTTTACTTGGTACAGCCCGTCGTACCAGTAGTAGTTGTCCTCCTTGTTCACGCCCTGCGCGTGCGCCTGTTCATCCCTCCGCCAGTCCACTCCGCCAAACTGGTTGCGCCCATACTTGCTCCGCACCTTGTCGGTGCCGCCCTGCTTCCATAGTGTCTCCACCAAGCGACCGAAACGATCCAAGCCCGTGTATTTGTCGCCAGCATCGCCGCTGGTCGTGACGTCCTCGAAGGTCAACTCCACATTGCTCGCGGCGTCGTAGTTCACACCGATGACAACCCCACTGCCGAGGTAACGATAGGAGCAGAGCGTCGCCGTCCCTTCCTTGAGCGCATCCGGCCGGCTCAGCGCATCCGCCGCCGTCCCAGTGTAGGCGATGGTGAGGGTAGTGGTGCCGTCGGGATAGGTGATGCCCGTGGGCCGCACCGTGTTGGCGCTGCCATTGGCATGGGTGTAGCCGACCCGCAGCGTTGTGGACGTGTTCACCGCCCCGGTGTGCGACTGGTAATCCTTCTCAAGCTGCGCATAGGCATTGTAGGCGAACTGCACCTGGTTGAGCGGAGTGCCTCCCGTGTTGAACGAAGCGACCTTCTCCAGCATCCCGCGCGCGTCGTAGCTGCGGGCGATCTTCTTCACCGTCTGGTCCACGCCCGAGCCAAACGCACTCACCGCGTCTTCCAGCAGCCGTCCGAATTTGTCGAACGTGTAGTCATGCGTCGTCCCGGCCTGGTCCTTCATGCTGATCGCCTGGCCCTGGCGGTTGTAGGTGAAGGTCACGCGGTCGTCCGTCCCGGAGGCATCCGGATACACCTTCTGGTAAACCAGCGATTTGCTATTCAGCTTCGATCCCTGTCCAGTCGTCACTCCGTAGATCCATTCCGTGATTTGGTTGCCTGTGGTCGGATTTACCGCCGTCAGCGTCTTCAGATTGCCATCGAGATTGTAGGCAAAGCTTGTGGTCTTGTTTTTGTCCGGCGCGGACCCGGCCTGCTGATTCTCAATAAGCTTGGTGCGGCGGCCCGCATCGTCGAACTCCTGCTTCGTCACCGTGCCCATCGGGTCGGTGCTCTCAGTCTGGTTGCCCGCGTCGTCAAACTTGAAGCCCGACACCAGTATTTCATTCGTACCGGCAGGCACCGTGTCATCCCGCGTCCATGGGGCGCCGCCATTGGTGCCGGAATTGGAG